>Ga0209636_10005139_pt1 | contig 13384 bp, 15 predicted proteins | sample DeeMarSWOR152_54_FD_187464 | JGI IMG/M metagenome (GOLD analysis project Ga0209636, IMG submission 187464) | Marine sediment microbial communities from White Oak River estuary, North Carolina - WOR-1-52-54 (SPAdes) (version 2) | ecosystem: Environmental > Aquatic > Marine > Intertidal zone >...
TTCTTTTTTCCCTTTTTCATCCCATAATCTTTTAGGGATGGTTTAGTGTATGTAGCCCAGAACTACACCAAAGGTGTACGTACGATGCAAATTATCGAAATCTTATTCATATATGTAATTCCCTTCCTTATTTTTTGGATTGCTGGTTCACTCATTCTCTGGATTGCTGGAAGGATTGTATCAGGACCAGAAAATGCAAAGTTCACCGATGCTCTCTGGATTTCGTTGCTTGGCGCTATTCTTGACCTAGCGCTAGGTTGGGTCTTTGATAACTTTGTTACACCAGCGTTACCACCCTTAGGACCAATCGTAGACCTTCTAGTTTCACTGTTACCACTAATCATCGTCCTAATTATCTACATTTGGCTTATCATGCGCTTCTTTGATACCGGAGTTCTTGGGGCTTTCGCCGTTGGAATCCTCTATGTGATCTTCATTTTCATCATCGGAATTATTATGGCCATCCTTGCAGTGACAGTCCTCTTACTACTATTGCCATTCTTACCATGGCCCTGATCATTAGATGGGGTGGGCTTGACCTACAAGCCCCCCTTCACCCTTTCTTTTTTCAGTCTTTCACTTTGTGACCCGTCTCGAATAGCTATTTAAATGTCAATCCTTGTGAAATAGCAGGGTTGTTCTTTGATCAGGCTAGGCACCGCTGGTTGGAAATACGAAGACTGGGTAGGCAGCTTCTATCCCTCAAAGAAGCATCAGTTCATCTACTTCAGTAAGATATTCAACACAGCGGAAATCAATTCAACCTTCTACAATTTTCCCAGTCGAAAGGTCGTAGCGGCCTGGTCACGAGTACCAGACGATTTTATCTTTACCGCAAAAGTACCTCAAGAGGTCACTCATAAACTCCGATTGGATGTATCGAAAGGAGCTGACCAACGAATGCAAGATTATTTGCAGCTGATGGCTCCACTTCGAGACGCCCACCGGCTTGGACCGCTTTTAATTCAGCTGCCTCCTTCTTTTGATTTCGAGCATGTCGAAGTTATTGACGCCTTTTTACAGACGCTCCCTGGCGAGTGGGAATTTGTGGTTGAGTTTCGACATCGATCATGGATGCAGGACGCGACCTTTGATTTGCTTCGACGCCATCAGGTGGCGTATTGTATCGTTGATGAACCTCTGTTACCATCCCGTGTTGAAGTGACAGCACCATTTTCCTACATTCGGTGGCACGGTCATGGAAAGAAACTCTGGTACTATTATTTGTATAACCAAGAGGAGCTAGAAGCGTGGGTGCCTAAGGTTCAAGAGATTGTCAAACAAACACCTAAAGACGTCTATGGCTATTTCAACAATCACTGGCATGGATTTGCAGCAAGGAATTGTGTGGAAATGATGGAATTACTGGGTATGCCACATCGTATGCCAAAACATGTACGGGACCGAGTAAATCGTGTGACAGATCAGCGAATTCAACGTAAGAAGAGCCAACAAGCATCGTTGAGCCAGTTTGCAGATGAATAGACTTCTACTTTCATTAGTATTCAGGTGATTTTGGTTTGGGCAATGAGATGAGTTTCAGATATTTGTAAACAATGAAGTTCAACAGCAAAGAGCAGAAGAGTAAACTAAGCGCAAGCAGGAGATAGTCCCAAAGTAAGGGGTGTGCACCAAAAGCAATTTGGAGGTACCAGAACAGAGCGAGAATTACAAAGGCGAAGACGAGTGTAAGAATGTGCATGAAATAGCCCATAAAATGTGTACGTCGTTGCATCCTAAGGTAGACTGGAATGATGAGAAGAAAGGCATAGAGAATTCCAAGGCTTGCTACCCAAAGGAGATTTTGAGTAAAGGCAAAAGCGAATATCGCGATAACTATGATCAGCAGTATTAATGTTACAAGAATCGTTGATTGTGTCCAAAACCGTTGTTGTGATGAGGTTTCATTTTCAGTCATGGTCAATGACCGCGTTATTTGTTGATTAAAGCGTTATCATTGCAGACTATTCTTTGGGGGGTTTAGGGGCAAAGCGAAGTAGACTGAAGGAGGTTAACAGGAGACCCCCAAGCATAAGCATTCGCCCCATGGTAATGATTGGACAATCTGGATAGGCTTTGGTATCGAGGATTCCTCCAATTACGATGAACAGCAATCCAGTAATTATGGGAATATGCAGCACTTGGTCAACGCCAGCTTTGAATTGACCGTAATAATAGTCGAGGGCAACCCCGATGTAGAAGATGAAAGGAAGCGCTGTAGCAAGAAGGACAATAAGATCTGGTCTAAGATCCCAGATTTGAGCAGAGCAGACAAGTAAAGCAGATTCGGGATTGGTCACCAAGAGGATATCGATCACAACGATAAGCCAGGGTATAAGGAGAACAATGAGAATCCATTTCTTAGTGTTAAGCCAATCAGGATAGGCAACAACAAGACTCCACAAGCCCAATAACGTTATGCCTGATATGAATAAGACCCAAAACCCCTGCCAATAGGGGAACCACAAAGATGCAGCAGAGTGTGGAGGAAAAAACGTTGCACGGAGATTCCAGATAATATGAGCCCCAGCAAAGGCTAGTAAAGCGAGGCCGAAGGCTAGCGGATTATAGCGCTCTTGACCAGAGCGTATTGAGGCCCGCATTAGAAAAAATAGACCGAATATCAGGGTCGCAACGATAAACGTAAGGCCAATGCCAAAGGAAATGATGTTATCAAGAATATATTGAATCATTTGAATTCCTCGGATTCAGAATCTTCGGTTCTTGCAATATATAACCTTCACTCAACTGAGTAAAAAAGGAAAAACGCCCCATAAGCCTGCTTGCACGCTTACAGGTGAATCTACTGAAGGATAGCGGGGGCTATTTTATGAACAGGTTCATGAGTCGGTATGAGAACCAGAGCAAGAAGAATCCCGCTGCCATAAGGCCCCTCACGGCAATGACAGCCATATCTAAAGCCATTGTTGGATCGATATAGCGTAGACCTACATCAAGAGTGATTGTAACGAATATGAGAATCAAACCAATCCAAAAAAGCAGGTCTTTCATGAAGACTTTCGAACCGAGAGATCGGCGTTCTCTCATGTAGAGGAAGTAGAGACCGATGGGGATGATGCAGACATAGATGGCAAGATCAATACCTGACGCAATGAGCATTCCTAGTCCATAGGGATTCGCAGGATTCGGAGCTAAATCTTCTACAAAACCATGCCAGATTAAGAGGGGGTCTCCTGAGACGAATGCTGAGGTAAATGCATAGTAGATAAACACAATTGTCCCTACGAAAACGAGTAGTCTAATCCATGCTCGACGTCCTAGAAGGAGGTCGGGTTTTGTCATTCGGAGTAACCAGAAGACACCGAAAAAGGCACCAATTCCAATATACAGAGCCCATTGGAGAGCAAAGGGTTGGATAACTAGCAATAGGGAATCGGCATCAACCAAGATTATTCGGAGTCCCCATATAAGGAATGAGAATGACCAAAACCAAAGTGTCATGACACCGTATAATAGGAGGGTTCGATCACCACGACCACGAATTGCCTCGATGAATAATTGTAGTCCAAAAATGAACGCAAATATGAAAATCGCAATGCTAACGCCTGCGGATAATTGAACAGACAGGTTAATACCTCCAGTGAAGCAGAACTGCATGTAAGGAGTTATAAAAATCTGCCTCTTGCGACGAGAAATCCCATCGAGTGTTGGTAACCCTTCCTTTTTTATCCGGAGACTGAATAAGGGTAAGCTATTCTTTGAAACGGAGGAAACATTATGACTTCCATGTTACGGTTCGCTGTTGAATTCGTACCTCAAGAAGCTTACTGGCAGACAACCGCTCTTGGTATTCTTGCAGAGAAATATGGATTTAATTTCTGTTGGATTACCGATCATTTCAACAATCGTTCAGTGTATGTTGTTTTGAGCTTACTTGCTAATTACACGGATGAAATCATGTTGGGTCCTGGTGTGACCAACCCGTATTTGATTAATCCCGTGCAAACCGCTTCCACTTTGATGTCTCTCGATAATTTGTCTGGGGGTAGGGCAATCCTGGGTATCGGAGCGGGAGATAAAATTACCCTTAATCTGCTCGGAATTGAGAGGACTAAACCACTGACCGCTGTAAAAGAGAGTGTAAAGATTTTCCGTTCAATTTTTGATTCGGGGAAAATCAACGGGTTTAAAGGCAAAGTCTTCACGGTGGAAAAAGCCAAAGTTGCCTTTGAAAAGACAGGAGAGCTTCCAATTTATATTGGGGCCCAAGGTCCAAAGATGCTCCAACTCGCTGGGTCGATGGGTCAAGGTGTTTTGGTAAATGCTTCACATCCAGTAGACTTCAAATTTGCATCAAAGCAGATAAACAAAGGCATCAAAGAGGCAAATCGGAAACCTAAGGATGTTGATGTGGCAGCGTATGCCAGTGTCTCTGTTGACAAGAAGATGGAAAAGGCGACAAAAGCTGCAACACCTGTCGTTGCCTTCATCGTTGCTGGTTCGCCACCCGTTGTGCTTGAAAGACACGGCATTTCACCGGAGAGTGCAGCACCAATTGGTAAAGCTCTTGGGAAAGGCGATTTTCCTGCAGCCTTTGGAGCTGTAACAGATGAAATGCTAGAGGCTTTTTGTATTCGTGGAACTCCCAAAGAATGTACAGAAAAAATTGCAGCCCTTCAGAAAACGGGCATTACTCAGTTTGTATTTGGATCCCCCATTGGTCCGAAAAAACGTACATCCATGGAACTGGCTAGTAAAGAGATTCTTCCTCATTTCAAATGAATTTCTGCTAGAATGGCTCTAAATGCTTAGAAATCCTGTTCCGCGTAGGCTTGCCAAGATAGAGTTGGTGTATCGTGCTCATCTGCGGATAGTGCAAGGGATGTGACTTTTTTCCGGGTTCGTCGTCCATCTACAAAAGTTTCCATGAACACCGTTAGATAATGAACATCCTGATTCTTCTTGTCCTTGCGGGTTTCAATCACTTTAACGAGGCGAAAAGCGTGATCAGGCAGATTGGGCACGGTGCTGGTTTGTGATGTAATTAGTGGCGGATTCATACAAAATCCCTCTAATATATATTCAATGCTGAATTACATATATAGATTGGGGCAATACGTGAAATATTGATAAAACACACTAGAATAATAACTATCATTATAATACGTATATACCCTTTTATGTGAAATTATACGAAAAATCAACACTAGCCGAATTCAATTTCTGAACGTTTTACAATGTTTGAGAGATGGCTAAGAGTCGGAGTGTGGTTAGAGAGGCTAAATGCGCATGCGCTTCAGCATCCAAGTACGAAGGTGCTGATCCATCCAAGAACACTCTGGCACGCGACGGAAATTCATCATCTGCCTTCCAAAGTGCATAAGTATACGGAACTTGAGGGAAAGCAAGGATAGTAAATGAGATATCACCAACTGTTGCAGGTTCACCTTTTAGCAGTTTTGCAGCCTTCTCAAACAAATCTGGAGAGCTCCCAAGCCGTTTCTGAATGGGATTTACGACACGACCATCAAAGACTGCACCATAAACTCTGCCTCCAGAGATTTGTCTATAGCTGATTAATTCGCCGGTTAAGGGTACCTCGGTTGCCTTTGAGTATTGGTGAAGAAGGAAGAAGACGTATTCGATTCTTGGATCAAAGGCTTGGTTAAGAGTGGTGTCGATGATGCGACCATCATCGAGATGGACTTCCAAGTCTAAAAAACGGAGAGCATTCATCTTGGGGAAACCTAGACGACCAGGTAATGTTCGGATGATGTCCCTGGTTTTTTCCCAAGTCCATAGTTCGAATTGGGTTGGTTGTGGCACACTCATGGCGATTCCCATTTTGAGTAGTAGATATCGATGAGGAGGCGACGGTTTTATGTTTATCTCTATTTTGGATGTGCTTTTCGCAATGAAAAATGGCTTTTTGACCGTGAGCCCGATATTTTTAAGGGGTAATTGGCGCGTATTATCGCTAACTGAGGTTTGAGATGTAGGATAGCATGGCGAGAACGATAGTCCACGATGCAAATCACGAAGAAATCTTACGTGAAATCATTGCTGAACTGGAGCAACTGCCAGGCGTTAAAGGATGGGCAATTATCAGCCAGGAAGGACTACTCATCGAACATCGTATGCCTCCTTCAGTAAATCCTCATCTTCTAGCAGGGAATGCAGCCGCCCTGTGTCATTCAGCCCAAGTCGTTATTGAGCAAACAGAGGCGGGACAACTTAACACCATAGTTTTAGATGGAGAGCGTTACGCCATTGTATTGGTGGGTGGAGAGCAGCCGCTTATCTTCTTAGTTATGACCGAAAAAGAGACAGATCTGCAACCGATTGGTGAATTTTTGATTGCATCCGCGCGACGTTTCCAAACTTAGGACGTGTCTTATTATTTTTCTAGTAAAAAATCGACCTGTACACCAGACTCTTTCAACATCTGAACACCGTCATCATCGGGATAGCGTCGTTTTACGATTACACGAGTGATTCCTGCATTGATTAGCATTTTCGCACATATCGTACAGGGTGAATGAGTGACGTAGAGGGTGGCATCTCGACTGCTTACACCATGAAGGGCACACTGAATGATAGCATTTTGTTCTGCGTGGACTCCTCGACAGAGTTCATGCCGTTCTCCGGGTTTCACACCGGTTGTAAGGCGAAGACAGGTTTCAGTCGTACAATGCTCCATTCCTGCAGGTGCGCCATTATACCCCGTAGCAAGAATATGTTTATCTCGAACCAGAACTGCCCCTACTTGTCTACGAACACATGTTGATCGTGTTGCAGCTAGGTGGGCAAACTTCACGAAATATTCATCGATAGAGGGTCGTTTTCTTACTAGCCCAGGCTTCTCATTTGACGGAACCAGGTTTTTGTCTGTGGATTCAGAGGATTTCGTCATTTTCGTGTTGTCCTTTTTGCATTCTTTTCCTTATTGAGTGTTTAGTCCTTTATTTTCCGTCCCAACATTGCTTTCGTAAAGGCGAGATATACGGGGTTTGGTAAATCGGGACGAGAGGTATATTCTGGATGAAACTGCGTTCCAATCATCCAATACCGGTTTTTGAGTTCTATTGCATTAATGATTTTCCCTGACATGTCGGTAGCAGATACAACAAGTCCTTCTTTTTCCGCTGCGCGAGCAGGATCCCACATCAGGTGATATCGATGCCTAAACCGTTCACGAATCTTTGCCTTCTTGTAAATCGCCTGAAGTTTTGTCTTAGGCATAATTTTGATTGAATGTCCAGCTAGTCGCATTGTGCCGCCTTTTTCCTCAATTTCTCGTTGTTCTGGAAGGAGGTCGACAACTGGATAGGGAGTTTTTGAATCTAGCTCTGTACTATTAGCGTTCTTCATCCCTAACGCATATCGACATAACGCAACAAAGAGGAGTTGAGCTCCAAAACAAATACCTAGAAATGGCAGGTCTTCTTCAATTGCAATCCAGGCGGCACGAATCATTCCTTCTGTCCCGCGAGTGCCAAACCCAGGAGTTAGGAGGATTCCATCATATTGCAGGAGCCTTTCTTTAGCATCGTCGACCCGTTCGAGCTTTTCGGAGTCTACCATTTCAATTGACACATTAGCTCCTAAATGAGCTCCTGCATGTCTTAGTGCCTCATTGATACTTACATACGTATCTGCCATCTGAACATATTTCCCAGGCATTGCTATACGCAGATTAAAAGTTGTGTTAATGAAAGAATTCACAACTTCTCGCCAAGCTTCCATTCCCGAAGGTGGACGAGCTGTCATTTCTAATCGTTGAAGAATAATAGCATCAAGGCCCTGTTCGTAGAACTTTAATGGTAATTCATAGATTTCTTTCAGATCGGGGTTGGAAATCACAGCTTCGCTAGCCACGTTACTGTGCAATGCGATTTTTTGGCTAGCCTCTTTGGTTAATGAAACTTGACTTCGAGCTATGATAATATCCGGTTGTAATCCTAAGGAAAGAAGCTGTTTCACTGAATGTTGCGTCGGCTTTGTCTTCAGTTCTCCTACTGTATCAAGAAGAGGGACCAAAGTAACATGAACTAGTAAGGTATCGCATCTTCCCTTCTCTAACCTGAATTGCCGAATTGCCTCAAGAAAGGGCGCCGCTTCGATGTCCCCGACAGTTCCTCCTACTTCTACAATAATCACATCGAGCCCATTTCCCTTCTTCTCTCCTGCTTTAGCGATTTCAAGGAACCGTTGTTTAATTTCATCCGTAATATGGGGAATGATTTGAACCGTTTTTCCTAGAAACTTCCCCAATCGTTCCTGTAAAATTACGCTCAAATACACTTGGCCAGATGTGATGTTGTTTCGAGGATGAATAGTCCGGCCAATAAACCGTTCATAGGTCCCGAAATCTTGATCCACTTCCGCTGTGGTGTATTCAAAACTTGGTGCAGGATTAAATTGGTAAATCTGATCGGTGATAAACGGTTCTCCATGCTCAATGGGGTTCAAAGTGCCAGGGTCCACATTCAAATAGGGATCAACTTTAACCAGATCAATTTCATATCCACGAAACTGTAGCAGTTTAGCAATACTCGCAGTTGTATGGCCCTTGCCAATCCCTGACAACACGCCGCCTGTTACAAAAATGAACTTTGGCATATTTCCCCTTCAACTAACCGATACATAAGCCTAGCGGTATTGAAGAATCCATTAAATTTATATAGGCGTACCTATCGATATACATAGCGTGGCAATGTATAACGTATAGCGATGTCCTGTGCCTATCAATGCGCATGGCTTCGCACACAAATACGTGCTTGCCACCCACGACAACCGCTCTCAGGCGGAGAACATACAATGCCAAAACAAAAACTCCCCGAAACATGGGAAAGTGACGTACGCCGTGGACTCCTCAGACTCCTTGTCCTCGCCGTCATCAAGGAATCCAAGTCCACCTTCGGCTATGCCATTGCCCAAAGCATCCGCGAGCGCACTACTGATCGGCTCATCGTGCAAGATGGGACTCTCTACCCGTTGCTCCGCCGACTTGAAGAACAGAAATTGGTCCGCAGCACCTGGGACGTTTCCGGTGAACGTCCTCGGAAATATTACCAACTCACAGCAGCCGGCGACAAACAACTTCTAGCCATGCTAGAGTTCTGGAACGAACTAGTCATTTCATTAGATCCCCTCTTCCGCGGAATCGTGGAAGGACGTGTAGCAGACAGCGACTATCAAGAACAAGTCCAGTTCTGTACAAGTTGCGGTAACCAAGTATACCCTGGAGCAATCTACTGTGCAAACTGCGGAGCGGAAATCTCAGAAAGTGAATGAAAATGTCAAACAATCCTAGAACTCAAGACGAATATTCGGGCGATGGGAAACCTCCACAACCCCCCTCACCAGGTGATGAGGCTTCAGCTCGAAAAATCATCGCAGACTACTTAGATCAAGTGAAGGCCCGACTTCCATCCGAAGTCGCCGCCGAAGTGATCCCCGAACTCCGGTCCCACCTCTTAGAACAAGCTAGTCAACCCAGTGGACGCCTTACAACTGCCGCAGCCTGGGATGCCGTCGTTGCGATGGGCAGCCCAGACATCGTGGCACGGGAATTCCGAAGGGAAAAAGAAGAAAGTGACATTGAAACCGTCCAAAACTTTCTCGACGCCCTCACTCCTCAATACCGTCAATATTTCTGGTGGACTCTCATCGGGATCGTCATCGCAGATCTGGCACTCATAGCCTATCTTGCTTCAGTAGTCCTAATCAATCTGAGCGTTGTGCCCTGGCATTTCCTCCTTCCCTATATCTTGTTAGGAGTTGTTGCTCAGATCTGGCTGGTTGCAGGTATCGCCATATCTTATTTGGTGATGTTAGCCTTATCCCATCCGTCCGGTCCCCCGATTACTGAAATCTTACGTAGTATCATTCGTGACCATGAAAGGAAAGAAGAAGAACGCATTCCTCGTACGAAGAAACGGGTTCAGAAGCGCGTGAAAAAATATAATGAACTCACAGGTCGAGACAAACTCTTGGGTAAATTGATTGGTCACATTGTAGGCATTATTGTGGCCTTGGCTTTTGCCATCATGCTACCAATCGTAATTCCCACCTATCCAACCCTAGAAATCACTGTCCTCTACTGGTTAGCCTTCATTGGCTTAACCCAAGCAGGACTCACAACGATTCGCGTTCTTGTTGGCGACAGTTCGCTAGCAGGCGCTCGACTCCTCGCATCCATCGATACACTCTATGCCCTCGTCGGTGTATGGACCCTCACCCTATTCTTCTATGGAACACTGTCCTGGCCGATTCCACTCTGGAACGGAGTCACATGGACTCTTTTCTTCTGGAAAGACATAGTGATGTACTGGATATGGTGGCTTGGTCCTATCCTAATCCTCATTGCAATCATTGCTATGATTGTTAATCTCATTCAAGTGAACGTCTACATTCAGCCACTTCACAACGGTTACGAAGTTACTATCGACGAATTTGATTGAATAGAATGTCTGATCCCTCGGAGTAGTACACAGCGTTGTATGTGTACTACTCCACTATTCTCTTTTTTTCTCACAAGGCTTATCAATTTGAGTGACTATCTTGGTCTATTATCAGGGGGTTTATTATGAGCTCTACTAGCCCTGTTAAGATACGTGAATATGATGTCCATGATTTTGTTGGCTTAACCGAATTGGTTGCAGAGTTCTTTACCTTTCATCGCCGACTCACCGGACGGGGTCCTCTCCCACCCGAAGAAGCAGCCACGCTCATCCCACAGGATATGTTACAGGAATCCTCCTATGTGCTTGTTGCAGAACCACCTGATGGAAAGGATATCGTCGGGTTTTGTCGAGTCGAACTACATGAGGGGGCTTATTTTCTTCGGGAAATCGGTGTTACTGAGAACTGGAGGATTCGTGGCGTTGGTACTGCTTTACTGAGAACAGCCGAAGATTACATCAAAGAGGCTGGAAAAACCAATCTCTATTTGTCGGTTGTTCCACGGAATATTGACGCGATTCGCTTTTTTGTTCGACGAGGTTATGATATCATCAATACGCTAGAATTACGCACCGAAGGACCAGATGAAAAAATCCAGCGAACCCCTCTTCATTTCCTTGGCCTCCAATTTCGCTACTAGAGAGATAGTATGGCTGGGTATAGATTCAGTGAATAGCAGTGGTGAAAAGGCATTAATATGTAGGTATATCAATGTGAGTTTCGATAACAGTGGCAGTTAAGGACCGTGAAAAAAAGAATTCCCGTCTAAAAGTGAAGATTGGTTCTGTCAAATTACCGAATCCAACAATTTTAGCATCAGGCGTTTTGGGAGTGGCAGCCGGTGGGCTCATTCGAGCATGGAAAGATGGGGCCGCAGCGGTTGTTACAAAAACCGTAGGTTTACAGCCCCGGTCAGGGCACCCAGGTCCTCGAATTGTGGGACTCTATGGTAATAGCTTAATGAACGCCATGGGGATTCCAAATCCAGGAATTGAAGATTATTTACCTGAAATTAATGCAGCTGTGAACCAGAGTATTCCGGTGATTGGGAGTGCGTTGGGGAGTAGTCCAGAGGAGTTTGCTAAAGTTGCTGTTGCCTTACGTAAAGCAGGTGTGACAGCAATTGAGCTAAATGTCTCCTGTCCCCATGTTGGCTCACTATATCTCCTCGGTATGGATCCACAAAGTACTAGTGCCGTTGTTTCCCAAGTCGTTAAACAAACAGAAAAGGAGATCCCTGTTTGGGTGAAACTTCCAGGCTCGACAGATTACCCGCGACTTGTACAAGTTGCAAAAGCCGCAGAAAAAGCCGGTGCCTCTGCTGTCGTGGCCTTGAACACACTTCCAGCACTCGCCTTAGATGTCGAATCTCGAAGACCTCTTTTAGGGGCAGGGATTGGTGGATTATCTGGTCCAGCGATAAAGCCAATTGCAATACGCGCTGTCTGGGAATTATATCAGTCAGGACTCACCATTCCGATTATTGGAGTCGGAGGGATTCTAACAGGTCAAGATGTCATCGAATACTTCCTTGCTGGCGCAAGTGCTGTCGAAATTGGTACTGGAGTCTTAACCCGAGGCTCCACAATTTTCACTCAAATTTGCGATGAGTTGACAGAATATATGAAGCGCCATCGAATCAAACGAATTACCCAATTAACAGGACGGATGAAATCTCAGGACGTGAAAACATAGAATGGCGGTCCATGACCTGAAAATAATGAATGGACGCCTAGTCCTGTCCGAAAGCATCGAAGAAGGAGATATCTTAGTTGACAATGGGCTCATAACAGCGATCATTAAACCTGGAAAGAGCGCTCAAGAGGAAGCCGATGTAGTCATTAATGCTTCTGGTTACTTAGTGTTTCCTGGATTGGTGGATGCTCATGTTCATTTTCGTGATCCTGGATTTCCCGAGAAGGAAGACTTTGGAACGGGTTCATTAGCCGCGGCAGCTGGTGGTATCACCACAATTATCGATATGCCGAATACGAAGCCGCCCACAACGACTACAGAACGGCTGTTTGAAAAAATCCAACGGGCAGAAAAGAAATGCTTAGTTGATTATGCTTTTCATGGTGGTCCCTATCTCGCTGAAGAAGCAGCTCTTACCAAAGAAACGAATTGGGAAAGTCAAGAGCTTGCATTAGTTGATATGGCAAATCAGCTTATCGACGCAGGTATCATATCATTCAAAATATATATGCCTCATCAAGAAGGCCCTGCAATTCCGTATCTTGCACCTCTGGGAAATCCACTTACGATTCACGCGGAAGATCCAGCGAAGCTTTCAGAGCCGACAGATGGCTCTTCATATGCATTTCTTGCTAGCCGACCGCCTGAAGCGGAAGTAGAATGCATTGAAACGCTTCTTGCTGAGCCTCCACTATGTAGTCTTCATATCTGTCATATCTCCACAGCTGCAGGCTTTCGCCATATCCTTGCAGCAAAACATAAAGGCATACCTGTAACGACTGAAGTCACACCCCACCATCTGCTTCTAACAGTAAAAGACATGGCAAAAATTGGTCCCATCGCAAAATGTTATCCACCGCTTCGTTCGACCAAAGATACGGAAGCCTTACTCAATGCTTGTTTTGCAGGACAAATCACGATTATTGCCTCGGACCATGCTCCACACACAGCAGCTGAAAAAACCGGATCTGACGCTGACTTCGCTACTGCTCCCGGAGGAATTATCGGAGTTGAAACTACATTACCACTCCTGTATACCAAGTTGGTCCAAAAAGCAGAAATGCCGTTACCAATGCTTATCCAAATGATGGGATATAATCCTGCAAAACGATTTGGAATCCGAAACGCCCAATGGATTGAGAAAGGTCAACTTGTAGTAGGAGCCGATGCTGATATCGTCTTATTCGATCCCAAAGCCACCTCGACAATACGAAGTGAAACACTTCACAACAAATCGACTCTCACACCATTCGGCGTTTCG
>Ga0209636_10005140_pt1 | contig 13384 bp, 16 predicted proteins | sample DeeMarSWOR152_54_FD_187464 | JGI IMG/M metagenome (GOLD analysis project Ga0209636, IMG submission 187464) | Marine sediment microbial communities from White Oak River estuary, North Carolina - WOR-1-52-54 (SPAdes) (version 2) | ecosystem: Environmental > Aquatic > Marine > Intertidal zone >...
GGAGGGAAATCGACATAAAGAAAATGGTATTTCAGGCACGGGGATGGTATTTATCATAGACTCGGCGAAGTCTTTCGCGGCTGACATGGGTATAGATCTGAGTCGAGGTGATCTGGCTATGACCCAGCATCAACTGAACAGATCTTAAGTCAGCCCCCCTTTCCAGAAGATGGGTGGCGAAAGAATGGCGGAGAATATGAGGACTAATCTTAGAAGCAATACCTGCCTTTTGGGCATAGCTCTTAAGGAGTTTCCAGAATCCTTGACGGGTAAAAGCATCACCACGATAGGTAAGAAAGAGATAGTCATTGGGATCTTTCAAAAGTCTGGCCCTGGCATTCTCCAAATACTCCTGGAGAGCGTTCAGGGCCGCATTCCCAAAGGGCACAATCCTCTCTTTCCCTCCCTTCCCTCTGCAGATAAGAAATCCATCTTCTTGATTTAGATCCTTAATTTTCAAGAGGACCAGCTCTGAAACCCTCAAGCCCGTGGCATAAAGAAGCTCCAGCATAGCTTTATCTCTAAGACCCATTTTATCCTTTTCCTTTGGCTGGCTCAGAAGCCGCTCCACTTCCTTCACTCTCAAATATTTGGGCAGAGAAAACATCGACTTTGGAGAGTGGAGGCTCAAAGCTGGATTCTTCTTCGTAATTCCATCTAAAACCAGGAATTTATAGAAGGCCTTCAGGGAGGAGATGAGCCGGGTAATGGACCGGGAAGAAAGACCAGAGCGGCTTGCGTGCTGAATGAACCTGCTTAATACTTCTTCTCCTGGGTCCAGGAACGATATTTTCATCCTTTGTAAGAATCGAAAGAACTTCTTGATATCTCTGTGGTAGGAGAGAATCGTGTTGTCAGAGAGGCCTTTTTCGACAGAGAGGAATTCAAGGAAAGACTCAAGAACATCCTCAGGCGAGGAAATGTTTTTCATCATATAAAAGGATTCGTGCTTTTTTCTTGACCAATGAAAGTGGAAGGACCGTGGCCCGGAAGAACAATCATTTCCTCCGGCAAAGTCAATATTTTATTCTTCAAAGAATTCTCCATTTCTTCCCAACTGCCTCCGGGAAGATCTGTCCGGCCTACTCCTCCACAAAAAAGAGTATCGCCAGAAAGCACGAAGCTGTCTCCGATGAAACTGACACTTCCCGGAGAGTGCCCTGGGGTATGGAGAACCTGGAGAAAGGATTTTCCAATCTTGATTTTTTCGCCATCTTTGAAGAAGCTATCAGCAGGGGGAGATGTCCTAGCCTGGAGGAAAAAGCTCAATTCCGATTGCTGGGCGTTTCCTAACATATGACTGTCCAAAGAATGAATCCTAAGGGGAACATCGAACTTTTCTTTCATATCTTTGTTGGCCCCTATGTGGTCAATATGACCATGAGTATTGAGGATAACAACGGGTTTCAGCTCCTTTTTAGCGATGAGAGTGAAAATTTTATCTGCCTCAGCTGCCGGGTCCACAATCGCACACTCCTGGGTTTCCTTACAGGAAACAAGATAACAGTTTGTTTCCAAGGCTCCGACGACTATCACTTCATAGTCCATTTTTTCCTTTCCATGATAAATCTATATCTTTTTATAGTCAACTTCGACCCCAAGCTTAACCCCAAAAGGTAGCGTCTCCAAAGGCTTGATTTTGAAGGTAGGGAAAAGGTTTTCGAATATCACCTGAAAATTGTTTAGATAGCGGTAGGAACCATCTTTTTTTTCCGTAATAATTAATGCTTTTAGGAATGGTTGAAGCGACCCTTGAAGATTTAGCCTTGCCTCATTGCTCTTCGAAGGAACCTGACGGTGTCAGGCGGCGAGGATGTATTGAGCACTCCATGGTAAAAGAAGTGGGTTCAGGTTTGAACAGAGGACATCATTTCAGTGGATCCAGAGTAAACATGCGGAGTTCCGCAGCCGCTGAGAAGGGCGGTGAGGGAATGGCGTTAAAAATCTGAAGGGAGCAAAACCATTCCTAAAAGCAGACCTGAAGTCTTATGATATCAGGAAAAAAAAGATGCTTACATAGCGGTAATCGTGCTTGTCTTTTCCTCTGAAAAAAAATATAATCCCCCCAAATGAGGCAAAAACCCTGGCAGTTGCAGGTTTTTAAAAAGTCTATTAAAAAAAAAGAAAAACTCCGCCTCCTTCAAAAGAATCTCAACATTGACCCGAGCATGGTTATTCTGGATCTGGGATGTGCTCAAGGGATTTTAAGCTTTTTCCTTCGTCAGAAAGGAGGATTCTGGATTCACACAGACCAGGATTTTGAAAACCTCAAGACATCCCAAAGCCTCCTGGGAGAAAATCTTCTCCAGCTCAGCGAAGGATCTCTTCCTTTCAAAAGCGAGTCTTTTGATCTGGTGATCAGCTTGGATTACTTGGAGCATTTAGAAAACGATGTGCAATGTCTTAAGGAAATCCACAGGATTCTAAAAAAGGATGGCCGCCTGGTTTTGGCCACTCCCCGCACTGGAAAATTCTTAATCCTTCATAAGCTACGTCCAGCTCTTGGTTTATCTTTAGAATTTTATGGTCACCAAAGAGAGGGCTACAGCCTAAAAGAACTCAAAAAAAAGCTGATGAAAGCCCATCTCCAAGTGCAGAAACACAAAACTTTCTCTCGCTTCTTCTCTGAATTTCTTGAACTTCTTCTCAATTTCTTCTACATCAAATTTCTCTCCCGCCGAGTAAAAACTAAAGGCAAGCTTCGTGATGGACACATCAGACCCTCCAGCTCTCAAGAATTCACTACCCAAAAGAAAACTTTTAAGCTTTATTCTTTCTTCTATCCATTAGTCTGGTTCATCACGCGCCTGGACAAAGTCCTTTTTTTTCAAAGAGGCTATGGCCTGATTGTTTGGGCTCAAAAAATTTCTTAGCCCTCAAGATAGATAAAGATGGAACTGAGAAAGAAAATCGGTCTTCTTCTCGGTCCTCTCTTCTTTCTGGGAGCTTATTTCTCTCCTCTTCTAAAAGAAAATCCCAAGGCTCACACTTTGTTGGCAATTTTTCTCTTGATTGTTGTCTGGTGGGTCACGGAATGCATCCCCATTCCCATCACGGCTCTTCTCGTGCCTGTCTTCATAACAGCCTTCAGAGTTGCTCCAGTTAAGGAAGCCTTTGCTCCTTTCGCCAATCCCATCATTATGCTCTTTCTGGGAAGTTTTATTCTGGCAAGAGCAATGAGCGTCCACGCTCTTGACCAGAAATTGGCTTATTTTGTCCTCAGCCGAAAATCCATCGCCCACAAAAGGAGCCGTGTCCTCTTTGCTTTAGGGCTAACCGCAGTTTTTCTCTCCATGTGGATAAGCAACACAGCCACCACAGCCATGATGTATCCTATTGTGCTCGGGATTCTAAGCGCCTTCAATTCAGAAAAAAAAGAAAGGGCAGTCTCTTCCCTGAGCCTTATTTTCCTGATGATGACTGCCTACTCAGCTTCAGTAGGGGGAATCGGCACTCCCATCGGAAGCCCGCCCAACCTTATTGCCATCGGTATGCTCGAAAAATTGGCAGCCTACAGAGTGACTTTTTTCCAATGGATGGTCATCGGCTTACTAATATTGATTCCCATGTACTTAGCTCTTTTTCTTTTTATGAGGCTTATGATGGGAAGGAAGAAAATTCCTCTTCAAGACAAAAAGGATTCTTCATCAGCCATCAAAACCAGACCAAGAGGGCTGACTCGCCCTCAAAGAAATGTTCTCATTGCATTTTCGGTGACTGTATTTCTCTGGACTGTACCTGGGCTTATCTCTCTAATCCTGGGAAGAGAAGCTCATCTTTCGCTCTGGCTCCGGGAACACTTCCCTGAATCAGCTGCAGCAATCATCGGAGCCAGCCTCCTTTTTATTTTACCTGTTAATTTTAAACAGGGCCGATTCACCCTTTCCCTGAAGGAGGCCTTAAGAATCGATTGGGGAACTCTTCTCCTTTTTGGCGGAGGCTTATCCCTAGGATTCCAGATGTTTGAGACTGGTCTGGCCGATTCGATCGGCAGATTCTTCATTTCACCGGGAACCTCGGCCAGCCTATCCCTTATCACCCTCCTCTCCATAACCTTAAGCGTTTTCCTTACCGAAGTCACATCCAACACAGCCTCAGCCAATATGATTATTCCCATTATCATAGCCATTTCTAAAACCGCCTCTATCAATCCTCTTGCTCCTGTTTTAGGGAGTGCTATTGGCTGCAGTTTCGCCTTCATGCTTCCCGTGGCCACTCCTCCCAACGCCATTGTTTTCGGTTCAGGATTAGTCCCTTTGACCGAGATGATTAAATTCGGCTTTTGGCTGAATATCATTGGAATCATTATTATCTGGATTGGCATCAGATTCATTGCGCCTTTCCTCGGACTGATCTAGTAAGCGAGCATTTCCAAATCCGCGACACGCTTTATCGAATAAAGATCTTTGGGAATGGAGGAAGCGACCTTTCAGGTTTAGCCTTCAGATTTCGGTCTTCGAGGGAAGTCGATGCCAGTCGACCTGGGAGTATGTTTGAGCGCGGCGAGTTACGCAGCAGCCGAGAAGGCCGAAAGAAGAATGGCGTTAAAAATCTGAACGGAGCGAAGCCATTCCCAAAGACCTGTTCTTATCACGGATTTGGAAATACTGAGTCTAGCAATTCCTGTTTATCTTTTTTTTAAGGTTCTGTTATAATTTCTAACAATGGACGCTTATCTTTCCCGAGAAGCCTATCATTTCCTCCTCGGATTAAATCTCACCTCTTCAAAACCAAATACGGATGGGCTTCTCCTAGGACATAAAAGAGGTCACAGGTTTTTTATAGAGAAAATTCTTGCTACCAAGAAGGGATTTTATTCTTCTCTTGAGAATTACTTTGCTCTCGACAAACATTTTGGTGGAAAGCTCATCGGATTTTTTGCTTACGGGGCAGACGAGAAAAGAATAAAGAAAATATTCTTGCCTTTTGCCTTCGGACAGCTCTTTTTAAACATCCACTCAACCAAAAAGAAAAAGATGACCATCAAATCATATATCATTGATTACAAGAAGAGCTTCTTCCTCTCGCCTGTTGACCTCAAGCTGCCCAAATCAGAGGTGTGAAATGAGAGATTTTTTAAATAAGAATCAACAGAAATTTCTCCTTCGACTCGCTCGTCAAACGATCGAGCAATATTTGAAATCAGGGAAAACAACACAGGTAAAAATAGATGATGAATATCTCAAAGAAAAAAGAGGGGCTTTTGTTACTCTCAAGGTCAACGACCAGCTTCGGGGCTGTATCGGATATCCTCTTCCTTACAAACCTTTGTATGAGACGATCATCGATGTTGCCCTCTCAGCCGCTACCCAAGACTACCGGTTCCAACCTTTAACCTATGAGGAACTCAAGGAGACCAAAATAGAAATATCTGTCCTCAGCCTGCCTCAGCTTATAAAGGAAGTGAAGGAAATCGAAGTGGGCCGGCACGGAATCGTTATCTCCAAGGGTCTGAATAAAGGTCTGCTCCTTCCCCAGGTTCCCCTCGAGTACAATTGGGATCTAGAAACGTATCTCAGACACGGCTGTCTGAAGGCTGGCCTGGATGAGGATGAGTGGAAAAAAGGAGTGCAGATCGAAGTCTTCGAAGCCCAGGTCTTCTCAGAATAGGAAGGAGTTTTCCCTCCGACTTTTTATCTATTATATCGCCGAATTATTTAAAAAATTCCTGAATGAAATTTCCAACCAGCTCTTGGCTGAAAGGTATATAGGCTCTTTATTTCTTACTGAACTCCTTCCTCTTGAGCATCTCTCTAGCTTCTTCCTTGGTTTCTTCTATACCCGCCACCCATCGCGGGTCATCTTCCAAACTGAGGACATAATCTAATTCTGCCCGTGCCTTCTCTACCTCTTTTAAGGCAAGATAAGTATCAGCTAAGTAGACACGGGTTAAAGGGTCTTCTGGACCAATTTCTTTGGACTTCAACAAATACTCGAGAGACTTTGTCTTGCTTCCTCCAGCTATGCCTGGCACCTTAAAATAAACCCGGCCCAAGACTCTGTCTGGCCCTCCATCTTCGTATCCCTGGTCGAGCTCCATAACCTTTCTCATCGCTTCCTTGATGTCATCAACTAAGAAAAGACTTTTCATGACTCCCCTTGCTTCTCCATAAACTCCATAATTGACTCCGAGCCAGTAGTAGGCATCGGGCTTTTCCGGTCCCAGCTCTATAGCTTTCTTGGCATGATAAATTCCCTGGGAAAAAATTATCTTTTTATCCTTTTTGCTTTCTGTACGGGAACCAATGTAATATTGAATCCGAGAAATTCTCCAATAGACTTCATACTTATCTTCTGCTTCAAGAAGGGCTGCACGGTACTTAGCCAGAGCTTCCTTGGCCGTTTCCATATCTTGTATTTCCGAATAAAGCTTATCTCCTTCAGAAATCAAGTCTTCTGGATCCTGGGAAAACAAGAAAAATGGCAGACTTAAAATGACAAAGAAAAGCAGGATTGTTTTTACCTTCATTTCCTTCTCCTTTTTTCGGGTATTTATAGCATAAATCTCATGTTTTAAACAATGAAAATTAATTGAAATATTTATCAGCCCTCTCATCCAGTTGACAAAGGAGACTCTCAGTCTTTTGGCGGATGCTCTCCAACTCATCGGGCTTCAGGTCAGAATCTATGCTATAAGGCTGTCCGTATATGGCTACAACCCTTGAAAAAGGATAGAACATCAAGAAACTATCCCAGCTCTTCAAGAACTTCTTCCTGGAAGTGGAAAAAGAAAAAGGAACAAGATAGGCCCCCGTCTCTTGAGCGAGCTTGATACATCCAGCTTTAAGCTTCCGATTCGGGCCTCTAGGTCCATCAGGCACGATAATCAATTCTCCACCCTGGTTGAGCTCCTTCTTCATCTGATTCCAGGCTTTTATAATAGTGTGAGAGCTTGAGCCGCGGAGGATTCGATACCCCCACCTGGCCATGATCTGGGCAGCAATTTCTCCATCTTCACTAGGGCTGATTAGAGGCATGATTCCTCTTCGGCGAAAGAAATAGGGTACGATAAAGATGCGGCCGTGCCAGACCAAAAAAATCACTGGTTTCTTCTGGTCTCTTAATTTCAGATAGTCTTCCTCACCGATAATGGTCATTTTGATGAACTTGGCCCATAGCCATAAAACCAGTTTCCCTACAATTCCTACCAGATACCAGCGAACCCTGCTCAGAAGAGACATCGGTCTAAATATTATATAAAATTCATTTAATATTCAATTTCCTTCTATATTCTTCAATAAAATAGCCGAGAAGAAACCCTATTAAACTCAAAGACAGACCATAGGGGACAGAAAAGGGCCAGGAGGGAATGCTGAGGGGCATAAGCTTCACTTGGCCTAAAAAGCTGACTAAAGAAAATCCTCCACCCAAGATGAGGCTAAAGAATCCGGCAAGAGGCAATCTCTTTTTCAGAAAAATCATGGCTAACCCAGGAATGAAAAGGCCTTCAGCCATAATTTCAGAAGCAAGGCCCAGAGTTATAAGGATATTCCGGAATTGAGTTGCAACCAGAAAAGCCATGACTCCCATAAAAAATGTAGAGAGCCGGCTGACGGTAATAATCCCTCTTGTCTGATTAGGAGAAAGAAGGCGTTGGTAGAGATCCCGGGTTAAGGTTAAAGCTCCGGTGTTAATGGCTGAATCCATGGTGGACATGATGGCTGCCACAAGAGCAACGAACAGAATTCCTCCCAAGAAAATTCCGGTTTTGGAAGAAATAAGCTCAGAGAGCAGAGGATTCTTCATTTGCTGGGAAAAGAATAGGGGAAGAGAAAACATTCCTATGGCAACAACAAGACTGTAAAGTATGAAAAACACTGCCGAAGAGGCAAAAAACCCTCGACGTGCTTTCTTGTCTGTCCTGGCGGCCTGGATTCTCTGCCAGGCAATAGGGGAAATGGTCCAGGCTAAGGTGAAAGAGAGGAGGATAAGAAAATTCCTTTTAAAATTGAAAAAAAAATCAAAATAGTGACTCTTTTCCAGTTGGGAGGCCAGGACCGGGATCTCAGCCACTGGGGATGTCCCGGAGAGAAAAAAGAAAAGACTAAATATTCCAGCCAGCAAGAGAAAAAATTGGAGACTATCAGTTACGACTACAGAGAAAAAACCACCAAAAATGGAATAGAGAAGAACGACAGCTGTTCCCAGAATTAAACTCAGAAGGTAAGAAGTCCCGAGAAAAATCTTTAAAAAATTCCCAAGGGCAACCATCTGGGAAGCAGCCAAGACAACCATATACCAGATGATGAGAAAGGATGCCAGATGGCGCACACTCTGACCATAACGCAGCTCGACAAGGTCGGGCAAAGAAATAATAGGCAACCTGTGAATCGGCTTGGCTAAAAAAAAAGCCAAGATAAGAACAGTTAAGACAGTCGGCATCCCCACGATCCAAAAAGCACTCACTCCAAGTTCGAAAGCCTCATCGGTGGAAACAATGGTTGAGGTCGCCCCGAACCAAGAAGCGGTAATAGAAAAAAAGACTAAGAGCGTCGGAAGATTCCTGGAGGCGAGGAAAAAATCCTCAAGGTTTTTCATTCTCTTGGAAAACAAGAAACTGGCAAGAAGAATAAGGGCAAAATAAACAAAGAGAAAAAGAAAGAATTTGAATTGCATTATCAGATTTATATCAAAAATATCTTGCTCTTCGCAAATCCGAAAAATGGCTCAGGTCTCCACTTTTAACTCATTCGGAAATCAGAAATTATTATTCAGAAACCAATCCACTTTTCCCTAACTGCAATAATTCATCGGGAAAAAAAAGTCAAAAGTGGAGACCTGACCCTTGTAACTAGAAATGTTAACGGAATCTTGAATCTGGAGACCTGACCCTTGTATAATCTAAAGACGATGAAACATGTTTCTTGGATACTTACCCTTTCTCTTTTTCTTTTACCTCTTACTCCTGAAGATGTTGCCTTGCGAGCAGAAAAAAAGCTTCTTTCCCTGAGGACCATTAAGGCTGATTTTGAACAAATCTACTATTCGGTATCGGTCACAACACCATTAAGAGAAAAGGGGGAATTCACTTTTAAAAAACCTGACTCGATGAAATGGGAATACCAGGAGCCCGAGGAGAAAGTTTTTCTCTATAAAGAAGGAAATTTTCTCTTCTACATCCCCGAAGACAACCAGCTCATCAAAAGTTCCCTGGCTGAAGAAAGTCATGAATCAGAAATACTAAGCCTCCTTTCCGGCAAGAAGACCCTTCAAGATCATTACCTTATTGAGTTCAGTCCTTTTCCCACAGGAAATGCTCATGTTTTTCAGCTCAAATTGACTCCCCGAGAGGAGGATGAATACTCTTTCATTCTCTTGGAAATAGACGAAAAAACCTGGCTCATAAGAAAGGCCATTTTTTTTGACTGGGCAGGTAACAAAACGGAATTTCGCTTTAGCCGTATGAAAACCAATGTCAAAATCCCTCAAAGCTTTTTTGAGCTCAAGGTTCCCTCTGATGTAGAGATCATAGAAACGCTGAAACAACCATAAATAATAAAACTCTTTTAGCCTATTTTCGTATAATTCTTTGAGGACAGGACGTCCTCCATGTATGAAGATAAGGAACTCGTCGAAAGGACTCTTAGTGGAGAAAAGGAGGCTTTCGAATTGCTCATCAGAAAGTATGAAAATCCCATGTTGAATTACATCGGACGCACGATAGGAAACAGAGAATTTGCTCTTGAACTCACCCAGGAAGTTTTTCTTAAAAGCTATTCCTCTCTTCATTCCTATCAGACAAAATATAAATTTAATACCTGGCTCTTCAGAATTGCTTCAAATCTCATCATCGATTACTGGAGAAAGAAAAAAATTCCTACCCTCTCGCTCGACCAGCAGGACAGTTGGGGATACCAGAAGATTTCTTTCCAAATCTCTGAGAAGGAGCCTTCGATTGTCAAAAAATACGAACTTTCGGAGTTGAAGGGAAGGATTGAAAAGACTCTGGAAAAGATCCCTGCTTCTTTCAGAGAACTCTTTGTTTGGAGACATATCAACGAGTTAAGCTATGAAGAAATCGCCGAGATAAAAGGTTTACCTGTGGGCACAGTAAAAAATCGAGTATTTCAGGCAAAGGAAATGATACATCAACTCTTGAAGGAAAAATCATGAGCTGTCTCTCTGCGGAACAAATTTATACCTACTTGGAGAAAGAATTGTCCGCTTCTGAAAACAGAAAGATCGAGAAACACCTGTCCAGCTGTTTGAAATGTCATAAAGCCCTTGAAGAACGGAAGTTTTTCCTTCAGGCTGTTGAAGGCCTTCCCTCCTGGCAAGTTCCTGCCAATTTTTCCCAGCAGGTTATGGATAGGATATTCCCTGTCAAAGTTACCTTGTGGGGATGGCTTTTAGCCTTAGCTGGGGGTTTCTTGACCGTCATCTTAGCCTCCACCATCTGTATCCTGGCAACCGGCCAGAATTTATCTTCTCTTTTCCTAAGCCTCCATCAAACCATGTGGGAAACTATAAAGAACTCCTTTCTAGTTTTTATCAAATTTTTCAAGGTGATCTCCATCCTTCTAACAACCACCCGCCAGCTCCTGGAAAGCCTCTCTAAAGGTCTTCTCCAGATACTCACTGTCATCCATCCTGAATTCCAAATCCTGATCATCGTTATCTTTATCCTAGCCTCTTTCTTAATTATTTATGGTATGCGAAGAAAATTTTTGTTTGGAGAAAAACAATGAAAAATAAAATAGTGTTCCCCCTGATTCTTCTCATCCTTCTCTTTGGATTTATCCCTCTCCAAGGCCAGCTCTTGAAAAAAGACATTGTTGTGGCTGAAGGGGAAGTCCAAGATAATGTCATCGCTCTAGGGGGCAATGTCCTTATCGAGGGCAAAGTTGAAGAAGATGTCGTTGCCTTTGGTGGTTCGATTACTGTGAAGGGCATTGTCAAGGGGTCTGTGGTTGGAATTGGCTCTGACATCAATCTTGAATCTACAGCTATCATTGATGGCGATGTTTACTCTATCGGTGGGGCACTTAATAAAAAGCCAGGATGTGTTATCGAAGGAGACACGGTTTACTTCAAAACTTCAGAAGATATCTCCAAGTTTCTCAAGGAAACTTTCAGAGGAGTTTTCACAATTTCCTTTATTCCCTTCGTTCTGATCACCAAACTGCTTCTTTTTTTCATCTGGTTCATTATTGCTCTGGTTATAGCCGCTTTGCTTCCCCGGCAAATTTCTTTTGCCTCTTCTCAAATCAGAAAATCTTTTTGGCCTGTATTCGGAATCGGCCTCTTGAGCATCACTATTTACGTTGGAGTCGTCATCTTCTCAGCCCTTCTCTGCTTCCTCTTAATAGGTATTCCCCTCCTCTTCTTTTTCGTCATCTTAGGCATAGCCATTCAGATTTTTGGCCGAGTTATACTTTTTTATTTTCTCGGTGAAAGCCTCATTAAAGCTTTCGGAAAATCAAAAATATCTCCTCTTGCGGCCGTTATCTTCGGTTTGGTGCTGGTAACACTTGTCAGATTCATCCCCATAATCGGATTTGTTTTCTCTTTCTGCTTGAGCATAATTGGTTGGGGAGTGGTTATAAGAACGAAATTCGGGACAACTGAAAATTGGTTTAGAAGAAGCTAGTTTTTATATTTCAAGGATTTCTTTTTCTTTAGCTTCAGCAAGCTCTTCAATCCTTTTAGCGTATTCGTCAGTCACTTCCTGAAGTTTGTCATATCCCCAATATTTGTCATCTTCAGTAATCTCTTTATTTTCTTCCAGCTCTTCAATTCTCTCCTTGGCCTCTCTTCTCATGACACGAAGAGCTGTCTTCTCCTCCTCGAGTATCTTTCTTATATGCTTGGCCAGCTCCTGCCTTCTCTCCTCGTCCAAAGGAGGAATTGGGATTTTGAGTGTTTTACCATCATTAATCGGATTAAGACCTAAATCTGCAGCTCTTATTGCTCTATCGAGGGTCTCCAACAGAGAAGAATCCCAGGGCTGAATAGTGATTAAAGTCGGATCCGGAACTCCTAAGGTCGCGACCTGATTTATGGGTGTTAATGTTCCGTAATAATCAACCTTTATGTCTTCAAAAAGATTGATGTTCGCCCGCCCTGTTCTTAACCTGCTCAAATCCTTACGAAAATGTTCCACCGATGTCTTCATCTTTTTTTCGAGTTCCCTTAATACGTCTTTAACCATTCTCGTCCCTCAAGAAAAGATGAAACACTTTAAAAAATCGAAAATGAGGCCCTCTGCCGAGAAGGCTAAGCCCTTCAATAAACCAAGGTGCCAACTTTTTGCCCTAAAACGGCCTTTTTTATGTTACCGCGTTTCTTCAGATTGAAAACGATTATGGGTAAATTATTATCTTTACACAAGGAAATTGCCGTTGTATCCATAACTTTTAATCCTCGATTTATGACATCCAGATATTTTATGGAGCTGAATTTCTTGGCTTTCTCATCTTTTAAGGGGTCGGATGTATAAACTCCATCCACTTTAGTGGCTTTCAATATGACTTGGGCTTTAATCTCTAAAGCTCTCAAAGCAGCTGCCGTGTCGGTCGTGAAATGAGGGCTTCCTGTTCCGGCGCTAAAAATGACAATCCTCCCTTTTTCAAGGTGTCTGATAACCTTTCTTCTGACAAAAGGTTCAGCCACCGCTTTTATCTCTATGGCCGAGACAAGCCGGGTCATGACCCCTTCCTTTTCTAAGGCATCCTGAAGGGCAATTCCATTAATAACTGTTCCCAGCAAACCCATATAATCGGCAGATGCACGATCCATTCCAGCTTCAACACCAAAAACTCCCCTGAAGATGTTGCCCCCGCCAATCATAATCGCAATTTGGACTTTCAAATCGGAAACTTCTTTTATTTCTTGGGCGATGGATTTGGTCGTCTGAAAATCGATGCCGGAAGGAAGGTTTCCAAGAAGGGATTCACCCGAAAGTTTTAATAAAATTCTTTCATAGGCAGGCTTAAGCTGAGCCATGTTTTAATTCTTATTATGGTTTGCCCAACTCGAACCGAGCAAACCGACTTATCTTGATGTTTTCCCCAAACTTGGCTACATGAGAAGCCACAAGCTGCTTGATTGAGACTTTATCATCCTTGACGAAAAGCTGATCTTCCAAGCAAACTTCTTCGTAAAATTTCTTCAACTTGCCTTCCACAACCTTCTCGATTATCTCAGGGGGTTTCCCAGAATCCTTGAATTGGGCCCGGATGATTTCTTTTTCCTCCTCGAGCTCTTGGGAAGGAATTTCAGCAGAAGAAATATACTTGGGTTTTGAAGCAGCAATATGCATCGCAATATTCTTGACTAACTCTTTGAATTCCTCGTTGCGAGCAACAAAATCAGATTCACAGTTCACCTCAACGAGCACTCCGATTTTCCCATGAAGATGGATATAGGAACCGACCATTCCATC
>Ga0209636_10005141_pt1 | contig 13383 bp, 10 predicted proteins | sample DeeMarSWOR152_54_FD_187464 | JGI IMG/M metagenome (GOLD analysis project Ga0209636, IMG submission 187464) | Marine sediment microbial communities from White Oak River estuary, North Carolina - WOR-1-52-54 (SPAdes) (version 2) | ecosystem: Environmental > Aquatic > Marine > Intertidal zone >...
TTACCGTATCACGGATTTGGAGATGCTTCCGTACTCGAAAACTTTATTATGTCTGGCTTGAATTTCACCCTTTTCAACATATAAATCCTCTGCTAGAATCATTCCATGGATAAGGTCTTTGTTCTTGATTTCGGCTCCCAATACACCCAATTGATCGCTAGAAAGATAAGGGAACTGGGTGTCTATTCTGAAATTCATCCTTTTGATCTCTCGCCCTCTAAAATCCTCTCAGAAAACCCTCGTGCCATCATCTTCTCAGGTGGTCCTCAGAGTGTGTATGCTCCAGATTCTCTCACCATATCTCCAGATGTCTTCCGTATGGGTGTTCCCATTTTAGGTATCTGTTATGGACTTCAGATCATGACTCAAATCCTAGGAGGGAAGGTCAAAGCTTCAAGGAAAAGAGAATACGGTTTTGCATCTTTAAAGATAGTGAACAGGTCGGGTCTTCTCTCCGGGATGAAGGATCATACACAGGTTTGGATGAGTCATGGAGACAAAGTCCACGATGTCCCTCCTGGATTCATCGTTTCCGGGGTAACCTCTAACTGCGATGCAGCGGTGATTGAATCCAGAGAGAAAAAACTTTTTGGCGTTCAATTTCATCCTGAGGTGATTCACACCAGGCAGGGTATGAAAGTCCTATCGAATTTTCTTTTCTCTCAAGCAGGGCTCAACAAAGAATGGAAGATGGGACCTTTTATCCAGAGAAAGGTTGATGAAATCCGTGATATTGTCGGGAAGGAGAAAGTCATCTGTGGGCTCAGCGGTGGAGTGGATTCCTTGGTTGCTTCCCTGCTTGTACACAAAGCTGTACAGGAAAACCTGTACTGCATTTTTGTAGATAATGGTCTTCTGAGGAAGGGACAATTCCAGGATCTCCTTGAGAGATTCCGCCATCGATTCTCTCTGAATGTCATTGGAGTTGATGCTTCCGGTTCTTTTTTGAAACAGCTCGAGAGAGTTATCTCCCCTGAAAAAAAGAGAAAAATTATCGGTAGGGAGTTTATCCGAATATTCGAGCAGGAGGCTAAAAGAATTGGGAAAGTTGAATTTTTAGCCCAAGGCACCATCTACCCGGATGTGATCGAAAGCAATCCAGTCAAAGGCCCTTCTTCCAAGATTAAATCGCATCATAATGTTGGAGGATTACCCAAGAACATCAGGTTCAGACTTGTGGAACCTCTGAAGGAACTGTTCAAGGATGAGGTCAGAGAGCTGGCGGGGGAATTAGGTGTGGACAGAGATTTTATCCTCCAGCATCCTTTTCCCGGACCTGGTCTTGCTGTGAGGATTGTGGGAGAAGTCACACCGGAAAGACTCAGGATCCTGAGAGAGGCAGACGAGATCCTTCTTCAAGAAATTAAAAAAGCCCGACTTTATGATAAGCTTTGGCAGGCATTTGCTGTTTTGCTTCCGGTGAGATCTGTGGGGGTAATGGGCGACAAGCGCACCTACCAGAGAGTGGTTGTCCTTCGTCTAGTGCGGAGCGTAGACGGGATGACCGCTGACTGGTATCCTGCAGATACGAAGACACTTTCCAGAATCTCAGGCCGAATCGTTAATGAAGTCAAAGGAGTTAACAGAGTCGTCTATGACATAACCACAAAGCCCCCTGGGACAATAGAATGGGAATAAATATGGAATCGACTTTTATCCATCTGCACAATCATTCAGAATTCAGTATCCTTGATGGAGCCTTGAAAACCGCTGCACTGGTGGATGCTGCTTACGAGAGCAACATGCCGGCTGTTGCCCTTACGGATCACGGCAACATTTTTGGTGCAGTGAGCTTCTTCAAGCAAGCCCAGGAGAGGAAAATCAAACCGATTCTTGGTTGTGAGATCTATGTGGCTCCAGAAAGCCGATTCAATAAGGATCCCAATCAACAGGGTCCCAGGCACTTTCATCTGGTTCTGCTTGTTAAGGACGAAAAGGGATACAGGAATTTGTGCCAGTTACTCACCAAGAGCTATTTAGAGGGTTTTTACTACAAACCACGCGTAGATAAAGAATTGTTGGTGAGACATGGAGAAGGGCTGATTGGCCTTTCAGGTTGTCTCAAAGGGGAAATCAGCTTTTATTTGAGTTTGGGTCTTGAAGACAAGGCCGAGGAAGCGGCAGTGGAGTATGCGGCTTTCTTCGCACCAGGGGATTTTTATATTGAGCTCATGGACCATGGAATTGAGGCTCAAAAGGAGGTGAACCCCAAGCTAATTAGGCTGGGAAAGAAGCTGGACCTGCCTTTGGTCGCCACTAACGATGTCCACTATCTGCGCAAGGAAGACGCCGAAAGTCATGACATCCTGCTTTGTATCCAGACAAACAAAAGAGTCACTGACCAGGATAGGATCCGGTTCTCTACTCAGGAATTTTATTTCAAGCCCAACGAAGAGATGATAGCTCTCTTTAAAGATGTCCCCGAGTCTATCCAGAATACAACCCAAATTGCAGCGAAATGCAATTTTGTTTTTCCTCTTTCTGGATATTTCTTGCCGAATTTCAAAGCACCGGAAGATCTCTCCTTAAGTGAATACTTTGGCAGGGTTGTCCGACAAGGTTTTGAGGAAAAGATGGAGGTGTTGTCATCCCGGATTAAAAAGGGCGAGCTTCCCGGTCGTAAAGTTTATGAGAAACGGTTGGAAAAAGAAATCAGGCTGGTCAGAGAGATGGGATTTGAGGGATATTTTTTGATCGTTGGTGATATCATTCGGGAGGCACGCTCGAGGAATATCCCCGTAGGCCCGGGCAGAGGATCAGCAGCAGGAAGCCTTCTTGCTTTCAGCCTAGGCATAACTGCGATAGACCCTCTGGAATATGATCTTCTCTTTGAAAGGTTTTTAAATCCAGAACGTATCAGCCTCCCGGATATTGATATCGATTTCTGTGGCAGACGCAGGGATGAAGTTCTTTCTTATGTGACCCAAAAATATGGAAGGGAAAATGTCTGCCAAATCATAACCTTTGGGACCATGGCGGCTCGCCAAGCTGTCCGGGATGTGGGGAGGGCGCTTGAAGTCCCCCTTCCCGAGGTAGATAGGATCGCCAAGATGATCCCGCCCTTTGGGCCCGATTCGTCGATTGAGGGAGCGCTGAAAAACATCCCTCAACTTCGTGAAATGAGAGACAAGGATGCAAAAATTGCCCATCTTCTTTCCATAGCCCAGAAACTGGAGGGGCAGGTCCGCCATCCTTCCATACATGCGGCAGGGATCGTGATAACCCCGAAACCGCTCGTTGAATTCATGCCCCTGTACCAATCAGTAAAAGGAGAAATCACCACCCAGTTTCCGATGGGTGACATCGAGGCTATAGGACTCCTCAAAATGGATCTTCTCGGACTCCGCAACCTCACGGTCATACAAGACACAGTGGATTTAGTCATGAGAGATCTCGGGGACGAGATCGATATGGATCACATTCCCCTTGACGATGAGAAGACATTCGAGGTTTTCCAACTGGGAAATACAGACGGAGTGTTCCAGTTTGAGAGTGCGGGAATGAAGGATTTACTCCGGAACTACAAACCAGAATCGTTGCGAGACCTGATTGCCTTGAATGCTCTTCACAGGCCAGGTCCATTGAAAAGCGGAATGACGGATGAGTTTATTAAACGGAAAAACCATCCGGAACGAGTCAATTATGAATTCCCAGAACTTGAGCTAATTCTGAAGGAAACAAGAGGCATCATTGTTTATCAGGAACAGGTGATGCAGATTGCCACAGAGCTTGCTGGATATTCTATGGCAGAGAGCGATATTTTACGCAAAGCAATGGGAAAAAAGATCTCGTCGGTCATGAAGGCACAGAAACAGCGTTTTGTTAGAGGAGCCAAGGAAAAAGGCTTATCGCAGGCTAAAGCCAGCAAAGTTTTCGAATTGATCAAGAATTTTGCCGGCTATGGATTCAATAAATCCCACAGTGCAGCCTATGCCTTCCTGGCCTATCGAACAGCTTATTTAAAAGCCCACTATCCTTATTATTTTTTAGCTGCGCTGTTGACATCGGAGGCCGAGAGAGGAGCGACCTCGCAGGTGGTTAAGTATATCAACGAGTGCAAAGAGATGGGCATAGAAGTGCTCCCTCCTGATATCAATGAGAGTGATTTTAATTTTACAGTGTCCAAAGGAAAGATTCGGTTTGGCCTCTCAGCGATCAAGAATGTCGGTGAAGGGGCTATACGTGTTTTATTGGGAGTCAGAGAGAAAAAAGGCAGATTCAATTCGCCATTCGACATCTTTGGAGAGACAGATCCCAAAACCTTGAACCGAAAAGTTATCGAAAGTCTAATCAAAGCAGGAGCCCTGGATTCCCTGGGATGGAAGAGGTCCCAGATGTTTCATCTTGTGGATAAGATGATCGACTATGCACACGATTTGCAAAAGATCAACTCTTCAAGGCAGAACCTCCTTTTTGGCCGGAGCCATGTCGAGATACCTCTTGTTCCTCCTGAGGTTCAGGAAATGCGGGAATGGGATGAGCCTCTCTTTCTTTCGTATGAAAAAGATGCGTTAGGCTTTTACATCACAGGACATCCTCTGACACAATATGGGAAGCAGCTGAACAGTCTGGTCTCCCATTCTATCAACCAATTGGATGATGAGAAAGATTTCAACAGCGAGATAAGAGTCGCTGGCATCATATCCTCTGTAAAGCCCTTAAGGACAAAAAAAGACGAGAGGATGGCGACTCTGATACTGGAGGACCTCAGTGGCCGTATCGAGGTGGTTGCTTTTCCCGACAGTTACAAAAAGTTCTATGAATATCTGCGGGAAGACAGACTTGTATGGATCAAGGGTCGATTTTTAGGCGAAGGAGAGAGCCGAAGGATTCATCTGATCCAGATCATGCCTTTAGATGACGCTTTCCAGAAACAGGCCAAAAGAGTGATTTTCAGGATTTTTCTCCCCGGAATCGAAGAAACCATTTTCGAAAAATTGAAGTCCATTCTAGACAATAATCAAGGAAGCTGCCCTGTTCTTTTCGAACTCGAGAAACCGCATTCTTACAGGATGGTTGTTCAATCGAGAGATATTCAGGGAGTTGTCCCCTCAGAGGAGCTCATCAAGGACATCGAACAACTCCTCGGGGAGAACTCTGTCTATGTTGAATACTGACTGGTTATTTTATTCGACGGATCCGGATCGGTCTTGGTACCACGGAAAAATCTTTGTTTTCAATTTTCTGTCCTGGCTGTAGATCAATTTTCTCGGGAAGCTGAGATTTGATTGTGCGACCTTCAGGAAGGCTTTCTTCATCAATGTGAATTTCATATTCCGCTGGAAAGATATTATCAAAAGCATAGTTGCCTTTTGAGTCTGTGTAGGTATTGAGGACCATGTCTTGAAGGTATCTCTCAGCCCCTTCTGCTTTTGTCTCTAAAGGCTTCAGTAATATCAGGATATTTGGGAGACCTTTTTCCTCAGTGTCGAATTTTCCGTTCCTGTTGGCATCATCAAAGACTTTTCCTGATAGGTGAGAACCCTGAACAAGAATAAAGTCCACTTTGTGAGTCTTTCTGCTCATGACGAGAACTTCCATCAGATTGGGGGAGATCATGTAGAATTGAGCGGGGATTTTCCTGTGTTCGATCGTCACGGTATGTCTTCCTTCTGCGACATTGGAGAATCTGAATTTTCCATTTTCATCAGAGGAGATCACAGAATGGTCTTCCAATTTCAGTCTTATGCCGGGAAGACCTTTATCTTGAGCATCTCGTATCATATTTTGATTGGTATCCGCGAAAATAGATCCCTCTATGTCTCCGACACCGCTAACGGTCTCGCCAGGAGTTTTCCCTAGAATTCGTACAGGAGCTCCCCACTTGAATCCTTTGGTGAGTTTTATGGTGATCCAGTAGGTTGAATCCTTTCGTTCCTTGGTCAAAGGCAAGTTTGTTTTGAAATCGAGATTTAACATCATTTGCCATGGAAGATGACAATTCAGCCCTAAGTAAATTTCGATACTTTGTATTGTTTTTTCAGTTTTGAGTCTATTGTAAAAGGCTTCTGAGTTGAATGTGAATCGGGGGGAGAGATAGAGTCTAAGTCCTGCCCTCAAGCTGGCTGTTCTCATCGTCAGCTGTCTAACAGAGTTCCATTGATGCTTCATAACGCCTTCAATCCATAGGGAAGATGTTCTCCGGAATGGTCGCCGAAAGCCAAGGTACTGGGTTAGCAATGAGAAATCTCTTTCAGGAAAAATCCTGTCATCTGTTTGATGCCATATCAATCGAAAATAGGGATAGAAATTCGTGATTCTTTTAGAGATTTGGGTGTAAATGCTGGTTGTCCTGTTGTCAAAGGCATCGGGGAGGTCTCTTTTTGATTTTCTGTTGGTGGTCTCGAATCGTGTTGTAATACTGGGGAAAGAATTCGGAAAAAGAGAAAATCCTGAAAAAACCTGGAATGTGTGGACTGTATTCTTTTGGGGATCATTTGCCACGTTGTCTTGAAAGCGATCAATTGTGCCGAAGATTGATAACGATTTGCTGATTCTGTAGTTAAAGGTGGAAAAGATTCCCTTTTCGTCCTCCTCGATTTGGGTATCTCGGGAGAGAAAACGATAATCAGTTCCGACATACCGGTAATTGGCTTCCAGATTGAGTTTCTCGGTTCGAATGATCGGGCCCAATCGGAGGAATGAGCCTTGTGTTCTGCTTGTTTTCTCGGGCAGGAGAGAAAAACTTCCGCGAATTTCTCCCAGAACACTCAGCCATGGCGTTGGATCAAATTGAGAATCTATGAGAAAGATATCGTTTCTCTCGGTCAAGCATTTTCCTGTCTCATCTGTTTCATTCTCGGTATGGATAAACCCCATTCCAAGAAGAAATTTTTCTTTGAATTGATATTTGGATTGAAATCCGAAGAGCGGCTGGTCGGTCAGCTCGTAAGTGCTTCCCAGCAAACCGCCAAGCTGAGCCTTTTTGCCTCCCCATACAGAAACTTCCCAATGGGAGGTGCTGAAACTTAAGTTTGCACCTCTTAAGTACAGATACGGATGGAAAGTGTTGATGAATCGAGATTTGAGATTGGTGAACTGAAAAGAGCCATCTCCAGCATTGGCTTTAAAAGAGAATGTTCCAAGTCTCAGGTCACTCCAGTTTACAAACCAACGAGCAATTTTATCGAAATAATCCGAGAGAAAAAGGCCGTCCACCCAGCCGGTTATTTTTCCGTAATTGGTATAAGCCTGGCAAAAATCCAGATGGAACAGGGTTTCATATACGTTTTCGTCCGAGAATTCAGAGTTTTGAAAGTAATTTCTATTCCAAAGAGAGAAATTGAGCTCGCCCTCTTGGTAAGCGAGAGAGAAGGAAGATGTAAATAAGATTTGAACACAGAAAAGTAAGAGGAAACGGTTCTTCTTATTCAAAGGCAATGTTTTTTTGAAATTCAAGAGTTTTGTGTGAAGGAAGTTTCAGGATGCAGGTTACTGAGTAGTTTCCTGGTTCGATTTTTTCATCTAGTGTTAATAGGAGCTCTCGCTTGGCACCAGGAAGAATGCGCTCTTCCGGCAACTCTTTGGATATGATTCTTCTGTCATTTCCGTCCTTTATCTCGATTCGACCGGCTGTCCAGAAATAAAAACGGCCCTTATTTTCCACGTCTATTTTGATTACTTTTTCTCCGTTATTTTTGTAAAGGACCAAATCGATAATCCGGCATTCTGGCTTTTCTTTTCCGATTTGCACAAAGATACCGCTCATCACATTTTCTCTGATGACCATCTTGTCCATCTGTCCAGGCGGCAATTCTTTAGCTCTGGATACAAAGGATATGGCTGCCCAGTAATGTCCCGGAGTTGAGTTTTTGGGAACAGTGATCTCGTAGCGAATCGGCTTTCTTTCCCCAGGAGCGAGATTGAATTCTTCTATGTCCAGCTTGATCCAGGCTTTGCAAGAAAAGGAGGACTGGAGAAAATCTGCGAGGATGAATGTTCCATCTTTCTCAACAGTCCAATCTTTAATATCAGCCTTGATATGGATCGGGTCGAAACTATCATTCGCTATGTATATTGTTTCCTTTTTAGTTTTACCGGGCGAGATGTTAAAATCGAATTGTAAGGGAAAAAGCGAGAGAGAAGTCTGACTGATGCAAAACACGAAAAAGAGGGATAAGCAAATTGTAAAGGTGCAACTTCGTTTGAACATCTTAAAGAACGCTGAGAGTGAAGGATAGAGTTTGGCTGTAATCTCCCGCCTGATAATCCCAACTGTTATTGAGGAAAAAATTCAATTCGCCGATGATTTCTTTTTTTCCATACCCAGATGCCACCAATTGAGGCTTACTGAAAGAAAGGATTCCGCTAAAAAAAGGAGGTGAGGGAGTTGCTGTCCATCTCACATTTTGAATGGGAATACTTGCGTTCACACCTCCTACAAGGTTACCGTTGGCTATTAAAGTCAGTTTCCATTCCCTTGTCAAAGCCGATGAAACCTCAACGATAAGAGGGCTGTCTGCAGGAATGACAGGTTCTTGATCAGGGTCTGCGGCACGAAAGTTGATAGAAAGAGGAAAGATTTTGAGTGAAATATCATCCTCTCTAGGTTCCACCTGATAGGGATTCAGATGAAATAAATTGGAACTTGCAAAGAGAAGGAAGAAAATGATTGCTCTTTTTTTCATCTTTTTTCTCATTAAAAAGAACTGACACTCACCGTGACGAAGAGATGATAGGTTCCAGGTGCATAATCGAGTCTATTTCTCAGATAAAATGTAATGGTTCCTCTCCAGATTCCTGATCTTCTCCATACACCAAGAGCCGTGGACTCTATGCTGCTCATATTGGCCACTCTATAACCCATACCCGAAACTTTCCAGCTGATGTTGCTGGCATCGATTTTTTGTCCTGTTTTGGGTTCGATCAAATCTCCTTCAGCCTTTATTCTCAAATAGACTCTCTCTCCCTGCTTAAGTGTGGCCTTTACTGTGACTTCGATTGGAAATTCATTCTGGGAGATAAGACTTTCAACATCAGGGCTAACGCGTGTAAAACTCACGAAATTGGTGCTGAGTGAGAGCTTGCATCTGGATTCAACCTGAGTGCCTATTCTGACTTCTTCCTTCACATCTGAATAACAAAGCATCACCGTTGTCAAACAAAGAGCAAGGAGAAGAATTTTATTTTTCATTTTGGATCGTCAATTCCTTCTCAAAGCCAAGAATCTCTTTCCGACCGATATCCAGTTTACAGAAAGCTTCATACTCACCTGGCTCGGGTTTTTCTTGGAAAAGACATGTGATCTCTCTTTTGCTCTCAGGGAGAGCGATGGTGTCTGGTATGGCGATCTCTTGGATTTTTTCACCCAGTGCATTTCTTATTTCGATAGTGCCTTTTGTTCGGAAGTGAGTTTTTCCGGTATTTTTGATGGATAGAATGATCCCTGTGGAATTTTCTTCTTCTGTGATCCTCATATCACAAATTTCTCCATTAGGATTGACATCCCCGACTTTGACATACACGACAGCAGAAATTTTTCCGGTAAAAAGCATCTTGCTCGCTCTTAACTTTTCGGAGGTTAAGGGAACATTTTCAAAAGAAACCGATGCGTGGAAACCTGCGTTATCGGTCTCCAAAGGAATGGAAACAGTATACCTCACCGCCTTGATTTCATCCGGCATGAGCCTGAAGTCCTGGGGATTGACTTTGATCCAATCTTTGCAGGAGTAGGGCGTAGGATCAGATCCAATGAAGACTGGGGTGCCATCTTCTCTCAAAATCCAGTTTTCCACATAGACTCTCAACCGTATGGAAGAAGAGGCATTATTCCGAACATAAAAAATATCTGTGATGCTCTCTCCTTTATTTCCAGAAAGTTCTACTCGAATGGGAGTGATACCAAAGTAGATCTGACTCCTGGCGCAAGGAGCGATTGAGAGAACGATGAGTAGAGACAGTAAAAGAATACTCTGTACTCTTTTCATTCTATCTCTCCCCTAAAGAAGGAGGAGGAGGAACGGAAGCGATCCATCCTCCTCTCATATAGGAAGATATGATTCAGGTCAATAGAGAGCTTAGATAGAAGAGAGAGTGTAAGTCGCAGTGGCTGTATAGCTTCCAGGTTCCTGGTTTTCGTAATCACGTGCAAATAAGTAGGTGAATGTACCAGTGTGCCAGTGCATAATGGATCCTGTCCATTGTCCAGCAGTAATGTCCATGCTGGTCGACATGGTTCCAGCCTGGTAGCCGCTACCTGTAACCGTCCAGGAGATGGCACTGATAGGGATATCAGAACCTGCACCTTTTGTTAAGTCACCGTTAGCACGAACAGTCAATTGCAGAGAGCTGCTGGGGAGAACTATGGCAAAGACTCTCACATTGACAGGATTGGGATCTCCAGTGATAGTTGCTGTTCCCGGATTTGGCTGCACAGGAGGAACTAGGTCTGTGAATGTGATGGTTGTTTGTGAGATGTTGATATCGTACCAGGCGAGCAGGTCGACCTGGAAGGTGACATCCTGGGTAGCCTGAGCGAGAAGTGGATTGTCTGTTCCGATTAGGAAAAGAAGCCCCACCGCAAACGCGATAACAGTCAGCTTTTTCATCTTGAACCTCCATTTTATTTTTTGTGAGGGAATTTATTTCCTCACGGATATAAATGAGCAAACTGTATGCCAAAATTTAAGCTGTTGAAAATAAAAAAGATGGAAAGATTTGGTGTTTTACCAAGGCTGAGAAAGAGTGACAATAGTTGCCAAAATGACAATATTTGTCACTCTCCCCCCTTTCCCTTGATCTATTTCACGGGATTTTTTTCACAGCAGAGTTAAACAATAAGTTATTGTTTGGGAATATCCTTTTCCTTTGTCTGGAGTCTTCAAGTATTTGTATTGGACGGTTCCTTGGTGTCTTCCAGGGCCTGTCCAGCAAGCCATGGTTTGAGACTGATCTTTATCCAGCACTCCGCTAACAAAGCCATTATCGAAGCTCAGCCAAGCGACATTGGAGACAGGGAAAATGTTTCCTTGGGGATCGACAAGATCTCCCAGAGCACGGACCTTGAGGTAGACGACTTGATTTTGGGCCACACTCAGCAGCACGCGGACATTCGTGACAGAATTTTTCATGTCTAATGTTGTGGAAATACTGCAATCCGACGCACCTTCAGATCTCAGTTCCCCTGAGGGTGTGCTGACTTCCAGGATAAGCCATTCTCTTAGCTCGACAGAAAATCTGACAGGGTCGGAATCAGAGAATACCAAGGAAGGAAAAATGGAGGTTGCAAGAATGATTAACAAAACACTCAGTAATTGATATAAAAGAAAAGATCTCTTTTTTTCTCTGTCTTCCTTTTTTGTTGGATGTTTCATTGTCTTCATTGTTTGTTTGGCAATTTCCGTGCCATGTTGTGTATTTCCTAAATAACTGAAAATAAACAGATTATAATACTATCCGGAATAGCAATAATGTCCGATTTTGTAACATAAAACCTTAAAAAATATATTTAAAATGCTTATTTTTCAATAACTTAAAGCGATATAGAGAGCGTGTACGAAAATGATACGCGATATTGACAATTTTTGTCAATTCGATGAGGTGCATTCAGAAGGGAATATTGAATTTTTTTAACCGACGATACAGAGCCTGGCGAGTCAGACCCAGAGCCCTTGCTGCTTCGAGTTTGTTGTTGCTTTTTTGTCTTAGAACTTCGATGATGTGCTTCTTTTCTATCTCCTCCAATGATAAATGGAAATAGGGGTAAGGGATTTCGACAGCTTCTGCTTCCTTATACATAAATTTTAGAAAAGGATCGGGCAAGTCCCTGATGTCAATAAAGTTTTCCTGGCAGAGCATAACAGCTCGTTCGATTAAATTTTCCAATTCTCTGACGTTTCCAGGCCAGCGATAATTCAGCAGGATTTTCTGGGCTCTTTGGGAAATACCAGCGACGTTCTTGTTGAATTTCTGGTTATATTTATAGAGAAAATTGCGGCACAGCAAAGGAATATCTTCTCTTCTTTCTCTAAGCGGAGGAAGTTTTATTTCGATAACATTTATCCTGTGAAAAAGGTCTTCCCTGAAGCCGCCCAATTTTATTCTTTCCCTCAAATCCCTCCCTGTGGCCGAGATGAACTGAACATCGATTTTTACGGATTCTGTGGAACCCAACGGCCGGAATTGTCGTTCCTCAAGGACTCGGAGAAGCTTTGCCTGGGTTGTAAAAGGAATCTCGCTGATTTCATCTAGGAAAACGATCCCATTGTTGGCTTCTTTGAGAAGTCCATTCTTTGATTTATCCGCACCTGTAAAGGCTCCTCGAACATATCCGAACAACTCGGATTCAAACAGAGTGTCAGGAATTGCGGTGCAGTTGCAAGCTATAAATTTTCGATTTTTTCGGGGGCTAAGGTTATGGATAGCCTTGGCTACCATTTCCTTTCCTGTTCCTGTCTCTCCCACTATGAGAACAGAGGAAGGGTACTTAGCCACTTTTTCGATAAGGGAGAAGACCTCCAACATGTACAAATTCTTACCCACCATGCCTTCAAAGATGAACTTTTCAGTCAACTCTTTTTCGAGCCTGTGAGTTTCTTTACGGAGATCCATTTTGGCTTTAATCTTCTCCAAGATGGCTAAGAACATTTCAGCTTCGGGAGGATAAGGCAGATAATCGGTCGCACCAAATTTAATTGAATCCAGAACAATTTGAGGAGGGACTTCTGATCCAATTAAGATAATTTCTAATAAAGGATCAAAATATTTTATTTCTTCCAGAAGAGAAAAATTCTGAGGATTGGTCTCAGACATATCCAAAATGAGTATCCTGATGTTCTTATTTCGAATGATGGAGTAGAAATTTTCTCCCCTTGTAACGAAAAAAAGGACATATCCTTTAGAAGAAAGACATTCATCCAATTTTTCGTAGCGATCAGATTTATCAGTTATGACTAGAAGATTCATGATCGATCAGTTTTCACTCTGCATTTTATACCAATTCCCGCTTTGTGTGTCAAAAATTGAGGCCACCCTGGTCAGAGGTCACCAAATCGACAGATACCAAAGGAATAAGAATGAGACCATTACCAAAAGGTCTCTATTTGTATTCTGACCTGTGAGAGGAAGCATTTCCAAAACCGTGACAAATTAAACAGCAGTCAGGTAAGCAGATTCGTCAGCCCGCGGATTTTCCCCAGCGAGGAAAATCCGCTTATTCCTCGGCTTCCTCTCCCTGCCTGCCAGTAAAGCTTGCTTTCATGCCCGATCGCCTCCGGATGGCTTCCTAATCAACTTACCTGACTGTTACGATGTCACGGTTTTGGAAATGCTTACCCTGTGAGCACCGATTCCGCAACCAAATTTTTTTAGGCAACCCATTTTCTCTGTAGACAGTGTCTTTTTAAGTTAGGATTTATCTTAAGCAAATTCGCATTCGCAGAAAAA
>Ga0209636_10005142_pt1 | contig 13383 bp, 9 predicted proteins | sample DeeMarSWOR152_54_FD_187464 | JGI IMG/M metagenome (GOLD analysis project Ga0209636, IMG submission 187464) | Marine sediment microbial communities from White Oak River estuary, North Carolina - WOR-1-52-54 (SPAdes) (version 2) | ecosystem: Environmental > Aquatic > Marine > Intertidal zone >...
GAAGTTGGTTTTGAATGGAACGGAACACCCGAGGAACGACAAGCTATCATCAAAGACTTCGAGAAGGCACAAGTCTGGGCAGAGGAGCATGATAGGCCGTTATTCCTCGGTGAGTTCGGTGCGTACGACAGGGCGGACATGGATTCGCGCGTTCGCTACATAAGCTTTGTGACCCGGCAGGCCGAGAAGCTGGGCTGGAGCTGGGCATATTGGCAGTTTGACAGCGATTTCATCTTATACGATATACCCAACAACAGGTGGGTTGAGCCGCTTCGTGACGCTCTGGTTCCACCTGAGGGGCGATCGGTTTAGTGAAGCAGCAACAGTAAGAGCAATCAGAAAGGAAAAAGAAAATGGCAGAACCCTTCAAGCTGTGCATACTTGTGGGTGATTCGGAAGACAGAAACCCAGCGGAACTCTCTCCGGGATGGGACATGGCCGAAGTTCCTGTGGCTTTGCAATTGGAACCGTTCGAGAGTAACGCAAACTGGATAAAGAAGCGTGCTGAGATCGAGTCCTGGAACGTGCTACCTATCAAAGCCTCGAGCCATTTCCTCCAGTTTTTCGGCCTTACTGCCACAGGGCCTGGCGCTGACTGGGAGCAGCTTAAGTTCTGGACAAAGAGGGCCTTCGAGCGTCTGGCGGAGCTTGGCGTTGAGGTTGTGGGTGTGTATGGCAACTTCTTCACAGTGCCTGAAGGATTTCCCAAAACGAAGGCTATGGATCAGGGAATACGCTTTGCGAATATGCTGGCAGATCACGCAGGATCCCACGGGATGTTCATAGCCCTGGAACCGACTGGCAATCTGAACACCTTGTGGCCCAGGTATCTGGAGGGCGTAGCTTTCGCCAAGGAGGTAGGTCGTCCTGAAGTGCGCGTGATGGCGGATCTAGATTACTTCCCGAAGCTGGATCAGCCGCTGGAAGATATTGCGAAAGAGCCAGAATACTGTATGCACTGCCACATTGCAGGTAAAGGTGGACAGCCGGGTGTTGGTGACTGCGTGGAGGAGCATACTCATCTTTTCAGGATTCTGAGGGATATAGGCTACGAGCGCGGCGTAAGTTGCGCCTGTAGCTGGGTGAGTACCCAGGGCGGAGAACTGGACTACGGCGCTGAGACTGCTAAGACACTTATGTATTTACAGGACCTCCGGGACAAGGTATACTCAGAGTAGGTTTTGTGGAATGAAGATGAAATATTCTTTCTTCTGAGCTTGCTCGCCGGAGGGACTGAATGAAGAGATTTCGGATTAAGTTCGAGAAAACCATCTGGACTCGCAACCTGATTCTGATGGCATCTACCGTTTTCCTGCAGCGGTTCGGTGAGGGGTTATTGTGGGCAACTCGCACCAACTTCTTCGTTGATACGTTGGGGTTGAGCGGCGGGCAGGTCTTATGGCTGGAGGGGATTCGCGAGCTGCCGGGGTTGGGTCTAATGCTCATTGCGGCGTTGACCATGCGCTTGCCGCTCTCCTGGCGTTCGGCGGCTTCTCTGCTCATCATGGGTATTGGCTTTGCTCTGTATGCCACCGTACATTCCTACGCGGCGCTTGTTGCAGTTGCTGTCGCTGCCAGTTTGGGAATGCATATGTGGATGCCGCTGCATAGCACACTGGCGATGAGTCTGACTGCAAAAGACAAAGCGGGCCGTGTGCTGGGCATTCTTTCATCTGTGGGAGCATTGGCTTCTATTGCAGGGATGGGAATACTTTCTGTCATTTCCAGGCTCTTCGTGTCCATTTCATTGAGAGTTTATTACATAGGCTGTGGTGGTTTTATCATTCTTTCGGCTCTTCTGGTTGTCAGGATTCCAAAGAGTGTTGGTGCTACAGAGTCAGACCCTCCGCGTATGCTGCTCAAGTATCGCTACTGGCTCTATTACGTCTTGACCTTTCTTCAGGGCGCGCGCAAATATGTCTTTGACTCTTTTGTCATCCTCGTATTGGTTGACAGGTTTGAGCTGGAAGTATGGAATATAAGCTCACTGCTGTTTGTAAGCAGTATTTTGAACATGATAGCCGCTCCTTATGTGGGGCATCTGATAGATCGGTTCGGCGAGCGGAGAATGGTTCCGTTGAGCTATCTGCTCCTGATCCTCTGCTGCATGGGTTTTGCAGTCATACGCGCGGTCTGGGTTCTGGCGTTCCTGCTAATAGCGATTAAACTGATGGTTATGTTTGGCATGGGACTTTCCACTTATGTTCGTCGCATCTCGCCGCAGGAGGAATTGACGCCAACGCTTTCGGCTGGTATCACAATCAATCATATTACATCCGTTGCGGTGCCGCTGATAGCACGAGCATTGCTTCCCCTTATAAACTATGAAGGCATTTTCTGGAGCACCGTTGTTATCATTCTGCTGTCCATGCCCTTTGCTCTGGGTCTACGAGTCGGCAGTACCTATCTCACTCAGGCAGATTCTGCTGCCGCAGAATAGCTGCTGATCCCCGCGTACGCGGGGATGAGTCTCTGCTGACTGACACAACATAAACGGAATAGGAGGAACCAATGGACGGATATGCTGTTACTATGCCAAATGGCGTGCCATTTAAGTTCTGGGACGACGCGACTGAATATACGCGCGTCTATCATGTTGCCTGCGAGCATTCAAATGCCTCTGACGATGGACCGGGCACGGAAGATCACCCGTTTGCCACAATAGGACGCGCTGCACAGGAGTTGAAACCTGGTGAGAAGGTTATCGTGCATAGTGGTGTGTATCGTGAGTGCGTTCGTCCTGCTCGCGGCGGGGAAGGGCCGGACCGAATGATCGCGTATGAGGCTGCGCCAGGGGAAGAGGTCGTTGTCAGAGGGTCCCAGCTCTGGACACCGGAGTTCAAGCTTAGTGAAGACTGGAACTTCAGGCATCCGGCTCAGGGAGCAAAGGTCTGGGTGGGTGAACTGCCGGAAGAATGGTTCATCGGCTATAACCCATTCATGACACGGAATTTCTCTTCTGAGTATACGACATTCACTAGAGACTGGTCGGTAGAGGAAATACACTGCTTTATGCTTAGGCGCGGGATGGTCTTTGCAGATGGACGCTCACTCAGGCAAGTCTTCTGGCCACGTGAGCTGAGGGATAATGATGGTGCGTTCTGGGTTGAGGACCCGGGTTTGAGAATCCATCTGCGGCTGTGGGGCGATGCGGATCCCGGAGGACACACTTTTGAGGTGACCACAAAAGAGCAGGTCTTTGCACCGGTTGAGCAGCAACTCGGCTACATACGAGTATCGGGATTCTGCTTCGAGCATGCTGCTGATGGAATACCAGTTCCGCAGCGCGCTATGGTCAGTGCAGCGAGGGGGCATCACTGGATAATAGAGGATAACCATATCCGCTGGGCGAACGCTTGTGGGATCGATGTAGGTAATGAGACCTGGCACAGACCACGACGTGAAGCGTCCGATACATCCGGGCACCACATCATCCGCCGCAATCACATTTCAGATTGTGGCATCTGTGGGATCGCTGCTGTTGGGAACAATGCTCACACTTTGGTGGAAGACAACACCGTCGAACGGATCGGCGACAAGAACATTGAGAGGATCTGGGAGACTGGTGGGCTAAAGTTCCATACATGCGATGGTGTGTTGATCCGAAGAAACGTCTTCCGCCAAATCCGCCATGCTCCAGGCCTCTGGCTCGACTACCTGAACAGGAACTGTCGCGTTACGGCCAATGTGTTCGCCGACATTGAGAGCATACATGGAGGCGTATATATTGAGGTAAGCCATGACCTGAACGCTGTTGATCACAACATACTGTGGGATATCCGTGGGCTTGGACGGCCCCGGACAGGCTATGGAGTGAATGTGGACACCGGCGAGGAGTGTATAGTCGCGCACAATCTATTTGGGAAGATACAGGATTGGTACGCCGTGTCAGTTAACCTGGACCAGAGGACGAGGGTAGTAGGCGGCCGTGTAGGTCTATGCCGCCGGCACAAGGTTTTGAACAACGTCTTTGTGGAGTGTCCCAAACGGATCATGTTCTCGCGCGTCGAGGACAACCAGTCAGATGGCAACCTGTTCGACCGGCGAGACGACACGACGTCCCTATGCGTCGAGTATCCGGAGCCGCAGGCTTTGGTCAATTTATCTGCCTGGCAGAGGTATTATGGACTGGACGAGAATAGCCGACAGGCTCAGATCGAGGCCGACTTTGATCCGGAGACACTTAAACTGACTCCAAAAGTAGATGGAGAGGTGCCCCAGTGTAAGCCAGTGGCGGAACTTCATGACGAAGATATTATTGTATCTCCAGGTCCAGTGAACGTCAAGCCGGGACAGCAGGAGTATCAGATACGCGCCGGCATATAGCTCATTTCCCCAGACCTGAGGCTACACTTCCTTAATGCAGAGGTTTCGGAACATTACTTCCTGTGGTGGACCGGAATGGAGCTGCAGACCAATAAGCCCCGATCTTGCACCCTCTGGGTCATTCAACTCCGCAGTCACAACACCATTGAGGATCAAAATGATGTAGTCTGATACAGCGCAGATCTGGTATTCGTTCCAAGCTTCTGGGCGGAGAATGGACTCAATGAGTTCGGGTCTGTACGTCACGAGGTGACCGCGCATCTTCTCTTCATAGAGCGCGCCCCAGCAGTTGGTTCCGATATCTGCCTGGTACCCAGCCATGTGTCCGTCCTCGTGAACGATGCTGCGGAATTGGACGCCGCTGTTATAGCCGCGTAGAAGCACCTCACAATACATGATGAAGTCCGAATACTCCTCCTCCGTTCTGAGGAAGTCGTTGTGGTCTAGCCGCCCCATTGTGCGGCCGACCAGAACTCCATCTTCCACCTTCCAGAGGTTAGCATCGCCGATCCAGCCGGTCAAATCCTCGCCATTGAAGAGACTCGCGAAACCTGGTTTGATGGTCATAGAATTCCGGCGAACAGAAGCCGCCGTTCCTCCTTTCTTCGCTCAAATCACCTCTATCGATCTCTGGGCTCATATATTGTCTGGATATTAACACACTTTCCGTCATAGCTCAACAACTTTTCTTTCCCTTCGGTTTCCCACTATCGAAAGGAGAGTTGTATTATGAGCTGCATATTGCACATTTTGCACATTGACAGGGCACCGGCGGTGTGCTAGGATATGCCCTACGAGAGTGATACAATTGCACAGAGCTTTCTACCACAAGGTAGCGAAGCAGTGGGTAAGCACGAGGTGATGAACCCGGAAATGGGAGGTAAAGATGGCTGCAAAATCGAAGATCGCTATGGTTGCTGGTCGCGGAAGTCATGGTAGCGGCTCTCACGAGCATCCTGCAGGTTGCTCGCTGCTTGCAGACCTGCTGAACGAACATACAGAAGGTGTCGAGGCTGTGGCCTATCGTGGGTGGCCGGAAGATCCGAACGCTTTCGAGAATGCCGCAGCGATAGCTATATACTCTGACGGCGGCGCAGGTCACATGATCATCCCTCACCTTGACCAGGTGGCGGAACTCATGAAACAGGGCGTTGGGCTTGTGGTCATGCATTACGCTGTGGAAGTGCCCAAAGGCAAACCCGGGGATTGCTTTCTGGAGTGGATCGGTGGTTACTTCGAGACACACTGGTCAGTCAATCCGCACTGGGTGGCGGAGTTCACATCATTCCCCGAACATCCCACTACGCGGGGGGTGAAACCGTTCTCCATGGAAGATGAGTGGTATTACCATATGCGGTTTCGTGAGAACATGGAGGATGTAACGCCGCTGCTGAGCACGGTTCCTCCGGAGTCCACACTACAGCGGCCGGACGGTCCACACAGCGGAAACCCGCATGTGCGTGAGGCTGTGGCGAGCAAAAAGCCCCAGCACCTGGCGTGGTGTGTTGAGCGGGAAGATGGAGGACGCGGCCTCGGTTTCACGGGTGGACATTTCCACAACAACTGGGCGAACGACGATCTGCGCAGGTTCATACTTAATGCCATTGTCTGGACAGCAAAACTGGAAGTGCCGGAGGGAGGCGTGTCCACACCAACCCCCACGCGGGAAGAACTCGACGCCTACCTGGACTGAATCAGAGGGAGCGAGTGGATACATCTGACATTGCCGATCTCAGATTGCACTTCCAACAGTCGCGCTCCTTCCTTTTACGAGACGGTCTGAGGGATTCTCGCGCGCTTTAGGATGTTGCTAGGACATCAGATTACTGGAAGTTCAGAGCGATCATCTGATGTCCCTCGAGTTTCGGCAGCACGAACTCGATGCGACCGCTGTTCGGCTGGAATTCCAGCGGCTTCTGCTCAGGTACACATACCACGTCCTGAACGCCTTTTGGCGCTTTCACTGAAACTTTCACATCGAAGATGGGTATCACATCTTCGATGATGTCAAAATCCTGGCCACGTCGCTCAGGTATGTAGTGCAGTAAGTGCAGAATCCAGCGGTTTTCCGCGGATTGCTCGTTGACGGTCGCGAGGGTCGTGGTGGGCGCTTCGAGCCGTATCAGCGGCTCCGGAAGCAGAAGTTCCAGCGCGTTCAGGAACAGCTTTTTGCACCAGCGCGGCGCATTCTCGCTGTACTGGGTGAATATGGGATGAGCGAAGTAGATCGACCTGCCGCTTTGTATGATGCCCGGATAGCCCACCTTGCCCGCTGAAGGTGTATGTCGGTGCGAGCAGAAGTGTTTGTATGTGCGGTTGAAGTACGGCACGATCACATCTGCCAGGATCTCACTGCCCGGCTCGGCTTCCACCTCCATGCCTCTCAAGTACATCACGTGCTCTGTCTCCGGCAGGCCGTCGCCGATTTTGCCCTTCGGCAAGATGAAATCGGGGCTGTATGGTGCCTCGCCCTTGAGCTTGATGCCGAGAGACTTGAGGGCGAATTCGCTTTTCTGCTCGTTCAAACCTGCTTGGTATGAAGCGATGACCGCCCCGCCCTGAGCCAAGTATTCGTCGATCTTGCCTGCGAGTTCATCAGACACAGGAATGTTATCGGGTAACACAACGACCTTGTAATTGGATAGATCGCTGGCAGTATCTATGATATCGAACTGATGCGCGCCTTCCTGCAGGATACGCGCGACTCCCATTGCCGCCGAATTGTGGCGGGCGACGGTGAACTCTTCAGGCGTGAAGACGCCTATATCAACTATGGGTTTTGCATCCTTACACCAGATTTCCTTTTTCTCCACTTCGGAGTAGACCGACCCGATCAGGTTGTAGGTGGTCTGGCAGATTTTCCCGGTAGGATGAAGCTGATCGCCGATGGAACACTTCGCTCCCAGCGCGAGCATGTGGAAGCATTCAAACTGCAACGCTTGCTCGTTCTTGAAGGAGTGGAAGTCTCCCCAGGACGTGTGGAACTTGCCAGTCATGCCCATGCAATCGATCCCCAGATTGCGGGCGTATCGAACTGTCAGGGGAAAGTGCATGTAACCCCAGCCGCCGCTGGGCAGCGATTCGATCTCGAAGTGTGTATAAGCATCCGCCACGCTTCTGTGCCTGGGGCCAATATGTCCAGCGTTGTAGAAGGTGCTGCAATCCTCGTCAAACTGATGCACGAAGCTGGTCATATCAAGCTTGAAGTTATTGACTACCGTCGTAGCATATTCCAGTCGCACTACGGGATCGGAGGGCTCCAACCCCTCTGCCATCATCCCAGCGCGGCAGTACTTGCACGAGCAGTCCTGCGGCGCAACGATGTCGAAGAAAATGCCGTCAGTTGGCAGCGTTTCCAGCACCTCCTGAACGTGGGCTTTGAGGAAGTCCACGTAGGGTGTATTCAGGCATATCCTGCGATAGAAGCCGGCTTCGTATGGCGGCGTGCCACTGATGCGGCCGTTGGCATTGATAATGAGCCATTCGGGGTGTTCATTGGCCGTGAAGTGGTCCCACTGCACCGTGATGTAGATAGGCACACGGATGCCCCGCGCGTGGCAGGCCTCGATTTGCTCTCTAAGCAGGTTTCTGGTCAGATGCGGGTGCCGCCTCTCTGGAAAGGCTTTGGTATCGAAATAGATCCAGCCATGGTGGCAGCGCGCAAAGCATGTTATTGAGTTGACTCTAGCCTTTTCAACAGTTGATGCGAATTCTTCCGGGTCAAATTCCGACCCGATCCCCTCTATGCTCTCACTTGTATGGAAATCGAGATGGACCTGACGGAATCGTAGATCAATCTTGCCCATTGCTTACCCTCCATATCCAGGAAGACTCAAGACTCAAGACGCGGGAATCCTGAGTCTGACATCTTAAGTCGTCGAAGCTCTATATGGCATCTGCCGGCCCTATGTGTTATGTTATGGAAGGCCGGCTAAAGCTATCTTGGAATTTAGATCTGTCCTCTGAGGAAGTTTAGCATATAGCAGAAGCCAGATCAAGAGGCGGGTAGACGAGGCGAGGGCTGTTTAATTTTCAGGTTCTACTGCCTACAATGGAAATACTACAGAATACTGATTGACATAAAGCATTGCACGATCTTTACTTCCCACTGAAAGATGCCGTCAGTCTGAAAAAAAGCCCACCAGCAGTGACGCGAGTGTGTCACACCCTCAATGTATAATCAGTGTAATCATAGCATTTGGCATTAGTACTACTTTGTCAATTGGAGTAGCAAGCTTCAGCTTGCGTTTCTATCTCTACGCCGGCGCTACGTTTTTGGCGCAGGCTAAAGCCTGCTACTCCATCCTTTAGCTAAATGACAAAGTAGCATTAGTTAAAGAATCACCAAAGGTTGGAAAAGCATATTCTCACGGAGGTTTGAGAGGCCTGAAAGACGGAGCTTCGCGTATTAGTGCGGAATCTGCTGGAGAACTGCGATCCAGAGATTCGGACATTACCATGATGATTTCATGCCAACGGGTGGGTCAATAGATGATGAACATACTGATACTTTTGCTTGTGCTTACGCATGCCGCGCCAGTGTCGCCTGACGGTATCTCGCTTGGACAGGGATCGAGTCTGCCCAAGTCTCATTCACAGGAGTATACCGTCAAGCGAGGAGATTTCATCACTGTCACGGTATGGGAACGGCAGGCACTTTCGGGAACCGTGGTAGTTGATACCCATGGTAACATTACTCTCCCCATGCCCATCGGTTCAGTCTCTGTTGCTGGATTAACAGCAACGCAGATTTCCGATCTGCTGACTGCGCGCTTGGAAGAGTACATGGTGAATCCGACTGTCTTTGTTTCCATCAGCCCCGCTGAGGGTTTTACTGTGCATGTCTTAGGGGAAGTGCGGTCGCCAGATTTCGTCAAAGTACCGGAGAACACTACAGTGCAAGAGGCCATTACGAGAGCCGGCGGCTTCACCCGCCTTGCTGATAAAAAACACGTCCAGTTGATCCGTATGCAAGAGAACACTGACACCCAGATGGGGAAAATTCCCCATAACCCTGGAAGAAATGAAGCTATCGAACTAACATTGGATTTTGAGCAGTTTATAGAGAATACCGACCGCTCTGCTAACCCAACTTTGAAGTCTGATGACGTGCTGATTATCCCGCGTTTGCCAAAATCAGAACGCATAAAATATGTCAATGTCATCGGCGCGGTAGCCGCGCCGGGAACTTTCGATCTGGAAGAGGCATTGCCGCTGGTAGAAGTGCTTGCGCTGGCCGGTGGCCCTTCTGACATTGCCGTATTGGAGGACATATCCATACTTAGCATGTCCGATGGCAACCATTCATGGAAGCATGTGGATTTCGAGAGCTTTCTAACCGGAGAGAATGCTACAGCTAATCCGGTCGTCTCACCGGGGAATACGGTATTTGTTCCCAGAGAAGAGAAGCGCCCCTTCCTTGTGAATGTGGTAGGGCAGGTTGCCAAGCCAGGCGCTTACCCTGTAACAGACGAGTCTCGGCTTTTTGATGCTATCTATCAGGCTGGTGGCTTTGTTGATGAAGCGGCTATTGACAGAGTAACTGTTATTCACCGTCACTCCCAAAGTTCCATAGAAGAACGCGTGAATGTCAGAGAATATCTGATCTCCGGTGAGGAAAGATACAATCCTTCGCTTACAGAAGGCGATACTATTTTCGTCCCAATGTCAGAAGATGCTAGAAAAATCCCATCGATTCATACAGCTTTCTTTCCCACCATCCGCGTAAGTATCATTGGAGAGGTAGCTAAGCCCGATATATATCAGGTCTCTGCTGAAGCCAGCGTCTTGGATATTCTAAAAATCGCTGGAGGACCTACTTCGGAGGCCGACCTCGAAAGAGTTACGGTCATTCGCGAGACACCTGAAGCGAAGGAAGAGCAAAAGCGGCAGACAATAGACCTCCAAGAGGTCCTGACAGAAGGAGAATTCCAGTTACTTCCGAAGCTCGGAGCAGATGATACTATCTTTATCCCCAGACTGAAGCCCGAGAGAAACATCTGGGGCACTATCGTGCGAATAGCTGCCGATATCTCAACCGTTGCCCTGGCATATCTGATCGTGACCGGACGGCGTTATTAGTGGAGGAAACATTGGTGCAGAGCGAAGCAGAAAGGGACGAGAAAAAGGTACGATACAAACGAACCAGTGAGCTTTCCTTACAAGATTACGTCAGGATTGTCTTTGTGAGGAAATGGCTGGTTTTGCCAATTTTCTTACTATTCGTCAGCGCTTCTGTTTACTATATCAAGACAAGTCCACCTGTTTACCAATCTCGAGTGCTCATGATGCGTGAAAGTGCTTCTAGAAGACTTCCTGCCGATGTTATTGGGTTCTCCCTCGCCGCTGCTGAAGTATGGGACGGAAGCCAAGAACTATTACTGAAAAGCTTCTCATCATTAGCGGAAATAAAACAACGACTTTCTGAGGAATATGACTCCGAAGTCGCAGTTGAGCAGCTTAGGAAAGGTATATCCCTTTCTCGATATAAAGAGAGTTCAACTGTGCTGGAAATGACGGCAACTGCCGGTACTCCTGAGGAGGCTCAAGCAATAGCAAGCACTGCTGCTGATACTTATATTACAAAGATGACCGAAATGAAGAGAAATGAGCTGAACCAGGGCTTAGGGTTCCTGGAACGGCAGATGCAGACAGTTGAGGAGAGAATTCAGGAAACCGAAAAGGCTCTGAGTGATTTTCAGGATGAAGAAGGACTTATTTTCGCGTCCGAAACAGCCTCAAGTGGACTGCTTGAGAGACTGGGAAAAATACAAAGTGAGTTAATACAAACAGAGAGTGATATTGAACTTGCCAAGTCCCAGTTAGAATCCATAAATGAATTGATCTCCGAGAAGAAAAAGTATGCTCAATCTTCTTCAGTTACCGAATTATCCCCACAGATTGATCAACTTCAACAAAGATTGGTAAGCCTACAGCTAGAATTGAATACAAAACTTGAGACTCTTACAGAAAAAGATCCCGAGGTAATTGCGGTCCAGAAGAAAGTTGATGTAATGCAAGGGCAGTTGAAAACTGAATTTGATAGGCTATTAAAAGCACCAGGTGTGAACAGTCTTGATCCAATTTCAGAGCTACAAAGTTTGATGCAGCAATCCATCACTTTGAATGTTCAGTTGAGAGGACTGGAAAGAAAGGCAAAACTGGTAACTGAAAGAATGGATAGATTCAGAGCGGAGCATCCAGAATTGATCTCAAAACAGATAGAATTGGCTCGTTTGGAACGCCAGGCGAGAGTCTATGAGCAAACATACGTGACACTGATGAGCAAATACGAAGATATGCGTTTACTGGAACAGATGAAGACTAGCGGATTGAAACTAATTGATATAGCGTCTCTTCCCAAGTCTCCTATCAGTCCCAAGAAAAAGCAGGCGTTGGCCATTGGAATTCTGCTTGGCTTATCCATGGGAATAGGTATCGCTTTCTTCTTAGAGTATCTGGACGATTCTATCAAGCGCAAAGAGGATGTGGAACGCTTTTTGGAATTGCCTGTGATGGGAGCGATCCCTAAGATAGAGCCTTTTGACGCACCTAAGCATGTCCTCGAACGAAGTGAAGGAAATGTCTTGATTCCCCATGGACAGTCTGATTCGCCGAGTAATATCCAAGGGGCCGATGCAAATCGATCGCCTGCCTTGCTGAAGAGCCGAAGCAATCCATCGCATGTTGGAAAGGGAAGCAGACATAGGGGGAGGTATAGTGAAAGAACCCGACAGGCTCTATTGAACCACAGCCTCCTTTATGCCCCCAGTGGATCTGGGAAAGATCCTGGAATAGAAAGTTATCGCAACCTCGCGGCCAACATCAGATATGCAGACATAGATAATCCCATAAAATCCCTCTTAGTGACTAGCGCAACGCCAAGTGAAGGTAAAACAATTACAGCTAGTAATCTAGCTTTTGTCATGGCTCAATCAGGTATGAAAGTACTCTTGATAGACGCTGATCTAAGACGTCCCAATTTGCACCGCATCTTTCAACAGGATCGAGCACCCGGACTCAGCGATCTGCTGATATCGGATGATGGATGGGGAAAATCCTCCGTACCCCTGGAAGATAATGAGGGTGAGCTATCTGGTTCTGCGCTCCGCGACTTCATTCGCCCTACTACAGCGGACAACCTCTACCTGCTTCCATGCGGCGTTCGCGTGTCCAACCCGGGAATGCTATTCCCGTCCGAAAGAATGAAAAACTTGATAGGCAATGTGGCACGCCACTATGACTTGACCATATTCGACTCGCCGCCTCTGGGATCAGTAGCCGACGCTGTCGCGTTAAGCACCGAGGTGGATGGAACGCTGATGGTGATACGGTCAGGGAAGACCAAACGCAAAATCGGCCTCCAGGGGAAAGAGAGTCTGGAGAGTGTCAATGCTGAGGTTATCGGGGCAGTGTTGAATAATGTGGATTATGCTAAGCAATATGGCTATTACTATTATTACCATAGATATTACAGCTATTACAGATACTACAGCCATGACAGTGAGGATGAGAGCGAGTGATCAGCAGGAGATATGACGAGCGGGCTGTTATGTGTTCAATAGTGAGTGCGGAATAGCAAATGCACAATTGCATCCAGGTGGGGAAATATGGATTCTAAGCCAACTGCTATTCTTGTCACCGGTTGTGCCGGTTTTATCGGCTCAAGGATTGCCGAGCTACTCTTGGAACGCGGGGATACTGTCGTTGGGGTAGACAACTTAAACAACGCCTATTCTCCGCGGTTGAAGGAGTGGCGCTTAGCGCAGCTTCAGCGATTCCACGCTTTCGAATTCGAGCGACTGGACATAACTCATTTCGACTCACTCAAAGAGTTGTTTCAGCAGCATACTTTCGATGCTGTGATGAATCTCGCTGCCCGTGCTGGAGTCCGGATGAGCGTAGAGAATCCGTGGATTTATATCGAAACGAATACTGTCGGGACGCTCAACCTCCTGGAGCTATGCAAAGAGTTTGGAGTGGAAAAGCTTCTTCTCGCTTCGACTTCGAGCATCTATGGAAACAATGGAATTCCTTTCAGTGAAGGTGAGCGGACGG
>Ga0209636_10005143_pt1 | contig 13382 bp, 8 predicted proteins | sample DeeMarSWOR152_54_FD_187464 | JGI IMG/M metagenome (GOLD analysis project Ga0209636, IMG submission 187464) | Marine sediment microbial communities from White Oak River estuary, North Carolina - WOR-1-52-54 (SPAdes) (version 2) | ecosystem: Environmental > Aquatic > Marine > Intertidal zone >...
CTCGGCCATGATAGCACCGATATCTTGTCTATGGACAATCTTTTCGATCAGTGCAAGGTAATAGTCCAGGTCTCCTATCTTCAACTCTAGCCCTCCCATATCGTCCCTGGATAAGGCGCCACGCTCATATTGCCGAGTGACAAGCCACATCATGTTCAGGGTCGTCGACACGCACAATCCGTAGCTGTTCATTCTTCCCAGTAATGTGAAGGCTTCTCCGTAATCCTTGAGCTGCAGTTGCATTTGGAGCAGGGAGGGGAGAGCGGGGAAACTGCCACCAAACCAAGCTCCTCTATACTTTCCCTCTTTTATTTCGTGGATGGTCTTGCAAGCACACATGCCGCCGCTGCAACCTCTGATGCCGACCATCAATTCTGTCAGCAGTGTACCTGTTTTCCCCTTTCCCAAGGGAGCAGTTGCTCGATAGTTGGGATGGCTCAGGATTTCCTTGCGTTTCCTCTCCATTATCTTTGTAAATCGCTTCCCATCGGCTATCTTTATGCCTTTGTTCCCAAGGGTCACGATGGCCTTAAGTCTCTTAGCTCCACTTACTGCTCCGGCGAACCGGCCTGCATTATGCCAGTCGTCAGTCCAGCCCAGAGAAAACCTGACCAGGTTCTCCCCCGCAGGGCCGATAACCCAGGTGCCGCAATTTCCTGTCTTGCCTCGATGCCTTTTCCTCAATATTCTGCCCACCTTATAGACGTCCTTTCCCCAAATATCACTGGCATCGCAAATCTCCGCATCTTCATCTGTCACCTTCAAATAACATGGTTTATCCGCACGCCCAGTAATAACTATATGGTCATAGCCGGCATTCTTCATCATAACTCCAAAGCGGTTGCTGCCAAACATCGACGTGGAGACGAAGTATTTCTTGCCATCTTTACTTGCTGGCATGGAGTATTTTGTGCTTAGGTAGCATTTCCCACTTCCGGGGACAAGCGTGCCTAGCAGCGGGCCGGTCCCAAATACAAGGACGTTTTCCGGTGACAGGGGGTCTATGCCCGGTTTGAGAGTATCGATGAGTATTTTCAGACCAATTCCCGGACCCCCAATAAATTTCCGGGCAACTTTGGTATCTAGCGGCTCCCTTCTAATTTGACGAGTATTTAGGTCCACATAAAGGATATTGCCAGCATATCCATAATACTCCATATTATCCCGCCTTTAGTCGAGTAATAGCGCCAAACTCACAGTGTCTTGTACATAGACTACAGCCCTCCCTGCATTCGTCTGTGAAACATATCTCATTGGGTGGGTTTACCACTATACAAGATTTCTCCGGGTTGAAGGCCCCTGTGTAAGTAAAAGAACATATCAACTGGCAGCGTATGCACCCCGTGCACTTTCCAGCATCTGTACTGATGTTCACCTTTTCCATTTTTTACTCATTGGCATTTCGGCGTTTTCGTGCCTTGCTCGACTGCATGTATCAGGGCAGGGTCTAGCGAAACTATACTTCAAAGCGAAGTGTATGTAAAGTGTCGTGTAATGCCGGGAGAGCTGAACAAAACATCGTATTGTTACCTATAGTCAACCAGATTGTATCTTCGGGGTGTACTCCCCGGTTTCTTCTTCGATTTCCACGTCTGTTTCCGTCTTAACTACCTTCTTTTTCTCCATTATTCCTGTTTTATTCGTATTTCTTTCGGAGACGTCTCCGCCTTTTCTACACTTTTCTCCGACTTAGTCCCACTTGTCATTAGTTTGGGAAATACCTCGCGGCGGTTAAGGTAACAAAGTGGCTTCTTGTTTGACCAACAAGGTTACACAATCCGGAGAAACGTTGGGTAACAAAACAAGTAATTGTTACTCCGAGTGTACATTATGGACTTTGGTTCTTTGCTTGTTGCGAATTTTCCTATTGAACGTGTGGCGCTTGGCGACTTGCTCCAACTGAAACTGAGACCAAATATCGTCTCTCAAGGCAGCGCGCTCAGTCTTTTTAACTCCGTGGGTACTTTGTCTACTGCGTTTTCCTTATATAGGGCCCCATTTTGGTACAGGGCATTGACCTGTTCATCATTGTAGCTGAGCAATGAAGAGAGTATTTGCCGATTGTGCTCGCCCAATAACGGAGCATATCTTACCTACCTGCCCTTTCCCACGGAACTGTGAATCTTATGTGCGCCTCGGGCTAGGGAGGGACTGGAGCCAGCTTGCGTCAAGCACTGTATGGCGGCCTGCATGAAATATAGCAAAATAGAGGAACTGGCTAGAGAGATGGCGACTAAGCCAAGGATGGTACTCTGGGTACCCAGGTCGTGATGATAGCAGCATCTGCACCTGCATTAATTCATCTTCAATGGTGGTGTTTGCAAGTGTGAGCCATGGGTTCCGAAGACACATTATTCTATCATCATACTTTTCCTATTACTTCACCACACAAAGTAGCGGAAAGTTATGTCTGCTTCCTAAGTAACGCATCTCTTCGGTCTATTGTCAGGGACTTAATATCCTCATTACCAGCGGATTGATAACAAAAGCCAGCGATGATAGTATGTCATCGCGGTTGTTAGAAAAACAAGATTCTTGATAGTTGGCTTGTGTGACCATTAGTGAAGGAAAAAATAGAAGTGATTCCGTTATTTGAACAGTACCCGCTATTGCGGGAGAAGCTTGCCTATGTGCCGCTATGTGAATTCCCTACTCCTGTGCAAAAGCTCGAACGATTAGGAGCTGAGTTAGGGATCAGCCAGCTCTATATAAAACGCGATGACCTGAGTGGCAATGTCTATGGTGGCAACAAGCCACGGAAGTTAGAGTTCCTACTAGGCAATGCTCTACATTCTAAGGCGAAGGAGGTCATAACTTTTGGTGGTGCCGGGTCGAACCATGCCTTGGCTACTGCTATATACGCACGGCACGTCGGTTTGAAGAGCATCTCCATGTTAATGCCTCAGCCGAATGCTCAGTATGTTCGGAAGAATCTACTTATGAGCCACTATTGTGGTGCGGAATTACACTTGTGTGGAGCTGAGTTGGAATCTCTAAGAAATATGCCGTTGGTTTACACTGCAACCGCCTATCAGCTTTTGCGACACAGGCTGAAAAAAGGCCGCCTTCCCTACTTTATCTCGCCTGGTGGTTCTTCGCCCCTCGGCGTTACTGGTTTTGTTAACGCTGCGTTGGAATTAAAAAAACAGGTAACGGATGGTGAAATGCCGGAGCCAGATTATATTTATGTCGCTTGCGGTACGATGGGCACAGCCGCCGGATTGACTCTCGGGCTTAGAGCAGCAAATCTCAATAGCCGAGTAGTCTCTGTAGCGGTATGCGGTAGAAGATTTGCCAATACCAGAGTAATGATTCACCTCGTCAACAAGACTAACTCTTTACTTCATTCTCTGGATACTTCCTTTCCCAGATTCGAGTTCCCTGAAAAAGATGTTGATATTAGACATGATTATTTCGGCAAACGGTACGCGCTCTTCACAAAGAAGGGAATGAAGGCAGTGTCCCTGATGAGAAAGTGTGAAGGAATCAAGCTAGATGGCACCTATACAGGCAAGACCTTAGCAGCTCTTATTGATGACGTAAAAAACAAGAGGGTGCAAGGTAAGGCAGTCTTATTCTGGAACACCTTAAACTCTAGAGATTTTTCTGACTTAATATCATCCATCGACTATCGCAGCCTGCCGCACGATTTTCATCGCTATTTTGAGGAAAAAGTGCAGCCTCTTGACCGTGATTATTAATGATAGAACCATCTCGGCTCCGGTAAGCTTTATTTAAAATCCAAACAGTTGAGCGTTTTGTGACTCCTTAGCTCCATAGTATGCTTTGTACACTGCACAAAAATACTATTGACTGTCTTTTAGACGGTGGTATAATAGCTTCAACCAGAATAATAGTCTTAAGAAATATTACTTCAAGACCAACTGTAATTTATTCAGGCGACTACAAAAATCGGGGGGTGAGGTATGAAAAAACTTAGTTGGAGGAGACGCCATTATGCGGCAGTAATTGGCATTTTTTCGATTTTTCTGATTATGATAGCCTTGATTGCCGGGATGGCAGGCTGTTTTCGTGTTTCTGGTCTTTTTGAAATACGGGATTGGTATGATTTGGATTACATCAAGAAAAACTTGTATGGTACCTACATACTTATGAACGACCTCGATTCCACCACCGCCGGTTATACGGAGCTGGCAAGTCCGACAGCCAATGGAGGACAGGGTTGGCAACCAATTGGAATGAAGGAGGCCAGTTTTCGCGGACTTTTCAACGGTCAGGGACACGAGATAAGAGACCTATTCATCAATCGGCCTGACCAAGAGGGGGTTGGGCTTTTTGATGAGCTAGGTATAACCGGGCGAATCATGAGTATTGGTGTGGTGAAAGCCAATGTGACTGGCTTTTCACTGGTTGGTGGTCTGGTCGGAGTGAACTGGGGCAATGTAACCGGCTGTTACGTCACAGGGGGCGTCTCTAGCACCGGTACCTCAAGGGTTGGCGGCCTAGTGGGAGAGAATGTCGCCACAGTGTCCAACTCTTATTCCACGGCCAGCGTGTCTGGCAATGAACAGGTTGGCGGTCTGGTGGGACGCAACTGGAACGTTGTGAGCAACTCTTATGCCACAGGCAGTGTGTCTGGCAATGAACAGGTTGGCGGTCTGGTGGGATTTAACGAAGGCGATGTCAGCAGCTCTTATGCCACAGGCAGTGTGTCTGGCAATGAACAGGTTGGCGGTCTGGTGGGAGATAGTGATGGCACTGTGAGCAACTCTTTCTGGGACACCCAGACCAGTGGACAAACTACTTCGGCTGGCGGGACAGGCGAGAGTACGACACAAATGATGAACATCGTCACCTTCTCAGGGGCGGCGTGGAACATAATCGCAGTCGCCAATACTGGCGCACGCAACCATTCATATATCTGGAATATCGTCACTGGAGTGACTTATCCCTTCCTGAGCTGGCAGGCCTAATACAAATAGAACTGAGGTAGTTGGGCGAGAACCACAATATACCTGGGGATAAATTGCACATTAGCCTGAAATGTGCAATCGTTTCAATGCTTCACTGACGAAAGGGCGAATTCCACACTAAAAGTTCTGTCTATCGTACACTTAGGCCCACCACTTAGGTAATGATATTACCTTAATTTAGATAGGAATAATGTCTCTCTTCCTGCCCTTTGATTACCTTTTAGTTTCGTTCGTTGGCACTTGAATTACCTTGTCCTCTAAGGTGTATCTTCCTCTTCGTTTGCGTTCCTGTCTCGACAGTGAGTATAATCTTGCTGAAGGAGGTGCAGAGCTCTGACATAGTTACCGACAGCGGACAGCAGTTAGTGGGTAGTCACAACAAGTCAAGCCATTACCAGACATGAATATATAGGAGGTCAGCACAATGAGTGAATTGAATCTGCAAGAAGTGGACAAACTGGAGGTTACGGTCTTAATAGACAATTACACAGATGCACTTCTGATGCAGAGCACAGACATGGTCAAACGACCAATGACACGTCCTCTGAATTTCCTGTTAGCAGAACATGGATTGTCGTGTCTCCTTAAAGTTTACAAAGGAGCCGAAGAACACGTAGTACTAATGGACGCGGGTGTGTCATCGACCTGCTTTTTCCATAATGCACGCGTTCTGAATGTGGACTTGAGCCAGGTTGAAGCGGTGGTTCTCAGCCACGGTCATTTAGACCATTTTGGGGCTCTAGTAGAGTTTCTGAACAATGCTGCAAAGGGGATACCGGTTGTCCTCCATCCGGATGCTTTTCTTCAGCGGGGTCTAAATAACCCCATTACCGGACAGCGGGTGGAATTGCCCCGATTAGAAGAGGCAGCCTTAAAAGAAACGGGGGCTGTGCTTCGTAAAATTAAAGAGGCTTCTACTTTGTTCTCAGACCTCATCCTGATTTCAGGGGAAGTGCGGCGAGTAACGGATTTTGAGAAAGGTTTTCCCTTAGCCGAAGCGAAAATTGATGGCGAATGGGTTGTGGACCCCTTTCATGATGACCAGGGGGTAGCAGTCAAGGTGAAAGGCAAGGGACTAGTGGTTATCGGTGGATGTTCCCATGCTGGCATCATCAATACGGTCAAACATCTCCAGGCGGTTGCACAAACGAGAAAGGTTCACGCAATTCTGGGCGGATTTCACCTCACGGGGCCGATTTTTGAGCCAATCATCGGTCCGACGATTGAGGAGATGAAGAAGATAGGCCCAGATTTTATCATGCCTATGCACTGCACCGGCTGGCAGGCCATCAATCAATTCGCCAAGGAGATGCCTCGACAATTCGTCCTTACAACCGTGGGGACAACCTACGTTTTCTAATAATACTAATAACAATCCATATGTAATTGTATTGGTATTTGACATTCCGGTTCCCATAATCCACGACTCGGGTGCTTTCTTGTAATCGACCAGCAACTGCTGCAGCGCCGGAATCAATCCCTTCTTGCTAGATAAGAGTTTGGGAACTGCCCCCTTAGGCCCACCATCAGGATAGAAGGTAAAACCTTCTCAAAGGCCCTCGCTCTAGCCTTCTAGCTTCTTCGCGAAACGCCGGTTTAAGAGAGACTGCACTTTCTATAGCGTGAAGAATTAATCATCAATACACCGTGGTATAATGGTAAGGTAGTTACACGACGCATGCTCAAAGGGTCTAGAGTATTGGCATGAGAGTTTTGAAACCTCTATCTGAACTTATCTCCCTGAAAGGTAAAAAAGCCTTAATAACTGGTTCCGCCCTTGGTATTGGTAAGGCAATGACCTATAGATTTGCAGAAGCAGGTGCGGATTTAGAACTTGTAGACATGAACGAGCGGGGACTAAAGACTGTAGCCAAGGGGCTTTCGGGGTTCGAAGTGGAAATCAACATTCATAAAGTAGACCTTTCCTCAGAGGAGGAGGTAGATGCCTTGTGGGAAAGGTTAAAAGGAAAGGAGCCTGACATACTGGTAAACAATGCTGGAATATACCCCTTTAAGGATTTCTTGGAAGTAGACGATGCTTTTTTTAGTAAGGTGATGGACATTAATTTGAGATCAGCTCTGTTGATGTGTCAGCATATGATAAAGAGCCGATTAAAGAAAGGCGGAGTCATCATCAACATTGGCTCTATTGAGGCAATCATACCTTTTGCAGAAGGCATGGCTCCTTATAGCATAAGCAAGGCAGGAGTCATTGCTCTGACCAGATCTCTGGCTAGGGAATATGGCAAAAGTAGTTGCCGAATAAATGCAATCATACCTGGCGGAATAATAACTCCGGGGACAAAAGCCGTGGCCAAGGAAGTCACCCAGCTCAGGCTGAGCCTGCTTAGAACTGGCGTATTGTTTAGCACCAGGCTGCCCCTTAAAAGGGGAGGGCAGCCGGATGAGGTGGCTCGTATTGCGGTGGTCCTAGCCAGTGATTTGTCCAGCTATGTTCATGGAGCGCTGATACCTGTTGATGGAGGATTCCTATCGGCATAGTGTGGGTGGAAATCGGGGTCGTTTAGCAACCTGAATCGTTGTTGTGGACTCTTTTCTCTGTTTGTCATTGTGAAGAGCGAGATTCCTCACCTGTGGTTCGGAACAGACTCCGCAATCTCACTCCGCCATTGCGAACGAAGTGAAGGAATCTCTGGGAGGGACTATTGAGGGCAAGAGGTTGCCGCGCTCCGATAAGTCGGGGCTCGCAATGACAAGCCCTTTCTTGTCATTGGGTGGTTGTTAAACGCCTCATATTTTGCCAAAACGGCGCTGGCGGCGTTTATATTCAGAAAGCGCCTCCTCAACGTCTTTAAGACCAAAATCAGGCCATAACACTGGAGTGGAGTAAAATTCACTATAGGCAGCTTGCCAGATGAGAAAGTTGCTCAGGCGGTGCTCACCACTAGTGCGTATGACCAAGTCGGGGTCGGGGATGTCAGGGCTATATAGATACCGGGCAAACACAGATTCATCTATATTGTCACTAGAAATACCAGCGTCAGCAATACGTCTGGCCGCCTGGACAATTTCATCCCGCCCACCATAATCGAAGGCGAGGCAAAGCGTAAGCCCGGTATTATTTTTGGTGAGTTCAACTGCTGCCTGCACCTTTTCTCTCAGTTTCTGAGACAGCCTGTCCAGCCTGCCCAGGTGTACCAGTCGGATATTTTCTTGATGAAAAGCCTGAGTTTCTTGGTCAATCTTCCTTGCCAGAAGATTGAGTAAGCCAGCGACCTCTATCCTGGGACGGTTCCAGTTCTCGGTGGAAAACATATAAAGGGTCAGGTATTTTACCCCGTAATCGGCAAAAATCTTAACCACCGGGCGAATATTGTCACCGCCGGCATTATGTCCGGCAAGCCTGGGTAAGCCCCGTTTCTTTGCCCATCTGCCATTTCCATCCATGATAATGGCTACGTGCTGGGGAAGATAATTCGTTTGAGTCATGAACTAGCCTCACGAAAAAGGAGATGCCTGATTTTCAGCAGGGGATAGGCGGAGCTACGTCTCAGGATAGTCGTGATTAACCCGCTGTGCCAGTCGAAGGAAAAATTGCCTGAGTTGAGCAAAGCCTCAGCCATGCCGCTAGAGTCTAACACGTTGAATATTCCATCGATTTGGCGGTCGCTTAGTTTGGCATAAGCCCGTCTAGCCCAGTAGCCACGGGAGATTTCCTTGCCCATTTTTGCCTTCCACTGCTTTTGATAGTGAGAAAGCTGGCCAGCGGTTAAATTATCACTACTGAGAGCCTCATCAAGTACCTCGGCTGCTATCTTAGCGCCAAGATGCCCGAAGTATATTCCTCCACCGGTAGTTGGCTTTACCTGTCCGGCAGCATCCCCAATAACCAGTACCCTGTCTCCATAGCTGTGAGCTAAAGTTCCTACAGGGATAGCCCTTTGCTCGATTTCCGCCTCCCGACTTGTTACTCTAGCCTGGCCAAAGAGATGGTTGAGGAAATTTTGCAGATGTAGCTTGGCCTGGGATGTTGCTAAAAGACCAACATATGCTTTATTTGTCGAGGTGGGCACAAGCCAGGCAAACGCACCCGGCGCTATTTCCTGACTAAAGTATACTTCGAATTCATCCACGTTTTTCACTTCAATTTTGGCCTGAGCACCGACGAGGAAGTTCTTGATTCTGCCCAGACCTAGCTTAAGGGGCAGCTTGGGCCTGAATCCATTAGCCAGGACCACAGCTCTGGCACTGAATAGCTTCCTGGCTCCCAAGCACGAAGTTTCAGCTTGTATGCTATCCTTCCCAGGAATAATATCAATGACTGGGGAAGAGAAGAAATATTGTGCCCCCCGGGATTGAGCTTTAGAGGTTATCACTTTATCAAGTAAAAGCCGATTGACAACGTAAGCCTGAATCCTTTCAGTTTGGAATCTTAAACATCTCCCTGAAGGAGAGAAAAACTTGGCCGAGTTTACCTTTGTTAATATTAAATCTGTGCCGAGATCTAAGGACTGGAAACATTCGGTGCTGATTATTCCTGTGCAACAGACATTGAGCCCCGCCGAACTTTTTTCTTCAAAAACAGCAACATCGTGGCCTAATGAAGCTAGTTTATAAGCTATGTAACTTCCGGCGGGCCCAGCCCCTACTATAATGACATCGTAAAATCGGCCTGACAATTCCCTGCCACCTTCTTAGATTTGTACCAGGCAATGCCTTATTATATAACAAATTGTCTAGCTACAGCTATTTGTTGATTTGACACATACCTTGATGACAGCGGTGGCTGAGGCGTTTTGCCTGTGAGTTGAAATGGGGGGGAGTGTGTTTCGTTCTACCGTGATTATTGAGGACCCTGCGGAGCTGTACTACGCCAGCTAGCGTAAGTAAAGTTAACTATCCTCGTCCTATGGTCTTTTTCTTCTCACCACCCTGACGTTTGGCTTCGGGAGTGAGAGGCGAAAGGTACTCGACCAGCCGTTCCATTAAAGAGTCATGATTCTTGTCCTCATCTCTAAGCATTCCCTCTATATCCGCTCTGGGATTGAGATGCTCAAGGCTCTTGTAATTTATCATCTTGAGGAGACTGATAAGGGTACTCTTGTCCTCATATGATAGTGACGACAGGATTTCTTGGATAAACTCCCAGCCTGCCTGAGTTGCCGGTTTAAGGGCCTCCTTCCCCTTGTCGCTGATAGTCAGATGTACTACTCTGCGGTCTCTCTTGTCTCTTGACCTTTTGATAAGACCAGAACTGACCATGCGGTCGGCTAGCATACTTATGGTGTTCGGGCTACGTTGTAACCACCGAGCTACTTCACTTGGCTTTGCACTACCACCGAAGTATTGTATAGTCACAAGAACTGCATACCGCTCGGCATTAAGCTTGTATTCGCCAAATACTTTGTCCTCACATATCTTAAGCAGGGCGTCGGCTCGGTGTATCATGAGCCACGTGGTCAAAATTAGGTTTTCGGCTTCGAACTTTACTGCCATATTTAACCTCTCTTGATTATTCCATGAGACCTTTGTCCGTTTACGAAACGCACTATTGTAACAGATTTTTTTATTCACAACAAATCAACATGACTTAATAGTAACTCTCTCCAATCCGTGCAGTCCTGCATTGGGTAAATCATGGTTCATTCAAAGAGCGCGACAGCTCCAGAGGATATGCTCATGCCACTTCCAGGGCGAATACATGCATCTGACGAAACGGCCTTGAGCCCAATGTACCTGGTGATAGTGATCTAAAGAAGAGGGCATATCGACTAACACATCTTTTCCTTGACAACCGCAGCGCTTTCATACATGTGAGCCGCGACTGGTCGGGGCGTGGCAATCTCCTGCCCCTCCACGAGATTGCTTCGACGACAAAATTAGCTTCGCAATGACGGAAAGCAGGTGTGACCACGAGTCCTTTGCTCCACGTCATTCTGAACCTGAACGCACTGAAGGGAAAGAATAAGAATCTCATAGTGCCTAGGATAGGCTTCTCAAGCAATCTCAAGAGATTGCCATACCTTCGGTTCAAAATGACAAACCACCAATACTGAGTATGGGAGCATCGCCTCTCGAGGGTCATAGTACTAAATTCTACTGAAAACAGTACAGATGGGTGATTCCCCTGAACCTAGCTGGCTGGTATTCTGAACGTACTGAGGCATGATCTAATGGACAAAAGGGACATGGCAATAGCTAGTTTCACCTCTCGAAGTTGTGAAAGCAAGCTAGTTGAGAAGGTGCGCTCGGGCGATAGCACAGCGATGGGTGAAAAAATGAGGGCAACAGATATAAAGCATGCATTAGCTCTCGTCATTCTTGTCTCGCTGGTGGCTTTACTAGCATTCGTTTCAGGATGTACGGCAGCTGGAGCTCAAATCAGAGAGCCTTATACCTATTCCTCTGATTCCTCTGAGATTTACGATGCCTCTAAAGTTTCGCCGGCAACCGAACAAGAAGTTCTTGATTTCCTTGCTCAAGACGCCACAGACAAGAATGTGTGGAAAGAAGCGGTCTATGAGTGTGGGCATTTCTCTGCTGATCTCTGGTGGAGTGCCTACATCCAGGGACTGGAAGCCTGCATGGTCTGGGTAAAGCGTACGAAATGGGATAAGGAAGAAATTCACTGGGTAGTTAAGTTTCGCATTGAAGACGACCCCCGGAACTATTGGCTCTGGATAGAGCCGTCAAGTGATGAGGTTGTTGACGAAGGCGACTACGTAATCCAGGACACTTTTTGTGGAGAAGAGGCTTTCAATCTTTGCAAAACTTGGTGGGAAGAAAGCCTTAACTAGGTCAAAGCTTGTATTGCCTACAAGCATAAAGCCTACGCTAAAGAGGAAAAACCCAAAGAGAGAACCGAACCACTTATTGAATATAACTTCAACCGCCCACACCAATCTCTCGCCTATCTTGCTCTTGTAGAGTATATTGAGAAAGAACTTGCTACAATCCGTAGTCCAGTGTACCCATGTGGTCAGCCAGCACAGGGTATTGACTTTTTTCTGGCGAAGTGGTAGCCTTATACGAAGTATTCATAAATATATTGAGCCTATAATATTACGTCATATGGGATTCCAGTTGTGAGTGGGGCCAGGCAAACCGGCCCCACTCATTGGGAAGCGGGTTATCATGGCCAAGAGGGGGTTGTTGAACTCAAGCAGGCGTGAGGTTTTGTCATCGCTGAGCTTTACTGATAATAACGTTCTACTTCGACCAAGCGTGGCTGAGGAAAGCCACAGATATTGTGGAGGACGAGAGTGAACAAATCCGAGCAAAATCCCCTAAAGTACCAGAAAAGTGAGGGATTCCTCACCTTTTTGCTATTCTATGACAAAGGTAATAGTTAATTAGTCCTGAAGCGAGGTGAAAATTGTGCGGTGGATAGGCTGTGATGCTCTAAGTCGAGGAGTTAATAGAGCAATAGATAGAAACAATAAAGGGAGGAGAACATGAGAAAAGCAATATTTGCGGCGTTGGTATTGGTAGTGCTGTGTGCTGGGTTGGGCTGTGGTGTAACTCCTGTCTCGCCTGACGCTGGCCCATCAATCTGGACGGACGCTGGACCATCAGTCTGGACGGACAAAGCAGACTACGGCCCGGGAGAAGTCGTAACCGTTTATGGTGCGGGCTTCTTTCCAGGCCCGGTCAGTTTGACAGTAACTAGACCAGACGGAGAAACAGATCAAATTCCTGGTGTCTCGGCAGATAGTTCAAGGAGCTTTACTGCGAGTTATGCGCTTAACGGTATTATAGGAACGTACATAGTAAATGCCACAGATTCAGTCGGTCAGACTGCACAGACGACGTTCACGGACGGTGCCACTGGGGTTAGCGTCGGAGATCAAGTCGGTACACTGACCTACGGAACAGCCGGTTCGGTAACCTACACAATAACCGTCTGGGGAAGCGGCAACGCTGACGTGTCGCTCAGTATATCAGGCTTGCCAGCAGGAGCAAGTGGCACGTTTGATCCGAACCCCGTCCAAGGAGAAACAGACCACTGGCCAACAAAGACATCAACATTGACCATATCCACAACAAGTACGACACCAGCCGGAACATACGAGTTCACTGTACATGCTGGTGGTCACGATGCCTCTGGGACAATGACAATTGACGCTGATTGTACCATCTACTACAGGGATGGTGATGATGATAGCTACGGTGTAACTGGTGATAGCAAGTGTCTGTGTGCTCCCGAAGGTGATTACAGTGCCACTCAGGGTGGGGACTGCGATGACAACGATGCTGGGGTCAACCCTGGTGCCACGGAAGTGCCCTACAATGGCAAGGATGATGATTGCAATCCGGCCACGCCTGATGATGATCTAGACCAAGACGGCTACCCGATTGCTACCGACTGCGACGACAATGATGCTAATGAGCATCCTGGCCAGACGTGGTATAAGGATGCTGACGACGATGGATACTCTGATGGCACAACGGATACCACCTCATGCACCAGACCAACGGGCTACAAGG
>Ga0209636_10005147_pt1 | contig 13376 bp, 12 predicted proteins | sample DeeMarSWOR152_54_FD_187464 | JGI IMG/M metagenome (GOLD analysis project Ga0209636, IMG submission 187464) | Marine sediment microbial communities from White Oak River estuary, North Carolina - WOR-1-52-54 (SPAdes) (version 2) | ecosystem: Environmental > Aquatic > Marine > Intertidal zone >...
CAAAAAGGCCCAAAACATTTCATCATGTTTTATTTGCTCTGAAGTTAATAGCTTAAATGGGTTTCGAACTGCCACTATATCACCCCATGCCTTTTAACACGTGGGAACAACCCACGCAAATCGAAATTTTCGTCTTCATAAGACCACAGCAAAGCGATAGAGTTATTAGGTGTATTGTGGTGCAATACGAGAGGCAAATACTTTTTAATGCCCCTTCCATTACAGACAAGATCTTCTAGCGTATTTGGAAGAAGCGAGGTGTCACTTTCAAATATTGATAAGAAAGAGCGGACCAAGATTGTGCTGAATGCAAGTAAAGAGTTAGTTGATATATATCAATAGCTTTTTAAGATAATGGTGTCAGGTGAAAGAACTCCATGAAATCAAAAGGAGAACAAGCTCTTGAAATTCTAAGAGAAAAGAGCATAGACTGCTGGGTAATCCTGATAAGAGAGGGAAAAGAAAAAGCGGCTCCCCCGACTGCACGGAAAAGGTTCTAAGAGATGTAACATTTGAGTTATTATCCTCTACAATTACATGGCTAAGTGGATGGAGTCACTTCTTTTTATCCTCTTTTCACCTTTTTAAACCTTGGTGTAAATCAGTTGAATTCCAGCATTACTCCCCTGTCTCACAATTTGGCAGGCTCATATCTATCATTTCACGAAAATAACTCCAAATAAGAGATAGTGCAGATGGAACAGAACGAAAACCTTCTGGTGGATAACCCCTTTCCGTTCGTAAAGTTTATAAAGGCCTGAAAGCTAATCGTAGCAGAGCGGGGTGGGGCAGCTAGGAGTGCCCGGCGGGCTCATAACCCGCAGGTCTGTGGTTCAAATCCACACCCCGCTATTTTACATCTGGGACTTTTGCACAAATTAAATTCTACAGAGAGGTCTCATAATTCAACTTCCTCTGGAAAATGGTTTTTTATCCCTTTTAACAAGAGAGAACGTCTCAATTCACGAATAAAAATCATTTATGGGGTATGAAATTCATTTCTGGAACAGCCTAAAAACAACCCAATACGATCAAGCTGCACATGAAGAAATCCTCCTTTCAGTTGATATCTCTTTCAATTATGTGTTACGAGAAAAGCTTAAAAGGCTCACTATATTCACCACTTCATGAAACCTGTAGAGAGAAAACTGGTTATTGTTATGGTGACTGTTGCATTCTTGCTGTGTGCAGCCCTCCCCCCAAAGTCTGCTGGAGACTATTACATTGTTTACGGGATCGCATACGAGTGGAATTCCTACAAACAGAGGTATATCCCTATAAATGGAGTAACTGTCACACTGGTATGCTCCACAGGGACGTACTACGATACGACCCACTACAGCTCGTATTATGGTAATGGGTTCTATGATTTTATGGCCAGTGAAGTAGGTAGACCTGAATGGGGAACTGTCTCAATCACTTACGAAGGATGCACCTACAACAAATCCTTTACTGAAGATGACATTCCGGCCAGACGGGATTTCTACTTGGATGCGTGTTAATTTTATCTTTTTTTTACTTTTGTGGTTTAATAGTGAAAATTCAAGTTCGTGCTGCAATACAGGAGAAGTTGACAGTTCGGGATTGCCACATCTTCGGGGTGGAGAATTTCACCCTTCTTGGCTATCACCTTTTCACAGTTGATGTGGTAGAAGGCACTAGATGTTACACGTGTAACAAAAGAATCACAACACTTTTACTACCCTTTCAGTAACCTTTTTATCTCCACAAGGTGAAAGAACTCCATGAAATCAAAAGGAGAACAAGCTCTTGAAATTCTAAGAGAAAAGAGCATAGACTGCTGGGTAATCCTGATAAGAGAGGGAAAAGAAAAAGCTGTAGAACTCTTACTGGAAAAAGGATTCGTAGGAGAATCTGCTTTCATTTTTACGAGAGATAGAAAGATAGCGGTAGTAGCATCCTACGACAAGGAAAGAGTGGAAGACATGGAGGTTCTCACCTATACGAAGGGAATAAGGGAGGTACTTCCCTCTGTTTTGAAGGAAATTTCGCCTCGAAAAATCTATATGAACTTTTCAGAACATGACCACACCATAGATTCTTTAACCCACGGGTTGTTTATAAAATTTCAAACCATTCTCGAGGAAATTGCCTTTGCTGGGGAGGTTTTATCTTCTGAAGTCTTCCTGGAGGAGTTGAGGTCAGTGAAAATTCCTGAAGAAATACGAAGAATAAGAGAGGCAGTAAGAGTAACAGAAGAAATATTTGAGGAGTTGCCAAATTTTGTACATGAAGGTGTAACAGAAATTGAGATACTTGAGAAAATGACTGATTTGACCTATAAGAGTGGATGTGAGCTGGCATGGGAGGATCCTGCCGTCACTTTCGGGCTTCAAACTGAATTGGGACACAGGATATCTTCAAAAAGGAAGCTGAAGAAAAATGAATCCATTCACATAGATTTTGGAGTGAAATACGAAGGATACTGTTCTGATTTGCAGAGAGTCTTTTATTACGGAAAGAATCCCCCGCAGGAAATGGTGAGAGCGTTTGAAACTATCAAGAAAGCGCAAGAGGCAAGCATGCAGGTGATAGAACCAGGGAAAAAGGGATACGAAATAGATGGTACAGCCAGAAAAATCATAACAGAAAATGGGTACCCGGAATACAACCATGGGTTAGGACATCAGATAGGGAGAGAGGTGCACGATGGAGGGTGTATACTGGGTCCTTTGTGGGAACGGTACGAAAAAAATTCACGAAAACCGGTGAAAGAAGGAAATGTCTTCACTGTAGAGCCTTCCATACATGGAAAGGTTAATTTAGGACTTGAAGACGATATTGTTGTTAAAAAAAGGGGAGAGTATCTATCTCATCCACAAAGAGAAATTATTGAAATATAGGCTTGAAAGGATACTTTTAGTTTCAGCCTTCAACCTCTGGAGGAACTGGAAGGCCAGAATTGAACCAGATAATTGTGTCCTGCCCTTTGTTACACGTGTAACATAAAATAATTATCAATGCAACCTGATATGGGTTATCACCTAGGTTCATTTCATAGTTAAGTATGAAGTGATAAGTACTCCCACTAATTAAAATACAAAGAATACATACCTACGAACTTCCTACAGCAATCGAAACATTCATAAATTAGCACGTCCAATATATAGTGTATGTTCCCGAGAAAAAAGGCAAGAGAAACTCATGCCAAAAAAGCACTCGAAGATATGATTCCTCCCCAGGATCCTTTGACAGAATTGACAAAAGGAGAACGGGACGTGAATGATCTCTTTGATGATTCAACAAAAAAGCTAAAAGAGAAATGAACTACTAATACTAGGTGATTCAATATACACAGTGGTGGGAGTTGACCCAGGAACAACAGCTGCAGTAGCTATCCTAACGCTGGAAGGAGAACCCATATCCATCCGTTCAGGTAAGAACTTCTCCATACAGGATATGGTCAGTTACATATCCCAGTATGGTTCTCCCTGTATTGTTGCTGCCGATGTGAATCCTGCCCCTCATGCAGTGGAGAAGTTATCGCGGTCGTTTGACTGTAAATTGTATGTGCCGCCTTCTGATTTACATAAAGAAGAAAAGAATGTGCTTACCAAGAATTATTCTTTCACAAATTTCCACCAGAGAGATGCCTTAGCAGCAGCTTTGAAAGCTTTAGAGTACTACAGAGCGAAGTTCAATAATGTAGATGCACGTCTGCAAGAGAAAGGATTGCTCAACCACTCAGAATCAGTGAAACATCTGGTCTTGAAAGGGTACTCTGTGGAAAATGCTATCGAGCTCCTTCAAGAAGCGACAGAACCAGAAGAACCCGAAAAGGCAGAAAAAAGTGTACCAGAGCCTCCCAGAGAACTGGATGTTTCAGAACTGCAGAAAAGGATACAGGATCTCACCCAGACTGTGGAGCGGCTGACAGAATACAAAACTGAATTGGAACTGCGAGTGAAATCCTTGGAAACCCAGTTAACAGATGTGCAGAGAGAGCTGAGGTTGTACGATCAAGAAACGAGAAAAAAAGTCATTGAATCTAAAATGGTGAAGAGCAGAGAATCGGTCATCAAGAAATTGAGAGGTGAACTACACATTGAAAGAGAGAGGAATAAGATTCTCTCTGAAGAAAATGAAATTTTGAAGGAGATGCAGATTTTAGAATACTCCCGGAAGGCTGTGCCTGTCAAAGTGTTGAACCATTTCTCCAAAGAGGAGATCAGAGCGTTGGATGACCGGCTTGGCATTAAATCTGACGATATCATCTACTTGCTGGATGCATCAGGTGGGGGAACGTCCACAGCAAGAGAGCTGATCGGCAAGGGGGTTCGCGCCGTCATCACCCATGAGAGAATGTCTCACCTGGCAGAAGAAGAGTTCACCAGAGCAAAAATACCAGTGTTTACTGAGGAAGAGGTTGCTTTGAAAGCTCTGGGTAATTTTGGCGTGGTCAACAAGGACCTGTTTGAATCTGCGTACACCCACTGGAAAACCCGCACCCAAATACAGGAAGCAAAGGTTATGGAGAAACAGTTGTGTACCATTATTGAAGAATACAAGGAAAAGAGGATTAAAGATGAATCCCCGAAGTGAGTCAGTACTCTATGTGGTGAAAGCTGGTATTATTGCTGGCATGGTGTATGTGGGGTCTAGGATTCTCCCTGCAGAAAGGGTGACATCAGATGTCACTGCAGCAGTTTTGAATTTTTTCGGGATTGCAGCTGAAAGTTACGAACAGGCAGGGCGCATATACTTGGAGTACCTCCAGATTTCTGTAGATTGTACAGCCTTGGAGATTATTGCTATCTTTCTGGGGTTGATCCTGGCTGTTAAAGCCTCACGTACGCGAAAGGTTATCTTTTCTGTTACTGGTTCTTCAGGTGTTTTTTTGGCAAATATTGCACGAATCAGTGTGGTGTACTACCTCCTGGAAAAGGGTGTACCCTGGTGGATAGCGCACGATTTATTTTCAGGTGGTCTCAGTATTCTGGCAGGCATGCTGTTCTTGGTAGTTTCCGAGCAGTACCTACCCCAGATTAATGAGAATCTGTACACCCTTCTGGATGCGTGTGAAACCTTTGTGTCTAAAATACGTTAAGCTTTCCTTCCACCACTAAATCAGTTATTTGTTTCACATTTTCGATGTGCCTGCTCATGATCTCTTTGACGTCTGATTTCAATTCGGAGAGCGTGTTATTCTCGTCTGTAATGATGCGGGCACAGGCTTCGGCAGGATCATCTATGTGATGTCCAATCTGTGAGAGGAGGTAAATCTGTACGTCCTGGATACCAGATACTGTTGCCACTTCGTTTGCAATTCTGTGCGCTAGTAAATTGTAGATCTTCCCCACGTGGGAGACCGGGTTCTTTCCTGCTGTCGCTTCCATGCTCATGGGACGGTACGGAGTAATCAGCCCGTTTGCTCTGTTCCCGCGGCCCACAGATCCGTCGTCACCCATTTCAGATGAGGTCCCAGTCACCGTCAAATAGGCAGAGTGGCCAGTGTCAGCAGTGTTGATATCTACCCTCAATTTCCTTTCCACCTGGGGGTAGAAGTGCTGAATAATTTCCTCTTTCATCTCTCCCTTTAACCTGTCGTATTCTTCACGGGTATCCACTCGTGAGGAAATGAAGGCAGCTGCAACAGTTAACAGGATTTCATCTCTTATCCGGAGCCCCATGACCTTGATATCCTCTCCCACAGGAGGGAACTCCTTTTTGAACTTCTTGGAGTTTAGAAACTGTTCCACGTCAAGGACCAGCTTCTCCGTTTCTGTCAAGGGGGCAAAGCCCACGCCAAAAGAGGTATCGTTAGCCCGGGGCATGGTCTGGTCTTCATTGAAGTTTGCCTGCAAAGATTCACAACCTTCGCCCATTCTGGAATCAATGACGATGTGCGAGTTCACATCTATGTGGGGCACGTTGTCCTCTAAATAGGCTCGAGCTGCCTCAATTGCAATCCTGTGCGTGGGAATATCTTCTTTTCCGTACAGTATTGTGGCTCTTCCCGAAAGCAGTAAATACATGGGGCGCAGTATGTCTCCCCCACCAAAAACCGGATTGGATCTTCCTCCCACCAATTCCACCTGGTCAGTGTTGTGATGCAGGATTCTTTTGAAATGCTCCTTGTAGTACTTGGAAAGATTTCGGGAAACAGATTCAGCGATTCCGTCACAAATTGAGTCTGGATGTCCTATTCCCTTTCTTTCCACGATTTCAATATCTTGGTTTTCCAATGGTCTTTTGTTTAGTGATTCGATAGTAATATCCACGTGATCACCACATCCCGTTTCAGGAGGGGGTATTTATATTTTTCGGTTCAAATATAACCATTAGGAATATTCTGAATGAAGGTGGCACGTTAAAGAAGGTATATTAGGTAATGTTCGGAGGTAAGAACTGTTAATTATTGTTGCAAAAGCTTTACTCTGCAAGAATAAACGTTATAAGGGTTTGGTATAGATGCAAGAATTATGACAGAGTATTATGCAGCGGTGATGATGGAATAAAGACGCTGTGGTGGCAGTGGATGGAACCTTTCTGAATTCATATTTTCTCTTTATAATTCAATAACAGAAAAAATGATAATTTACCTGAAATGTTACACGTGTAACACATCGGCCTCTAAAGATGTGATAACCCCTTGAGCGAAAGCTATTTATGAGAGTACCTTCATGTTATAACTGTGAGGAATGTAGATTTATCTGAGCTCAAAAGGATGCGGAAAAGGCTGGGAATCACTCAGGAGGAACTGGCGAAAAAAGCAGGGGTTTCCCAGGCATATATTGCCAAGCTGGAGAGTGGACAGGCAGATCCCAAGCTGTCCACATTTCAGAGAATTCTGGAGTGCCTGGACGATGTGGAAAAGGAGGGCAAGAAGGCAGCAGATGTCATGGCATCTCCTATAGTCTTTATAGATGCCAACGATTCTGTAGAGAATGCTATAGGGCTCATGAAAAAAGAAGATATTTCCCAATTGCCAGTTACCAGAAGGGGAAGAGTAGTGGGGAGCCTCATGGAAAAATCTCTGATCAAAAAAATTGATCTGAGGAAAATGGATACGTACAGGACAGTACATGTGTATGAGTTGATGGATGATCCTTTACCCACTGTTTCAAAGAATGAGAGTTTAGAATCAGTTTTTTCATTGTTAAAGGAGAACAATGCGATCATTGTAGAGGATTTTGCCAAACCTGTGGGGATTATTACTCGTTCAGACATTCTGGGGTTATTAATGGTGAAAACATTGTGAGGCCCCTGTCGTCTAGTGGATATGACACAGGCCTCCGGAGAGTATTCGGAGTGAGCCTGAAACCCGGGTTCGAATCCCGGCAGGGGCATAAATCAACTTGTTTGATGCCCTAACATAATATTTCTTTATATTTTCAAATTTGGTGTTATATTTTCTCTGGAGATGCTTGAACTGCATGTTCAAATTCAATATAAGCATAAGCTTTGAGGGATGCAGTAAAAATGAAAATGAGATTTCAAATCTCCAAACCTTTCTTGAGCCATTCCTCTGCTTCATCAAATCTTTGGCGTTCTTGAGCAACCATACCTAGCTGATGATAATCAGAAGCAACAACACATTCCAATAGTTTTAGAACAGGGTAAGTTCATCAGACATTACCTAAGGAAAATAGATAACAAAATTGTAATCCGTACGGAAGTATCTGCTGAAGGTGAATTTGATGATGTAACACTGCAATTAGAAGAAAAACTAGAAAAAAAAGAATTATGGTGCAAAATAAGATCATTACAAAAAGTAATTAAGGAATTAGAAAAGAAACGTGAGATTCTCCTTATTAAAGGTGTATTCTTACTTATGCTTTTAATCGGATTACTTGGATGGGGGTCTTATCTATATAGATATTTTACCGGAAAAAGTACATGATGAACACTCTATTTCTTATCCATGTTGTCTACTTAAAGGATAAATATATATTTTCACATTAAAATGGAAGAAACTGCAAGATGCTGCTTTTCAAAGTTACCCACATCCCTGATATTGCTGATATTCTTTGCAGGTACTCAAGCTACAGCCTTTTGCCACTAAAAAGGTTTTTTAAGGTCTACTAAGGACCTCGGTTTTTTGATGTTTACTTATAGTCTTGCAGTGGAATATCCCAATGGCAATGTTAAGCAAGATTATTAGCTGACACAGAATGTGCTAATACCCAATTGCAGATAATACGGTCTGCTTTTTCCGGATACCAACCTTCCCCACGTACTTCTTATAGCACACAGGACCTATTCCCCTAGCAACACTTTCAGGCTTTCTTAGAGTTCTGCCACATATCATACATTTGCCTTTCATTTCCATTCTGATTCTTGTCACCCCTTTTCAATGAATTATTACTGGTATCTTCAGCAGCCATATAAGGCTTACGTTTGACCTGTAGAGTACAAACCCCACATTCCTGAAGATGCAGTATTTCTCTGGTTACCACCTGTTTAATGCGCAGCAGTGCAGAGTACAATACAATCCCGGGTGGAAAAGGCTTGGGATTGTCAAGTTTTCGGCGGATGGAACCTCCCGGATTCATGAATTGTCTCTTTATAATTTGATTACAGATGAAATGATAATTTATCTGAAATGTTACACGTGTAACATGGTGACACAAAAACGTGACAGCCCACAGGCTTGAAATCTTTAAGGATCATACAGAAAGCTGCCAGACTATCAAAAGCACTGCAGTTGTCATTATTCTATTGCTTTAAAACAGCATCTGTTACTATCTGTGACACATTGCACCATACTAATCGAAAGCATCCCCTTTACCCTGCAATACCTCCTTCAGGATATACCCGTGCGTACACTGCAGCTCCAATAATAGCAATCACTGTGGTCACAAAAACCATCAACAAAATGATCTCTGTAAACCCAGGAACATCTACCCCCTGTCCGCCAGGAAGAAATGCCACCACTGTAGCTGTAAACCCTCTGGGAAGCATCACTGCAATGATTTTGGAATACTGAGAAAAGTCACGGTACCGCAGTGCCAGGATCTTGCTGCTGATATACCTCCCAACCACCATGAAAATCAAAATTCCTGCCAGAATCGAGAGAATTTCCCCATTCACTATTGAAGGATCAAAAAGTATTCCCAGAGAAACAAAGAAAAACGCTCTCACAAAAAATGAGACATCCTGAAGCACGATTTTTATAGATTCTTCAGCAGAGCGAGACTTTTCCCCTATATCCCCACGGAATCCTAACACTTTAAGGATATTGTTTACATTTCCTGCTCTGATAACTTTTTCTGAATTTCCTACCAAGAGGGAGAATATCAATACTGCAATGGGACCAGAACCATTCAAAAATTCAATCGCATCATACATGACAAAGAGCAGCCCCAGCGTATACACGAACTTCAATGGGGAGGTCTCCACAAATTCCAACTCCCCTAAATTAACTCCTTTCAAATTCTCTTCTTCCATTTGCTTATCTAAAACAGGGATATTCATCTTCATGTCCCTCAGATTAACTCTTCTTAGAATATTTTCTACCTTCAATTGTTTCAAACTCATTTTAACTGAGTAACGCTTTCTTTCTCCCTCCTCTGTCACATCACGCTTATCCAAATCGAGTTTGATGAAATCCAGAGTTATCAACCAGAACAGAAAGAATATCACCCCTCCCGCCACAGCTACTACAATACTGCCAAATAGTGGATGTTATCATCTGTAAGCTGATGGCTGTGATTTCTTCTGCTTTGATAAACTGGATGATGATCACTCCTCCTGTAACAATGGTGATATCGTTAATAATTGATTCGAGCACTAACAATTGCTTGACATTTTCTTTTATGTCCAAGGGCTTGACCAGATGGGAAACAGTTATAGTTGTGGTACCACTGCTTACTGCACCCATTAACAATGCTGTAAGAAGGGGCCAGCCCACCACGATTCTCATGAAGAGAGAAACCAACACCGTGGTCAAAGCAAAGGTGATAACGGTAAAGAAGGTGGTCCTGGAAAAGGTATAGGCAAATTCAGTTATATCGAACTCAAAACCGCTTTCCAGCAAAATAACAATCAATGCAACTGTGGTCACCCATCCCATGATATTTTTAAAGGGTTCTGCAGGCACCAAAGACTCACCGAAAAGGAGGCCGGAACCTGGTCCAACAAAGAGTCCGAAGGTAACCAGAAAGAGCAGTTCAGGTATCTTGGTTTTCCTGAAGAACAGTTGGCCTGCAAACCCGATAAGGATGACAAATCCGAGGAAGAAGAGCTCGTATATCACAGATATCAACTCCGTACCTTTCTATTCTTTTGATAGCTTTACTTTCAACTAAATGTATTTAAATCTTTCCTTTTTGAAGGTTGTCCAACTCTTGGCATTTCTCTCATTTGTTACACGTGTAACAATTTATTTCTTTTTTAGTTATTTCTTTTCATTTTTGATACTTAAAGAGATTTTAGTTTAGCGCTCAGGCTTACAGCTTTTTTGATGAGATGTGGGCACATCACTGGAGCTGAACATTTTTAAGAGGGGAATCAAACAGTGTATATGCGTTTAGCTTTTGTCTTTCCTCCCTCCATGCCGCCGACTGCACCTCCGTGCGGTATTGCCTATTTGAAAGCATTCCTTGGACAAGGGACCCTGTTTGATCTGAACTTGTCATACCATGATGCATCTGTTCATGCAATGAATGAGTGTTCATTACCAGTAGAAGCAGAGTTAAGAGGGTATGTACTGGAACCAGAACAGCTCAAGGAGGCTGCCATCTTTCTGAAAGATGGAAAGGAGTTCTTTAACCCCGAAGAGTACAATGTGAATGTTTCCATTTTTATTAATTACATGAAAAAGGTGGATTCCTATCTTACAGAGCAGTCTATGAGGTATGTATTTGAAGACTCTATAGATGATGAAGCTCAAACGTTCTTTGATCATCTCCTTTCTCCAGTCAGAGAATACCACCCAGATCTAGTGGGATTCTCCCAGATGATTCTCTCTCAACGTGAATTTATTCTGGGGCTGGCCAAAATGCTCAAAATGGAGGACATTCCCGTGGTTGTCGGTGGTGCAGCATTATCATACAATCCTGGGGCATATCTCTCGGAGATTGGAACCAAAAGAATAGATTTGTCACACTTTTTTGATGCAGTATTTTACGGGGAGGGCGAACTATCACTGAAAGCATACATAGAAGGGGAGGACCTGGAAAAGATCCCGAATATTGTCTACAAAAAGGAAACCATAATAAAGAATGAAGAATCTGGTCTTTCTGACATTGATGTTCTTCCTCCTCCTGATTTTGATGGGTTCCCCTTGAAAGAATACTATTCACCAAAGGTTATCTTCCCTCTTCTCACTTCTCGAGGTTGTTACTGGATGCGGTGCACCTTCTGCATTCACCATAGATCTTACTACCAATATAGAGCTCGATCTACAGAAAAAGTCATTCAGGATTTGAAAGAACTTCAAAAGAGGTATAATGCTTTTTATTTCAATTTTACAGATGAGATGATTCATCCTAGACGATTTGACCAGTTGTCTGAAAGTATTTTACAGGAAAAATTGAATATCAGATTCTATGCAGATGCCAGGCCCACCAAGGATTTTACCCCTTCGCTCCTTCGAAAGATGTACACTGCCGGAGTGAGAGCTGTACTCTGGGGGGTGGAGTCAGGAACGCAGCGCATTCTGGATGTCATTGACAAGGGGACTACTATCCCTGATATAGAAGCAGTGCTGCAAACCAGCCATGAAGCTGGCATCTGGAATATGATCTTTGTCATTATGGGCTATCCAACTGTGACTGAAGATGACGTTAAGAATGATATCACTTTTTTCACCAAGAATGAACAGTACATATCCACGCTTGCCAGATCGTTGTTTCAGTTGGAGGTTGGTTCTCGCATATATGAAAATCCTGAAAAATTTTGTATCGCTAAAATTGAGGAAAATCCAGATCCCTTTTCTGCTATCTGTCGATATGAAGTCTCTGAAGGATTGTTGAACAGAGAAGCTGAACGTATCTACAGGAAGCATAGGAAAGAGATGATGAGCATATCCAAGGTTTCACCGTATTTTGGGAGACTGCGTGATCACATGTTATTATTTGCTGATCATTTGTCTTTGAATCCTCTCACAGATACATAGGTTCAAAGGGTTGCTGTGTTAATTGATCTAAACAGTGCTAATGGTTGCAGACATATTCCAAAATCATGGCATGGGTGTGGAGATGGTTTCATCTGTGGCCTCGAGAAATCTCTCAATGTTAAAGAAAACATCTATTTCCAAGTCCATTATCTCCTGCAATTCTTTCTCATTTAGAGGCTTAACCTTAGTGTGGTAGTCCTCTAAATATGTAATGAAAATCCCTATTTCATCTTTGGAAGCCTTTTCCAAGACTGAAAGAAGAAAATAAGGATTGTGAGTGGAAATGAAGTACTGGTTATTAGTTTCATCCAAAGCAACAGTTTCGGCAAGAAATTTTGTGTAGGACGGGAATGCATGGGACTCAGGTTCCTCAAAAATCAATATAGAATCTTTATTAGAGTTGATAGCTGTTAAATAGAAAACAATCCTTTGAAGAGTTTCTGATACCACGGAATATGGATAAGAAATAAATATGTCATCTTGCTGCTTCAAAACTTCAATTTTGTTCTCCTGCGGCTTGAATACCAATTTTAATCCGAATGGAGCAAAAATTTGATTGGCTGTAGATTTTGATTGGTTGTTAGTCATAAGAATTGTTAAAAGATTTTCTCCAGATGGTGGTAAAAGAAAGCCTAGTCTCCTTATTGGAAAATCTTTTCTTACAGCAAATTTATAGAATTTAAAAGGAGACTCTTGAGAATGTGATGATGAACCACGGCCTGCATAATCATACTCAAACGTAAAGATGTCTTTTTCTTTTTCACAGCAAATGCCTTTGAATTTGAGGTTCTCAAATTTAATACATAAGGTTTTTTCATTAGTCCTTATCTTTATGGTATTATCTACAATTTCATCGTAAAACAGATTGCTCATACTCTCAAACCTAACAAAATTACCAAGATCTCCATAGGGGAGAGAAAAAATTCCCACACTTTCCAAAATATTTGATTTCCCTGTGTTCGATTCACCTATGAAGATATTTATCTTTTTACAGTCTAATCTTAAGTATTTGAGTGATTTGAAATTCTCTATTTCCAGGCGCTGTATCATCTAACCTACCTCTCGTGTTTATTTATTCTTTTATTTATTATCCTTTCTCCCATAGGTTGCCCAATAGTTGGTGGGTTCCTCAACTTTGTTACACGTGTAACAGAAGTGCCTTTTGAATAGTTCGATATCTCCAGGTTAGATTTCCTTTCTTTTGAAACGCTCCAGAATCGCATGTGCCTTGCTCCTAACTATTCTCTCGTTCAGAAGTTCAACTAACAGAGAAAGGATATGAGTTTTACTTGGA
>Ga0209636_10005148_pt1 | contig 13371 bp, 6 predicted proteins | sample DeeMarSWOR152_54_FD_187464 | JGI IMG/M metagenome (GOLD analysis project Ga0209636, IMG submission 187464) | Marine sediment microbial communities from White Oak River estuary, North Carolina - WOR-1-52-54 (SPAdes) (version 2) | ecosystem: Environmental > Aquatic > Marine > Intertidal zone >...
GTCCAGATCAAAGGGGTTTGTTTTATCGATGTCTGCTGACATGCCTCACAGTTCCCTCCTGAGGCCCTCTTCGCCGAGGTCATGCCTGCTTTACTCACCTAGTCGTGAATATAGCGGGGCGTTAGCGGGCTCACTTCAGCCCATGACCCGGCGCTCTGCCTCAGGTTTATAGGTGAAGGAAACGGTATGCTCTTCTGGGCGGTTTGTTTTTTAGGAGCCTTCGGCTTTGGAGACGCTCGCCATTATAAATTCTGCTATTTTTTCTGCAGAATAGCCAAAGAGATCCTCGATATTCAAAAGGTTGAGGTAGCTATCTTTCCACGTTAGGCCTGTCTCCTCCACGATATTCTTGATGTGAGTATGTTTATCACCGAGGGCGGTCACCTTTTTTGATAGGGCCACCCTCTCCTTAAAGCCAATGTCGAGGAGGAGCAGGTGGTCGATATTGGGGCCCTTCTGCATGATAGGGATAATAAGAATGCTCCTGTTATCAATCCTTCCCTTCCCAATAAACACATTTCCGGCCTTGACGATAATGCGTTTTGTTCCCTTAAGTTGCCTATCGGCCTCCACACGGGAGGCAAGCCGAGCAGAGCTGCCTTGCTTCTTGACAAGCTCAATCTCAGAGCCTTCAATCGGTTCCCCCGAATAGCTCAGGTTGCGTATCCCATAGAGTGTTTCACCTCGTACCTCCGAGACAACTCCCTGCAGATTTTTTAGTACGAGAACATTCTTGTTGGTAAGATTGGTTACCTCAAATCCGTTGCGCCGGAGGGCCTCAAAGAGCAATCCCTCAATCGGCTGCCACATCCTGCTCGTCCCCACGGTAACAGTTTTCGCCTGATGTTTGATCGCATCTATTGGTCTTGCCATATCATCGATGGCCCCCCCGATACAGCGAAAGAACACATCAAACATATGGGGCGCGGTGCCGCTCTTTCCAAAATCCAGCTCAAAATCCGACATGGGAAGCCGGCCAGACAAGTATTTTAGCAAAAGCGTCAGACCAGAAGCTGCTTTGAGCTCCAGGGCCGTAGTATACCGTCCGTCCTCCAGTCTTTTCTTGAAATCAGAAGCGAATCTGGCAGTTTTCTCCTGAAATGCCTTGTCGAGCACTATTTGGTAGATATCGAGACCCTGCTCCAGGCAGGTCGAAATATAGCTATTGATCTCCTCCCTAAAATTGAAGAGGAAACGAGATTCTCCGTTGATTGTACTTGCTGCATGATAACCCCAAAGATGACCTGCCAGGGTAGTGAGAATCGGCGAGAAACGCTCCTCTATCTCCGGCACATAGATTAACGAATCTGCATAGGACCTGAATCCCTCTTCCCCTTCCGTGGCGATCACAACGGTAGTAGCCTGGTGGGCCTTGAATATGGCTGCATCTTTAATGATATCACCAATTACCTCACTCCTGTTACCGGCCGCACAGATGACAATAAGAGGCTCGGAGGAGAGATCGATGTGTTTCTTATCTTCAACGAAATCTGATGAGATGGTCTTATAGCAGAGCTCGCTCAACTTTATCCTGATCTCGTCAGCAGCTATCTTGTTAAAACCACTCCCAACGACTGCCCAGTATTTCTTAGTTGGCGCAAGGCTGCGCGCTGATTTGGCAATTTCCTCTTCCCTGGCGAGAACCGTTTTCATCAATGAGGGGAGCTTCAGGAGCCTTTGAAGTTCGCCGAAAATGAACTCATCGTCTCTCCGTGCGGTCAACTGTGCCAACTTGAGGCCGAGAAGACCCCCCGCTGCAATCTGTGAATAGTATGCCTTTGTGGAGGCAACGGACATCTCGATATCTCTTCCCGTGCTGGTATACAAGACCCCATCCACTTTGAAGGTGATATTGGAATCCCGTCTGTTGACAATAGCTATGGTATAGGCCCCTCGGGTTTTTGCCATATCGATGGCCATATTGGTATCGGTGGTGGTACCCGATTGAGTCACGGCAACAACCACCGTATCCGTCAGGTCATCCTTCAAGAGCCGGCCGCTAAACTCCGAGGCCTTGAGCGCTTCGATCCGGATGCTGGCGCCGGCCAAGTAATAGCCAAGGAGTTCGGCGCAGCTGTGAGCGGAAACCCCTGCAGTACCCTGTCCTATGAACAAGATCTCCGTAATCTTGCCTTGGGCGAGAGATTCCGCCAGGGCAGGGGGGATAGCCTTATCGTCCAGTATAGATAACGAACGCGTTTCTCCGCCCCTTTGAGCGAGGGTCCATCGGTTTTGGACCGTTCTTTCCACCGATAGGGGGGATTCAAAGATCTCCTTCAAGAAATAGTGAGCAAAATCCTGCCGATCAATATCCCGGGTCGCGATTTCGGTCTGCTTTACGGATTCCTCAGAGAGGTGCAGCGGAGCTCCGTCATAATACAGGCCAGTCACGCCGGTAAGCTCACCTGTGGAGTTTTGGTCTAGGATAAATATCTGCCCTGTGCTCTTGCCGTGTAATCCGTCGACGGGCCGTTCACCTTCCATCTTTATATACCGGTTAGTCTCTTCCACAAGCCCATAGATTTCCGAGGCCATGACGTAGTGCTCTTTCCCTAGTCCAATGAAGATCGACTGCCCGCTCCCTCTCAAGGCGAGGAAGATCTTTCCCGGTGCAATATCGGTGTGCATGGCGATGGCATGGGAGCCCTCAAAATCATTGACGGCCAGCCGGAAAGCCTCTTCAAGAGCGCAGCCCCTGTCATAGTATTTTTGTATCTGGAGGGGTATGATCTTGGTGTCTGTAGTGATTTGCTCAGGGATAGCCTGTTTTGTGTCTTTTTCGAATTCCTCCTTCAAAGCCAAATAGTTATCAATATCTCCGTTGAGGCAAACGTGAATAACTCCCTTGCTGCCATTAAAGGCATCCATCTTTTCACCGTGATCGATAGCATTATCGACGGGATGGCAGTTTGGCTCGGTGATCTCTCCAACAGAGGCCCAGCGCGTATGGGCGATCATGGTTTGATAAAGACTCGGCAGGGTGATCATGGACTGAAATACCTTATCGTCCCTGATCTGTTTTCTCAGAAACCTAACGTTGTCACCGAGGTGGCCAATCTGAGCGGCAATCTTGTAGGTGAATATGAGGGAGGTTTGCCCATCCCTTCTTGAAACCGTGATCCCCCTGTTCAAGAGGATCTTCTCTTTCTGACGGGAACGGAACTCGTTGAGCAGCGATCTCCTCCGCAGTATTTGCTCAAACTGTGGATATTCGCCTTGTCCCAGGAGCGTAATAATTGAGATGCCTGCTGAATCCCTCCCCCTCACCTCTAGTCGATCGAGGTTATTGAATAGGCTATTGATGTTTCTGATTTGGTGAAATGCCACGAAAGGCATATTCCTCCGAGAAAAGCCCGATAACTCCTCTATATTTTTCAGGTTTTTCAGTATCTCTTCCTCTAACGACCAGTGGATGTCCTTAGCGAGCGTAATTCTATCGGTGATAACCTCTTTTTCCTCGGCAGAAAGAAGAGTAGGTCGCTGCCGCTGTCCCTCGACTTCCTCCTCGATGATCTTCCTCAACTCCCGGGAGAGGCTCTGAAGTTTCTTCCTAAGGGAGGATTCTCTAAAGATCCTGTATAGCGATGGGGTAGTTTTGAGATGCGAGACGCGATCCTGGAGGCGTCGCATTGAGTTCTCTCCCCCAAGGTAGCGCTCTGGGATATCCCTGATCTCCTTCAGGATAACCTCACAGGTGCCCTCCTTGAGTCGAGACATCAGGGACGCTATCTCCTCAAAGGGCGGTTCCGGTTCTGGCGAGTGCCTGCCTTTAAAGGTTACTATGCCCGTGAGCCCACAGTTCAGCTGGTTGTCTTTAACCGGAAAGACAATGAGGACGCCAGGCGGAACATTTTTCGGGCTTTTTCCAAGGTAGATCCTCGGAAACAACCCGCCTTTTGCGCAAAGGGCCCTTAAGTGCCTTAAGAAAATCATTATCTGCCAATACTCTTTACCAGAGCTTCTCCTTCCCAGATGACAGCAGAACTCTCGCATGCAACACCAAATGTATTTTACCAGAACCTCTGAGCATATGCACCACGCTTCAAGGAGCCATAATGCAAACGCCTTGCCAATAAGGTGAGTTTACGGGTGAGCGGGGGATTTCTCGGATAAAACGCGGCTGGAGATAAGACAAAATTAACCGTCCAGCAAATAGCGGGCTTTCAGCGGAATGTTATCATCTCTGCGTCATCAGCGATTGAGTTAATCGCTGATACTCTCAACAGCAATACCGCGCTCATTTATCCTTTCTAGGTTTTCCAGAACCCTCGTCGCGGCGGCTTTATCGATAACGTAAATCATATTTCCGCCCCCCTGGGAAAATGACTGGGCGTAGGAAATGGGCACTGAAGGCGTAGGATCAAGAATGAGAGACTCCGCTACCGGATCTACCTTGCGGTCTCCATTGGCCAAAAGCAGGACCGTTTTTGCACGGTAAACGAGCTCTACGCCCATGGAGACAGCGTACCATGGGCTTTGTTCCTTGCTCGGAAAGTGGCCATCTCTCACGGCGTTGTCCACGGTGTTATGATCAAGTTTAACGAGAAGCATTTTGTTGCCCTCAAAGGGGATGCCGGACTCGTGGAAGGCTACGTGACCTCGCCCACCAACCCCTACAACCTGGAGATCAATTCCACCGCTTCGCTCAATCTTATTCCAGTAGGCATCCAATACTTCACTGCGGACCCACCTCAGATAATCAGATTCGGCATTTTTGCTGATAACGATAGCCGTTCCCTTATCCTCGCCCTGCTCCTCCCAGTCGCCGGGGTGGGCCGTAAGCTCGGCCAAGAACCGTTCCTGGTCAACGAGCGTGCCCCAGGGTACGTTGGTTTCCCGGAATTTTGTTTTGAGCAGCCCAAAGAGTTCCTGCACCATAAAGAAGCTGTAGCTCTCAGGGTGAAGGGAGCGTTGCTGAGCATTCTCACCGGGAAGCCCGATGTATTCGTCGAGGTTGAAACTTATGATTTTTGCGGAGTCAAACTCCCCTGCATTAGCCGCACGGGCCAGATGCTTATAGAGGCCCGTCGGCGTATTGCCCGTGGCCAGGCCGAGCACATACGTATGCTTTTTATCCAGAGTGTCCTTAATGTCGTCAACAACTATGCGAGCAGCAACTTCGCTCATGTGATCGAAATCCCTTGTCACGATTACCTTGAATGGCATTTGGCTTAACTCCGCTCTTGTGGTCAGCCAATCTGCTCCCGAATCACGGAAGCAATCTGTTCGCAATATTTGTCAGTCTCCTCCTGGGTGGGCCCCTCTACCATAACACGACACATGGGCTGGGTTCCTGAATACCGAACGAGCACCCTTCCTTTTTCGCCAAGCTTTGCCTCCACCTCCCTGATAGCCTCGTTTATCTCAGGAACAGTGGACAATTCAGGTTTAGTTTTTACATCTACATTAATGAGATTTTGAGGGAATACCGTCATGATCTGGGCCAGCTCAGATAGCGGCTTAGCTTCCCTTTTCATCGTGGCCAGAACCTGCAAGGCCGTAATGATTCCATCACCGGTGGTATGATGGTCCAAAAAGATCACGTGCCCTGATTCCTCGCCTCCGATTGACGCTCCCTTTGTTTGCATCTCCTCGAGGACATATCGATCACCCACCTTGGTGATGGCATGGTCGATACTGAGCTCCCGCAATGCGATCCCAAGCCCGATATTACTCATAACGGTGCTTACAACTACGTTGTTTGGCAGGGTGCCCTCCTGTTTCATCCTCTTCGCACAAAGGGCCATAATCTGATCTCCTGTCAGCACCGAACCCCTTTCATCAACGGCAATAAGGCGGTCGCCATCCCCATCAAAGGCAAATCCGACATCTGCGCCGATCTTGAGCACCTCCTCTGCCAGGGTTTCAGGGTGTTGAGATCCACAGTTATCGTTGATATTTTCGCCATTTGGCTCATCAAACAGAGCGGTAACCTCAGCTCCAAGCTCAAAAAAGGTCTCAGGCGCCACCCTATAGGTAGCGCCGTGAGCACAGTCGAGCACAACCTTGGTTCCCTCGAGAGTATAGTCCTTAGGAAATGAGTTCTTCAGAAAGACGATGTACCGACCCCGTGCATCGTCAATGCGGTATGCCTTGCCCAATTCATGGGGCGAAGGGTGCAGTGCTTGTATGTTTTGAGAAAATATCAGGTTTTCTATCTCAAGCTCCTTTTCATCGGGAAGTTTAAATCCCTCGTTGGAAAATATCTTGATCCCATTGTCCTGAAAGGGATTGTGAGAGGCAGATATAACGATTCCGGCGTCAGCCCTCATGCTGCTCGTTGCAAAGGCAATCCCCGGTGTCGGCAACACGCCCACTAACAGCGCATTCACTCCCATGGAACAGATTCCAGAGACGAGAGCATTTTCAAGCATGTATCCGGAGATACGGGTGTCCTTCCCGATAATGATCCTCGGCGTGTGCCCTTTTCGCTTAAAAAGGAGTGCCGTTGCCCTACCGATGTTTAGTGCCATATCAGCCGTCATCGGATGTTCGTTGGCTACCCCCCTGACACCATCCGTACCGAATAGCTCTCCCATTGTTTCCCCCCTTAAGACGCATCATCGATATGATGCGCCTGGTTAAGAGATAAGGTTTTCCCGCCATAGACGGGGCGGTGGTATAGAAGGCAGTAAAGCTAAATTTTATAGGTGAGCTTTCCCTCATTGTCAAGCCCCTGCGCCCCTGTGGAAATTTCAGAGGGGTGTGGAAAGTTCGCTGTGAGTAGATTGCTAGCACCCTTTAACATAAGGAGATAGGGACAAATGACTTGTGCAGGTCTGAAACGTGTGATAGTTCTTAAAAAAAGCACCTGTCAGGAGGCCCCGCTTCGCGATGTAACCTGGAAGCGAGGTCTCTGATTTTTTGTATCACCAGAATGTGTTTGTGATAATTCCAGGAAGGGGAGAGCTATCATGGCGGTTGAGCGAAAAGTGATTGAGGACATGGTTAAAGGCCTTCCATCAAAGACGAAAACTAGGGTGAAGCTCGCTTCAGAGACGATTGTCGACGCAAAGAAACGGGGTGGGAAGGTGGTAGCCGTGGTGGGTAGCGGCCCGAATATCCATGAAGGTGTCACCACGCTGATCGCTGAATTAATGAACAAGGGGATTATAGATGGAGTCTCCACGAGTTCTGCGGTGATCAATCACGAGATGGCGGGCACCCTGGAGAAGGTAAAAAGAATTGACGGCGTCAGCTTCGGTTTTGAACAAACCAAGCTCCCCTCAGACGGGTTTTTTGAGGTCAGCATCCTTCCTGCGGCGAGGCTGGAAGAGTATCAGCGCGAGATCTGGATAGACATGGATCTCTATGAAAGACTCAGCCGGGCTGAGGGAAGCACCATAATCAAGGTTGCCGGAAATATGGCCTACCCTACCGGACTTCGAACGGAGAGGCTGGCTCGAGATGTACTCGCCTTGGCAAAGCGCCAGGGTCTTCCCTTTGAACAGACTGTGGGCCATGGTGCTGACCGCCTTACCATGATCGGCGCGGGAGCAGAGCACGGAATTCCGGTACTGGTCACCGTGCCCCAACTCGTAGGAGGCGGGGAGGTGGGGCTTGCTATTGGGGACTCAATCTCAATTTCTGAACGGTGTCAACGCATTGCCATGCTTCTCGATAGCGCGGATGTAATTATCGAATCAGCCCTGGCGCTGTCCCAAGAGGTCCACGATGGCCCCTTTGAACTATTCACCGGTCATGGAATATGGGCAGATTGGGAAGGGGGCTGGACCTATACCCTTGCGGACAAAAAGCTCATCCGAATTGACCTTGACCCAAATCTTGAGAAGGCATGGACTCAGGAGCAGAAATCGAAGATGATCAGTGATGCCGTCCATAAGGGTCTTCCCAAGACAAAGCTTATGGGTATTCCATTCCGAATGGAGATGTCAGGATTTGGGAGGATACCCGGGAGCCTCCCCATTGTTGGAGACATTGGTGAGGTCTGGCCTATTCTTGCAACGATGGTCGCAGATGCCCTGGACGTGAAACTGGATTTTATGAGCTACAAGCAGTCGCTGCCTGCCGGGCAAGAGGTTCGAGAGTGGATCGTCGAAAACATCCAGCCGGTAAGCCGGGATCGGATGTTTGCGATTGCCCGATAAGAGGGCTTTGCTTAACTTCCATTCTCCAAAATTTGCATCCGCTTCTTACCTATCGATACAGGAGTTTCTTTTTTGGCTTAGCCCTAAGATAAGGGTCATAGGCCTCCATCCCACATGCAGAAGTTCTTGAGCAATGTCAAACCAGGAGGGCCACTTTTTTCGGGATGAAACTGTACGGCAATAAGATTGCCTTCGCCTAGCACACTCGTGAAGGTAAGGCCGTAATCGGTTGTTCCAAGAACAGCATCCGCGTTTCTCGGCGCTGGGTAGAAACTGTGCACAAAGTAGAACTCGCTCTGAGCGTCAATACCACTAAAGACAGGATGGGGCTTTCTAACTGTTACTCGATTCCAGCCCATTTGGGGTACTTTGAGGCTGCTACCATCAGGTGAGTGCAATGGAAGGCTGAAACGCTTTACAGTTCCGGCAACCAGTCCAAGACAGGCAGTTCGGTTTTCCTCGCTTTCCTCCATGATTATCTGTGCTCCCAAACAAATACCCAAAAAGGGCCGACCAGACTTATAGAACTCGCAGATCACCTCATCGAGACCCATATCCTGTAAGTCGTGCATGGCCCTTCCGGCAGAACCGACCCCCGGGAAAATAACCCTATCAGCACCCTTTATCGTTTTGACATCATAGGTGATGCGACATTCAAACCCAAGGTGACTAAGTGCATGGGCAACGCTCGTCAGGTTTCCGGCCTTGTAATCGATAATGGCAATCACGGGGCAGCCTCACTCCCATTCGATTGTGCTGGGCGGTTTTGAGCTGATATCATAGGTCACCCTGTTGACACCCCTTACCTCATTGATGATTCTGTTTGAAATCCTGACCAGCAGAGGGTGGGGAAGTCGAGCCCAATCTGCCGTCATAGCGTCGGTGCTTCTTACCGCCCTGATGACCACGATGTGCTCGTAGGTTCGTCTATCACCCATGATGCCCACGCTCTTCAGGGGAAGAAGGATTGCGAAGGACTGCCACAGCTTCCTGTACTGATCGCTTCTCTTGATTTCGTCGGTCACGATATCATCCGCCTGCCGGATGATTGAGAGCCGTCGCGGGGTCACCTCCCCAATAATCCTTACTGCCAGGCCTGGTCCTGGGAAGGGGTGACGATATATGATATCCTCAGGCAGACCCAGCTCCGTGCCAAGAATCCTCACTTCATCCTTGAACAGATGTTTCAGGGGTTCGATGAGCTTAAGGCGCATCTTTTTGGGCAGGCCCCCGACGTTGTGATGTGATTTTATGACCGCTGATGGCCCTCCAAAGGGGGACCGAGACTCAATCAGATCCGGGTATAGTGTTCCCTGTGCCAGGAAATGAGCACCCCTGATCTTCGCGGCCTCCTCTTCAAATACCCTGATAAAGGTCTTTCCTATTATCTTCCTCTTTCTCTCAGGATCTATTACGCCCTTGAGCGGGACTAAGAAACGTTTTCTGGCGTTGATGTACCGGACGTTGATCTTAAAGTGGTCTCTGAATGTGCGCTTCACCCTTTCCCCTTCATCGGTGCTCAGCAGCCCATTGTCCACAAATATGCAGGTTAGTTGTTTCCTGATAGCCTTATTCAAGAGAACTGCGGTCACAGAGGAGTCCACCCCGCCGCTCAATCCTAAGATGACCTTCTTGTCGGCAACCTCACTCCGTATCTCCTCTATTTCCCTTTCGATAAATAATTTCATGGTCCAGTTTTTCTCGCAGCCGCAAACTCCAAACAGGAAATTGCTCAGCATCTTCTTGCCCTGGGGTGTATGTGAGACCTCAGGATGAAACTGCAACCCATAGAGATTCCTTTTACGGTTCTCGACCGCCGCCGCGGCCGTGTTTTCTGTGGAAGCGGTTATCTTGAATCCGGCTGGCAAAAGAGATGCCGAATCACCATGGCTCATCCAGCATGGGGTTACGGTTCTGACTCCGCGAAACAGCCCGTTTGAATCCAATACTCTTAGCTCAGCAAGGCCATATTCTCTCTTGAGCGCTCTCTCCACTTTCCCGCCTAAGTTATGTATCAGGTACTGCATGCCGTAGCATATGCCGAGAATGGGAATACCGAGATTGAAGATGCGAAAGTCCACCTTAGGGCTGCCTTTCTCATATATGCTTGCGGGTCCGCCAGAGAGTATGATTCCGCGCGGCGCCACGGATTCTATTTGAGACAATTCAATGCCTGGGGGCTCTATCTGGCAGTAGACCTTAAGCTCTCTCACCCTTCTGGCGATAAGCTGATTGTACTGCGAGCCAAAATCGATGATTAGGATCATTCCGCAGAACTCCTTGCTAAAAGTATTGTAGTGCAGAACAGGCGTTTCTCATACAAAAAACTTCCACACAAGGCAAAGTTCTGTGTTTAACCTCTCATACTGTGGAAGCCGCGGAAGCAGGTGCCGATGGCCTTGGCGAGAAGCAATCAAGCGGCAGTTTCCCGGCTGAATTTCCTGACGAACTGCTCCAGCTTTTCCTCGAACGGTACCTCGAGTCCTCCCTGGTACACGCTTCGCGTGGCGATTTCAGTCGAAACCATGGCAGCCCGGTATTTGAAGGGGAGGTTTTTTATTCGGTCCCTGAACTTTTTTCGCTTCTGAACAAACTCGGGAACATGGAGCAAAAGAGCCCTTTGATATGCGGATTTTTCGAGCTTATCCGGGTGTGCCAGCAGGTAATTGTAGATGGTATCCGTCATCTTATTGATGTCTTCGCTGATTTCATTGCTGATGTCGGTGTACAGCTTACCGTCCTCCGATACGCGGTGGCGTCGAAAGATCAGCTCCGATTCATCAATTGCTCGTCTTTCCAGGATCTTGAGCACATCGTTCACGTAATTCTCCTTGCTCTGAAGAAATTCCCGATCCTTCATTAACAGCCCTGCGATGATTTCGTAGGAGGAACAGATAACGCCACACTTGTTTGCCGAGGAGTCCTTGAGTATGATGATGCCGTGCTTCTGTATTTTCTCCCTCGCACTTGGAGAGATAAATGAGTTGGCGCCCTCTACTATCGCTCTGGTGGTGGGATTTTGATCCGTGTCGAAGAGCTTTTGCCAATTGTCGTCGTGGATCGTTTCCGGGCGTCCACCGCATGGCACGAGAACATCGGTGTAGTGAGAAAATATCAGATTTTCAAACTCCGCATGGAATTCATCTGACGAGACCCATTGATCCTTGGCTCCCTGTTTGGTTTGAACAACCTTTCTGAAAAGATCAACGAGCCCTTCTCGCTTCTGTTGTCTTGAAAAAAGCATAAAGCCGCCCTCATGCAGACGATCAGGTGAAAACTCATCCACGTTGGCCTTGAGAATCAGACGGCTCAACTCCTCCTTGTCGATGCCTTCCGGATCATAGATGGCACCGGAGCCTGCGGTGATAGATATGATCCGAACCTTTGGGCAGTGCATCAGCAGCAGCCTCATCTCATTCCCGGCAACATCCCCGTTGGTTCCACCAGTAATCTTCACGCTGAAGGGATCGGCATGGGCATCAATCCCCAGTTCCTTCAGCGCTCCCTCTAAGAATTTCCAGACCCCGAGGGATGTGACGCCGTACTCCTTGTGGTTGATTCCAACTTTTTTGCTTGAAATTATACCGCCACCCAAGATGTACCCGCGTTGTTTCGCTCGTTCGGCAATCTGTTCAATCATGGAATCGTGCATGTTTTCGTCGGGACCCAACTCGATGGGCTCATCCTCCCCGTAGTAGTCAACCACATTGGTATTCACCGGGTTTCCGTCGTGGGTAACAAATATGTCCAGAAATGCATCGATGATCCCTTGCTGGAGGTTGTAGAGGCGACCAACTACCCGGCCCTGTTCTTTCAGGTCGAAGGCCCGCATCACAACCGCCATCTTAGATCCCCCCTGGTATATATCCTTATTCTTCAGGTGCTGAGTATGGGCGAGCACCATTGCCTCCTTGAAAATCGTGTTCATGGCAGATTCGAAATCATCCTTGCTCCTCGTAATGATGGTCCTAAAGCCCCCCCGGGCAATGTCTGAAAATCCAAAGTGATATCCGGAACCGTGACGGTGGTAGAAAAACGTGATCCTGAACGGCAGCTCAGAAGGCACATTGTCCCTGATTTCCTGAGGCAAATGTTCCATGTAATGAGGATCGAGGCGAAAGGAGAGGGCCCTCTTATAGGTGACGAAGAAATTGGTCTTGAGGGTATATCGGACAAAGAGCAAGGCCACGTTGAACATGATCCTTCTGGTTTCATCCAAAACGGCATGGCCAGTATTGTATTCATCGATCATGGACTTTATCCTTTGATATTCACCCTCCATGGTCTCCCGGTCCGCCCGTTTCTCCGGGTCGGGATTGAACTTTCTCTTGAAGAGTTCGAGCATATCCTGGGTGAGCTGGAGATGACTGAGGAAGGCATCCTGGGTTTCATGCCAATCGAATCGATAGGGAGAGCTATGCGCCATGTTGGTATGAACGAACGTATTGATGGCACTGAGAAGGCTTCCCTCAGGTCCCGTCAAAACCTTGCCCGTTACCAGTTCCTCGTACGTCCTATCCCGCGTATTAATTACCTTTGTATTGTACAGCTCTGCTTCCAGCGAGCAGAAGATTGGCATGTCCCTGTGGATTGATTTTCCGTCCCTCGTGGCGATATAGGCCGTGAAGATGGTTACCCGTTTTTCAGGGTCTTCGATTTCCACGATATAGTTTCTCCGGGTTGCAATATTGAGCCGGTACAATATCTCAATGACCTCCCCGATATAACCTTCGGCCAGGGGATCTACGACCGAAAAAACGAGCCGTGACTGTTCGCGACCCTTTTCATCTAGCATGGGCTCAATGTCGAGAAAGGCGCCTCCTTGGCGGATTGCGGACTGGTACAGCCACATTCCCCTCGCCACCCTGCGGGCAGGGGAAAGGAGCACATAGTCTCGGTTGTTCTTGAGGAAGTAGCGGAAAATAGTATCAAATTCCTTGAAGTTAAACGCAGGATAGTATTCCTTGAGGGCCTTACGTATGAGTCCCTTGCCGCGGAAAAAGGAAGTGGCTTCCGGCTCCTCTCGATCGGTGTGCAAATGGAACTTCTGGATCTCAAGTTCGTGTTGCTGACCAGGAAGAGGCACGTCAGAGTGTATCATCTCTGCATAGATAATCCTCCTGTCCTTTATGGTATTTAAGGTCTTAAAGAGGGTGCCCGGCTTATTGAGCGTGGCCAGGATGAACTTCTCATCGGTGTCCCTCAGGACAAGTTCGCGGTTTTCACCCAGGGTGTGCAGATTCATGCACAGATTCGGAAGCGA
>Ga0209636_10005149_pt1 | contig 13371 bp, 9 predicted proteins | sample DeeMarSWOR152_54_FD_187464 | JGI IMG/M metagenome (GOLD analysis project Ga0209636, IMG submission 187464) | Marine sediment microbial communities from White Oak River estuary, North Carolina - WOR-1-52-54 (SPAdes) (version 2) | ecosystem: Environmental > Aquatic > Marine > Intertidal zone >...
CGTAGGCAAATAGTCATCAGTAACGGCGTTTTCAGAGCATGCACAGACGGTTGTCTTCTGCCAAGGAAAACCTTGTAAACCAATTTTAGGCTGTAGGCGAAAGTCAAAGCGGAAGTTGCTGCAGTTATTGCCGATAAGTAGGGATGCCCGGCGCGCTCTGCAGCCTCAAGGATTAATTCTTTGCTGAAGAAACCATTGAACGGTGGCAATCCTCCGAGAGCCATAGCTCCTCCTAAGGACATCACGAAGGTCACTGGCATGATTCGCCATAGCCCGCCCATGCGATTCATGTCTCTTGTATGTACCGCATGTATTACTGCCCCTGCGCATAAGAACAGAAGGGCTTTAAACAGAGCATGGTTGAACATATGAAACACCCCCGCAAGATAGGCAAGCGAAGATCTCATGCCGAGAATGAACATAACATAGCCGAGTTGACTGATTGTGGAATACGCAAGCAACCGCTTGATATCATTAGTGACAAGCGCCATGATAGCGGCTAAGAATGCCGTCAGGATTCCTACGTAAATCGCTACGGTGAAAAAGACTGAGATGGAAGAAAAGAGAGGAGAGATTCGAGCGACAAGGTAGACGCCAGCATTCACCATCGTGGCAGCATGGATCAGAGCACTCACGGGTGTCGGCGCCTCCATAGCATCGGGAAGCCATATGTGAAAAGGTAATTGGGCGGACTTGCTCATCGCTCCGAACAAGAAGAGGAGAGAACACGCCTGAAGCACCGTGAACGGGACTCTATCAACCAATCCCCCCGTTGTGACTATATCGAAAGTGCGCGTGTAATTGAACATCCAAAGCATGCCGAATAGAAGGCAGAGGCTGCCCACGTGAGTCACTAGAAACGCCTTAGTTGCCGCCTTAACAGCAGAAGGCTTCTTGTACCAGAAACCGATCAAGAAGAAGGAGCAGACTGATACGAGTTCCCAGAAGACGTAGAGTTGCAGCAAGTTGCCCGAAATGACTAATCCAATCATACTTCCGATGAACAGGAGGACAAATGAATAATATCTGGAGAGACCGTTTTCATCCTTCATGTACTCAAGGGAGTAGAGCACGGCAAAGAGCCCTAGGAATGATGCAATATTCGCCATGAGCATGCTGAGAGTATCGATGACCACAACGATGTCAACTGCTGTCCATGGAATCCAGCTATATTGTATGACAATCTGACCTGAAGAAAGGACTTCGGGAATCATTAATACGGTTAGGAAAAGTGTGGAGGCTGTGGCAGAAACTGCAAGGTAGTCTCTAGCCTTGCCGGAGAACCTCCCAACCGCTGGAATTAGTGCTGCAGATACTATTGGGATCAATGGTGCGAGGGCACAGGTGCGCCAAATCATGTTACGGTTCACACAAGTTTCTCTCTAATTATTCTAGAAGCGTTTAGAATTGGAGCCATATTTAAACTTCGCGTCCTAAATTTAACTTCGTAATCAAAGAGTTTAAATATAAACTAACAATTTAAATCTAGATGCGTGAAATAGCTCCATCCGAATCGTACAAGCCTAGAGTTTCAATAAGAAATGCTTTTACGTTAATGATGTGCCGAAGCTTCTGGAGAAGATGGTTTGAAACTGACCCGTCTATTCTGCTTAGCTGACTCCGCTAAGAAAGCTTGAGAGGTAGTCTGCGGCAGGCTTGATGTATTCTAGCACCAGACCCGGCAGGACTCCCAGTAATATGCTGAGTGTGGTCAAGATGATTATGGGAATGAGCAGCGTGAAAGGTGCTTCTTTCACATCGCTTAGATTTTTAGGAGTTGGTCCCAGGAAGACTCTCCAAGCGAACCAGAGATAGTATCCCGCTGTGATTACGGTGCTTAGGACACCAAAGAGAGTTATCAAGCCCTTACCGGAGGCAAGTCCTCCCCCGAAGATCATCCATTCACTCCAGAAACCGTTCAGCGGAGGTGTTCCTAATAGGCTGAAAGCCCCTATCATGCATGCTATACCTGTTGCTGGCATCTTTCCGACAAGCCCTCCCAGCTTTCTGATATCTCTGATTCCTGTCTGGTGGATGATCACGCCAGCGCACATGAAGAGGAGACTCTTGCAGACAGCGTGGTTTATTATGTGTAGAAGACCGCCCATAATCCCCAATGATGAAGTTATTGAAACACTTCCCAGCCCAAATAAGATGTAACCCATCTGGCTAATGCTCGAGTAGGCCAACAGACGTTTGATGTCGGTCTGTGCCAGAGCCATTAACCCACCATATGTCATAGTGATTACCCCGAGAATTGTCAGGTAATCTGAGGTCTGGATTACTGTTGGACCGAACGTCATCAACAGAATTCTAGCCATTCCGTAGGCGCCACATTTTATCATTACTCCAGATAACATGGCACTTATAGGGGTAGGAGCCTCTGAATGCGCGTCAGGTAGCCACGTGTGAACTGGAAAGGCAGCCATCTTAACTAAGAAGCCGACAAGTAACAAGACAAAGATCACAATGACCATGTGTGAAGGAATCGCTGTTGCCTTTGATGGCAATTCGAGGAGGTTGAATGTCCCTGTGTACGCATAGATGGAGAGGATTCCGAGGAGCATTGAGAGGGCGCCTACGTGGGTGAAAATGAAGTATTTGAATCCTATGTTGAGTCTATCCTTTGATACGCCCCAGTTGGCAATCAGCAAGTAAGAGGGGATCAGCATCAATTCCCAGAAGAGGTAGAATTGTATAAGATTCGCCGCGAAGATAACGCCAATCATTCCAGTCATGAAGAGCAGCAGATTCGCGTAATAGGATCCTTGGTCATGTTCCTTTTCCATGTACTTGATGGAGTAGAGACATGAAAGCATACTGATAACGGCAACTATCAACCCGATAGGTAGACTAACAACATCAACAAGGAAGCCGAAGTCCAGATCGATGGGACGTATCCACGGGTAACTAAAGGTCAATTCGGTCCTATTCATTGCCCAGCTTTCCATCAGGTCCCTACCCATACTCACAATCATCAAGATGGACACGGATGCCGCTATGGTTGCAATGATTCCTGCCCAATACCCGGAACCCTCCTCCTCAAACTCAGCCCATTCAGTCTCTCCAACCTTTTTGCGTGCGCGTAAGCGGCTTCTAATGGCATAAATAATTATGCCTACGATACCGGGGATGACAGTTGCCAACAATGCCGCATGAGGTATCATATAGGCACCTTCACAAGATTCCTCCCAACTCTATTAATAAGATTACCATTAATACGATGCCTATTGAAATAGCCAACATATTGTAAGACAACACCCCCGTGTGAGTCTTCCTAATCTTGTTAGAGAGGTAAGCTACAGCTTCTGCGAATTTATAGTTAAGTGCCTCGAAGCCGCCGAGTTCTAAGTGAGGATATGCCCATTGTGAAAGTGAGACTACTCGCCCAGATATCATTTCATAGAATTTGCTGAAGCCTCTGATCTGGGGTTTTGCAATTCCCTCTGTTTCTACGTATTTATAGGTGATTCTTGCGAGAGACAGAGAGCGGCTAGCTATGAACCCGTTAAGTACATTGAGGCTGTATTCTAAACTATTACATATTTTCTGCGAAAGAAACCGGGCAGAAGAGGCGACTTCATAGTAGAATGCGTCGATGTAGAAACGGTTTCGCAGAATCCTATTGGCTGTCTTCAGGAAGCTGTATTTTTCCGTTAACTTCACAGCATCGACCTTGCGTGCTACGTAAATTCTGTAGGCTGGATAACCTCCCAATGCCACCGCTATACATGTCAAGATCGTGCTAATCGAAGGAACAAGGTATACCAGAACATCAGTAAGATTGTTGAATCTCAATTGTTCTAAGAACGGCATCGGTAGAAGGAACTTGTTAAAGGGCCAAATGAGAAGAATTGCCAAAAAATCCAAGAATGCTGTTATTACAAGAGTCACAGCAAGGGAACTGCGCATTAAAGATGGCGGTCTCTTAGCCACCTTCCCCTCTGATCCATAATCCTCCTTTCTGAAGACAAGCCCCATCATTCTAAGACCATAAAAGGCGGTTATTCCAGCTCCAATTATTAACAGAACGAAAATCAGGTACCCAGAGATCATAAGCGTGAACTGCCCTTCTACGCCAGCCTCTCCCGCAAAATCCAAGGCCGCTGTTTGAATCCAGTTTGTACACCAAAAGCCACTTAGCGGCGGTATGCCTGCTAGAGCAAGAGCACCGACTTCCATGCTTCTATGCGCGATTCGGCTCTTCAATCCGCCCATTCGGTGCAAATTGTCTGAACCAACTGCATATGAGATGTACGCCGCAGAGAGGAATAGTAGCGCTGAGACGAAGGCGTCAACCGTAAGGAGGAAGGTGCCGGCCAAGTATCCCCAGCATATGTCAGCCATTAATCCCGCTAAGCCAAAAGCTGCCATCATGTATCCGATTACGCTTGAGATACAGTACGAGAGGACTTTGAATATGTTATCTTGAGCCATCGCTATAAGAGCGCTGACGACTGCGGTGATGGCACCTGCGAAGGCCACAACTAGGAAGAAGTTGACAATGCCGGCGTATCCATTGCCTGCATGGAAGATCGGAAGAACTCTTGCTACAATAAATGGTCCAGCCAAGCATTCAGTTAGAGCATTGAATGAGGAAGGTGATGCGGCCAGCGCATCCGGCAACCACTCTTGTAAAGGGAACTGAGCTGCCTTACCTATGGCTCCGCCGAAGAACATCAGGGCTGTGATGAAGAGCAAGCCAGACTTTGATAATTCTCCGAGCCAGTTGCTACTTTCTGCAAGTTCCGAGATGTTGAGGGTGCCAGAATGGATGTATATTAACAGGATAGACGCCAGAAAGAGAGCGTCTGCGACACGGAGAATCATGAAAGTCTTTAAGCCCATGTGTGCTCTTTCGGGGTCTCTGTGCCAAAAAGCCGCGAGACCTGTGCAGCAGAGTCCAACTATTTCCCAGCCTATGAATATGAAGAGGAGGTTGTCTGCAATCACTATAATTACGTATCCGCCGATGAAAAGCTGTATGAGAAACCAGAACCTTGCCAAGCTTGGCTCTTCCTGCATGTAGGCGACGGAGAAAATGGTAACCAGAAATCCTATGCAAGTAATCACGCACGCCATGAGCACGCTTAAAGGGTCGACCAAGACCCCAAGCTCGGGGTAAAGCCATGGGGTTCTCAAGTCAAAGATGTGGCCAGCAAGAATATCCGGGATCATCGAGAAAGAGAAGAAGGCACTCATCCCGATAGTAAGAACGGCCAAACAACTGCTCAATTTTCGACGAATTGCACCAATAAGCGGCGTGATCGCGGCCCCGATAATTGGGATGATCCAGCAAAGCCAAGCCGCCCACGGAAGCACTGCTCGTCCTCCAGAAATATTATTCTGCTTACTTCGAAAGAAACACTTAAGTTTTTACTAGAAACTGAAATCTTCAAAAGATTAGGGCAGATAGCAATTAATCTAAATGATACTATTCAACTGGCTTGTCAGTCGATGCGCGTGCAAGAAGCTTATGTGCAGACATAACCCACAGAAGATTTGTCTGCAGAGGTCAGGTGATCGCCAATCATAAGTCGGGCGTGCGGTAGAGAAGAGGTTTGCACATTATGCGCATAGGGATAACATTGATTCTCTATGAAATAGGGTCTGCAAAGAAAAACAGCAAAATTATCAGCAACAAGATGCCTATGGAAACCGCCAGCATGTTATGAGATAATGCACCAGTGTGGGTCTTCCTGAAACGTCCACAAAATGATGTGATACGGCTAGCTAAGAAATGGTTTAATGCATCGATGCCCCTAAGCTCGGGATAATTGTATATGAACTCAGACAACCCTCTGAAGAAACCTGCAACTGAGTGATTGAATACTTCGATGCCACGCTCTAGGCGTTTGTGTAGGGCTTCGGAAAGTGCTTTTGCTCCATCCGCGAAGATTTTATGATAAAACGTGTCTATGTGGCACCGATTCCAGAGAAAATCATGAGTCTTCCTCAAGAAATCGTGCTCTTTGGTTAACTTAACTGGATCAGCTTGGCGAGTTATATACAGTCGGTATGCGGGATAGCCACCAATTACTAACGCTGCACAGGTTATTCCAAAACTTGGTGAGAGAAACACCCGTTTCAGAATGTCGATGATGTCTGTGTAAACTAGGCTTTGGTACAGTGGAGGAGGCGAGAAGAACTCGTGAAAACTTGTGATGATAAACGGCGCAAGAACGCCCATAACGATGACGGCTAAGGCTAGAAGTCCCATCGGAACCCACATTACAGGCGAAACTCTGTTAATGAGTTCTCCCTCGTCTTCAAGCTTCTCGACATGCTTGCTTTCTCTATCAAAGATCATACCGATCATGCGTAGAATGTAAAAGGCAGTGACTGCAGCGGTGGCCGTCAGGAAAAACAACAGCCCATAAGCGGAAAACATTAACGCTGACTGCCCCAGCCTCCCTGCCTCTTGTGCAAGCTCCCAAGTTGCACTATAAATCGCTTCTTCACTCCAAAATCCGCTCAAGGGCGGTACACCAATGGTTGCAAGACCCCCAATAAGCATACATACAAATGTAATGGGCATGCGAATCCTTAGTCCCCCCATGTCAGACATGTCTTGAGACCGAACTCTATACAAAATTGCTGCTGCGCATAGAAAGAGGAGCGCCGATATGATGGCATCCGTCATCTTGTGGAAGATGCTTGCTAGATATCCTGCCGCTGGATCCGTGGCTAGTCCACTCACCCCTAGGGCCACTGTCATGTAGGCGTATTGACTGATGATAGAGTACGCCAAAAGCCTCACTATGTTTTTTTGGACCATAGCCATGCTCGCTCCAAATAGCGCAGTAAACGCGCCGACCCAAGCGACAACTAAGAAGAAGATGACTAGCTCTGTAGACCCTTCTGCGGCATGCAACAGTGGAAAAATCCTGGCTATCAAATACACTCCGGCTAACACCTCTGTGATGGCGTTGAAGGATGCTGGTGTGGCAGCCATTGCATCTGGCAGCCATACGTGTAAGGGAAACTGAGCTGATTTTCCCACAGCTCCGCCAAAATATAAAAGGGCGGTGATGAGTAGCAAGCCCGATCCCGATAACTTCACTATGTCTATATCTAGAAAGTTGAAGGTCCCGGAACAGAAGTACATAATCAAGATTGATACTAAGAGCGCGAGGTCGCCGATACGGAGCACCAAGAATGTCTTCAAGCCGTAACGAGCGTTTTCCGTATTCCTGTACCAGAAGTTGACCAACGCATAACAGCATATACCGACGACTTCCCAGCCTACGTACAGTTGAAGAAGATTATCCGCCATAACCACCATAATCAATCCACCGATGAAGAGCTGAGTGAAAAACCAGTATCTGGTTAAGCCACGTTCTCCACGCATATATTCTAATGAAAAGATAAGGACCAAGAGCCCCACGCCACTGACTACGCTGGCCATGAGCACGCTTAAAGGATCCATTAGAACTCCCAGATTTATGCCGAGAGAAGGGACCCACTGAATCTGCCAGTGCACCACGTTTCCTGCATGAACATCTGGAATCATAGAGAATGAAGAAATCACGCTAGCCCCGACGAATGCAACCGGGGCGTAGTCTCTGAGCCTACGATGGGCTAAGGCAAAGAGTGGCGCGAGTACAGCCCCGATTATGGGAATGAGCCAACAGAGCCATGGAGCGTAGGGAATCAACAAACTCACCTTGCAGAGGCGTCTGGAAAACCCGTTGTTTTTAATAATTTAATTTATTTAAATAATTTAAACATTTATCCCGACGAGGCTCAGCTTAGCACAATATGCGTCGCGAGAAGTAGCGAGATTCTATTTCCCTGCTAGGCACCCGTTTATTCCTTTGCTAATAGTATCAATCCGCAGAAGATGTTTACTGCTCCCAAGAAGCCGAGGGCGCCGATGAAAAAGGGGTCAGAAAACAGGAAATGCACAGAGGTTATGATGCCGTACACGGAGAATACAGAAAGCAAAGCGCCAACGATCACCATCAAGCCAGATAAATACTTACCTACTTTCATAGATGCCTTAGAAACATCCAATGCCTCAACCCCAGTGGTGTCCTTGAGAAGAGGCTCCTCCTTGCCTCCAAGGGACGGGGGAGGAACCACAATTTCCTTTCTTTTTCTCTTTTTCGGCATCCCACCCACGAACAAACATCTGAGTGGAATAGTTAAAAAATCTTGGGTGCACCTGCGGTTACGTTAAGGAGCCCTGCGAGAATGGAGACTACGCTGAAGAATATTAAAATGTAAAGAGAAACAGGAGACAAGATGATTGGCACGAACCCTATTTCAATCAGATAAGTCAGCAGCGCCGTCAAAACTCCCATGACCAAGCTTATTCCTCCTAGAGCCACCTGAACCCGATAACGTCCCACCATCCTGAGATAGTACGTCAACAGCACCATTGCCATCAACCCTAGACCCGACATAAGCGCGCTTATCGCATTAACATCCCCGAAGAATATTGGAGAGACCAGCAGTACAGCAGACATTATGACTCCAGCAACAGGAGTGAAGGGATACAAAGGTGCTTTAAAGGCTCTCTTCAAGTATGGCCTCGTCTTTCTGAGCTTCAGAAGGGATAGGTTGACCAAAGCAAATACAAGAATGGACCCGAAGCTAGCCGCGTACCCAAGGAACTCCACATATCCAACGGCACTCAAGAATATTATAAAAACCGACCCAGCAATAGTGGCAATATAAGGGGTTCCGTAGCGCCGATGAACCGATAGCAGAATCTTGGGAAGGTACCCGTCTCTGCTCATCCCGCGAGCAATGCTTGATTGAACAGCTATAGACGTTCCCAAAGCTGAAAGACTTGCAACCATCCCAGCAATCGCAAATAGGATACCTCCAGCTCCAGGCAGTATATTTTCGGCTGCAAGGTTGAGTAAGGGCTCATCGAAGTCTCCGAGGGGAACAACTCCAACGGCCACGTAAGCAACACTGAAATAGAGAGGCATAATCAACAATGCCGACAGGATTATCGCTCTGGGAATGTTCTTCTCTGCGCTCTTAATCTGGGCAGCACCCGCCACTAGAGCTCTCATTCCGAAAAACATCGGAAACATGTATGCCGTCGCAGCGAAAACTCCTGACAAACCTTCGGGCAGAGGTCTGGGAACCACATCGGGTGGAGTCAGTCCGTGCCACAGTCCGCTGGCAAGAAATATGGCGAACAAAGCTAAGAATGTGATTACTATCATTGGTCCGACCTTTCTTGATCCCTTAACGTCTAGTGCCGTTAGAATGACAATCACGGCGATGGCAATCAATGGTGCTTGGGCTGAGATGAAGCTTTGAACTATTGGGGAAACCCTCAAGAAGAGATACGAGAGTTGTCGAGTGAATACCAAGGCGGCTAATGATGCGCCGAACACGCTTGCGAGCCATCTCAGACAGCCAGATACGAACGCGACTAGACCGCCATAGGCAGCCTTCGTGTAGGTGTATTCGCCGCCAACCTTGGGGATGGCCGCGCTGAGCTCGCAATAACTGAACATAATTAACAGGTTTATCAGCCCGCCCAACAAGAGTGACAAGACCATACTCGACCCAGCCAAGCCGAAGTAGGCATAATCCATCAGCACGAAAATCTCGAATCCTATGGATCCGCTTAGTCCCATCATCAGCGCGTCGGAAAATCCAAGCTCCCTTTTCATCTTCAACGATGCAGTCCTCCGTCTATGGTGATTCTTCGTTTTCGGTGATAAGGAATAGTCCGCTTGTGATTGAAAAGAAGCCGAAGACTATGAGAACCAACACGTAGAGAGGAATAGGAAAACCTGTGTTTACGTATAGCCATGCCCGGAGGCCAAAGGGGTCGCTGTGAAGAATATAAGCTGCAATAACCGCCAACATGCCCATCGTACTCTGAGCTACGCCAACAGCTGCTGCAAATACTTTCCTAACGCCTTTAATGGTAATCCTCATATAGATCACCTATGCCTGAGTATGATGCCAGATACTACATCAAAAACCCCGATTACCAGTAAGACTCCAAGAAATAACGCTCGATAATCTATGAATATTCTTTCAAGTGCGCTGACGTCGAGAGCACGGGTAAGAACCAATGCGAACATACCTACCATCGTAACCCCAACGAAAATCAGGAGACCCCCAATGAGCAGAGCTACCTTGCTTAGCCTCCGTGAACCTATAGCTAACACCATCCACTAATCGGATGTGAATCTATTTGCTCAGCAATGATATAAACTCACGCATGTCTCTGGCCAGATGAATGGAGAGTAGTAGAGCACCAAGAGGCACTACGTGCTCTCTGTTGGGAAGATCTTGGTACGGAGTTCGACTACGTGGCGTAGGCTATCTCGTCTACGGCTTCTGGATTCCTGAGCGTAGAGAGGTCTCCTAGTGGCGCTCCCAGCACTCGGGCTCTTACAACTCTTCTCATTATCTTTCCGCTTCTGGTCTTCGGCACATCGCCTACAAACCAGATTTCGTCAGGCCTAGCTAGCTTGCCCATCTCGTGAGCCACGTGCTCCCTCAACTCGCTTCGTAGCTCATCGGTTGGCTCCACGCCTTCTTTCAAGACGACGAAACCGACGATTGACTCTCCCTTTATCTCGTGTGGCTTTCCGATCACAACAGCCTCAGCCACGTTATCGTGGCTGACTAGAGCCGACTCAACCTCGTAGTTGCCTATTCTGTGTCCCGCGACCTTGAGTATATCATCTGCTCTTCCCTGAATCCAGAGGTATCCGTCCTCGTCTTTTCTGGCCTTGTCGCCGGTGAGGTACATGTGTGGTAGCTTGCTCCAATAGGTCTTCACGTACCTTTCCGGAGCCTTATAGAGTCCTCTCAACATTGCTGGCCACGGCGTAAGAAGATAAAGGTCACCACCGCCTTTTTCAACTGGCTCACCGTTCTCATCGTATATACCCGCTGCAAAGCCTGGCAAGGGCTTCGTAGCGCACCCGGGTTTAAGTGGAGTGATAGGTAAGGGTGATATGACGAATGATCCTGTCTCGGTTTGCCACCAGGTGTCCATTATTTGGCAGCGTTCTCTGCCTATGTGCTTGTAGTACCACATCCAAGCCTCTGGATTGATAGTCTCCCCCACAGTCCCTAGCAACCTTAGGGATGAAAGATCATGCTTTTCTGCCCATTTTTCTCCGTATCTCATGTGCATCCGGATGGCGGTGGGCGAAGTATAGAATACTGTCACGCCGTATCTCTCCACCATTCTCCACCATCGATCTGGTTGAGGATAATCCGGCGAACCCTCATAGATCACTGAGGTGGCGCCTAGGATCAATGGCGCGTAGACGATGTAGCTGTGTCCGGTGACCCATCCTATGTCTGCGGCGCACCAGTATATGTCTTCGTCTTTTATGTCGAAGACCCATTTCAGTGTAAGGGCTGTTCCAACGGCGTATCCTCCATGGGCGCAGAGTACTCCTTTTGGTTCTCCGGTTGTGCCGGAAGTGTATAGAATATAGAGAGTGTCGTTAGCATCCAGCTTCTCGGTTTCGCATTTGGCCGACTGCCCTTCGGTGAGGGCGTGCCACCAGCGGTCTCTCTCTTCTTTCCAGTGAATTTCTTCTCCGGTATGTTTGTAGACAATCACATTCTTGACGGCAGGCACTTTCCTGACGGCCTCGTCTGCCTGTTCTTTCAGCAGGATAGTCTTTCCACGCCTGTAGAAGCTGTCGCAGGTGATCAGGACTTTTGCTCCCGCGTCTGTGATTCTCTTCTGTAGGCCTCCAACGCTGAAACCCGAGAAGACGACGCTGTGGATGGCTCCGATCTTTGCGCATGCCAGCATTGAGATTGGCAGTTCTGGGATCATGGGGAGATAGATTCCAACTCTGTCGCCTTTTTTGACTCCGATACTTTTCAGTCCATTGGCGAGTTTGTTTACCTCTGCGTAAAGGTCGCGATAGGTGAGTTTTCTGACTCCTCCTGGCTCGCCCTCAAAAATGTAGGCAACTTTGTTTTTGCGGTAGGTTTCTACGTGTTTGTCTAGAGCGTCGTGTACGATGTTGTGTTTGGCATCCAGAAACCATTTGGCGTAGGGCTCCTTCCACTCAAGAACCTTGCCGGGAGGTTTGTACCACTCCACGACGTCCTTCGCTACCTCGCCCCAGAACCATTCCAGATTCTTCGCCTTCTCACTCAGTTCATCATAATTCTCTATTCCGTGTTCATCCATCCATTTCTTAACGTTAGTCTGTTCAACAAATTCTTCAGACGGTCTAAAAACTCTCTTTTCTTTTAGCAGAACAGCGATAGCTGAACTTTCTGCCAACTTTTCATCGACCCCGCGAATTTTGTTAAGCGCTTTTGCAGACATAAAAACGTTTCCTTCAGTTTATTGCAGGATGAGGTAGAAGCTAGCTTCATTCTTATGTTGGAAACAGTGTTTTCCCGTAGGTCTCATTTGCGATTTCTGCGGTTGCTAGGTAGATTGCGCTGAATCCGCAGAAGATTCCCTCGTAACCTGCAATCATCGTTATAAGGGACCCTATTGCTTCATCGACTGTGGCTAGTGTTTTGCCTATAGCCAACAAAAAGAACAGCAAAGTCAACGTTATAAAGACGACTTGAAGCGCTCTATTCGCTTTAAAGGTAGATAAAGTCATCAGCGCCGTAAATAAGCCCCACATGGCCAAGTAGGCAGCCATAGCATTTGCTGAGGGAGTCTCAAACCATCCCAAGATCGGAAAGACTTCAATGGCGACAAGTGAAATCCAGAACAAACCGAAGGAGCTGAACGCGGTTGCGCCAAACGTGTTTCCCCTCTTTATCTCCCACATCCCAGCGAAAATCTGGGCTAATCCTCCATAAAAAATCCCCATAGACAAGATCATTCCCATGCCTGATCCATCGATCAAACCTGCGTTGTGCAAGTTCAGCAGAACTGTGGTCATCCCGAAACCCATTAGCCCCAATGGAGCTGGATTCGCGAGTTCGTCATCCATGACTTTCGTCTCATCTACACTTTGAAGAGAGACCGCGTAGTCTGTTGGGAGATATATTTCTTGCCATTGATACCTGTTGACTTTATCCATGAAAGCGCGCAGAGGATTATGTAACATAAAATAATGTTGAATTGTGGAAAAAGTTGTGGAAAAGTTCGGGAAAAAGCCTTTTTTCAGTTTAAATGGTATAACTTATGGTATCACAAATCATGATTTCATGGTAACACACTTCGATTTTCCCCGACTTGATTTTGAAGGCGATCGATTGATCGATCTTTTACTCTCTGCCTCCGTTTTGTCGTGCTGGTATTTCGGTGAACAGCTAAGACTTGTTTTGAACTACTCAGGGTTTCAACCTTGCCACAAGACCTCTTGCGAGTGATTTCCATGCAATTTTCGACTGCGCAAACCAAGACACAAGCTCCACAATGCATGCAGAGTTCACTGAAAA
>Ga0209636_10005150_pt1 | contig 13365 bp, 14 predicted proteins | sample DeeMarSWOR152_54_FD_187464 | JGI IMG/M metagenome (GOLD analysis project Ga0209636, IMG submission 187464) | Marine sediment microbial communities from White Oak River estuary, North Carolina - WOR-1-52-54 (SPAdes) (version 2) | ecosystem: Environmental > Aquatic > Marine > Intertidal zone >...
TAGCAGAAGACCAACCGCTAGAGACATGGCTCACTGAAGCAATCTGGCCCCTAGAGGCGAAACTCAAAGCCCAGGACATCTATTACGGCAGCCTTCTCGGATGTCTGGAGATGATAAAGAGCGGAACCACATGCTTCGCAGACATGTACTTCCATGAGGAAACAGTAGCTAAAGCCGTCCAAGAAGCGGGCCTAAGAGCAGCCTTGGCTCCTGGGCTCCTAGAAACACTGGATAAAGACCTAGCTGAAAAAACACTGAAACAAACCATCCAACTCGCTAGAAAATATCACAAGCCAGAAAGCACAATCAAAATCCAGCTGGGCCCCCACGCCGTATACACGTGCAGCCTCGACTTTCTGAACAGAGTCAGAGAGACAGCCACCCGCCACAAGATAGGCATCCAAATCCACCTAGCCGAATCAAAAGACATGGCCAGCCAGATCGAAAAAGAACACGGCCAAACCGAAGCCCAACTGCTGGAGAGCATAGACTTTCTAGGACCACATGTCCTCGCAGCCCACTGCATCCACCTCAACCAAAAAGACATGCAGACGCTAGCCAAACATGATGTCAAAATAGTATACAACCCCGTCGCGAACATGAAACTGGCACAAGGAACAGCAAAAATTCCCGACCTACAAAAACTGGGCTTAACCGTAAGTCTAGGCACAGACGGCCCAGCGAGCAACAACACGCTAGACATGCTACAGAACATGAAAGTCGCCGCCCTCCTCCAAAAGGCCCACTATGGCGACCCAACCGTTCTCCCAGCTAAGGCGGTGCTGGAAATGGCCACCATAAACGGGGCGAAGGCCCTAGGACTGGAAAGAACAATAGGCTCGTTGGAACCTGGGAAAAAGGTGGACATCGCCCTCATAGACTTCAGGAAACCCCATCTGACACCCCCGTATGACCCGTACGCCAACATCGTCTACTCCGCCAACGGCAGCGACGTACACACCCTAATCGTGGACGGAAAGGTGCTCATGGAGGACCGAGCGGTGAAGACATTGGATGAAGACGAAATCATCGAGAAAGCCCGGGAAACCGCCTTAAATCTGCTCAAAAGATAAGAAAGACCCCGTTTTTGCAACTTCAGCTATCATTGATTCTCAGAAATCCTAGGTCGTTGCCGTGGCCAGAATCTCCCCGTTTTCCTCTGATATCGCTGATACTGCTCCCCAAATATTGCAGTAAGCATCTTCTCCTCCTTGTCCGCCACTTGGAAATAGCCTGGACCCGCTAGAAGGCATGGAGCCGCCAGCAAATTCAGCAACATAAACAGCAGACCAAAGATCATGAGGAAATACGCCAGATAGGATGGATGTCGCACGTAACGGTATGGTCCCCAAGTGACCAGCCTGTGGTGTTCTGTCATACTCCACGAGATGGCATATCTCTTCTTGGCGATCACACTCCATGAGAATAGGAGGTAACCTACTACTGTAAGAATGATTCCGAAGACTTGCACCCAAGAGTCGTAAGGAAATCCTAACTGCAAAGGAAACGAATGAAAAACGAAAGAGCCCGGAGAAAACGAGGATCAGATAGAGGAAGGATTCTAGCCAGAAGAGCATCATGCCCACGGCTGCCAACGCAAAGGTGGGGCTCTCTGGATGCTTAGTGTTCGAAGCTGACTGCCTTTTCCGCCTATTTTGTCGAGTCTTCATAAGATTCCAGACATTCACACTCAAGTGGAGTGTTAAGCAGGAGACTAGAACACCAGCAACAATTTGTTCGGGCAACATCTTCAGAAGAAGTGGAAATAGACCCCTATTTTAGCCCCACGCTTCAAGTTAGCTAGAAGCGGATACGAGACCTCAAGAGAAAGATAGAGAATCTGCGAGATGGTGTAGAGACAGAATAGGCTACTCGACATCTCCCCTCCCTTGGCGCATCTTGAACTCCTGCACCGCTGCTATGGCGTCTCTGCTCTTTTCGGCTTTAGCTAGTATGCGGACTTTGGTGGGATCAAGTGGGATCTGGTAGCCGCACTCGAAGCATTTAGCGGTCTTGTGGCCTTCCCGGGCATATCTTATTGATCCACACTTGGGACACATGAGTATGAGATACAATCTTCGCTTACCTCATGAACGCGATGCATGGAAACAGGCGTTAATCATTCTAGATGGAGATTTCTCTGATTCCATTCACAACCGCCCAGGGCGTTATGAGTCTTCGATGGGTTCCGTATCTGCGATCCATGAGGATGAAGTTGCACCAGTCATCCCGGTGCCTGATGCCCCTGCCCATGGCTTGATTCGCCGCTCTGAAGGCGTCCATAACATACCATCGCTCCCCGAGATCTTTGTTTTTCCTGTTGAAGTAGTCGATCTGCGCCTTGACCACTGGATCGCTGTAGTCTGCGTATGGAACCCCTATCAGGAAGACTCCTCGAGCCTGTTCATGTGGGAAGTTAGAACCCTCCGCGTTTCGTCCCCTGAAGACTCCGCACAACACCCCTCCTTTACTGCTTTTAGCCGCCCCCTTGTACTCCTCCACGATCTTTCTGTTCTCCCTTGCATGACTCCCTTCGATGAAGACAGCTTTTCCGTCCAGAAAGAGCCTACCACGCTTTTCTGTTATGATCTCTCTTTCCCGCCATATTCTTAGGTTCTTCAGCATGAACCCTCTCTGAGGAAAGAAGATTAGAACCCCGTTGGGAATCCGTGCAGCCAGCTTGAGAACGTCCTCTCCATAGCGGAGCATCATGTCTTCACTCCTCTCGGTGAACCGTGTGGTCACTGATGCGTCTAGGACTGTGCGCACATTTTCTGGGTTTGCAATAGCCGTGTACGTTCTCGTTTCCGCGTCGGGCAGTCCCATGATCTCTGTGAACAGTCTTATGGGTGACAGGGTACCCGACATGACTAAAGCTCCATAAGCTTCTTCCACAATTGGCTCTATTGCTAGGCTGGGATCAAGACACTTATACTCGATGAGATTGAAGCCAGAGAACGATCGTCGGTAGACGGCTACATAGCTATCGCTTGGACTTGAGGCAACTAGGGAGAGAAACCTGAGCACACCATTCAAGAAGCAGACGGGGTAATCGCCCCGTTCAATTTTGTGTGTTCTGATCTCCTCCACCGCGTCAGAGTAGAACTCGACTAGGAAAGCGATGTCCTCAACATTCAAAATGCGCTCTAGTTCTTTGCGGAACTCCACACCGGATTTCGCCTTGGCCTTCTCGGAGACTTCTCTGTCCAAGTATTCGGTAAGGTCGTCTATCATATCGGAGGGCGCCTTCACAAGTTCCATCTCCTCTTTGCTCCTAGCCAAGCCTCTTTCGGACAGCGTGTCGCTGAGGACTTCTAGGCTAATTTTGTCTGCGTTGTGTGCCTCGTCGAAGATAAGGATCTTGCCCGCTAGTTCGAGGTTAACCCTCTCCCTTATGAGCTCGTTGAAGACGTACTGGTATGGACCGACAACCACCGTAGACCTCTCAGCCATCTTTCTGGCCAGAGAGTATGGACAAATCCTATGAATTCTGCCGTATTTACGAAGCTTCTTTATTGACAGCACTGGCGGAAGCCCTGTTGGTACAGTTTTCAATTCCCATTTGTATGGGCACTTATGTGTGTCTCTCATCAGCCTGCATGCCTCATAGGCCTCGATAGGGGGTAGCCTTCGGCACTTCTCGTTTAGACAGAGGTGTCGTCTGCTGGCGAGGTTCACCGCTGAGAAGCGTGTGTCTGCGTGACGATTTGTTCTCTCGATCTCGAGGAGGACTTGGCGTACTTGCTCGTGGGTTCTTGTGGCATAGACGATCTTGCGATTCGTGGGCAGCAGTGACGCGAGGGAGCAGACGGTTTTTCCGAATCCGTTACACGCCTCAGCCACCAGCACACCGCGGTTGCCCACAACCCTCTCTATATCCCTCATGAACTCCAGCTGCTGTGGATAAGGATCGTAGGGGAACAAACGTGGAGTTCCTGCCTTTCTCTCCTTCTGTCCTCTCCTAAGCTTGGTCCTGTGGATCTTGTTGGCTAACGTGAGGAGTTTGCCGCACTTTCGACAGAAGTGACTCTCTTCATACTCTTCCGTAGTATGCGGCCTGCCACATTTGGGACAGCTGAAGAGACCCAGCAGCACTTCCACCACATTTAGGTGAAGTAATCTGTGTGCTGTGTGTTAAAAACTATTTGAGCCTCACTGACGCTAGGCTCGAATCCAAAATCAGTATACCCCATTCATATCACTTTTCTAAAAGACAAAAGAAACCTATACATACAGGCAAGGCGTCGCAATTGGAAGACTTACAACCAGACAACGAAGTCATAGCGAGCAAGCTAAAAGGAAACACCCTACGCGTGTACTGGCATCTCCTTCAAAACGCGCAAGACACTGTGGGACCAAGAGAAGTCCAGAGAGAATTGGGCTTCTCAAGTCCAGCCTTAGCCGACTATCATCTAAACAAACTCGTGACCCTGGGGCTGGTGGAAAAGAGGCTGGGCGAATACCATCTAGTCAGAGAGGTCGATGTCGGCATCCTGAAGCAGTTCATAAAACTCGGCACCATCATCCTACCGCGGTACATCCTTTACGCAACGTTGTTCACAACGCTTCTAATCTTCTGCGTAACGCAGCTCAGAACCATCAACTTCTACAGTCTCTACGCCCTAATTTTGGGAATTCTTGCCACTACTATCCTCTGGTATGAAACTATGAGAGCATGGCAACAGAAACCCTAGCTTAACCAAAGAAAGAATGAAAGACAAGCAGAGGAGAGTTGTCAAGACAGCGCCTAACTTTCTGCACTAGTCTAAGCTCTCTACTCCTGCTGATGGCAATACCTTCTGCTATGAGTGGGCGCGCGACGCGGTTATTCAACAACCTCGACTTCAGCTTTGGCTACTGGGATAAGTTTTCCCGCTTGTATGATGGGCTGCTCGTTGACGGTTATGTCTATCATAACGGTAGTAACAGGTGCTGCCTTGATTGTGAAGAAGCTCTGTTTCACCATTACCCAAGGGGCTGTAATATTCAAAGGTTTATGGGACTCTTCTGTTGTGTTTGCCCATGCTTCGACTACGTGAAATCTTATTTCGGTATAGTTTCCAACTGGTAGCTCTCCGGCGGCTAATACTATAGAGATGTCTTGAAGCGATAGCAGGTCGAAGTGTTTTGTTTCGATGAGGGTTATGTTTGTCCAGGTTTCGTTTCCATAGCCTTTTCTATGCACTCTTACTGCGTCTATTTGCAGCCACAATTCTTGCAGAGCTACTGGATCGTCTTTGACTTTGATGACGAGGAAGCCTTTTTCCTCCGTTGGCAGTGAAGGTACTACGCCCGCCCATAGAAGACCGCTTATGATAAGAGCCGCCATTAATACGCCCGCTACTGCGCCTATGATTATGTTCTTCTTCTCATAAGCCATGTTATCACCCTCTTCTCATTCTAGTTTGCTTCCACACTTTGGACATTTGCCCAAGTCGGTTCCGCAGGTAAGGCAGTACCATTCTTCGCATTTTGCACAGTAAAAGTTCATGCCATGTATCTTTCCCTGACACTTTTGGCATGTTCTCTCTGGAATCCTTGAACGAAGCATTTTATGTATGGACGAATTTGTGGTGAACATTTTTCATCCAGTATATTACTGGAATCGTGAGATATAATACAACACTTTTGAACGGTCTGTTCAAAACCTTGAACAGCACACGCTGCATGCATGCAAAGACTTGTTCTACTAGCATAACATCTCTAATCTATTCCAGTTTCCTTATGTATTTTGATGGAATCCGCCTAGAGAGGTAGACTCTGTCTGTTGCCTTATAGAATCTTATGCCATCTCTCCGAGCGTTCTCAGTGTCAATAACTAAGATTACCGGATTGGGGGTCCTCCTTAAGCCAACCTCTCTGGCTATCTCTCTTGTGGTAGAGAGATGAACCCATCTACGTTTCATAGACCTTAAGCCACTTTCCAGAATCTTCGAGGCCGACTGTGATGTAGTTCCATGGTACAAAACCCTAACACTCTCATCCTCAGGCAGATCTATCTCCACATCTATCGTATGCCCATACAACGCCCTTATCTTTTCACCCACGATCTGAAATCTGGTCTTGTCACCAGAATACACAATGGCTCTGATGAAAGTCTCATCAACATTATATCGTTCCCTAACCCTCCTCAAAAGGTCTTCAAACCTCACGAACCCCCTCTCATCCATCCGTAAGCCCCTAGGATTGTGCCTCAGCAGATAACTCGTGAACCTGCTAACCTTAGCCTTCAATTCAGAGTTTACTGCTGTGACGGCCGACACCTTCTATTAGTCAAATTTGAGATTTGTTGTTGCGACCGGGCTTGTTTGTCTCTTTAGCACAATTTTACATCAGAGTTGGTCCACTTGTTGCCTAGAGGAGTTTCAGGTGAGCAAACTGTCCAAGGATATAACATCCTTTGACATAACAGCCCTAACACCCTTTTTCGGATCCACCACCTGGTTGATTTCTAAATCGATGGCGAGACTTCCAAACATGTAAGCTTTCTCGAAGGACCAATTGTATTCTCGCATGAAAGCCTCTACCGCGGTCTCAGTTGCAAAAGCAGCGGCCTCGTCTAGTGTGTCGCCGCAGGCCAGAAAGGCATACCAGTTGTGGGTTTCAAGTATCGGCCATTGAGGCTTCTTACCCTTAATATGGCTGAATCTTAAGAGAACTTCACCAGCCACCTCAATGGAAGATACGCAGAGTTCGCCGTCGGCCTGAACTGCGTGTAGGTCGCCCGTTGCAAACAACGCTCCCTCAGTCGACACTGGTAAATAGAGCTTGGTGCCTGCCGTTAACTCCTTGACGTCCATGTTTCCACCATGCTTGCCGAGAGAAGCTGAAGGAATGTCCCCTGATTCTGGAGCCACCCCAATCGTGCCTATCATGGGGTTTGCCTTGACACGAACATTCTCATCGAAATGAATGTATCCTCTGCTGATTCTGACTATCTTTGTTGAAGGGTCAAACCGCTTTTCTCCCAAGATTCCGTATTTGGGAACAGTGACTATCACACCCTTCTCCTCGACTTTTATGTCCAATATTTCGACGACAAGCGTGTCCCCTGACTCAATACCCTCAATAAACACCGGACCTGTTGCCCCATCGACCCTAGACCAGTCAAGCACATCCAAGGATGTCTCTTCGGTTTTGATTTGCCCTCCCAGAGCATCTTCTGTCTCAAACAAGACGAGCTCTCCAGGTTTGACATGTTCAACAGGCTTGTGTTGAGGGCTAAAGCTGTATATCACCCTACGTCTTGGAACAACTTTCATAGGAATCACTCAACTTGGCTGTTAAATACACTTCAACATTTGGACTTTTAACTTTAAAAAAAGAGTGATATTTGACGCGCCGGCAATCACTATACTCAATGGATTTATAAGATTCTACAACGGACTGCAGCAGGAATTAATCAAAGCGTGAAAATCAGTCAACATTAATAAAGAGATTGGGGGTAGTAAGTGTGACAAGAATCTTCGATGAGATTACGATTGCTATGTGGTGATATCCCTGTCGTCAGAGAGAAGCTGGAAGCGTTTAGTCTTCAGATGGAGCGCACCGGAGGGTGCTGCTACGATGGCACTATTTTTCGCGCTAGCAATAGTCATCGAATACCTCGTGGTCTATCTTTTCCGATCCTATGGTTTGGCAGACATGCAAACCTTTCAGCTACCGTCAACTGTACTCACCGTAACTATCAGCCCACTGTTCCACCTCGTACCTTTTGGCGTGATCATCGTCCTCATCTTCAGCTGGACATATCTCACACAGTACATAGCAAAGGTGCCCCGCAGAGGAGCGTCCATGAAAAAGCCATCAGCTAGGAAACCACTCAAGAAGACAAGGAAGAAACGCTTCAAGTCGATAAGAAGTTTTTGTACAAAAGTAAGCAGGAAGTTACAAAAGGTTACTCGGGTTTTGAAGACCTCCTATCACCGAATAAGTGCAGGCGTTCTTAGAATCCGTGGTGTCTCGCCTATGATGCAACGGATCTCTTTCGCAAGAGCCGCAATAAAAAGCGCCGTAACAGTCGTCTTGATTTTTCTTGTGTCATTTCTAACAGTGTATCTCGTGGGTTATCCTAGTCTTATTTATGATATAGTTGTCGGACTCTATCGAGGTAACCCATCGTTCCACGGGTTTGTGATAGGGACGATAGACGCTGCCGGGTCAATAGGGCAGACCTTATCTCCGATAGGATGGTTGGCTTCAGCTATCAACAATGCCCTGATCTCAGCTGCTCCAAACTTCAGGAGCGCTCTGGAAGGCTTCGCCGTTTCTATAGCTGGGCCTTTGGTCGGGCTAGACCTGATGTGGCGATATGTCATCTGTCAGAACGTCGCGGCATGGATCTCGGCTATTGTTGCTTTGGCATATGCACAGTACACAACCCGCCTCTACCGCCGCTACAGACGATGACGAACGGTCCTTGGACTAGGCAATAGCGCCAGTATATTCCAAAAATTACTGAAGATGTTGGGGTTATTTTTAATGTTTATATAAGAGTAATGGCAATGTTTATATAGAAGAGTTAATCTAAGCTCGCAACCCTTCCGGTTGCAGCACTGTATTGAACGGGTTCGGTTGCTGAAATGACAGAGCAACTAGTTGAACAAATCCGGTGTCCGGAATGTGGAAGCTCGCATACCGTCTGGGACAAGGAACGGGGTGAATTCGTCTGTGGCGAATGCGGGTTTGTTATAGCAGAAAATGTGCTTTCTTGGAGGCCGGAGTGGAGGGCTTTCACTCCTGAAGAAAAGCGTGCGAAAACGAGGGCAGGGGCTCCTACCGATTATGCTCGCTATGACAAGGGCTTACCAACGACAATAAGAGTAGATAGAGACGCGTTCGGTCGACCGCTTTCTCCTGATGTTAGGCGTCAGATGTGGCGCCTCCGAAAGTGGCACATCCGATCGCAGATGCATGCCTCCGAAAGCCGAAATCTCATGTTTGCCATGAACGAACTTGAAAGACTCTCCGACAAACTGCATATCCCCTCATCAATTCGAGCCAGAGCAGCCGTTATATACCGCAAAGCTCTCGACGAAGGTCTAGTCCGCGGTCGGTCTATTGCCGCCATCGTTGCGGGGGCGTTGTATGCTGCTTGCAGGCTTGCCAAGATTCCGAAGAGCCTGAAGGAGTTTGGGGAGGCTAGCATTCGAGATGAGAAAGAGGTGGCGAGGTCCTACCGCTTGATCATTCGCAAGCTGAGACTGGAAACGCCGATTCATGATCCACTAGACTACGTTTCAAAGATCGCTGAGAAGGCTAGGCTGTCAGGTAAGATTCAGGGACAAGCCGTCAGAATAGTTCGAAAGGCTCAGCGCGAACGCTTAACGGCGGGGAAAGATCCGAAAGGTGTTGCGGCGGCCGCTCTATACATTGTCTGCAAGCTGGAGGGAAAGAAGGTGATACAGAAAGAGATAGCGGAAGCAGCGAACATAACTGAGGTCACGCTTAGAAATCGAAAAAAAGGATTGGCAAAAGGGCTGAAACTAGAAGTCTAGGCGAATAGTGTCAAGCATCTCTTTCCGCAGCATGCGTGCAAGCAATACTTCTTCTAACTCGGAACAATTCCGATTCTCTTTACAGAGACATTTCTTTTTTCAAGTTCTTGAATTAAGGGATTTATGCCCACAGAATCGGATGCGATGTGCCCCGTGATTATGAGGTTTCCCCTGTTTTCTGCTTTCAGTTTTTCTAGGTCTCCTGGTCTTATGTGGATGTATACGACCGTTCCGATGCCATACTTGAAATATGTTGTCGCGATCTCGTAGCCGCCGTTCGTTCCGGCACCGTGCGACACCACAACTTTTCCAGCGGGGTTTTCAGCTTTTCCCAGTCGAATCTTGATTTGCGTAACCGCGTTTTTGAATTCGGGAAGCTCCTCTAAAGCGGAGACCACATCGCGCACTGTGGAGTCTTCTCTGATTCTGCTGTCAACCTTTTCACTCATTATTCTTCGTCCCACCTCATCCAAAGGCGTGTGAATGTTCATGTAGGGCATCTTCAACAGCCTCGCAACATCGACTGCATGACCGTAGTTTCGTGTGTGTGCCTCAACCTCCAGCTCTTTAAGCCTCTTCTCAACAGCCTTTCTCGCTTCTTCGATCGGAATCCCAACTGCAACCATCTGTTGAATGTGCCTCTTGAAGACTTGATGGAATCTTGTGATTGCCGTTCCGCCTTGTGGGTGATGGGCGATTACCGCGTCATAGCCTTGTTGTTTGGCAAGCAGAAGTTCTGGAACACCGGCGTCTATGCCGAAGAGGACCTTTCTAATGTTGTCACCGCTGACGTAGATGGCGCTGTCTTCCGGAATCTTTTTTAGTCCTGCAAGTCTGAGAGCCAACTCCATAATCTCTTCAGTATTCATTGCATGTTCACCTCGAAATTCTTGAAACTCTGCTCTATTGTATCCTTCTACATAAAAGGATATGGTGATGACCTTTGACAATGGTCTATTTAACATAAATTTTATAATCTAACGTATTTCTAAGCCCTAACGAGAAGAATATGATCGATTTAAAGGGTAGGGACATATTATCCGTCTCAGATCTGTCGCAAGAGGAAATCTTCCTCTTTCTCGAGAAGACCCGAGAGCTGAAAAAGAGTGTCAGAAACAAGAAAGATACGCTTTCAGGAAGGATACTGGGGCTCCTCTTCGAGAAGGCGTCCACTAGAACGAGAGCGAGCTTTGAGGCGGCCATGGGGCAACTTGGAGGGGAAGTGATGTACATGCGCCCACACGAGCTACAGTTGGGGCGGGGAGAGCCGATCAAGGACACCGCTCGGGTCCTGACCGAGTATCTTGACGCTTTGGTCCTGAGAACTTACAAGCATGAGACCTCGAAAGAATTCGCCGAATACTGTGACATTCCGGTGATAAACGGCTTGAGCGACCTTGAGCATCCGACCCAAGTTCTCTGCGATCTATACACAATTCAAGAAGCGAAAAATCAGCTTGAGGGCTTAAATCTGGCGTGGATCGGCGACGGAAACAACGTCTGCAACTCATGGCTTCTAGGAGCTGGCATAATGGGAATGGGCATCAGCGTGGCTACCCCGAAGGGATACGAACCGAACAGAGACATCCTAAATAGAGCGAAGCAGCTCGCCGACAAATCCGGGTCCAAGATCGAAGTGACGAGAGATCCCAAAGAGGCTGCGAGAAATGCGGATATTCTCTATACGGATGTCTGGACTAGCATGGGGCAAGAGGCAGAAGCCGAGAAACGAATGAGCGCTTTTCAAGGCTACCAAATAAACAGGGACCTGCTCAAAGTTGCAAGGGAAGATGTGCTTGTGATGCACTGCCTCCCAGCGCACAGGGGCATGGAGATAACCGAAGATGTACTGGAAGGCAGCAGAAGCATCGTCTGGAAACAGGTGGAGAACAAGCTCCATGGAGCGAAGGCGATTTTAAGTCTGGTGATCGACTGATTCTGGTTTCTTAGTCTCTGTTAATTGTGCAAGCTCGTAAAGATTTGACAGGGTGTTGTTTTGAGCAAGAAGATAATAGTGGCGTTGGGCGGCAACGCGATAAAACGCCCTGAGGACAAAGGGACGATCGAGGAACAGTTAGATGCCGTGTCTAGGACTTGTGACGAACTCGTGCAGATGGTCAAGGAAGGTCACAACGTCGTTATAACTCATGGAAACGGGCCTCAAGTGGGCGCTCTTCTGATACAAAACGAGGAAGCCCGAGCGAAGGTTCCCCAAATGCCTCTAGATGTTTGTGGGGCTGAAAGCCAAGCTTTCATTGGGTATATGATACAACAGACACTGCGTAACAAACTTGAGAAAATCGGAATCAGCAAAGACGTGGCGACGGTTATAACGCAGGTTAAGGTAGACGCCGAGGACCCAGCGTTTGAGAGGCCGACGAAGCCGGTTGGTCCATTCTACTCGGAAAGGCAGGCGGAGAAACTGCGAAGAGAAAAGGGATATGTTATCCGAAGGATCGAGGCGGGGCGATATAGACGAGTCGTACCGTCTCCCGAGCCGAAAAGCATCGTTGAAATAGGGACCATCCAGAAGTTGGTGGACGCTGGTGTCGTAGTCATCGCCTCCGGTGGAGGCGGGGTTCCTGTGGTTGAAAGAGATGACGGAAGATTAGCGGGGGTGGAAGCGGTGATCGATAAGGATCTGGCTGCGGAGATTCTTGCGCGAGAAATTAAGGCCAACATTATGCTTTTTCTCACGAATGTGGACGGAGTCGCCGTCAACTATGGCAAATCTGATCAGAGATTCTTAGAGAGGATGACGTTGGAGGAGGCTAGGAGCTATTTGGCAAAAGGTGAGTTTCCTTCCGGAACCATGGGTCCAAAGATAGAGGCGGCGATCAGATTTCTAGAGTCAGGTGGAGAGAAGGCTGTGGTGTCTTCTTTGAGAGAGGCGTTTGAGGCATTGAATGAAAAGGCGGGTACGACAATTGCTCGATGATCTCATGTAGTTCTTTGCAGGAATTCATGGGCTTTGCTTAGCACATCTCTGGCATTTTTAAAGGTCAGTTTCTTCAGAGCTTCATCGTAGCCGAGCCAGACATATTCGGCATGTTCATAAGATAACTTGACTGTGCGGCTCGTGGCCCGCACCAGAAAGTATACGACTTGCTTGTAGATGGTTTGACCTGCGCTCCTGAAGAAGTAGCTTATCTCTTCTCTGAAGTCGCCGATGAATTGGGCGTCGGTGAGGCCTGTTTCTTCCTCAAGCTCTCTTCGGGCCGTATCTTCTTCGCTTTCATCTTCCTCTACTTCTCCTTTCACGAAGTCCCAGTGGCCGCCTCCATAGTGCAGAAGAAGGTATTCCACGTGTGCATTCCTTCTGAAGACCACGGCTCCGCAAGACTTCACTCGAGCCAATTTCTTATCACTCCGCATTTTGGCTTAAAGAGGCAAGTCGTCAGCTATTGGAGCACAATCGTCTATAAGAGTGATACGTTCCTGTACGCTCCTTGCTAAACCCTGTATCTGTTTTGATAATGAACACCATTCTAACATGACTTGTCTGTGTTGTGCCCACACATGCTTTAGGCGTGGAATATGCGCATGCGTGGCCCTCGTTAAGATATCTTCTTTCTCCGCTTAGGTATTTTTTCGTATTCTTTCCCATCGATTATCTCTCTGAAGTGCTGAACTATCCGCCACACCTCGTGGTAACGGTTGTACAACGGTATGGGTGCAATGCGTATAACGTTTGGTGGGCGGAAGTCTGAGATCACTCCTTTGGCATGGAGAGCCTCACTTATCCTCATGGCTTCTTCGTGTTCGACTGCCACATGTCCTCCTCTTCGTTCATCTTCTCTCGGAGTGCCAATGCTGAAATTGTATGGCCGTTTAGAAAGCAATTCGTCAATTAAGTACATCAGATATG
>Ga0209636_10005153_pt1 | contig 13358 bp, 12 predicted proteins | sample DeeMarSWOR152_54_FD_187464 | JGI IMG/M metagenome (GOLD analysis project Ga0209636, IMG submission 187464) | Marine sediment microbial communities from White Oak River estuary, North Carolina - WOR-1-52-54 (SPAdes) (version 2) | ecosystem: Environmental > Aquatic > Marine > Intertidal zone >...
AGGATCTGGAAGAGATTAACGAAGTAGAGTTACTCTAGATGACAGACTAAGAAAGGATTACACCCGAAAACCATCGCGGCTGAAAAACTTCGAAAAACGTTGAAAAAGCTGGCGAGCGATATCGCCGTGTTAGGTAGAGTTCGAATTCCAACTCTGGCATTTGAAACTGGACCTGACGTAGCCAGAGGAAAAACAAAAAAAGGGAGAGCTTTGTGTAGATTGGTTCTGCTATTACACGCCGTGGTAAGCATCTAAGAAGCCTATCCACCCAGTTGCTGTTCCCCAAGCAACTTCTGTGACGTAGCGGTCTCTGACGCTCCAAGTCCCCTTCCAATAGTTTGCTTTGGCCCAGTAGAAGGCTAATCCGTGGCAACCCTTCATTCTCTTCCCATTCCATTTGGCTACTACTGCATTGCTTAGAACGGTCTGGACATTCTCTGATGCCGTCACCAACGAAGCAGGAAGATTCCTCTGCTCCAAGAGATTAACCAAGTAGTCACCCAAGTCCACGTAGTAGTTTGTCTGTGCCATCTTCTTGGCGCCTCTGAGTGCTGAACTAATTTTCCTCTTGTGCTGGCCTAGGGCGGCGGTCATCTCTGACGTCCAGTCGGTGAAGGCTGTTGTCAAGGCTGGTATCTGACCCGCATCAACGGCTGAAAGCATCGCCCAGTCGTATCCCTTCATACCCACATAGTATTCTCCGTAGTTGGTCACCATCTCAGTTGCGTATCTTTCGGGACTCCATGTTGGATTGTCCACTAAATCTTGAGCGAGTGTGTCATAAGGATATCCATCTATGGGTACGCTTTCCTCTGACCCTACTATGTAACCAACACTACCCGCAAACTCATAGTACACATCAATCTGACCCATGTCACAAGCGTCAAACGATACAATGTCGATGTAACCAACGGCGTTATGAATCGTGGCCAACTTGGGGTTGTCAAGCCAATCGTCATTGCCTTGATCCCAGCAGACGTAATCCCAACCGTTGCCGTGGTTCCAATAGTCTAGTACGTACTTGTCGGAAGGATAAAGAGATTTCACTGTGTTAACGAAGTCTATGCACACTTGTGGATCTCCCAAGTCTAACTCAGGATAATCCTCAACCACTGTGACGCTGCCTTTCTCGATGTGAACAAGTTGAACCCCGTCCTGCAAGGTCATAAGATCTACAAGAGCAACAAAATGAACGTCGGCGGTGGAGCCTACGCTTGTTAACTCCGGCACGTTTTTGTCAGGCCAATAGCTTTCAAGGTCGTTGTCACCGCATACGTAAATCATGAAAGTCCATTGGGCTGTAGGCTGGGCTGATGCTCCTGCAAGTAAGAGCGCTTGCATCAACAATGCGAAGATCAATCCTGTGGGCAGAAATAATTTCTTGTTCATACCTTTATCTCCTTTTATTCGTGTTGTTTGTCATTGCACCGATACAGTCTTTGGTACTTAAAACGAAATCTCTATATTAGAGGCAATGTTATTTAAAACATTTTATCATCTGTGTTATATAATTATTGTTAACTAATATGATCCAATGACATCTTATCGCCCTGTGCGCGCGCTGTAGCAACAGATCTGCAGTTTTGTGGTTTTCAAATAAAATAGTTAGGGACAAAGGGCTCATCAGGAAACGGCAATCTTGCATCTGTCGTTAAATTTAGGCCTATCTGGTTAAGCGTCTTTTCGTTACCTTCGTTAATAAGATGGGTAGTGTGCATCTCACAACCTTTCAATTTATCCAGCGCATCTAAACATCTACGTGCATTCTCGTCCGATACCGCGCTTGCAGCGAGTGCATTGAGTATTTCTTTTACATCCAATGACGTGGTGCTTAACCCAATTGTATTCTTCAATTGCATGATGCTTTGAATCACGTTTGGAGATATCACGTCGACTTCATCCGGTATTTTTGCTAGGATCTTTGTTGCATTTAGAAGCGCCGCCGATTCAGCGTAGAGTAGTGGCGAATTCTTCCCTGTTACAATTACAGTTTTGCCTGAATCCAAAAGGATTTCAATCGACGCGCCACAGAACACACCTTTACATCCTTTTCCCTCGTCTCTTCTCCCTCTAGCGTCTTCAGCTGCTTCTCTTGCTGGCAGGACAACAGAACGGTCTTCGGGCTTAACACCCACCTTACCCATAATTTTTTCCATTCTCTCAAATGTATCATAGAGAGTATCACCTTCTACAAATTCTCTGTGATACCTGAAATAGCGTCTCACGATTTCTTCTTTACTTGCTTCGCGCACTACGGCATCATTGATTATTCCCTCTTTAACCATGTTGACACCCATGTCAGTTGGTGATTTATATTTCGCCATTGGATCGTCTTTGTCGACGATCTTGTCGATTATTTTCTTCATTATTGCGAAATTTTCCACATCTCTACTGTAATTGATTGCCGTTATTCCATATGCTTTTTTGTGGAATGGGTCTACGACACTGTAATCTCCTATGTCCGCGGTTGCTGCTTCGTACGCGATATTTACAGGATGGTTGAGGCTGAGATTCCATACCGGAAACGTCTCAAATTTTGCAAACCCGGAGTTAACACCTTGTTTTCTGTCGTTATAGATTTGCGCCATACAGAATGAGAATTTGCCGCTACCTGGTCCGGGTGCAGTGACGACTACAATGTTTTTCTCAGTATCCACATACTCTTGTTTGCCGTATCCTTTATTACTTACAAGAAAATCCAAATCTTTGATGTAGTGTGGTATTTCATAATGCAAGAAAACACGTATTCTCCTATTCTGGAGTTTTTGTTTGAATTTTTTCGCTATCAATTCGTTGTTGAACCTGTTTATCACCACGGCAGAGACATTTAGACCCATCTCGCGAAGATCGTTCATGTCTTTGAGTGTTTGGTCATCATAGGTTAATCCAAAGTCTCGTCTAATTTTTCTTCCTTCGATATCCTTCGCACTGATACAATTTAGTATTTCAATTTTGTTTCCCAGTCGCCGAAGCATCTGAACTTTTGTGTCAACATCAAAGCCTGGAAGCACACGTGAAGCATGGTAGTCATAACACAACTTGCCGCCGAATTCTAGGTACAGTTTATCGAACAAGGAGACACGGTCAAGTATCTTTTTTATCTGTGCATTCAAGTATTTTCTTGTGTCAAACCCGATTTTTCTAATCATTCAACCGCCCTTCTGCTGAAGCAATCAATAGATCTGCATATTTTTCCTTGCAACCACAACAACACAGACAACAGCTTTCACTTAGCACATCCAGTGCATAAAAACCTATTGCGCGCGCGGAAAAACGAACCAAAATTTTGAAATGGCGCAAGCGTTTTCTATTTCTTCATAACCGGGGAGCACATTGGTGCATATTGCCGTCTCAAAATTCGGTCAAGTTCGCGATGAAGAGATACAGCGTGTTATTGAAGTCATGGAAGAGTGTTACAATCGATTGGCGCCTCACGATGTCGCTATAGTTGATCTATACTATTTTGAAAGATCCTCATCTGCTGATGCTTTCCTAGCAAAAGAATCAGCGGAAGTCGGCGTTGTATCCAAACCTTTCGATGAACTGTTTTTTGCTATGCACGACGCTTGGCGAGGGACGTCTCGAATAATTCTGTGCCTTGAAAGAATAGAAAGGCTGCCAAGGCTGGTTAGAATAGGAGGAATTCGTCATGAGGTAGGGCACTCGATTTTGCACGGCAGTCTGCGTTACTACCTTCTACCAGTTCCGCCTGTGCTTTTAGACCTCTCCGAACGCTTCAATCTCTCGTTAGAGTATGCAACGAACCTGCTTTACCTCATATCCATCGCGGTGAAAGACTACGAAGTGTCCCGCCTTCTTCATGAACGAGGCTACGTTGAGGATCAGGTAGCCTATGTGAAGCACGTGCTAGCCGTCTCTGAGAGCGACGTGTTGTCATGGAAAATATCGAGAGGAAAGCCTCTAGCAGAAGTCCTGTGCTTGATTTCGTACCTGAAAACCGCAAGCTGTGCTGTGCCCTTTCTGCTTAACAAAACTTTTGGCGAGGCGATGAGGCGGCGCGTTACGGAGAGCCTATCTCACTTCCCCGCCCGCTATTCCACTCTGCTGATGAAAACAGCTTTAGAAGGTTTCTCATCAATGGGGGTGGATACTCTGAACAACATTGACCATGTGACGCGGTTGATCGCTGAGGGCATCATTAATCCCATTCTTAGAGGATAGGTCAACTTTGAAACTCTAAACTTGTAACGACAAGATTGATTTGGGGGAGCGAAGGGTTGTGGCGTCGATTGCGTATAGCTAAATCTCCTAAGTTTTCCATTCGATGTTGTGTTGAAGCTAGGCTGCTCTCTCTATCTGTTTACAGATCTCTTCCACAATGCGCACGTGTTCATACCCCATTTCAGGGGTGACTGGAAGTTCCTCGTTATCAAGGATGCTTTTCACGGACGACTTGATTATTAGCGCATGTGAAGGGCTAAATCCCCAAATTTTTCTCCGTTTAAGCAACATACCTATGTATGTTAACCCTATCTTGACTTGGTAAATGATGTTCTCGCCGAGCCAAAATCCTCGTCCAGGTTTTGCTGCAATCAAACTACTGATGGGATAAATTCCAGCGTGCAGAGTACCGTTAGTGCCGTAGATGTCTGCATAGACGTTAACTCTGTTGGACCCTGAGACGTTAAAGCTTGTGTGGATTGTTCCAAATTTTCCATCAGCCTCCAAAACTACTCTTAGGTCATCAAAGGGCATCCACGGACAGTCCGCCAGTTTGTCAACAAAAACAGACTTCACTTCCAAATTCCCTAACACAGCTTGGAGAAGGTATACGGGATGGGGTAGGATTTCCCCAAATCTGCCGCCTGGAAGCTTATGGCACCAGTGATTCTTATTTGCCGCCATCCGTTCATCTTTGCTGTGTAAAAGCCCAACGTTCATTCCTATCACCTGCCCTATTGCCCCCGTCTTAATTTGCTTCATTGCATGTAGTATCGATGGTTCAAAGAGTTGATTGTGTATTACTGTGAGTTTCGGTGAAGATCCTTGAAGAACGTTCATCACTTTATCCGCCTCCTTAGTGGTCACAGTGAAAGGTTTCTCTACAACCACGTGACAATCTGACCTTAGAGCTTCTATAGCTTGGTCGGCGTGAAATTGGGGAGGACTACAGATTGAAATAGCAAACAGGTTTTCGCTTTGAAGCATCTTGGATAACTCAGTGTAATATAAAGGGATTTTCCATTTTTCAGCAGCTTGCATTGCAGTATCTTTATTCGCGTCGCAAACAGCAGCTATGGGAATTCCTATACTCCTCCACGCATTGAAGTGAAACTCGCCGGCTTGTCCACAACCAACTATTCCAACTTTCATAGCGGTTGCCCCCTTGTGGGCTTTGTTTCAATAGGTCCGACTTAAAAACGTTGCTACATAAACCAGAGCCAGCTAGCAATCATTAAACTGCAATGGGCAAATGAAGAGAAGAGAAAGGCAGGTTTGGAGCGTGGTTCTTTCAGAGAATATCTAAAACTATAATACAAAGTAATCCGCTATTTGCTTTATTTGCCATCGGGTGCAGCCGCAATTGATCAAAGAAAAGCGATGGGTAATGAAAAGAGGCATCCTCTTCCTGCTGATCGGATTATCGATTTTTCTTGTTTACCTGTATTTCTTTGGTGGCAAAACAGGCATAGCTGACATCGCTGCAAAACTTCAAACCGCCAACCTCTCCTATTACTCGCTAGCGTTCATTTCCATCATTTTGAGCATGCTCTTCAGTTCTTTGACGTGGCATCGTTTGCTCAATATTCTCTCGATAAGGGCAACCTTTCGAAAAGCGTTTCTGTATGTTTGGATAGGAACTTTCGTTGATCTCTTGATTCCGATGGAATCGGTTAGCGGAGAGGTCTCTAAGGCCTATCTGATGTCTAAAAACTCGAATGTGAACAGTGGAAAAGTTGTGGCGTCAATCCTGAGCCACAGAATCCTTTCCATGACTATAACCTTGGGCGGCTTGATCATCAGCTCAGTATTTTTCGTCTTAAAATACAACCCTCCAGAACTCATCCTTTATTTTATAATAACCATAGCGAGCTGCACCGCTCTTTCAATAGTTCTCTTGGGTTACCTAAGCGTCAGGAAACAGACAACAAGGAAAATCGTCAATTGGGTGATAAATCTAGCTGCACGTATTTCTAGAGGTCGCTTGGAGTTAACCAGCTTAAGGTCTAAGGCGCAGAAAATGTTGAAAGCCTTTCATCAGGGAATCGGCATCTTAACTAGAAATCCTAAAGCCCTAGCAGGGCCAGTGGTTTTTTCTATAGCATCTTGGTCCTTGCATGTGCTAGTATACCTCTTAGTCTTCACCTCTATTGGCTTTGAAATTTCTTTAAGTGCGATAATAATCGTCTACTCCATCACCGTTTCTCTTCAAACCATCCCCCTCGGCATCCCCGGCGAAGTGGGTTTCATGGAGTTCATTATGACCACCCTGTACACGTTGCTCGGCGTTCCCTTTGTTGTCAGTGCAGCTGCAACCGTGCTGACAAGGGTTGTAACCCTGTGGTTCAAAATTATTATCGGGTACGCAGCAGTTCAGTGGATTGGAATAAACGTTCTGATGGGTGGCACGCAGTAAGACATTCCTTGTACGTGTCAAATCTTCTTTGCATCACCGTACTTTCCAACGTTTATTCTCCACTTTCCCTTAAAGGAACTCACGAAGCCATTCTCGATCTGCAGAGTGTCCCCAACCTTCAGGGGCAAGATTCTCTCATTCCACAAAACCAAGGCTATCGAGCCAGTTTTGTCTCTTACCTCCATCTCAAGTATACTATGTTCAACGCCTGTGCCTGTGATGATTTGCTTAGGCTCTGAGATGTTCAACACTTCCGCCCTGAGGTTCACGTGGTCCATTCCAGGCTTCAGATCGCGTATGTTCAAAAGCTCATCCTCGTTTACAAGACGCCTCGGTTTCTCATAAACGTTTACTAGACGTGTTCTGCCTAATCAAAAAGGCTGCCAAGACTTCTAATGGGTTTTGACAACCCAAAGAATCATATCCCAATATTGACCGACAGCATAGTATTCGGCTTTGAAGCCGTTCATGACCTTTTGAGCTTCTTCTGCACGCTCACTCTTACTTTCAATAATTTCACGCATGGCAATGTGAACTGGTCTAACATAAAGCTCCCAGTCTTCTTTCGAAGAGACAAAGTATCCTAGCACTTTAAACCTGAGTTTTTCAATCAATTGATGTAATTCAAACTTGGTAAGCAAGCTGTCTTCAACCTCGCCCAGAGCTCTCAACACTTCTGAGGAAATAGGTTTCGCCAGCCAAACAGGTTCTGCCAAGATCAGAAAACCGTCCTTACGTAACATAGTCTTAAAAGTTTTCAAAGCATTACTGATATCTCCATATACTTGCGCTATTCCGAGTCCCAAAGAAGCTACAACGTCATATTTTCTGTTAAATCTTAAATTTCTGACGTCTTCACAAAAATACTTCACTCGATGCGAGAGATTTAGCATTTTGGCGCGTGAATTGGCGTATTCAACATGATTTTTGTTCATGTCAAATCCTTCAACTTGAACACCGAATATACTTGCCCACAGAAGAGAAGGAAAGCCTTTTCCACTTCCAAGGTCAAGGACTAGCTTTTTCGGTTCTAATTGAGCAAGCTTACCCGCCGAAAACAATGTGGTTGAAGAGATTGGATTGAGTATATCTGAATACTTGAAAATGTAATTGTAGGATAGTTTCATTTTGTTGCTTTCCTAAATTGTCATGTAAGCTCAGATTTCGTTATTGTTTCGATGAACCGCGCTTCAAAAGCCTTATGGAAATGCGCGTATTAGAAAAGTACCTCAAGTCCCGATGGTTGACAGGCTAGGCTAAAACCATAAAAGTCCCGAAGAGTTAACAGAACCACTAGACGACTGATAAAGAAAAGTTAGAAAGGAACTGTTCTATGTTACGGGGCTCACTTGGCATGGCGGTTCTGCGTTGTAGTCGTTGTTCAGCAACTTTTGAGCCCTACCCTCCCTTCTACACATGTAAGGAGTGCAATGGGCTTCTGGAGTACACTTACAATTTTGAACGGTTAAGCAGGGTCAAACTCACCGGTTCTTTCAGCTTTTGGAGGTACAGGCCGCTTCTCCCAGAAGTCAAAAACGTGGTGACTATGGGAGAGGGTGGTACACCGCTTCATAAGGCTGAGCGTCTTGCAAAAGAAATCGGCTTGACCAATGTGTATCTGAAGGATGAAACTCGAAATCCAACCAACTCCTTCAGGGATAGATGCGCAACGCTGATGGTTTCCAATGCTCGAGACCTGAACTACGACTCTGTAGTTTGCGCTTCAAACGGAAATCTAGGAGCCTCTTTAGCCGCTTACTCTGCTAAGTCGGGGCTTACTTGTCAAATTATTGTCCCCAAAAACGTTGACATGGGTAAGTTAGCCCAGATGTTGATTTACGATGCCGTCATCGAGGAATACGGAGAGATTGTTGACGAATCCATTGAGCGGGCAGAATCCTTGGCAAAAGAAACAGAGTGGTACCAAGCCACGGCTGAACTCAACCCTCTGGCGATTGAGGCTCAGAAGACCATCGCCTACGAAGTTGTGGAACAGTTCGGAGTGCCCGACTGGTTCATTGTTTCGATAGGAAGCGGCGGAAACATTCACTCCATCTGGAAGGGCTTCAAGGAACTACAGGCTCTAGGAACCATCGATACGTTGCCAAAGCTGGTGGGTGTGCAAGCAGGCGGATGTGCACCCATTGTCAACGCCCATCTAAGAAACGAGCCTGAACCAGTTGCAATTCCAAAGCCGTTTACACACGCCCTTGGAATCCTTGTGCGCAACCCCTTGAATGGAAGATGGGCGCTTAAGGCAATGGCAGAATCCAGAGGAGTCGCCGTCGCAGTGTCGGACTCAGAAATCTTTGCCGCCGAACAGGAAATCGCGAGGCTTGAAGGAATTTTCGCGGAACCAGCGAGCTCAGCCACCATAGCAGCGCTCAAAAGGTTAGCGAATCAAGGCATCATTGCAAAGAAAGACAAAGTTGTGTGCCTGATAACGGGAAGCGGGTTAAAGGCAACTGATGTGCTCCAGGCTTTGACAAAAAAGCGGAAAACCGCTGTTGTCGGCTTAGAATTAAGCACAAAAGAGAAAATTTTACGCATCTTAAGCAGAAGGGACGCCTACGGCTACGACTTATGGAAAAAACTGGGAAAAACAATGACAAGAACCGCTATCTATCAACATCTAAATGACCTGTCCCAAAGAGGGTTGGTGGTTGCTTATGAACGGGAGGGGAGAAAATACTTCAAAATTACTGAGCGGGGAAAGAAAGTTTTGCATGCCATGGATGAATTGAAGACCTTGCTTTAGTTGCTACAACAAATTTTAAATGCAACGAAATTATAGTAAAGTTATAACTTAACTAACACTCTAAAGTAAAAGATGGTGAGAGCGATGATTAAATTAAGTGTGAACATCGACCACATCGCGACCCTTCGTCAAGCCCGGGGAGCTCCTTTCTGGGAGCCAGACCCAGTGACCGCTGCAGTAATATGTGAGCAGGCGGGAGCCGATGGAATAACAGTACATCTGCGGTTAGACCGACGCCACATTCAGGATCGCGATCTACGCCTGCTTAGGCAGACAGTGAAGACAGATCTAAATCTTGAGATGGCAGCTACTGACGAAATGGTGAAGATTGCACTCGACATTAAACCTGATAAGTGCACTTTGGTTCCTGAGAGACCAGAAGAACTTACCACCGAAGGCGGGCTTGACGTTGCTGGCCAAAAAGAGCTTTTAAGCGAAGTGATTAAGCAGCTCCATTCGGGAGGGATTGTGGTTAGCATATTCATAGAACCTGAGGAGGTGCAAGTTAAGGCGGCTAAGGATGTTGGTGCAGATGAAGTGGAACTTCATACCGGGGTATATGCTGGTGCTTCATCAGTGGACGAGATCGAGCACCAGTTCAAGAGGCTGCTTCTGGCAGCAAAGCTTGCTGCAGAAGTGGGGCTAGGAGTGAACGCTGGTCACAGTTTAACCTTTCGCAACCTCCCTCACGTTGCTACTCTTCCCAATCTACGCACGGTGAGTATAGGACATAACATCATCGCACGAGCGATCTTCATAGGATTGGATCAGGCGGTTAAGGAGCTTTTAGCCATATTACACTGAACCTTCTCACAACTTAAGGAAGTCATTGAAGAATGACCAAATTCATATTCATGCTTACGTACAATGATTTAACCGTTCCAAACTCTATTGAGGTCTTCAAGGAGATTCAAGATACAGAAGTCACTCATATAGGATTTAAGGATGTGGGTTTACCTATCCAAGAATTGCGGACCCTTATGGCCCTCATGAGAGATGCGGGAAAGGTTATCTTCCTTGAGGTGGTGAGCGAGACCAAGGAAGATGCAATGCGTTCCGTCAAGAAAGCGATAGACTTAGAGGTCGATTACCTTATTGGAGGGACATACGTTGAACAAACGCTTCAGCTGCTAAAAGGCAGAATAAGATTTATGCCCTACATTGGGAAAGTAGTTGGCCACCCATGCCTGCTTAGAGGATCCGTTGAGGAGATCGTGATCAATGCAAAGAGAGTTAAAGCTTTGGGTGTAGACGGAATCAATCTTCTCGCCTACCGTTATGATGGTGATGCAAATAACCTCATGACTTACGTGAAACACGCAGTTGACTTACCCATTATCGTGGCAGGTAGCATCGATAGCTTCGAAAGAATAAGGAGAGTGAAAGAATTAGCTATGTGGGGTTTCACCATAGGAACAGCAATATTCGAGAAAAAGTTCGTGTCTGATGGGAATCTAAGAGATCAGGTCATCGCAGTGATAAGAGAAGTGGAAAGACCGAGAAAACGATCTAAATGAAATCAAAGGGTTTACGCTACTTTTGGGTGAGAGCATTTGGCGAGCTCTTCCATCTCTTAAAGTCTCATAGTTTTCTTCCATTCAATTTTAAAGTTATGAACGCTAATTGTTAACGTTAGCCTTGGAGGTCTTACAAAATGGTTCCGCGTTCGTTGTCGGTTGGTAAGCTTGATCCTGAGCTGCTTAAACAAGTGGTTTTCGGTTGTCTTGGTTCTCCTGATCCCCGCGTTATTGTTGGTCCTAAGATAGGTGAAGATGCTGCTGTGATCGATTTTAAGGATAGGGCTCTTGTTGTTCACTCTGACCCTATAACTGGAGCCATCGAAAACATCGGCTGGCTGGCTGTCAACGTTTGCGCCAACGACATTGCAACCAGGGGAGTTCGTCCGCTGTGGGTTTTGGTTGTCATCCTTTTGCCACAAAACGTCAGTTCTGCCCAACTGAAGCGAATAACCCGTCAAATAGACAAAGCTGCAAAGGAACTAGGCATCGCCGTCATAGGGGGCCACAGTGAATTCACCCTCGGCATTAAAAGACCCATCCTTGTTTCAACTGCCATAGGAGAAGCTGAGAAGGGAAGTTTCGTGAGTTCCAGCGGAGCAAAAGTGGGTGACCGCATAATCATGACAAAGGGGGCCGCTATCGAGGGAACAGCCATTCTGTCAACAGAGCTGGCTGAACTCTTAGAAACAAAGGTTGATAGAGCCGTTGTTCGGAGAGCCCAGAAGTTTTTCAGAATGATCAGCGTGGTGGAAGACGCTTTAACTGCCATTGAGGTGGGAGGGGTCCACGCTATGCATGACGCTACTGAGGGAGGAATCGCCGGGGGTCTTCAGGAAATCGCTTGGGCATCTAACGTGGGTGTGATAGCCCACGAGGAGAAAATGCCCATCTACGAGGAGACCAAGGCAGTCTGCAACGCCCTGAACATTGATCCGCTCAAAACCATAAGCTCTGGATCACTAATAATCTTAGCACACCCGGAGAAGGCTGAAAAAATAGTGGCCGCTCTTAAGAAAAAGAGGATTCAAGCATCGGTGATCGGCAAAACAGTGGATAAGAGAGAAGGATTATACATTCTTCGGTGTGACGAAACCAAGCTTGACCTCTCAAAAGCCGTAAAAGAAGAGTTGTGGAGTACTTTAGGCGAAGCCTAGCAGTGATAGAAATGAATTTTAGCAATGGGATCCAAGATTCCCTCTTTTGAAAGAGGTTTAGTAAAAAGAAAAAATAAACCAACAAAACACCGAACACTCACAATACAGCCTTATACAACCTCATATTTATTATACCACGAAAGGACTAGAAAAACACGGAAACGATCATGCAAACAGAAGCCCCGGAGCTATCAGTGATTATCCCAACCTTTCAAGAAGGAAAATACATAGCGAAAACCCTGTCCAAACTCGTAAATTTAAAACCTTCAATTGAAATCGTGGTAATTGACGGAGGGAGTCAAGACAACACAGTTAACATCACAAAACAATTCACAGAAAAAGTCTACCAAATACAGAAACGAGGAATATCAAGAGCTAGAAACCACGGAGCCAAAAAAGCCAGCGGAGAAATCCTAGTTTTCCTCGACTCAGATGTGCATCCCCCACCAAACTTTGTGGAGAAGGTAATTGAAACCTTTAACAACCCGACAGTGGTAGGCGCCACTTGCCACATTATGCCGACCCAATCCAGACTCTCCGAATTTGCCTTCTTCCACTTTTATAACCAACTCATCAGACTCTGCACCAAGTTTAAGCCTCATTCACGAGGGGAATTTCTCGCAGTTAGAAAGAGCGACTTTCTAGAGGTTAATGGATTTGACGAAAACATGCCATGTCTTGAGGACCACGATCTGGCCTTCAGGGTGTCAAAACGAGGAAAGTTCGTGTTCATTGGCGACCTTACCGTCTACGAGTCGATGAGGCGATTTCGAAAGCTGGGATTTTTCAAGGTTCTCGGCACTTGGTTCACAGACTATCTATTTTTCATGTTTCGTGGAAAGCCCTTGTCAAGCGTCTGGCAACCAGTCCGCTGAACCAGTTTTTCCTTCCATAGAGACTGGAACAGGTAAAGGTTAAAATTCCAAAGATCCTATGTACAATTAAACTCTGAAGTTGCCGGAGCTCGCAGTAGATGAAGCTTTCATCACGAAAAGTTTTGAGCATACTGAGACGCAGTCTAACACCCAACAGACCATACCACGCTCAGTGGATGCTGACCCGTCGATGCAACTACCGCTGTAGGGGCTGCAACGTTTGGCGGAACCAAGAAAACTTAGAGGAGTTGTCTGCCGATGAGGTGAAAAGAGGACTAGATGTTCTTCGGCAGCTCGGCGTCATGGAACTCGTGCTCTCCGGTGGAAACCCGCTACTGCGAGAAGACATCGACGAAATCATCGATTATGCTTCCCAATCTTTTATAACCACCGTGTACGACAACGGCAGCTTAGCGTTAGAAAAGATCGACTCCCTGCGCAGCGCGGACTTTG
>Ga0209636_10005154_pt1 | contig 13357 bp, 10 predicted proteins | sample DeeMarSWOR152_54_FD_187464 | JGI IMG/M metagenome (GOLD analysis project Ga0209636, IMG submission 187464) | Marine sediment microbial communities from White Oak River estuary, North Carolina - WOR-1-52-54 (SPAdes) (version 2) | ecosystem: Environmental > Aquatic > Marine > Intertidal zone >...
TGGGACAAAGACATTCGCCTTCTCGCAGAAACAGGGACCACAGTAGCTCACTGCCCTAGACCATTTGCCAGATATGCAATCGCGATGGAGAGCTACTCGAAATACATTAGAATGGGGGTCAATATGGGAATAGGCACCGACACCTTCCCACAGGACATGTTGAGAGAGATGAGGTTGGCTTCAATTCTTTCGAAGATTGTAGAGGGCGAACCCAGTGTAGCTACCTCGATGGATGTATTCAATTCCGCCACCCTGAGCGGGGCTAAGGCACTGAAGCGTCCAGACCTAGGTCGCATCGCCCCCGGCGCTAAGGCGGATTTAGTGCTGATAAGGTTGGATACCTTTAATATGTGCCCGGTGACGGACCCAATTCGAACCTTGGTGCAGGTTGCTACCAACAGCGATGTGGACAGAGTCATAGTGGATGGAAAAACGGTCGTCGAGGACGGCAAGGTGAAGGGATTTGATGAGGAGGAGATCTTGGATGAGCTTCAGAGATCTATGGACAAAATATGTGAGAGAATTCATGAATATGACCGCATCCAAAGGATGTCTCATGATATATTGCCACCTTCACTAAAGAAGTGGAAATGACGCCAACTAGCTAGTAAAGGTGGTCCCGAAAATATCCATTATTCTTTTATTTTAAATAACAAATCGCATGTTCGTTTAGACATAATTTAGGAATAATTGTAAACATTGTTTTTTTAGATAAATTTTAGTGGGATTCTTCTTCATATTTCTCGTAGATCGCTTATTTTTTATCTTCTTTCGTATATTAAAGTAGTTGGGTCTTTCCAGGTGGTATTCTTCGTTTCCCACGAAAAACTTAATAATAGATATGGAAATTTTAAAGGAGGTTCTTGAAATGCTTGGAAAGATATTGATTACTGGATGTGCAGGCAGTGTAGGCCATAACATGCTTTATGAAATCGCTTGTATGACACCGAAATTCAAAGTGGTGGGAGTAGATATAGATGAGGTAACTGGTCAGGAGGTTGTAGAAGAAGCTCTACATATGGCTCATAATTTAGGCCACTTTCCCGACATCAGCTTTCGCAAGTTCGATTTGTTTAATATAGGAGAAACAGCTGAGCTTCTGAAAGAGATTCAGCCCGATGTGATATGTCATTTAGCATCTTTAGGATCCTGGTGGATCACACGTCAACTACCGGAAAACGTATACGAGAAAATTTGCCCTTTGGGGCCTTGGCTTCCGAACCATCTAACATTAGCTTACAAATTGATGCAGGCCATAAAAAAATCTGGCATAGATACCAAAGTAATTAACGGTGCTTACCCCGACCTGACAAATGTAGTTCTAGGAAAAATAGATTTGACCCCAATTTGCGGAGGAGGTAACATGGACCATGCATGTGAGAGAATAAGGAGGATAGTAGCCAGGGAATTAAAAGTGCCTGCAAGAAATTTATCTATATTCGGGGTGGGACATCATGGTACTCATTATACTAGTAAATTGAAAGGTCCCTTCTGGATAAAAATCCTCGTTGGGGGTAAAGATATTTCGGACAAGTTCCCACCAGATAAAATAAGGAAACTGTATGATGCTACAAGATTTGGCGAACTAACTAGATTTAGGGGACCCGTAATTGAACAACATAGGACAGCTTCAGCATTTCTCAAAAACGTGCTATCGATCTACCTAGATACTGGCGAGATACATATGTGTATACCAGGACCAAATGGTTTGCCTGGAGGGTATCCAACTCGGCTAAGTGCTAAAGGAGCAGAGGTAGTATTACCAGAGGAAATTACCATCAAAGAGGCAATGAAAATTAACGAAGAAGGGGCATTATGGGATGGGATAGAGAAGGTAAAAGACGACGGAACAGTGGTCTACTTAGACGAAAATGTTAGTAACATGAGAAATATATTAGGATACGAATGTAAGGAACTAAAAGTTTCTGAAATAGAAGATAGAGCTAAAGAACTAAATATAAAACTCAAAAAACTATACGAAAAATATAATGTTACCTAACCTGTTTATAACCCATGCGAATAGTTCCAAGAGTTTTATCGGTATAACAGTGGGTAAAAGCCCATGAAGGCATGGGGAAGAAGATAGAAAGCTGAACGAGAACCGAGTGAGCAGGCGAACCAATTGCTGGGATACTCCCTCGTGCGAATATATTTAATCGCTCTAAATAATTTCCGAAATATCCCATTTTCCAGCATTAGGTATTAAATTGATTAAGTAACTAAATATCCGGTTTAAAGCTATTTGAATGATCATCCGTATAATTTCCTCAGTACCAGAAGTCAACGATTTCGTGCGTTCGAAGAACCAAAAAAATCAAATAAAGGTGTAATTAATTTTTTTAGGTGAAATCACATGGTTGACATACTAATTAAAAATGCCAAATATGTTATAACGATGGATGGAGATCGAAGAATTATTAGAGGCGGGGCTATCGCTATCAGAGATAATAGGATCTCCGATGTCGGAAAATCTGTAGACCTCGAGCAAAAAATTTCAGCCGAAACCGTAATCGACGCAAAGGATAATATCGTACTCCCTGGTTTTATAAACGTTCACACCCATTCTGGGTCTGCAATTAACCGAGGAGTCTGTGATGACCTCCCTAACGTGCTAGCTACAATATTTTTACCACTGGGAGGCCAGCTAACAAAAGAAGATCGTAACAAAATTGCTAGGGCTGCTCTACTTGATGATATCATATTTGGTACGACATGTATAGGCGACGACCTCATGCTCGCTGAAGACATCGATGAAATAGGCCTGAGGGCGGTTCTAAACCTATTTGCGCGTGATGTGGATACTTCTAGCTATGAATATGCTCACCATATAAGGTATATCTACAAACCTGAAATAGGTGAACAATTTCTAAAAGAAGGCCTTAAGGCTATGAAGAGATGGGATGGGAAGGGAAATGGAAGAATTACATGTACCTTCGGGCCCCATGGGCCTGATTATTGCTCAAAGGAACTTTTAGAAAGGATGAGGGCACTTGCAAATGAACACGAAAAAAGAATCACAATACATCTTGCCCAAAACCCCTTAGAGGTGCATCAGGTTCGATCTCTCTACAGCAAAACACCTGTAGAATTTCTTAGAGATATTGGTTTTTTAGGACCTGATGTTTATGCTGCACACTGTATGTACGTAACATTAAACGACATTTCGATATTAAATGAGACAGATACAAAGATCTGCCATAGCCCTCTTAATTTAGCGAGATATCGTGGTATCATAGCTCCTCTTCTGGAATGGATTGATTTGGGTATAAAGGTTGGAATTTGCACAGATGGAGGTGGGAGTGGCGATATGCTTGAGTCAGCGCGAGCGGCTCTTGCGTTACAGCGGGTAAGGGCGGGACAAACTTATCCTCACTATCTGATTTCAGGGGGTGCACCACCCAAACCGATGAAGATTTTAGAGATGATGACAATAGACGCCGCTAAAGTCTTAGGCTTGGAGAATGAGATCGGATCATTAGAACCTGGGAAGAAAGCCGATGTTATCTTGCTGAACATTAAGAAGCCCCATCTTACACCTATGATTGATCCAGTCGGGACTATCATACATTACGCCTTCGGAGGAGACATTGATACCTCCATAATCGACGGAAAGATAATTATGGAAGACAAAGTAATCAAAACTGTAGACGAAAAAAATATCCTAAAAGAAGCCCAGGAGGCAGGGGAAAGAACATACGCCAAATTCCAAGAAAAGTTCCGCGATCACATAGAAGCATACGACATCTACAAAATGCCTGAACTCTGACCAACCGGGATATGCTAGCTCGCGCGCGAGAAAAATAATACCATGCCCCTGGGAATAATAGCTCTGCCTATACAGATGAAGTTAAGCCGTAAACTAAGCTTTTTGAGATCTATACATAGTATCAGCGAAAATTTATAGGAAATACTATAAATTTACTTTTAAGATCGAGAAATAGTATTTGTAAGATTTCTGGAAGTGCCTAAGTGAAGATATATATGTTTTTTTTAAAAAAAGATGGAAACTTTTTAAGAGGTCAATAGACCAAAGGCTATTAGCAATTCTTTGATCTGGCCCGCAATCAATGTGAGTCTTGCCATGGTGATGCTGCCGAAGAAAGCCCCCAGTGTTAGCATGATCATTAAACGAGATATTTTTCTGAGTTGAAACATTAAAGAGCCTTCTTTCTCGCCTTTTAGAACAGTGAATGTGAAGAACAACAAGACTAGAATCGTTGTTAGGACGCTAATTATGTTGTTGAAGTTGGTCAGAGCGTTATCAGTCATGAAAGACGCGGTTGCAGTTGCTTTGACTTGGGAGATAATATAGGCATAAAGCACTCCTCTCATTCCGAGTGCTGTACCAACTCCGATGATTAACGCTATAGGCCAACGACTTATCCACTTTGTGCTGTTGCTGTACCTCAGAAAAAGTACTATCCCTAAGATTATTGGTATTACGTAAATGATTTTTGCTTCTGAAACCAGAGGGAATACAGCTGTTGTATTGATGGTCTTTATTGTTATCACGAGTGTGTAACCCAGTGCAGAACCTAAGAAGGCATGTTCACAGAACCTGAAGTAGGGGCTCTCCTTCCAAAGCGCGTAGCTGAAAACCCCGATAATGAGCATAGCACGCCACAATGCAAGATAATCTACCATCATCAATCACCTTTTACTATGAGAGAAGTATTTTTCTACTAACAATCCAATGTTCCCAGTGATGATGAGTATTATTACCCAAAGATGAGAGAGCGATAATGTGTCAGTCGTTGCAACTGCGTCACCTGGTTTTCCTATTAAATACTCGAACTCCGCGCCACCTCTCGAACTCCCAATGAACCCATACATATCTTTATTTTTATAATACATAGTGTACGCTGGTAGGGAAACAGCTACACATACGTTTCCCACCTTGACACCCTTTGAAGCCCAGTGCTTCACATACCACTCCGTCGCCCCCATGCTGTCCCAAACCATCACGGCAGCAATATCTTTATAGCTGTGTATGCCATCCATCGCCTTCAAATCATCAATATCATTGCCAAGGTAATCGCTTGGGAGTAGACTGGGAATATCCTCTGCAAGTCTAGCTACCGCTGTTTCTAGTCCTGAGATGAAACCAAAGTAAGCGTAGTCGACACCATACTGCCAGCCTGTTTCATCGAACTTTGGTTTAGCATAAGCATTGTACATGAGGGGGCCTTGTTCCGAGACCGAGAGTATGACAAATCTCAATCTATCGCCCCCATGATGCTCCGGATATATTTTCGTAAGGTACTCCATAACCGCTTCTGAACTCGGACCAATCTCTCCGTAAGCGGATGGACCGCTAGAGATTTCGAGGATCATGGTGGATCCAGGAGGAAGCGCATCTAACGTGTTGTAGAAATCTTGCACCGGCTCTGTTACAGGCACAGGTATGCCCAAGGGTCTAAGATATGGTATAGCGATAGCCACGATAAGTATCCAGTATAGGATTCTGTGATCAATGTTTTCCAGCTTTTCCCAGAAGCCACTCGATTCCTTTGACCTAACTTCCATTTTCTTCAACGACCCCCTAAGTATCCTCTCTCGTATCCTAATAGGACTCTAAGACCCAACAGGATGGTTCCGATTCCAGCGCCGATAAATACAGCCCGGTTTCCAGCAGCACTCGGTACATCTAGAATCCATGTACCCAGTACCGGAAATCCGGACCAGATAACAGCTCCAATCGGCGCGTTCTTTAACATCACTATTATCCCCGCGATCAATACAAAAGCTGCTTCTAGACTTCTCGCCCTCATAGCACGATACGCTGCTGAAACTATAAAGAATCCTAAGATAGCATACATAGCAGCAGCCAGTGGGCTGAATATGTTCGTGTACACCCAGACGTAAATAGGATTACTTAGAGTCTTTATATCGACCAATCCTGGTGCCGCTTGAGCTAAGAAGAATAGGATAAATACGACGCTAAAAGGCCATTGACCGCTTGTCTTTCTCGAAATGTGGCGGCTATGAATTGCAAGCATGTTAACTATGCCAAGGCCTAGGGCAAAACCAGATACGATTACCGCCCATGTCTGTAAAGAATCGCTTATACTAGAAAGCATTGGAACATCTATGAAAAAAGCCACTGTTACGATCAAGCCACAGACAAAAACCAGGGCAACGGGGATGTTACGGCTTTGTATCCCAGACATTTTTCATATCACCTCATTAGATATCGAATATCGGAGATATGTTGGTCCCCATCATTGTAAGCAAGACGCCAACGATCATCAATAGAATCAAACCGATTTTTACAATATCCGAAGAAAAAAGTATACCAAGTTGAATCGGATCTTCGGATGCAAAAGCTCCTGCGGAAAACAATTCTTCTCCGATAAATATGTAGTCACATGTTAACGCTAACATCGACATGGTGTCCATAGTTGGGGCTCCGCCGATTTGGATGGCCCCTATCAAGACACCTGGCTCTGTCATTTGAAGAGCGTCTGAAGGCCATATTGCACCTGTAACGATAGCGGCTCCAGCGTTTTCCCTCGTCAACTGCCCTATATAGCCCATCTTAAAGGCCAAGGCGTAGCCAGCTAAATAGCGAACCATATCTGGTCTAACCTCCTCAGGTTTTCCCTCCATTAAATACGCTTGGTAAATCGTGTCCTCCGCCACTGGAAGTAGTTCAGGAAAAGGCCAAGTTGTTACCAGATCAACTCCTAACCTTGCGGTCAACCTAGCAACAAGACTAAGTATAGCTATGCCTGCCATATGCTGGGGGCCTCTACTGGTGTAAAGTCCACCACCTCCGTGTCCCGTTGTTAAGAAACATGGTCTTCCCGTTTCTGCACAGCGCGCTATAGCCTCCCTAATTCCTTCTATTCCTGGGAGTGTTCGTACCTCTCTAACGTATCCCTGCTTCGCCTTCTGCAAGGTCAACAAAGCTAGAATCACTATTATTGCGAACATTATTAAACCAAATACTGTACCTTCGACAAAGAACGCCATAGTACTCTCCGAAGCTATAATTTATTTAATCGTTATTAATATTTTGCGCTCGATATTTATTCGCGCGCGCAGTCTTCGCTCTAACTTAGGACATGATAAAATAATCTTTAATATGTGGTCTTGTCAAATAACATATTATTACCACATTGAGGACTAAGTTGATTATGGAAATTAGAAACGAGAATGAGGGTATGATTAATATGCCGAGGATTTTATAGATCCATAATAATATTCTAAATATAGATAGATAAGTGTAATAATTCTCACCATTTTTAAAATCTATAGACCATAAGCGATAATTAGGCTAATCACGTCGAAAAGTGTAAACTAAATAATAAAATTACTTAGAATATAGATTAAAGTGAGTAAAAGGTCATTCCAAAGGCAAAGATTCCAGCGATCAACTCTAAATTCACCAATAAAACCAGTACATCTTTCGCCTGTAATGAGACAACTAAAGTAAAGCCTGCGAGCACTTCGTGGAACGCTTCATAGAGGATGTGAACGCCGCCTTAGAAGGCTCGAGCGCGACGACGGAGATGCTCTTTAACGATATCTACCATGGAACGAAGAATCGCCTCATCGAAAAGTTGAACCCAAAGACATGCATGAGTCCAAATAGAAACGAGCCAATGAGACAGAAATTAACTTCCCAAAAGGCCCATATACCCTAATAATTGTGTGTGAACACATACATAATTGAAGGGTCACTATAATGTAGGGAGAAGACAAAGGTGGAAACAAATATAGAACGTGTGAAAAGGGACCTTTATACCATCAGCCAGTACAACAGAACACCTGGGGAGGGTTACACAAGATTTTCCTATTCACCGGAGGACGCAAAAACAAGGGAATACCTTATGAAAGAATTCATAAATTTTGGATTAAAAGTGACAGTTGACGCTGTAGGGAATATAAGGGCTCGCTTAGAAGGGATGGACTCAGATGCTCCAGTAATCATGTCTGGATCACACATTGATACGGTGTTACACGGTGGTATGTTCGATGGTCTTGTAGGAACTATAGGAGCCCTAGAGGTTGTGCGAACTATTATTGAAAACAAGATCAAGACGAAAAACCCTATAGAAGTCGTTATTTTCTCCGAGGAAGAAGGATCGAATTTTGGATCAACTACCGTAGGTAGTAAAGCCATGATTGGGAAATATGGGGTTGAAGATATCAAAGAATTAAAAACCAACGAGGGAATATCCATGTACGAAGTTGTAAAAAATTTTGGTCTTGAACCAGAAAAAATTGTAGACTATGTTCTTAAACCAGAGGAAATCAAAGCAATGATCGAGCTCCATATCGAACAGAGTGTTGTCCTCGATTTGGAAAACATTCCCATAGGTATAGTTGAGGCAATTGCTGGCATCGAGTCCTATGAAATCGTCCTCACTGGGGTGTCCAACCACGCAGGTGCGACACCTATGCACCTACGGCATGATCCTATGGCCGCAGCGGCCAAAGTTATCACAGCTATTGAGAGGATAGCAAAAGAGTCAAATTCATTTTCTACTGTTGGGACAGTTGGCAAGATTATTTGTGAGCCTAACATCTTTAACGTGATCCCAGGAAGGGTACTTTTCACCCTTGACGCCAGGGATGTTAACCCAAAGGGTATTGAGGAGTTAGTTCAAGGTACCGAGAAGATTCTGAACGAAGTAGTTCAGACCTATGGAATTACGGCTTCGATGAAGCGCATTAGTGAATCTAAGGTCGTCGAAATTCCTAGCGAGATAGTTCACATAATTGAGGAGAGTGCAGATGAACTTGGAATTTTATACAAGCGGATGAACAGCGGAGCAGTTCATGATGCATGTATACTCGCCGAGATTACCGATGTCGGAATGATTTTCGTTCCAAGTATAAATGGTTGTAGTCATGTTCCTGAGGAGAAAACAGGATTTACGAATATCAAGATCGGGTGCGACTTACTCCTGAATACGATTCTTAAACTTACCACGCGCGTAAATTGATTCAGGTGTCTATAAGCTAATCTCAAATTTAAGTTGATACTAAAAATTAGTGGTGCTGTCTATTTGTACTCTAGATATAAAAACAACTCTTGATGAAGTTACATGCCTATCGCGCGCGATGAGGAATTTTTTAGGTTTGCATCCGATCTATTCGTTGATGTATTTCGAAGATTAACTCCTATTATATGTTCTGCGCGCACGAGCTATTCTAAAATAGCAAGTGCAAAATGCTTATATTTTTAAAATAATATTTTTTTAAATATGATAGATATTATAATAAAAAATGGGAAGATAGTCTTTCCACAATATACACTTGACACAACTATAGCCATCGATGATGGAAAGATAGTTGCAATCGGTTCCAGCATAACGATGAAAAAAAGCGATAAGGTGATAGATGCAAAGGGAAAGTTCGTATTCCCTGGATGCATAGATCCCCATGTCCACATAAACATGCCTTTCATGGGAGCTACCACAAAAGATGATTTCTTCGTAGCCACGAAAGCTACGTCCTCCGGAGGTACAACCACTATAATAGACTTCGCAATACAACAAAAGGGGAGCCTTCCGATGAAGGCAGTTCAGGATCGTAGAGCACAAGCCGATGATAAAGTTGTGATAGATTACTCGCTCCATCCTGCCATAACCGACTTGACACCAGAAGCCATCGGAGAATTGAAGGAATTAATTGATTATGGCCTCCCCTCATTTAAACTATTTTTGGTATACAGAAAAGAAGGATTCATGGTAGACGATGGCACTCTGTTAAAGGTGTTCGAAGAGGCGAAAGCTCATGGAGGGCTGGTTGGCCTTCACGCTGAGAATGTCGCTATGATCGAATACCTGAGGGATGAAGCCCTCAAACAGGGAAACAAGTCCGCAATATATCACGCTCTAACGAGGCCTCCCATTACTGAGGCTGAGGCGGTGAATAGGGCCATATTCATAGCGAACTATCTTAAGGCACCGTACTATAACTTCCACCTCTCGATCAAGGAGGGAGTAGACATGTTTCGGGAAGCTAGAAACAGAAGACAGCCCATGTACGCCGAAACCTGCACGCATTATCTAGTCAACACGATAGAGGATTTGAAGAGACCAGATGGGATCAACTTCATCTGCACTCCACCTCTCAGAACGAAGGAGCACCAAGAAGCCCTGTGGAGAGGCCTTGCGGACGGCACGCTTTCGTTAGTATCCTCGGACCATTGCGCCTTCACGACTGAGATGAAGAAGCTCGGTGAGGACTCCTTCGATAAGGTGCCGAACGGCTTGCCCGGCCACGAGTTCAGGCTACCCATCCTATTCTCTGAGGGAGTGGCGAAGGGGCGTATCAGCGTCAATAGGCTCTCAGAGATCACCAGCACCAATGCTGCCAAGATATTCGGCATGTATCCGAAGAAAGGGGTGATAAGTATAGGTAGCGACGCTGACCTGGTGATTCTCGACCCCAAACTCGAAAAAACAATCACAACGGAGAATTCCCTATACGATATGGACTGGTACCCTTGTGAAGGATTGAAGATCAAGGGCTGGCCGGTGATCACCATCTCCAAGGGCAATGTAATCTGGGAAGACGGAGAATTCCAGGGCAAGAAAGGGGACGGAGAATTCCTGAAGAGGAGACTAGCCCCAGAGCTCTCTAAAGGCCCAATAGTTTAGATGGAGGGGCCCTCCTTCAACATGAAAATGATGGAAAAGCGTTTATTGGGCGCTATCGATGGGATGAAAGAAGAGATAATAGAGCTCCTCTCAGACCTAGTGAAAGCTAAAAGCGTAAATCCACCGGGCGACACGAGGAATGCCTCACACGTTCTAATAAATAAACTCCGAGAATTTGAATTAGAACCAGAAGTCGCTTACATCGACGAAGACAAACCAAATCTAATCGCCCGGATTAATCCAGGAAACCGTCCTCAGCTCGTGTTTAATAGCCATATCGACACAGTTCCTCCAGGAGATCCGAGCCAGTGGAAGTACGACCCCTTCACCGCAGTGATCGAGGAAGGAAGGATGTATGGGAGAGGCGTCGCAGATGCAAAAGCCAGCGTCGTTGCTATGATTATGGCCGCTAAGGCAATAATGGAAAGCGGGATGGAGTTGAAGGGAACGATGGTAGTGAATCCGGTGAGCGATGAAGAAGTCGGCGGGTTCAAGGGCACAAAATTTCTGTTGGACAAAGGGCAACTAAACCCCGACTTCGTCGTCATAGGCGAGCAGACGGATAATCAAATAGCTATCGTGGAAAAGGGCATTATGTGGATCAACATAAAGACCTTTGGAAGGACGGCCCACGCAAGCACTCCCTGGGAAGGCGTGAATGCCATAGAGAAGATGGTGAAGCTCCTGAACATGATCCAAGAAAAAATAGGCTCAAAACTGAAAGCCATGGGCCATCCCATGACCCCGCCTCCCTCGATGAACATAGGAACGATTCAAGGTGGCGTCAAGACCAATGTGGTGCCCGACACATGCGAGGTGAATATAGATAGGAGGCTCCTGCCCGAAGAGACACCAGAGGAAGCGCAGAAGCAGATCTCAGAAGTAATAGATAAAATCCGGAGAAGCGACCCTGACTTCAAGGCAGAGCTGAAAGTTCTTCTGACGGGCTCTCCGATAAATACTTCTCCCGACGAGCACATTGTCAAAATTGCACAGAGCGTCAACAAAGAACTAGGTCTCAGCGCAGAGCTGGTGGGATACAAGCAGGCTAGTGACGGAAGGTTCTTCGCAGAACGAGGAATACCAACGATAATCATCGGACCCAGCGACCCGAAGGTAGGGCACACCCCAGACGAGCACGTGAACCTAGACGATGTGGTTATGACAACAAAAATCTACGCCCTTACGGCCGTCAGAACACTCACTTAAATAAATTAATTCATAGTAAGAATAGAGGATGACATATTGAAAATTAAAATAATAAATCCTAACACAACCTGGAACATGACCCTAGAGATTGAGAAAGTGGCTAAAAAATTCGCAAGGCCAGACACAGAGATCACCGCAGTAAGCCCTGATAGTGGACCTGTATCGATCGAGAGCATGTACGATGAAGCACTAGCCCAACCTGGCGTACTTGAGGAGATCAAAAAGGGTCTAAAGGATGGATTCGATGGTTTCGTTTTAGCCTGCTTCGGAGACCCGGCCCTTTACGCCGCGAGAGAGGTCTCCGATATCCCGGTAATAGGGATAGCCGAGGCGGCGATGCTCATGGCCTGTATGTTAGGGAACAAATTTTCGATCATAACAGTTCTTAAAAGGATCACACCAATGATGGAAGAAGTCGTCATGAAATACGGTTTGAAAAGTAGATGTGCGTCCGTAAGAGCAACCGATTTAAGCGTATTGGAACTCGAGGAAGACATAGATAAGACGAAAGAGATTCTCCTCGAGGAGGGCAGAAAAGCAATAAATGAAGACGGAGCCGAAGTGCTGCTCCTAGGCTGTGCGGGAATGGCGGGATTAGACACCGAATTGGAAAAAGAGCTAGGGGTACCCGTCATCGACGGAACCGTGGCTGCGGTGAAGTTTCTAGAAGGCATTCACGACTACGGGAAGAAAACGAGTAAAATTTTAGCCTTCAAGCCACCAGAAAAGAAGTTGATAAAGGGCTATCCGAAAATCCTACAACCATAGCTAGTGCATATCAAACTATGAAGATAACTCCTTTTTTTAACATACTTGAATATAAGGGAAATAGGGAAAATACTCTTAGAAGCCAGATAGGATAGCGCGCGCGCGAAAAAAAAGGTGTGTGTTTAAGCTCAGATATATTGCAATAGACACTCTATGAATCTCCCATTTAGCATAATATGTTCTATATTTTTTGGCTCTGTGAGTACCATGATGTTTTTTAGCGGGTCTTTGTTTAGGACGAGAAGATCAGCATGCTTCCCAACCTCGATAGTGCCGATGATATCATCTATCCAGAGTGCCTTGGCTGCATTGAGGGTGCCCGCCACGATCGCGTCGCTCTCACTCATACCCCAATCGACCATATAGACAAGATCTATAGGATTTTCACCATAAAATGTATTGACCATGCCACTGTCTGTGCCCATGGCAATGGGTATGCCATGTTTCAGGGCATTTTTGAAGTTGGATTCCGTCTCTTCCCTTAAACCTTCACTGCTCACTGGTCTCGCCCTTTTCATCATCGGTTCAGGCCGTGTCGCACGTTCATGGCTTCGGAAAGTCGATAACGTGGGCACGAGTATGGTGCCCATCTGCTTCATCTTTTTTATATGCTCGTCGTTCAGCGACTGACCGTGAACTATGACGTCTACCCCCGCCTCCAAGGCGTTGCTTATACCTTGTTCTCCGTAGCAGTGCGCGTGAACCGGTCTACCACATTTATGCGCTTCTTCCACAGCAGCCCTCATCTCATCAACCGTAAGCTG
>Ga0209636_10005155_pt1 | contig 13356 bp, 14 predicted proteins | sample DeeMarSWOR152_54_FD_187464 | JGI IMG/M metagenome (GOLD analysis project Ga0209636, IMG submission 187464) | Marine sediment microbial communities from White Oak River estuary, North Carolina - WOR-1-52-54 (SPAdes) (version 2) | ecosystem: Environmental > Aquatic > Marine > Intertidal zone >...
TCCCACTGAACCCGCTTGGGTTGCTAGGGGGCTCTTCGATCCAATAATAGATCTGGCAGTTTCTGATGATGGTTATGGTGTTGTCGCAGTAAGCTTGACGACTATTTATACACTTTACTATTGGGCAGATGCCACAACGCTCATGAAGAATCCCAATCCTACATGGACGGATGAGGGCGCCTTCAACTGTGTGGATATGAGCGCAGATGGCGATGAAGTTGTGGCTGGTACGGCTCCTTTCTTCCCGTGTGGTTTGCACTTCTGGAGTAGCGCAAGAAGTCGTTCCGGGCATGATCAAGAAGAGGATTGGACTGCGCGTGAGGGAGAGGTCATTCTTGATTTAGCCGTGAGCGATAACGGTGATTCAGTTGTTGCTACAACTCAGATTGGAAGTGCCTCTGATTACAAGGCTTGTTTCTACAAGGGCGATGGCAGCCTGATAGGTGAATTCGACTTGCCCCGCTTCAGCCCTTTGGTTTCCATGTCAGCGGACGGTCGCATAGTAGCGATCGGAGACATGGGTCCTCTCACTCTTCATGTTTTTGAGGTTTTGGAAGATCTGACTCCGCCTTTGATCGAAAATGTGTATCAGCAGCCGAATCCAGACAGTGTCTATCCGGACGATGAGGTTGTGGTTTATGCTAATGTTTCTGATAGTGAAAGCGGAGTAGAAACGGTGTTTCTCAACTATACTAGTGGCAATGGAACGTGGATAACTGTTAACATGACAAATTTGGAAGAGAATGCTTGGAACGGCACTATACTTGCATATGAATATTGTACTTGGATAAATTACACCATAGTAGCCGAGGACAAAGTTGGCAATATCCGAACCAGTCAACACATGTATCAATATCACGTAATTCCCGAGTTCCCATCATTCCTTGCTCTGCCATTGTTCATGATACCGACACTGCTAGTAGTCATCTTCTACCGAAGAAAACATTCTATGTAGCTAGACATGAATTGCCATTTTCTCCCAAATAAGACTCCTCGAAGACTGAAGTCTGAGCCTTGGAACACGACCCGACTATTGGCTTAGCCTTGGCTTTGCTGCGTCCGACGTTAGTGACGCCCGAACCGCTCGGAGCATTGCTGATCGCAACTGGTGCGATTGTAACTGCCGTGGCTATCGTCAAGTGGAAGAAGAAGACGATAAACGTCGTGGGTGTTCGTTAACCCTCTCGCTCTTTTTCTCTTTGCAGTATGAGATTATTTTAGTTATCACGATGAAGCGTCTGCTTTTTGGCATGTGATTACGTGGTCTTTTGTCTCTGCTGTAGTTTTTAGGATTGTGATCTTCAGTTTGGCTTTTTTAAGGAGTTCTGTTATAGCCTTTTGAGTGAATTTCTTCTTGAGTGTGGTTAGGCCTATGGTGGCTTCGGGTCTGGTTATTCGTTCGATTTCTCTGAGTGTGGCGGTTGGCTTTGGCATGTTTTGGAGTAAGGTTATGGCAAATACGGTGTGGAACGTTTGGTTCTTGAAGGGGGTGTGGTCAGCGTCGGCTTGAATAAGGGCGATGTTGGGGTGTTGTTTTGCATATTTTTTTGCTTTTGTGAGAAGTTTTCTGGAGATGTCGATGGCGATGAGGCGTTGGAGTTTGTCGGCTATGTAGGGAAAGAGGAGGCCTGTTCCGCAGCCCGCATCGAGCACTATGCTATTCCTCTTCAGAACTATGTTGCTTAAGGCTGCTTCCATCTTTGCGTTTTGTTCCTCAGCATACTGAGCGTCATAGCTAGCGGCAGTTTGGTCGTAGTGGAGCATGACCGCGCGTTTTTTCTTCCATTCACCCATATTTCTTCAGAATTCTTATCTTGCTGTTTACTTGTAAAGGTTGTTGGGATATAGAGTGCCTAGAAAGCAGGACTTTGTGGTTCTAGAGAACCCAGAGGTTCAAGAAGCTGGAGAAGTTGTTAGGCGGGCGCTTTCTGAAAGAAAGGTTCTGCTGATCCTGGGAAACTGCTGGGTCGACTACAAGGGAAGGGCCAGTTCAAAGCTGGAGCCTGGTGAACGAGTTGTAATGATCAAGGAAGATGGTTCAGTCCTGGTTCATAGGCCTACTGGTTATGAGCCTGTGAATTGGCAGCCACCGGGATGCATTTTTCAGACCAGTGTTGATGACGATGTCTTGCAGATTAAAGCCGTTCGAAGAAAGCCTTCCGAGTCTGTTAGTCTGTTCTTCGATCGTATATTCCTCGTTTCTACTCTGAGTTTGGTTGACGCTGGAAGATTCTCTCTTTACGCGAGTGAGGAAGATATGCAGAGAGCGATATTAACGGAGCCTTCACTTCTGGAGCCTGATTTTGAGCCCATAACATACGAGAAGAAGGTTGAGCCTGGATTTATCGATGTTTATGGAATCGATCGAGATGGCAAGTTTGTGGTGGTTGAGATCAAGCGGAGGACTGCTGGACGGCAGGCCGCCTTGCAGCTGGCCAGATATGTTGACTCTATAAAGGATATGGTTAATCGTGAGGTGCGCGGGATTCTGGTGGCACCCCGTCTAGGGAAGGGGGTTCAGAGGCTACTCGAAACTTTAAAGCTGGAGTACAAATCCTTGAGTCCAAAGAAATGCGCAAAAGTGTTGACCCGTTCTGAGACCAAGAAGCTTGCAGATTTTTTCAAGGAAGATGAAGAAAATCTCTAGAAGAATCCTCTAGAACTCAAGGAGACATCAGCGTAATTGGCTACCTTTTACGTTTGTCGCAGAGACTCCAAAGAATGTAGGGATTGCGGATTCTGCACGGAACATTTTGTTTGTCCCGGCGTTGGCAAGCCAAGCATAGAGCGGTTTGAGACGGCTTGCGTGGACTGCGGCGTATGCCTCATGGCTTGCCCCTACCAAGCTGTTCAGCGAGTAAGGGACACCGTTCCTCGGAAGCAAGTCAAGATTAACATAGACGGCACCGAGTTTGCCGTACCCAAACGGATAACCGTGAAACGGGCGCTTGAGCTGCTTGGCTTAGAATTTACCAGATTTCCTGAAACCAGCTCGATCTTCGCTCCATGCGAGACTGGCGGCTGCTTCGCGTGTGCCATGACCATCGACGGAGAAGTTAAGCCCTCTTGTGTCACGCCTGTAAAAGACAGGATGAATATCCGCCTTGAACTGCCTGAAGGCTACATCCCGGTGAGAAGGGTCTCCGGTTTCATGCCCCACCCTGTTGGCGGGGTCGGCACGCCATGGTGGGTGAAAAAGAGTAGCCAGCGCTTCGTTGAGGTTGCCTGTTTCACTCATGGCTGTAATTTACGTTGTCCTCAATGCCAAAACTACACCGTGACCTACGATAACGTGGCAGAACCCTTAACGCCATTTGAAGCAGCAGCCGTCCTAACGGCTGAAAGGAACAAGTATGATGTGAATCGGATGGCTATCTCGGGCGGAGAACCCACATTAAACAAGGAGTGGCTGACAAGATTCTTTCAAGAGCTCAAGCGACTCAATCCTGACTCTGAAGCAAGGTTGCACTTGGACACAAACGCGACTGTACTGACTTCGGAGTATGCGAACAGCCTTGTGGAGGCTGGAGTCACAGATATCGGACCCGACCTGAAGGGCCTCAGAACAGAGACGTTCATGAAAATCACGGGAATAGCCGACAGAGATCTCGCTGATCGTTATTTGAAGAATGCCTGGTCCATCACGGCGTACATTATCGAAAACTACTATCCTGATCAGCTATTTGTCGGACTAGGCGTCCCCTGCAACAAATACTTCATAACGCTGGATGAGATTCGAGAGATAGGTGAGAGAATAGCCGCCATAAACCCGGAGGTGCAGGTGTGCCTCCTCGACTATTTCCCAAGCTTCCGCAGACAAGACATGAATCGACCAACCGTTGCTGAGATGCGCAAAGCGCGAGAAACTCTTCTAAAGACAGGACTGACAACCACACTGGCTCAAACGACGATAGGACACCTTGGCCCCTGAAAATAGGATGGCGCTTTCCTATTTTTCTGGAATTCCGGTTAGTAAAGAAGGATACTGTTAACTTATTTGTCATAGAAGTCTTCTGACCTATTGTTCATCTGACCTGATTCGACTCTTTCTTCTTGTTCTTTCGCAAGTGGCTTTCGCAATTTCGTTTCGATTTGAATCTAGACCCTCATCTTGAGAGAGCCTGCACAATTGCCTCTTCTATCTCGGCGCTCCTGCCGCTTATGACTCTATCGTAGAGCTCCATGATATCTTCAGCTTCTAGCTTTTGCTGCTGAAACGCCAATACTCTAATTAGGAAACCGTTTAGACGTCCAACCAAGAATCCTCTAAGGTAATCTTCTTTTGACTTGACGAGAAGCTTGAGATGATTCATCACCTTTATTTCTGCATTAATGCTTTCTTCTAACATTCTATCCAATTCTTTCTCAATCAAGCCTCTCGCTGTATGATCCATGCGCTCACTTTCCTTCCTTGTTCTGCAAGATTTTTTGAAACTGAGGTGTAAGGCTGCATGCGGAATATTTTCTTCCGCCAACTTTCAGTATTTCACACTGTGCAATCCCTAATTCCGAAGCTGACTTCAAGATTTTCTGAATAGTTCTTCGGTCTGAACCAAGTTCGGTTGCTATTTTGTTTGGTGTTGCTCTACCCTCTCTTTCGAGTATCCTGACGACTTCAGGTAGTTTTTTGACGCTCAATTACGTTCACCTCATATAAGACCTTAATACCTGATACTATTTAAAACCATCGGTAACGGGTGATATTGCATAGGTCGGGTGAAATTACCACAACCTTTATAAGCAACGTATATCTTATGTATATCTTAGGAGATATAGAAATGATATGCAAATACTGTGGCTCTACCCATGTTGTCAAGAATGGCAGAGTCAAAGGCAAGCAAGTGTTCAAATGTAAGATTTGTGGTCATAGGTTCACCGAAGGTTCTGCTTTTCCTAAGATGCGAACTGAGTCACGCATAATCTCTACAAGCATAGACTTGTATTTTGAGGGTCTAAGCGTGAGAAAAGTGCAGACCCAGATAGAGAAGATTTTTGGCGTTCACGTTAGCCAAGTAACCGTTTGGAAATGGGTAATGAAGTACGCCAAGTTAGTGTCGGAGTTTGTTGAAACGCTGAAGCCTCAACTCTTAGGCGTCTACAAGGTGGATGAGACTGCAATCAAGTGCAGAGGTATTCAGAAGTGGTTCTGGGAAATCATAGACGAACAAACCAAATTCTTGGTCGCCTCTCATCTGTCAGGATCAAGAACTGCAAAAGACGCTATCGCTCTCTTTAAGAAAAGTATGAAAGTTGGGAAGAAAAAGCCAGTGTCGATTTATGTGGATGGGTTGCCAGCTTACATACAGGGTTACAATAAAGTGTTCCGAACATTGCGAAAGGACACAAGACCCGAACTAATCAGAAAAGTCGGTTTGAGAGCCGTAAATTCCAATAATTCGGTTGAAAGGTTACACGGAACACTAAAAGACAGAACAAAGCCTATGAGAGGACTGAAAGATGAAGAAACCGTGAGAACCCTGCTAGAAGGTTGGGTTGTTCATTACAACTATGTGCGAAGGCACCAATCTCTAAATGGTGAAACACCAGCACAAGCAAGTGGAATAGAAATGCAGAACAATTGGCACGTTCTTGTCAAAAAAGCAACAAAAAACATGGTTGAAATGGAGATGAATCTTAAGAATGAGAATCAAATATCAAGTAAAGAACAACCAATAGTGGTGATGGCACGATGAAAAGAATTTTGGTTAGTCTTCCAGAAGGGATATGGAAGATTGTAAATAACGATCTTAAAGGCAAGATTGGAGAAAGCGACAGCGAGATTGTTAGAAACATAGTCATAGCCTACCTCTCAGAGAAGGGATATTTGACTAAGAAGAGTGAATAATCATGAAAAAACTGTCAAAACGGAATCCAATAAAGGAATTGGCACAGGAATTAGACGTTTTTGACGATATGCTTTCTACATTGGTTGAATTACTTGAAGAGAAAGGAATAATCTCAGAAAGGGAATTTGAGGATAAAATGAAAGCAAGGATTGAGAGGACAAAAACCATTAAGAGCTACAGGGACATTCAACTTGACAAAGAGGATAAGTAGTGTAAGCCAACCTAAACCAAATGTGTACGCATGCGTGCAAGTGCCAATAAATAAATTCATATACCATTCAATGGAAAATGATGATACGCATGTTTGGGGTCGGCGTAACTTAAGCACTTCCTTCGTACCCAGCTTTAGTTTTCGCTGGCCCCGAACAATGTACCCACACATGACCCAACGATTGGTAACGTTCCAATTTGACCTTGCCCGCAGAGGTGCTAGCACTCCTCTACGTGGTCGCTTTGGGCAACCGTTGTCACATGTTCTAGGCTTGCTCGGGGCTGGTTGGATAGTTGGCGATAGCGTGCCAAGGGGATATTAGCTTGATGAGTTTAACAGTAGCTTTGAAATGCTCCTGAATCCTGCCTTTTGGTTGCGCTATTCTCTTCTCCAAGTATCCTTCAAGATGCATCACATCTAAGAGAGCCTTTAGTACCTGACCATGTCTAAGAGGTTTAGACAACCAAGGAACTATCTGTTGCTTGGTAAATTCACCGTCACCGAATTGCTTCTGAATGGCGCTGGCGACTCCATAAATTCGCCCATGTCGATCTCTTGGTTTGCCGAGCTTGATTTTTCGATTCCTTTTTCCATGTGCTATAGCATAAAGACTGCCATCAGGTCGCCTATAATATTTGTACAATCCGACATCTTTGCCTCTACCAAGTGTCCTAGAAGGCACCTCTCCCAGAAATGTGTCTTGACCAATAACTGCTGACGTGCCATAGGCAGAATTGCGTTTCATAGAAGGGAATATTTCAAGTGTTGCATAACCATCTTGGTCGATTGAAGTAATGTTGATTGAACTAGCTTCTTTGCTCGTTAAGATGAAAAAGCCATCGGTAACAACAGTGTCATCTCCTATTGTGACTTGCAGAGGAAGAGGTAGTTTTCGAGTAACCACATCTTTTGATTTCTCAGTCATATCTTTAGCACAATCCTCCGTACCCGAACCTCAATTATTCCCAACAGTACAAATAAAAGCTTTTCCAACACGAATGAATCAATAGGTTGGTTGTTCATCACCATGACAAATAAGTTAACAGTATCGTAAAGAAGAAAATAACATAAGTATCCATCGAACAAAAGGTGTAAGCAGTGAGACAAAAATGTCAGCCCACCTGAAAAGGGGACTAATCGTCTGGATACTGGGCTTCCTGACCTTCCTAGCAGCCATAAACACGCTCTACGCTGTGATTCTTGGAATAGAAAAAAACGCCGCAGAACCAGTCAACCCCTACCTCATAAGGTATGTAATACCCGACATACCTTTACATTACTACTTCTGGGGTTCTGTCGTAGCCACATGTGCGTTGCTAGCCGTGACCAGCATATTTGCCTTCCGGAGACTACCAGACCGGCATCTATTCTGGAAAATCGATAAGCTAGAGGAAGGTATTGCAGAAAACGCAGAAACCATGAGAGCCACGCAGAGGAGCCTACTCGTAGACCTAGCAGACGGCAGGAAAGCCCGAGAAGAACTCATCACCAAAGTTGACAAATCCCTTGCAGACACGAGAAAAGAAACGCTTTCCAAGCTGCAGAAGCATGAGGAAGCAATACAAGGGATGAGCAAGGATGTCCAAAGTACCACGAGAGAAATGATATTCAGGATAGAGCAAGAACACGACAAAGCGATAGAGCAAATGAACGTGACCCTGGAGAAAGCCGTGAAAAAACAGGCGACCCAGATAAAAGCGATGACGAAAAGAGTTAAAAAACTCGAACAAAAGCTACTCCCACAGCCAAAACTGACAAGCCAGAACAAAGCAGAAACCATAAGAGGCATAGGCCGACAACTGGGAAAGGAACTAAAAGCCCTAGGAATAACCACCGTTGCTGAGTTGATCACGGCTGATCCAAGAACCCTAGCGAAGGAAACACGTGCAACAAGAAATATGATAAAGCACCTGCAGACGACAGCTCAGCTATTGATGATACCTGGTATAGACGAGAATCATGCAGAGCTCCTAGAAGAAGCTGGAATCACTACCCGAAAAGACCTAGCTGGCCAAGAACCCATACAGCTAAGCCAGAAATTGCAACCAATAGTCAAAACCTACATAGAACAGAAAAAACTGAAAAAGCGGGAAATACCGACAATCGAAGAACTATCTTCGTGGATAAAACAGGCAAAAATCTAACACCTCTCCTGTTCGCCATCCTCCATAAAAAGCCCAAAAAAGAGCGACCACTGAATGAAAATTCTATTCGTCTGCACAGGCAACTCTTTCAGAAGCCCTGTTGCAGAGGCCCTTCTGAAAAAGCTTCGCGGTGATCTTGAGGCAGATTCGGCTGGAACACATCCGGCGTCAACTATAGCCCCAAACGCAACGAAACTGCTGAAAAAGATGAACGCCGCGAAAAAACTCAAGAAGATTCCAGAGGGGGTAGATCAGAAAAATCTTGAAGAGTATGACCTTATAGTCGCGATGGGAGAGGAACATAAGAACCACGTCATCCGCAAGCACCCCTATCTAAAAGGGAAGATAATAATCTGGAACATTGACGACCCCTATTTTCTCTCAGCTGGGTCAGACAGAAGAATCCTGAGAGAAATAGAAGAAAACGTGAGGGAACTATCCGCCTCTCTCTAAAACTTGCTACGTCTATCTTGAATAATCAGTAATTCGCTTCTGGAAGAGAGCGTCCCTTAGCAGATTACTGTGCTGTATCCAATATTCCATCGGAATTTCGAATCTGCTGGCTATTCTGGCTAAAGCCTCCTCGAAAGTGTCATATTTCAACGGCTTCTGTTTCATAGCGTTTCTCACGTTTTCGCGAACCTGCCAGACCCCGACTGGCATGATGTAGTCCGGATGTGCCTCACGGAGCACGACCACACGGGCTTGCCTTCTCTCCTTCGTCAGCGATTCGCCAACCGCCAGACGAGCCGCGTAATAACAACCTCCGATCTTTGCGTACTTCGTTCGCCCTTCGTAGCCTTCCCAGTCAGAGAACATGATCGTGTGACGGTCGCTTGGATTCCAGATGGTTCCAGGATACCAGGCTTCCATCGCCTCATAGCTCCAGGCGCCGGGAATCATCAGAACCTCAAATCGGTTATCCAGATACTGAGATTCATAAACGCGGTACTCGTTAATCTCTGGAAACAGCTTGATCTGGTTGATTTGGCCTTTTGAAATTGTGCTGTCCACCGCGGTTATACTCCAGCGAGTCGGAACCAGTCGCCTATTATCCTTCAAACCAAATGCCCCGACACTGAAGGCTCTCTGAATCTTCGAAACCAAGACTCCCTTGTCATACAGCGTAGTAACCGCATCAGCTGCCTTCCGATCTGTGTCTCCATAGGCTTTCTCGATGTGGTGATTCCAACGAGACGATACGACGTCTAAATCTCTCATAATCGCCGAGGGACCGAAAGGCTGAACCGCGTCATCCAGAACGAAGCTTCTCCTTGGCCTCTTCTTCAGCGTCAACTCAACATCCACGGAACTCTCGGACAAGGCAAGCTCACGAGTTCTCTCCATGATCCGTCCACCCCCCTCAAACTTCTTCACGTGAACCCTGTGCTTCCCACGAACCAACATCGATCTGAAGCCCACAATCTCATCGATTGACTTCCCGAACCACAGTTCAGGCAGGTCGTATAAGCTCGTATTTTCATGGACTGGCGGGACTAGGGGACCAGCATATACGTAAGGATAGCCGATCCGGCCCACAAAAACACTGGGTGGGGAAGCGCCATCAACATCCTTGTCTTGGATCAAAGGCATCGTCCTGAAGTAGTATTTTAAGCGGACAACCAGGGGGCAACGAGTTTTTCCACACAGAAATTTTCCGCCTTTACAGGCGACGCATAAGCCCTTTCCCCAAGCTACACTAACAGCGTTCGCCCTCAGCAAATCTGCATTATGACTCAGATCTGCGATGATGCCGGAGTTATCGATGAGATTCAGAATCCACCCGCTATCTTCACTAACTTTCTTTGACCTGAACTTCCTTGCACCCTTAATCAGCTTGCCCTGTCTTTTCACTTTTTATTGCCACCGAGCTTCATCAATGATTTTGCTGACTCGCTTAAAAGAACTTAGTACATGAAAACATTAATTGAAGTGACCGACGGAACACTCAGGGCTCATTTCACTTTCGCCCAAACCGGTCAGATTGTCTTTTCTAGTCAACGTTATCATCCGCACGCACGCGTTTACCTTTCTGTCAAAGAAGATATATCATTAAATGGGTGTGTAATTACACAACAGCAAGGAGGTGGTTCAATGGATGGTGAATTCGATGATATTACGGAAGTATGGAATCGCTTTGAGGATTTTCAGCATGTATGCCTCGCAACAATAGAAGGTGATCGACCCAAGGTTAGACCCGTAACACTGATTCACTTCAATGGAAGATTTTGGGTCACAACGGACACAGGGAGTGCAAAGGTCAAGCAAATTCAGAAGAATCCGAAAGCGGAATTTTCTTTTGTGTTCAAAGAGGGAGACACAGATTGTTGTATAAGAGTTGCCGGGCTAGCCAAGATAATCAAAGACAAAGAGACAAAGGAAAGAATAGCGGGACATTGTGCCTTTTTCAGCGAACATTGGGAAAGCGTAGATGACCCGGGCTATACGTTGTTAGAGATATGCCCCGCTGAGATTGAATACGTGAGACCAGACAAAACAGTTCATATGAAAGTCTAGACTAGAATGTTAAGACACACATGAAGACTTGAGGACTCACAATCAAAATATCGCACGCACAAACGGCTACTTCAAAGCGGCTGTCTTCTTGAACAGATGCTTGAGCAGTTCCTGTGCCATAGCCAACTACTATCACCGCCCCAAACCCAGCTGGATCAGCACCATCTGAAGAATCGCAAGAGGTAGCAGGTACTTCCACGCTCCTGCAATCATCTGGTCGATGCGGAATCTGGCAAAAAGTGCTCGCAAGGTGGTTAGAAGTATAACTGCACAGGTCGTCTTCAGAAGGAAGGGAACAATCGGCGGAATCATCCATAGGTTGTTCGGACCCCCCAGAAACAAGGAAGTGACGAGCGAAGCCGCCAACAGAAGTTCCACATCCTTTCCAAGCCTGATTAAAGCCAGCTTTGGGCCTCCAAACTCAGTCATCCACCCTGCCACAATCTCAGTTTCAGCTTCAGGAATGTCAAAAGGAATCCATTCCAACTCAGCGAGTAGGCATAAAACGAAGATGGCAAAGCCGAGAGGCTGAAGCCAGATGAACCAAGCTGTATTTGAGGCTTGCCAAGCTGCAATTTCACTGATAGATAAGGTTTTGGCCGCAATTGCCGGACCAACCATCACGAGACACATGGGAATCTCATATCCTAGCATCTGAAAACCAGCGCGTATGCCACCAACTGAGCTGAATCTGCTCACGGAACTCCAACCAGCAATGAAAACCGTCACCGCTATCAGTGTGAACACGAACATCAGAAAAATCAGGTCGCCCTCGAAGCTGATGACGGCGGCCAGATCTGCTAGTGGTATGATGAATAGTGCGAGGAGCGGCAAAGACAGTAAGAAAATCGGCGCACTATTAAACATAACCTTGTCAGCCGCCTTAGGTATAATATCCTCCTTCGAGAGCAGCTTGACAAAATCGGCTAGGGGCTGCAGTATCCCCGACGGACCCGTGTAGAGGGGTCCATATCTGTTTTGGAGCTTGGCAAAGAACTTCCTATCCACCCACTCATAAAAGAGGGCCAAGGCTATGAGAAAGAGGAAACCTGGAAACAGAAGAATCTCTAGGAACGCTACTATCCCTTCCCATACCATCTAGTGACATGTCCTCCTCCATCTAGGTTGCACGGGCGTGACCACCATTTTGTCCTCGCCGCCACAACGGAAGCAAAATAAGAACCGCCATCAACACCACCGCTGCGTAAACGACCGGAAAAATACCCGGTGTAACTAACGATGTAGCAAGGATGAACGCGAGAATGTCAAAGATCATAAAATAAACGGCGTAGACTAGAAACCTTTCAACATCAACCTGAAGCTTGCGGGCGGGTAGGTCCTCGCCGCAAGCATATGGGGAAACCTTGTCTGTGGTCTTTTCCCCTCTCGCTCCCACTCTTCTTCCAATTAGATAGAGGAACAGTGCGATGAGTAGCGATAGGAAAAAGATGAAGGGCAAGGAAATTAACGGATCGATCCGCATCCACTTCACTCCATTCTCTTGGGGGCTTCAGCTCTTATAACTACCACTTCTTGTTTTTATGGTGTTTAGGTTTCTGCTTATCGGAGTCGTCTCATCTATCCAAGCTTAATCTTTTTCGCTTGAAGCGAAGTCCACTAAGGGTATAAATCATATAAAACTATATCTGGAAAGGGTATCCATAACTTCAAACAGCAGTGAATGCTGACCTAGTCAAGGTGAATTGAATGGGTAAGATAAACGTTGGTGTTGTCGGAGTCGGTAACTGCTTTGCGGGACTGGTTCAGGGTATAGAACACTATAGAAAAAATAGGAAGAAGAGAACTGGGCTGATGTATGAGAAGATTGGTGGCTATGGCGTTGAAGATATCGATTTTGTGAGTGCCTTTGACGTTGGGAAGAACAAAGTTGGAAGATCCCTATCTGAGGCTATCTTTGCGGATCCCAACTATGTCGACTGGGTTAATTCCGTTCCTGGCGGTGACGTGATAGTCAAAGAGAGTCCAATCCTCGATGGCATCGGCGTATATACAGTCAATAAAATAGACCCCATAGAGCAGACCAGATCAGCTGAAGAAATAGAGAAAGAAGCGATTGACGAGATTGAGCAGACAGGAACTAGACTGCTGGTTAACTATCTCCCTGTGGGCAGCCAAAAGGCAACCGAATTCTGGGCTGATGTTGCTCTTAAAACTAACTGCGCTTTTGTCAATTGTATACCCGTCTTTATCGCTTCGAACGAAAAATGGGAGAAGCGGTTCAGAGAGGGGCGGCTTCCTGTTATCGGCGACGACATCAAATCCCAGATAGGCGCAACCATTGTTCACCGGGTGTTGACGAAACTGTGCTTAGACCGAGGGGCAGAGATAGATAGAACCTATCAGATAAACGTTGGAGGGAACACGGACTTCCTAAATATGTTAGAACGGGAAAGACTAGAGAGTAAGAAGATATCGAAGACTGAGGCAGTACAGAGTCAGTTCACAAGGAGACTTGATGACGACAACATCTACATCGGACCTAGCGACTTCATCCCGTTCTTGGGTAACAGAAAGTTGGCCTTCATCAGAGTTGAGGGTAGGATGTATGCAGATGTTCCTTTCAACATGGAGTTGAGATTGGATGTGGATGATAAGGCGAATTCTGGCGGCACGACTG
>Ga0209636_10005156_pt1 | contig 13355 bp, 11 predicted proteins | sample DeeMarSWOR152_54_FD_187464 | JGI IMG/M metagenome (GOLD analysis project Ga0209636, IMG submission 187464) | Marine sediment microbial communities from White Oak River estuary, North Carolina - WOR-1-52-54 (SPAdes) (version 2) | ecosystem: Environmental > Aquatic > Marine > Intertidal zone >...
GTATTACGGAGTATTCCTGGTGTCGGTCCGGTGATTGCGCCAAGTATCCTGGCCGTTACGGGCAATCCAGAACGATTTTCCAATATTCGTGCCTATAAATCGTTTTGTGGACTTATTCCCCGTAAGAAGCAGAGTGCGACATCGGATAGAAAGGGGTTACGAATCACGAAAGCAAGTCAGCGGATTTTGAAGAAAGGCTACTGTTTAGCCGCGGAAACAGCGCGTCGCTATGATCCTGAAGCAGCGTGTTTGTATCATCGACTCAAAGCGAGAGGGCGTCATCATAATCAAGCGATCTGTGCGGTGGCAAGTAATCTTGCCGGCAGAACCTACAGTGTTATGAGACGCACTGGCTTAGGAACCGACAAGCTACTCCACAACACTACTCATCTCAGGTATGTGATAAGAAATTTTGAAGGTAAAGACGTTGACTTGCAACAAGGGAGAGCACTGGTTGTTGAACGATTCCTCACCAAAACAACGGGGAGAGCGCCTAATTTTTATTCGAGGCAGTCTCTCCCGACGAATCAGGATAACTCCTCATATGATGAGAGGCTACTCTCCCCGTGAATAATTATAATACCCAATGATGGTTTGTAAAGGGGGCAAATACTCTTGATTCTGCTTAGGAAATATTTGTGTCCAATCCAGGATGATCTCCAAATATTGTCGATCTTTTAGGGAAGTGAGTACCCAGTTGGTCAATACCTGGCATGGTGTTTGATAATCAAAAGATGTTTTGGCACAGAAACGCCAGAGGCGACGCAACCGGTGTTTGAAGTGAATGGGGATAGGAATTTCTCGGGCTAATTCTGAGAGTATCGCGCGCCTCACTTCGATGAGTGCATATGTTATTAGAATAAGTGTTTTACGCGAGTGCCCGTGCAAAGTGCTGGCGAATAGTGTATTGACAAATTTCCTCAGCTTACTATACTGAGATGATGGGGTAGGGTAAATCCTTATTTTTTTCATAAAAACCTCCTTACCCCATCTTATCATTTCATTCCCAAAAAATCAAGACAAAAAAGTGGAGAGGACTCAGCCCTGGCTGCCCTTGACTTTTGCTGGAATTTTCATACAATCTAATAATGAGAATCGTTACAAATGACGAAATGAAGAAGATTGATGCATGGGCTATCAAAAATCTTGGTATTCCAGGCATCGTCTTGATGGAAAATGCGGGTAGGGGGTGCGTAAATATACTCGAAGAATATTTTGACCTGGAAAATCTAAAGGTTTTGATCATCTGTGGCACAGGTAATAATGGCGGGGATGGTTTTGTAATCGGCAGACACCTACAGAATAGAAATGCCATTGTAAAGATTATCCTCATTGGAAAAGGAAGTCAATTAAAAGGTGATGCACTCTTAAACTATAGACTTGCAAAAAAGTCGAAAATTGAAATACATCAAGTCGCTTCTATAGAAAACATTAAACAACTTTGTAACACATTTAATCCTGTAGTGCTCGTTGATGCTCTTTTCGGAACAGGATTTAAAGGCGCGCCCAAAGGTATCTATCATAACAGTATAGAAGTAATTAATAACTCTGATGCATTTATCTTCTCTGTGGATATTCCTTCTGGCATAAATGGTGATGATGGGCAATTTGAAAAAACCTGCGTGATAGCAGATGCTACAGCAACTATGTGCCTGCCAAAACGGGGTAATTTTCTCTATCCTGGGAGAGAATTCTGCGGAGATCTCTATGTCGTTGATATCGGTGTTCCATATAACCTCATTGATCAAGGTTTTCCAAGAATCGTAGAATTTGAGGATGTCAATCATCTCCTTCCATTCAGACCACCTGATGGTAATAAAGGGACCTTTGGGAATATTCTTATTATAGCTGGAGCGCGGGGCTTTTCCGGTGCAGCCGCGATGGCCGCGATTTCTGCCTTAAAGGTTGGTGGTGGACTCGTCCGTCTCGCCGCACCCAAAGGAATCATGGATGCCTTAGAGTCGAGACTATTAGAGGTTGTTAAGGTACCACTTCCCCAAACTGATGACGAAACAATTAGCCCCGACGCAACACGCATTCTGCTACAGCATCTAGAAAAGACCGACGTTGTCCTTGTAGGACCAGGTATTACGACTCATCCAGAGACTGCCACATTTCTGTTAAAATTTCTACCACAGGTCTCAGTACCTGTTATCATCGATGCTGATGCGATCAACATCATCGCTCAGAATATTAAATTTTTCAAAAAGATACGCGCACCATTCATTCTTACACCACACCCCGGTGAACTTTCGCGTCTCACCAAACAGATGCCACAGAAGATTAACCTGAAACGGGTTGATCTTGCACCACAATTGGCGAAGGAATATGGTGGTGTTCTCATATTAAAGGGAGCACCAACAATAGTTGCCACACCAGAAGGAGAGGTATATGTGAACCCCACCGGTAATTCAGGACTTGCATCGGCCGGCTCAGGCGATGTCTTGGTTGGGATGATCAGTGGATTCCTGGCTCAGAATTTATCGCCTGCTGACGCAGCAATAATTGCTGTTTTCTTACACGGATTATGTGCTGAGCTGGCGATGGACGAAAGCAATGAATATGCCTTAACAGCGGGGGATCTGATTACCTATATTCCACATGCCATAAATTATCTATTGAGGAGAGAGTATTTAGAAGACATAAGTAATGATTAAGATACTGATCTGTTCGATACTTTTTTCGGTAAGTATTTTTTCGCAGAATATATTTTGGGATCGTTACACAATCATACCCCCACTCGGTAGAGTCAAATCCATTGCAACCTCACCTCTCGATGTCTTTGCAATTAGTGATGACTACCTTCTTATATTCGACAAGCAAACCTTGGTTCTCAAGAAAACGATTCACTTTGACGAGGACATAAGCCTTGTTGGATATGACCAACAATACAACGATCTCTGGATCTTAGGCACTGCCGACATTATTCGATTGACTGTAGTAACATATTCTATGATACAATACCCATTTACAGATGAAATAGGGAGATTCGGTGTTGGTAAGGATTATCTTTATCTTGATGGTGTCAAAAACTATGCACTCAACAAAAAGACTGGTGAATTAAAGATCATTCAAATATTTCCTGGAGATGTAGTGTGGTTTGGAAGAACTACTACCGCAGATTTTAGAAAATACCCGTTTCTAACGCCATACTACTACACTGATGAGCAGCAGGAATCAGAAGCTCCGTTCGATCAATTTCCGATAACTGTTCTCTTTGATGATGGTATATATCTCTATGTCGGTACTCGCGGATACGGAATTCTGAAATACAACAAGATATCGTGGCAGAAACAACGAATTATCTACGGCCCCCTCGATTCGGAGATCAGGAATGTAAAGAAGTTTGATAATACAATATGTTTCATCAGCTCCCAAGGGCTATCGTATTATCCAAGCGCAATTGATAATTGGAAGTATCGCCGATTCAGTCATCAGATTACTGATTTGCTCTTTGTCGACAACAAGTTCATCATCGGCTTCGAGAATCGTATTTCACGGGTCGATGGCAGTATGATATTTTCAATAAGCAATTTCACGACTGATGTGTATGAACTCGATTCAGATGAGCAGTATATCTATATTGGTACTCATTCTGGGTTATTCAAAATGTATAAGGGAACCTCTGAAACCGTGCCATTTGGTCCAGATCGATTTCCCGTCTATGCCATTCATGCCACGAAAGATGAAATATTCGTTGGTGGCGAATTTGCATTTTACAGATACAATAAAGAAAGTGAAATGTGGTTTACAATATTACCGTATGGAGTCAAGGATATTGCTGAAATCGAGGAGGAATTGTATCTTCTCGGTGTCAATAATCAGATCATCAAGTACAAGAGACCTCAAGGGGGGGATTTAGGAAACGTTGACACAAACTGGATTTTACTCCCTTACTTTAACATCTATGATATTGCAACTGACAGCGAGGTACTCTATTGCGCCTCCTATGCAGGGGTCTACTACTATGAACCAGAGACTGAACTCTATAGGGTTATTAATAATCTTCCTCGTATAAAGTTTGATTATGTTTTTTTGGCTGAGAACAACATTATAGCAGTCTCTCACAGTACCATCTACTCGCTGCCCCTTAAATATCGAGACTAATAATCTGGTCCAGAGCTATAAGTCGCCAATCAATGGTCAAAAATGTGAGTCTATATCCTATGGGAAATAACAGATTATGATGACTGAAAAACGCCTGAGCTTCATCGAACATCTCGAAGAATTGAGAAAGCGAATTCTTTATTCAATTGCCTGCGTAGGTATTTTCTCGGCAATTGGATTCGCTTTTTCAAAAAAGGCATTGGCAATCATCGGGCAACGTACCCATTTGGAATCTGTGTATTTCTTCTCGCCAATCGAGGCATTCACTGCTCAGATCAAAGTAGCAATTTTCTTAGGAATTTGTGTGTCATTCCCATTCGTTCTGTATCAAACATGGGCATTTATCGGACCAGGGTTAACGAAAAGAGAAAGAGGGCTTTCTCTCTCCTACATCGTTACCGGCATCGTGCTCTTTAGCATCGGTATTCTCTTTGGCTATTTCATTCTTATCCCCTTTGGATTAAGATTTCTCCTCTCTTTTGGTTCCGAGCAACTGCAACCTCTCATGAACATAAGTAAATATCTCGGCTTTATCTTCTGGTGTCTCCTTGGCAGCGGGTTTCTCTTTCAACTACCGCTCCTTCTCTTTTTCCTCATCAAGTTAGGAGTTGTGCGCATTGAGACAGTGACGAAACACAGAGCAGAGGCGATTGTAGTAATATTGGCGTTATGTGCCGTAATCACGCCAACCGGTGATTTCTTCACCCTCCTCTTGATTTCAATTCCCTTATTGCTTTTGTTTGAGTTGAGTATCCTTGCCGCACGCCTCTCACAGAGAGGCAAAAAATAGCACTGCTGTATCCTCACAGCAAAAATTCCTAAACATTTTCGGTAATAGGTAATAAAGGCAAGTCCAAATGGTATAATGCTCACCCCAATGCCTTGGTGACCGCAAGGCTGTTTTTTCTTGACATTAACACCATTTTACTATATAATGCTTTTATTTTATTCGGTAGGACATAATGATGGGGCCGTAGCCCAGTTGGGAGAGCGCTTGACTGGCAGTCAAGAGGTCACGGGTTCGAATCCCGTCGGCTCCATATGACCCTTTATGGGAAAGTGAGGAAGAATGAAGGCACTGTTAATAACAAGTTTATTTGTGTTTTTGGTTATCGGTATTATTGGTTGTGCTCCAAGCCAGACCGTCGAACAGGGCAGTACGACTCCAACAACCGAAGAGAAAAAACTGGAAGCCGAAAAGTATTACTCCATAGGCTACGAATATCTGAAACAGGGCAAGCTCGACGAGGCAATAATTAATTTTGACAAGGCAATAGAATTATGGCCCCAATATTATGCAGCGTATATTGCCCTTGCTCAAACATACCGCGCAAAACGTGATATTGCTGAAGCTGAAATGCGGTATATAACAGCCAAGAAAATTGACCCGAATGATCCAAGGGCATATGAAGGACTCGGTGCACTCTACACAGAACAACAAAGGTATGGCGATGCAATCGATGACTATGAGAGTGGTCTCAAGGCTGATTCGACGAATGTGAACCTACTCAATGGACTCGGGTATATCTATATGAAAATGAAAGAGTATGACAAATCACTCTTGTACTATAGGAAGAGCCTCGAATACGAACCTGAGAATCTCATAACGATCAAGGCGATAGCCGATGTGTACATTGAGAAAGGCGAGCCAGATAAGGCAGTGGATTACTACAGAGATCTTGTACAAAAGAGGCCGAAAAACACAGAGGTAAGAAAGAAGTTTGCCGAAACCCTGACTGACCTCAAGCGCTATGATGAGGCAATCGAGCAGTACGAATATCTTCTTGCAGAAGACCCGGATAACTGTACACTGTGTCTCCAGAGTGGCTTGGTCTATCAGAGACTGAGAAAATACAGTGCTGCGCGCGAGAAATTCACAAAGGCTCGACAGCTCGAACCAGATAATCCCTTGCCAGTGTTGTATCTGGCTGACCTCAATATAGCTCAGAAGCAATATGCTGCTGCAGAAAATTTGGTCAAAGAGGCAAAAAAACTGGATCCCGGTAGCATGTATGGAGAAATATTACTCGGTGATATCTACACCAGACGAGGAAGTAACGCAAGAGATACCTGGTTGAATAACAAGAGCAAAAAGAACTGTCCAACACTCGACAGCGCTATCAACTATTTACGCATGGCAATCTCTCACTATACTAAGGCAAAAACAGATGACATGTTTGGAAGTTATGCAAAGACAGAGATTACTCGCTGTAATAATTGGATAGAACAGTTGTCAGAGGACAAATGGTTTTATTGTAAATAAAGGGGGATGGAGATGAGAAGTCGAGGCGTTTCTGGTTTTGGTGTGATTCTCACCCTTCTCATACTATTGATGATCGGCTACTCTGCATACAAAATCGGTCAAGTCCACTTTACGCATGGATCACTCAGCGGTAAGGTTGAAACTGCAGCAAAATTAGCATATACAATGGCTGACGAAGATATTGTGAAGAGACTCATAGAAGATGCCAGAGAAGCAAACGTCGTACTCAATCCAGATTCAATCTTCATCGACCACAGTATTCCTGACTCAGTGAGAATATATGTTACCTATGCTGACTCATCGGATATCCTCGGCATTTATACATACAAACGCCACCTCATCATCGATAAAATTGAACCAATAAAAGTGCGGTTCTAATGCTTCAATCTCCTGTCTTACTCTTGAATCAAAACTATGAACCGCTGACAATCCTCAGAGTGAGGAGGGCAATTACCTTATTGATTCTAAACAAAGTCGACCTTATTGAAAATGAAAACGGAAAATTGATACACAGTATTGCGCTTACTTATCCAGTGCCATCGGTAATACGATTGAAGTATTTTGTATGTATCAAGAGAAAGCAGATATCATTAACAAAAAAGAATATCATCAAAAGAGATAACCACCAGTGTCAATATTGTGGTAAAAAAAAGAAAATGATGACGACTGACCACATAACACCTAAATCATTAGGGGGCGACGATTCATGGGATAATCTCGTCTGTGCTTGTCTTGAATGTAATAACAGAAAAGGAGATCGTACCCTCAAGGAAGCCGGGATGAAGCTGATAAGGAAACCAAAAAGACCAAATTACTTCACCTTTGTCCTCAACGAATTCGGAAGACCAAAAAATGAATGGCGCCCTTTCTTGTTCCAACTGTAGTCTTACATACTATTGCCCGCAGTAGATAAAAAGGTCTACTTCAAAGAACAAGTTCAATATACAGCGCGACAGATACAGTGAGTTGGCATATCGTCGTTTTTTTTGTGATGTCTACACCTGCATCAAGGGATGATCTAATAATAGAAATTAAGGGGAATGTATTCTTTTCCTCACAGTACTTAATGGACGAGGTTACTATCATAAAAACCAAAACAGATGTTGAAAATTTGGTAGCACAAATCATTAGATTCTATGCCGACGCAGGATATCCTTTTTGTCGAATCTATCCGGAAATCACAGCCGAAGGTGCTGCAATCAAAAAAATCCTCCTGACAATCGAAGAAGGCGAGAGAATAAAAGTTGCAGATTATATCTATGATATTCAGGGGAAGACAGTAGAGGGAGTGGTTAAAAAAATCATGGGATTAAAACAGGACAATTATTTTTCAAGTGAAGCGATAAATGATTCAAAGGAAAAGCTGCTCAGAATGGGCGTATTCGAAGATATTAACGAACACATTGTCCATCGCGACGGTAATTATTATGTATTATTTTCTTTGAGAGAAAGAAAGAGTGACTATTTAACAACCTTTGGTTCTTTTGGTGAAAATGACATAAACTTTAGTATCAATTTCCTTTCATTGAACCTTCTCGGTACACTGCGTCAGTTACAATTCCATTATGAATACCAAAAACTCTTTGCTCTGCAATTTACTGAACCTATACTTATATTCCCTGCGTCACTCAACATCAATTTCTCCCTATGGACTTACGACAGTGTTAGACTCATTCAATTCAATGGCAGATTCATCGCACCGCTTGGCAATATTTTCAATGTCTCGTTGCTGTCTGGGGTTGAGTCAGTGTCTTATCCCGAAAACAATTCTGATGCCCAGGGACATACCAATAATGTACTCGGAATAGGCTTTGGTTTAGTTTATGATACATTTAATTTATCTTTCAAACAGGGAATCAATTTCGAACATCTCTTCCGTGCCTATGATAGATGGAAAATGCAGTATGATAGTGAGTTTATTATTAATAAATTCATACTAAAGACGCACTACTACGTGGTTGAAACTGACAGTTTTGAATATTTTGATTACTATCGTATTGGAGGAGCTAAGGATTTGAGGGGATATTATGATGAAGAATTTATAGTCTCTCACGCAATATGGCTGAACAGTGAATACAAAAAATTCTCAATATTTCCACTGTTTGACGTTGGTCTGTTAAACCAGGATATACAATTTTCGTATGGACTTGGTATTGAAGCAAAATCGAGATTTGCCGACGCCTCACTCATTATTGCGTGGCCGAAACATGGAAGCTGGCAAGATGGTAAGATTCATTTGATGTTAGAAAAAGGATTTTAATGCAATGAACGTAAATCGAAAATAGGTGCGCGATTTGAGAGAGGATACCGTCTCATTCCGCACATGAAACTGAAATGTTGGATTTTCTGGGCGGTATGAATTCTGCTGGGAAAGCTGTAGTGAATAGAGATAATTAGAAAAGTGGAATCTTCACAAATTATTGGCAATGCCTGTATCGAGTGTAATCGAGATGCCTGTATCGAGTGTAATCGAGATACCTGTATCGAGTGTAATCGAGATACCTGTATCGAGTGTAATCGAGATGCCTGTATCGAGTGCAATCGAGATGCCTGTATCGAGTGCAATCGAGATGCCTGTATCGAGTGCAATCGAGATAAAGGGTTTCGAAATTTCCGAACACCCCTATAATAGCTAGGAGGTTTGAGTGCTATTACTTTTTTCTTTCTTCTATATGATACCATTTGATTCGCCGGTTATGGATAATATCGAGTATCTTCAGATTAAAGGATTGATTGACATTCCTTCGATCAGGCCGTATGAGATGGGATGGCTTGTCTCTCAGATTGATGAATTGCTCATCAACGATTTCAAACTCAATGAGATTGATAGAAAGATCGTATCGTCTTTTAGTCCATTCTTAGCAAAGAAGGAGGATTTTTCCACACTCTTCTATCTCAATGGGGCTTACCAGAATTCTCCTGAGCTCTATTACGGTATGTTCAGTTACCGTCTGGGTGGTCGTTTGGCTAAGAATATTGTCTATTCACATGGGGGGAGCATCAGACGTGCATCGGAGATCGATAGTCTTGGCGGACATATATGGGAAGGATTTCAACCTTACATGAATGAGGGTCTCATTCAGTTTCAGACAAACAGGGTGATTCTTGATATTGGAAGACGCAACTATCTCCTTGGTGCAGGTGATGATAATAGTCTGCTCTTCTCGCTCGACCCACAGGGCTATGATGGCTTTTTGCTCTTCATTCCGCTCCGATATCTTGAATTCTATGGTATCTTCTCAATCCTCGACGCATACCATGAGCGCTATATCTCGATCCATCGTATTGGCTTGAATATACAGAGGTTTCTGAAACTAGGGTTTTCTGAAGCCATTCTCTTTGCTAAATCACTTGAACCACTCTATCTCAATGTCTTCTTGCCGTACTACGTATCTCAATGGGGTATGAATCGTGATGATAATATCATGTGGTCTTTTGATTGGCAGCTATCAGTAGCTCACTCAATCATCTACGGTGAGTTCCTTATTGATGACTATATGTATGAAGATGACCCCTATCCCGATAAGATTGCATACAAGATTGGAATCAAATCGCTCATACAGAACACGTTCTTAGTCAAGATGAAGTATACATTTGTTGACAAATGGATATACACACATGAGGAACCAATAAACATTTACGCGCGTACCGATTATCTTTACCTTCCTGATTCAGGTAATCCACTGGGATTTCCTCTTGGTAATGATGTTGATGAGTTATCCTTTTCAATCAAATATGTGAATAAGTATGGACTGTATCCAAGTCTCGAAATGAATTACATAAGAAAGGGGCAAGGAAGTATTTTTCTTCCCTATGAGGAAGAAGGCGGAACATGGAACCCCCCGTTCCCATCGGGTGTGATTGAGAAGAAACTTGACGTATTGGTCGGGCTGAATTATCTATTACAGCACAACTCCTATCTTGAGGCAAAAATTGGAAAGAGCTATTGGACCAACTATAATCACACATCAGGAGATGACAGAGATGATTTTCTCTTTAACCTCGCTGTATGGGTTATTTTGTAGAAACATGATGAATCTGCGATGAGGTCGTAATGTTACTATTATGTCTGCTGACATATACCATACCCTTTGACTCGCCGATTATGGATAATATTGAATACCTTCAGATAAGAGGGTTAATTGATATTCCGTCAATCAGGCCATATGAGATGGGATGGCTTGTCTCTCAGATCGATGAATTACTCATCAATGATGTCAAGCTCAACAAGGTCGACAGAAAGATAGTATCGTCCTTTAATCCACTTCTCAAAAAGAGTGAAGACTTTTCAACTCTGTTCCATCTCAAGGCCGAATATCGGAGACGTCCTGACGTATACGGCGGTGTGTTTGATTACCGGCTCGGTGGTTGGTTGACCAACAGCATAGAGTACTCACACGCAATCATGATCAGACGGGCATCTGAGATTGATAGTTCTGGGGGGCGTGCATGGCGCAATTTTCAGGTCTATCTCAATGAAGGATTCATGAGATTCCATATAGAGAAGTTGACGTTCGACATTGGACGGCGCAATTTCCTCCTCGGCACAGGTGATGACAATAGTCTGCTCTTTTCGCTTGACCCTCAGGGTTATGATGGTTTTCTGTTATTTATCCCTTATCGGCATATCGAGTTCTATGGTATCTTTTCAATCCTTGACGCTGCTCAGAAACGATACATCTCGATTCACCGCATAGGCCTGAATATAGACAAGTTTCTCAAGATAGGATATTCTGAAGCCCTCCTGTTTGCGCAGTCTCTCGAACCGTTATATGTGAATTTTTTCTTTCCCTGGGGTGTTTCTCAATGGGTCCGCGCACATGATATCGATGCTAATATTATGCTATGTCTTGATGGGCAGCTATCAGTATTTAATTCAATCATCTATGGCGAGCTCTTTATTGATGATTACCAGACTGCCGAGGTTCCATATCCAAATATTATTGCCTACAAGATCGGCCTCAAATCGCTCATACTGGATAATTTTTTGCTCAAGACCAACTATACATTTGTTGACAAATGGGTATATACACATGAGCTTCCCATAAATACCTATATCCGCACTGGTTATTTCTACCTACCTGATTCAGGCCATCTCTTAGGGTTTCCTCTTGGTAATGATGTCGACAGATTATCACTCTCAGTTAAATACATGAATACATATGGACTGTATCCGAGTCTGTCAATAAATCACACGAGAAAAGGTGAAGGTGATGTCTTTCTTCCCTACGAAAAAGAGTTCGGACCACTCAATCCTCCCTTTCCTTCAGGTATAGTTGAGAAGAAACTGGAGATTGTCTTTGGATTGGATTATCTATTCAGATACAATTTCGGTATAGACGCCCATGTAGGCAGACGATATTTGCGTAACTTCAATCACACAGCAAATAATAACAAAGATGAAACGTTCTTCACTATAAGGCTATGGGCTATTTTTTAACGCTATGAAAGACTCAATGATTTGATTACAGAGCATATCTCCAAGTTCATACAGTCTCTACTTCTATAATGGTCAGTGCTTAAGATGCCTCATATGAGTAAAAATCATTGCCATACCATGTTCGTTGCAGGCTTCAATTACCTCTTGATCACGCGGTGAGCCGCCTGGTTGTATAACTGCCGTCACCCCGCCCTTTGCCACTGCATCAATACTATCTCTAAATGGAAAGAATGCGTCTGAGGCCATCACTACGCCGGCGCTCCTCGGTACAGCCTGTCTCAAGGCAATCTCTACTGCAGCGATTCTCGATGTCTGTCCTGCACCTATCCCTACTGTCCTGCCTTTAACAGCAAGCACGACGGAATTCGACTTTGTCCACTTAACCACCTTCCACGCAAACCTGAGTGTCTCTGTTTCGTAATCATTTGGCGCCCTCTTTGTCACCACGTCCCAGTTCTCAACATCAACCCGGTCTCTTTCCTGAACGAGAATCCCACCGAACACGGGCTTATATACAAATGGGTTCATGATACGAGGCGATACCTCAATTATCCTCATATTCTGCTTCGTCTTCAATATTTCTAGTGCCTTTTTCTCATAACCAGGAGCGATTATGACTTCGAAGAAATGCCTCCCCATGAGCTCTGCGGTCTCCTCCTCAACACTTCTGTTCAATCCAACGATACCACCAAATGCCGAAATCGAGTCTGCCATGTAGGCACGTTCAAATGCCTCAGCTTGTGTATCACCGAGTGCTACACAACAAGGAGTCTGGTGTTTGATGACTGTACAGGCAATTTCGTTAATGAATTCACACGCAGTACCGATTGCTACTTCTGCATCGATTATGTTGTTGTATGAAATCTGTTGTCCTCCATGAGTCATGAAATCTTTTTGAGGTAGTCTATTTAAAAAAAACGTTGCTTTCTGGTGTGGGTTTTCACCATACCGTAGAGAGAGAAATTTCTCTGCGGCAGCAGAGAAGTACTCTCTATCCATGAAGTCACTCGAAAAATATTCGGCAATTACTGTATCATACCAGGCGATATAATCGAATGCCTTCCGTGCAAGGTTCAACCGATATTCCGACGTAAACTTGTTGCCCTTTATTCGTTCGATAACTTCATTATACTGTTTCGGGTCATATACAACGCCTACCTGCCTATAATTCTTTGCCGCTGCTCTGATTAATGTCACACCACCAATATCAATAAATTCAACCATCTCATCGAGCGATTTCCCCTTTTGGGCAAAGAATGGATAGAGGTTACAGACTACGAGACCTATCTCGCCGGTCTCAAGTATTTCCTTTGCAATCCTTCGACTCAATGTCTTGACCCGATCGCTCTCTGACCCACCAGTGTAGTCACTGATTCTAATCGCCTCAATACCATTCTCTTGCAACAATTGTTGCGTACCGCCAGTTGCAATGATGTCGAACTGCAAATCCTTTAATGCCCTTGCAAATTCGATAATTCCCTCTTTGTTAGCAACTGATATAAGAACCTTTTCTTCAACGGATACTTCATCAAATCGTTGTGTCTG
>Ga0209636_10005157_pt1 | contig 13355 bp, 10 predicted proteins | sample DeeMarSWOR152_54_FD_187464 | JGI IMG/M metagenome (GOLD analysis project Ga0209636, IMG submission 187464) | Marine sediment microbial communities from White Oak River estuary, North Carolina - WOR-1-52-54 (SPAdes) (version 2) | ecosystem: Environmental > Aquatic > Marine > Intertidal zone >...
TCTAGACAAACTCAAAAAAGAGCTTAAAGGCAGTGATCCTGCTCTCATCCAGGACGCTCTGTTTGATGCCGAGGAATATTTAAGGACCGCCCTTGAAGAGTCTGGTGAAAACACACCCGGCATCTCGGAAGAAGAGGCCCTTCAGCCCTTGGTTGAGAGATATGGAGCTCCCGCTGAGGTCGCATCTGCCTACAAAGAGATCGAATCCCGCGTACGGCCGGCCCTGACGGTTTCAGAATCGCGGATTACCCGGCCTCAAAGGGCGAAGTTCTTTGGTGCGGTTACGGACGCCCAGGCTTGGGGAGCGTTTCTGTACATGCTGCTCTCCGTCATCACTGGATGCATATTCGGAATGTGGGCGTTTCTCGGCACGACCATTTCTCTTTTTACGCTTATCCTGATCATCGGGCTTCCTGTGACCAGTCTATTTCTGCTTTCCATCCGCGGGATAGCCCTCATAGAAGGGCGGATCGTCGAGGTGCTGCTCGGCCTCCGCATGCCGCGCCGGCCCTTGTTCTTACAGAGGAATTTGACCTGGAGTCAAAAGTTCAAGGTCTTAGTCATTGAATCCCACACCTGGAAGGCTCTGGCTTACATCATCCTGCGTTTTCCCCTTGGTTTTCTCTATTTTGTCATCGCAGCCGGCCTAACCTCTTTTTCCTTAAAGTGTTTTCTCTATCCCCTGTGGTATTGGGTTCTTGACCGTCCTTTGATCACTTTCAGCCAGGAGGTTTATCCTCCGGTGTGGTCCATCCCCTTGATCTCCGTGGCCGGGATTGTCATGCTGCCTCTGATCCTGCATCTGGCCAAATCCGCAGGGAAGCTTCACGCAAGATTTGCCAAATTCATGCTGGTGAGAAAACCACAGGAGATCAATCATGTTTAAAAGTTACTTTGAACTTTTCAAATGACTTTTTCGTCAGCTATAGAAAAGCTGCTTAAAAGTAGTGCATGCTGGCGAGAAAACCACAGGAGATCAATCATGTTTAAAAGTTACCTTTTAATCGCCTTGAGAAACCTGAAAAAACAAAAGGCTTATTCCCTGATCAACATCATGGGAATGGCGGTAGGGATGGCGGGTTTCGCCCTGTTTGCCCTCATGGCTGGTGTGAAACTCAATGCCGATAAATTTCACAAAAACGCTGACAGGATATACAGCGTTGTCCAGGTCGTTCAAGCGGAAAACAAAGAGGAAAAACATCTCGCCTTTACACCCGGTCCCCTGGCAGAGGCCTTGCGAATGGAATTTCCGGAGATCGAGGATGTGGTCAGGGTCGGACCAGGCGGGAAAATGACTTTAAAACGAGGGGATGAAAGTTTTTTCGAAAATAACATTTTATTTGTCGATCCCACTTTTTTGTCCATGTTCAGCTTTGAAATGGCCGCAGGGAGTCCGGAAACCGCACTCTCAGAGCCGTATTCGATGGTCATGTCAGAAGCCGCAGCACTCAAATATTTTGGAGACGAAGACCCGATGGGAAAAGTGTTGACGCTTGATAAAAACGTAAACGTGACTGTGACGGGTATTACCCAAAACATCTCCAGGACTTCATCGATACGCTTCGATTTCCTGATCTCAATGGAAACCAGCAGGGTTCCCTCCGGTGTTCTGGATGACTGGACGCTTAACCGCATCGCGACTTTCTTGCTGGTTCCTGAGGGATTTGACCAAACTCGCTTTGAGGAAAGATTCCCCGCTTTTCTGGCCAAGTACTTTGAGAATTACCCGGAATCGCCACAGAAAATGTATCTTTTTCCGTTTCTTGATTTCCGGTTGAAATCAAGACACATCACTTCTCTCATGGCGAGCAGCGATCCCATCAGTGTCTATATCATGCTTTCCATTGGCGTTCTGCTGCTGGTTGTCGTCAGCATCAATTTCATCAATCTTTCCACGGTGAGGTACATGCACCGGACAAAAGAGATCGGACTGCGCAAAGTGGTCGGAGCCAGGCGGTCCCAGTTGATTGTCCAGTTTTTAGGAGAATCCCTGCTGCTCTCCTTTATGGCCATACCAGTCGCCATTCTCCTCTATGAGATGATCCACCCGGTTTTCTATTCCTACATGGGGAGTTTTGCCATGGTGTCGTTCATTCCTCAGGTCTCAAACTCCATTTTGACCTACCCGTTTCTTCTCCAATATCTGGTTGTGGCTGCAATCCTCACCGGGATTTTTTCCGGTTTGTATCCTGCCTTCTTTCTTTCCAGTTTTCAGCCGTTACAGGTCTTGAAAAAAAGCTACCAACCCGGCAGGAAAAAGAAGCGCGGCAGCAAAGTCATGATCGTATTCCAGTTCGCGTTTTCCGTCATCTTTATTGCCAGTGCCGGCATATTGAAGACTCAGTTCGGGCACCTTTGGAATGCAGATATGGGATATAACCGGGATCGGGTGGCCGTGATCCAACTTGGAAAGGAAGACCGCAGCAAACTCGATGTGTTAAAGACCGAGATATCCCGCCATCCGGATGTTGTTCAGGTTTCTGCGGCTGGAAACCTGCCCCTTGTCTGGGAATATGATCTGCCGGTGCGGCTTCCGGATGTGCCCGAGGATGAGGCGTCCCACATGCAGGTGTACGGCGTGGATTATGGTTTTATCGAAGCTCTCGAGATGCAGATAAAACAGGGAAGGAGCTTCTCACGTGATTTTCCGGACAAGCGCAATTTCGTTCTCAGCGAGACGGCGGTTCGGAAACTGGAATGGGAGAATCCCCTCGGGAAACAGTTAACAGTCGGAGACCAGACCGGGACCGTCATCGGCGTCGTCAAAGATTTTCTGTTCGCGGATCTCGGCTTCGAAATTCCCCCTGCTGTTTTGTATCTAGACCAGGAAAACCTGAACGTCATGCTGGTGAAATTTTCCTCCTTGGAAAGGTTTCCTGAGCTGCGTGAATTCATGAAGGCTCAGTGGCAGGTTCTACTGCCGGGTCGTCCTTTTGAGTGCCAGACTTTGGCCTGGTATTCCGAGAATGTTTTTGGCCTTCTCACCAAAGTTGCAAATTTCTTGAACATGATCGGACTGACAGCCGTGCTTTTTTCCAGCCTTGGCCTGTTGGGTTTGGCCACTTATTTGGTAGAACGGAGGACAAAAGAGATCGGGATCAGAAAAGCGCTGGGTGCCACATCGATGAATATCATGTGGAAAATGACCAAGGAATTCCTGATCCTGGTGGCTGTCGCCAATGTCATTTCCCTGGGGCTCATTTATTACGGCTGGCAAAAGGTTCTTCAGACCGGAATGGTGTTTGTCACCAACATCAGCGCCGGAACGTATTTTCTTGCTGTGTTCGTTTCTCTGTTTACAGCGCTTCTGGCCGTTTCTACCAAGACCTTGAAAGCCGCGACTGCCAATCCAGCTGAATCGCTCCGGTATGAATGATCCGGTCACCACACTCCAGGCAGCAATCGATAACGGACTTTCTGGCTGTACTCTATGTAGCCAGGAAGCTCTTCCTGCAGTGCTCTGTCCTCGAGTGAGGTGCGGATGATGAAGAGAATGATGATTATAAAGGCGGGAATGAAGGTATAGAGCGAGCCGAGGGAGAGAGGAAAGCTGAGCAGAAAAAAAATGACTCCCACGTACATAGGATGCCGGACATGTCTGTAAGGACCTGTGGTGCATACCTTATGTCCGCGGTCTTCCTGAATCCGGACCACATCCGAGGCAAAGGCGTTTTCCTTCACCGCCCAGAACGCAAAGCCCAGGCTAGGAATATAGCCGATGAACCCGAGAACTTTGAGGATCAAAGGGACTTCCGACCAGCGGAAGCGGACAGCATCAAAGCCCGGGATTGTCGCCATGACTATCAGGACGAAACAATAGACTATCAAAAATTTTCTATCCCAGCTTTTCGCCTCTTTTTTTCTCGACATGCGTTCCTTGAGCAGGCCAGGGGCTTTCTTTTTCATCCAGATCATCATCACTGTTACCACTGTGAAATAAAAGAAGAGAAAAAGCCAGGCCTCAGGCCAGTTGAGCGTTCCGGCAGGAATGAAGAGCACTGCAAACATAAAGAGGACCGTCACCACTGTCCTTATGATGATTATTGCCTTGGATTGTTCACGACTCTGTCTCATTCTGAATCCCTCTTATTTTTTTATCGGTTCTCTTCCATTTTGTTTGGGTAATTCAGTGATTAAAATACACGGAAATGGCATCGCTCCCTTCAAATTTTGAGCGCCATTCCCGTGTATTTTACCCACATTATCTGAAAGAAAGCCTCTTTTCTCTTTATTATGTCCAACTATATGTCTATTTATATTTATCCTCTTCTTCTCCTTTACAATAATACGCTTTTCTGTTTTTTGAGAGAACTTTTATCTTCAAATAATATACGATGAGGGTAACTTTTAAAGATAGGAATTTCGTTTTTGTACTTGCCGTGCTTTACTCACATTTCTATCCAATTTCCGCCCTCCGACATCCCTTACAGCCTATATCATAGAGAAACTTTGTGGCCAAACACAGAGAAATCGGGAGAAGAGATGTATTTACAAAAAATATAATGAAGAAAGCTCAAAATGATATAGACTTCATCCCATCAATTATGAATCAGACGATTTCCAATGCTTAGAAATACTCCTCTCTCTCTTCGGCAGCCATCAGGAGCTCCTGTTGGACAACACGAGGAGGGGGAGGCCGTTCGGCCAGGAAGGTGAGCTTTAGGTAAGCGATAATCCTGTCGATAGCTTTGTGATTTTCGATAAAGGAGATCACTTTCATCTCTCCGCCGCATTGAGGGCAGATCAATGGATCCAACTCAAAAACTTTCCTTATCATCTCGGCCCAGCCTTTGGAGGGCACATATCGGTTCGTATCTTCAATGATCGGTACATGAAAGACATCGGCTCCGGTAATAGTGGCTCACAGATATCCTCCCCTGTAAATGGCCATCTCTGATTCACACGCTCTTTGCAAAAATGTCAACAGAAGTTAACGTTGGAAGGATTGTCGAGTCAACAAATGTTTACAAGATAAGCGAAGACACGTTTGCTCAAAGAGGCTGTACGGAAGACGGTCTTTTCATCGACAAGCTTATAAGACCCATTATTGGATAATAATCTTTTATATCTAGTTCAAATACATGCTTGGCTTCTCTTTTTTTTTGTGCTTTTTTTCTTTCGTTTTTTTGGGAATTTAATAACTGTTGTACCTGCGATCTTGTCATGCATGGTTAAACCTTTGGCATCCCAGAGAACCTGCAGGAAGCCGAGGCTTCCGATAAGGGCTGAGGCTGTATAACCGTGAGCGCGTTCGAGAGACTGATACCAGCTCAAATGTTTTCTGCCTTTCAAATCTATGACTTTGAGCCTGAGCAGACGTTTCCCCGGCGTTCTTCCATTTAAATGAAAAAACAGGACGAAAAAAAGATATCCGACAATGATTTCCTGAAAAAAGCTAAAAGCACGATCGCTCAGGATAATCAGCGGAGCATCTTCATGTTCAGTCAGTTCTTTGCGGTAGGCGCCTTTCATCTCCTCATAGGACATATTCTGTGCGTGACGGTATTCTTCCGGTTCCAGTATATCCTTGAGGAATCTCAAGCAAGCTCGTTTGGCAAATTTTTCGTTTTGCTTCTCAAAGTCGATAGAGAGATGAATCGATCTTCCAGCCTTTCTCCCTTCAACGTATTGTGAAATCATCCCGGGTTTTCCTCCCATTGCTCCCCGGATTTCAGAAAAACCCAAAAAAACAAGGACTGAAATCAAAGTAATAATAGTTATGTCTATATTAAAAGCGAAAAATCTGCGGCTGAATGAAGCCTGAGCCGGATGCGCTTTTTTCTTGGGGAAGGAGAACCATTTGCGTCTTTTTTTCATATGTTTATCCAACACCCCTGGATTTCAAATTATACTGATAATAAAGACAGGGATCTAATTTTCTGACAAAAAGTTTATAACACAGGAGAATTATGAGGTCAACCTTCACACCAGCCGGATGAAAATATGCTTCAGTTTGTGATAGCACTAAATAGAAAAGTATACTTGGGGTAACCTGCACTCCTAAAATCGGGCCAGGTATTGAATTGCCTCCATTTATTTTAACACCTGCAAATCCAAACCCACTTTTCTTTTAAGATAATTTTAACTATATTAATAGATAAGAATATGCAAAATAATACACCTATTATTACTCCTAGATTAGACATTTTTGCCATCATAATATTTTTGGGTGTCATTCAGGGAATTATTCTTTCTTACTTTTTCTTGAGCAGAAAGAACAATAGATTATTCGGTCTTATTCTGATTGTTTTATCAGCTATTAGCTTCGAGATTTTTTTGTGTTATACAGGTTATGTTGGGAAATTGTTATTCTTGGTCGATTTTTCAGAACCTTTTAATTTTACTCTTGGCCCCTTGTTTTATTTGTATGTATTATCGAAAGTGTCGGACAAAAAGAGCCTCCATTTCCGGCAATACTTCCACCTGCTGCCTTTTGTATTGTATGCCTTATACTCCATTCTTTTTTTTATACAAGGTCCGGCAGAGAAGTATAATGCTTATATTTCCGCTTACTACCCTAATGAACCACATCTTCAGTCGATAACAACCATTAATCCTGATCCCTTGCTTTTAAAGCATTACGTCAATGAATTATTTTTTCTCCATCTTTTTATTTATTCGGGAATGATCGTTTATCTAATTTTTCACGGTTACAAAAAAGAAAAAATCCCTTTTCTATCTCGTGCAAATATCGCACACTCCTGGATCAGAAATTTCGCCTTGTTGTTATTTTTAATGTTAATAATTATATTTGTTGTAAAAATTTACTCTGTAAAAGATTTGGGTGACTATGTCATTGCTTCGTGCAGCGCTGTTTTGATCTATTCAATCAGCTTTTCCATAATTGGGCGATCTGATTTTTTCAGCGAAAGAGTTTTTTCTCATATTCGGAAGTATGAAAAATCCTCACTTACCGAAGAAATGCAGCAAAAGATTTTGGAGAAATTAAAGAAAGTGATGGAAGAGGAAAAGCCATACCTTGATTATTTATTTTCTTTGCCTTCGCTGGCAAGATCGATTGGCGTATCTCCACATCATCTTTCACAGGTACTTAATGAGAGCTTAAATCATAACTTTTTCTCCTATACTGCCGCCTATCGCATTGAAGAAGCCAAGAGGATTCTTTCCATTCCTGCTAATACAAATCTGATGATTGAAGAAATTGCAGAGATGGTGGGATATAATTCAAAATCTGCCTTTAATAATGCTTTTAAAAAACTAACTGGAATGACACCTTCCCAGTTCAAAGAAATGAAGACTAGTAAGAATCTCGAAAAATAACATATCTTGCGTTCCCTTCTTATTTTTTTAAACGTTCTTCCCTATAAGCAAGAACTTCTCGCCTATCGGCAGGTTTGTTTACATCAACTTTCTTTACTTATAATTTAGTTGGATTTCGAAGAATTTTAATATTTTATTTAAGGAGGATTTAAATCATGAATGACAAAGCGTTGATTTTTTTAAAGATCCTTTTAGCGATTGTGCTTATTTTTTCTAATACCGTTTCAGCACATGAAAACTCTGATATCTGGCCTCGAACTGTATTAATCACTAATGATAACGGTATTGATGACATCAAACTCATAGAGCTCGCACGCGCCTTTGCTCCTGTTGCCCAAACCTATGTTGTGGCTCCTCTCGAAGACCGGAGCGGCAGCACACACATGCTGAGTTTTAATTCAAAGGGCAAACTTGAAGTCAAGTCTTTTTCTCTTGGTGAAGGCATTCGTGCATTCGGTGTAGATGGTTATCCGGCCGATTGTGTTATTCTTGCTTTGGCGGGGATCATGAGGGGAAATCCGCCTGATATTATCATTTCTGGAATTAATGGCGGTCCAAATCTAGGGCAAGATTGGATTTGGTCAGGCACAATCGGTGCGGCTCGAATAGGAGCATATTTGGGACTTCCAGCGATAGCCGTTTCTGGATTAGATGATGATATACCCGGTGCCATTAAAGCAGCAACACAATGGGTTGTACAGTTAGCTAAAAGTGATATTGTCCGCGAACTGAAACCGCCTCAATATCTCACTGTGAGCATACCACGCGTGTCCTCTAATGAAATAAAAGGTGTACGGGTTGCTGAACGGGCTGGTTTGCTTGCAAGAGGCGTTTTTGACAAAACCTCCAATAAAGACTCTCTCGCTCATCAAGAAGGATGGGAATTTAAAGCTGAAACAGCAAACCTTATTCCACCGACTAGTGATGTAGCATTATATAACTCAGGATATATTGTGATTGTTCCAATGAAAGCCGATGAACATGACTATGAATTATTATCTCGATTAAAAGGTAGTTCCGAGATATTCCCTGATTGGCCTTCTAAGAAATAGTAAAAGAATATAAAAGGGAACTTATCGATTGACCTTGAATCTCTAAGGGGATTTTTACCTTTCATAATAAACAATCTATAACGTTATTGTGAAAAGCACATCACTTCTTTGATTTCATGCCGAACAAAAAGCGCAGTCCTTTGATCCGCTTTATGAGAAGGTCATATGTTGCAAGAATTATCACGAATGATGACGTGCTGAGAATGGAAAATTTCACTATCAGGCTGGCATCCCAATGAGCAATATAAAATCCAATTGCCACGATTACTGTTTGATGGAGTATATAAAATGGAAGAACAGCGGCATTTGCGTATTTTAAAATACGGTTGTTGAAAGTAAGATATTTACTCCCAAAGCCTAAAAATGCTAAAAGCCAGGCCCAGGAATTGACCGCCCGGAGAAGAGAAAATAAAAATCCGTAGGAAGAATATCCGGATTCAAGCAGGAAATATCCAAATATCGTTGAGGTAACGCCAACCACCAAGGCTGTTGTTCTCTGCCTTTCTATGCTCTGTTTGAATTTTATATGTGAGGCAATGAGATAGCCCAAAGTAAAAAAGACCAGGTAAGTCATGAAACTCCAACCACCAAAATCTCTCCTTCCAGCACCTTCGGGATTCATGTTGACGAGTAGTTCCATGAAAGCTATGGGAACAGCGAGCAGAAAGATTGCACATGGCTTATTAAAAAATGTAGCTGTGCGAGAAATAAAATTCCCTCTTTTTTTCCCCTTGAGGTAAAGAAAGGAGGGGAGTGTGATCAGAGAGAAAATAAAAAGCATTTCCAGATACCAGAGATGAAGTCCCATCCATGCAAAATTTCCGCCGAATGCATAAAAGCCGTCAAAATAGTGAGGATAAAATTCAAAAAAGGAGCCATTATATTGCAAATGGCTTACTCGCTCGATGTAAACCTGAAGTGGAATGAGAACAATTAATGTGCCGAAAAGGAAAGGTATGATAAGTCGCATGAGTCTTTCTCCAATGAATTGTCCCGCCTTTCGAAAATTAAGCGCATAATATGAACTTACAGCGGAAAGAATAAAAAAGAGCGGCATAATCCATTGGCTCACAACGCCAACAAACACGTCAACAGACTCGTATAACTGATTATTTTTTACGTGCCAATCTCCTTCGTTGAAAAATCTTGCACAATGAAAGATAAATATCATTAGCATTCCAAGCACTCTCAGCCAGTCAATGTCATATCGTCTTTCATACTTGTGAATGACTGTGTTTGGATTTTTCATAGTTATCACCTTGTTATCCTTTCTTTTTCCCCTATATTTCGGGTGAATTCCGAAGCCGGACCCGAACAGCCCTCTCCTTGCCCAGGTTATAGACCTCTTCTATCTCGATGATTCGATCAGAGTGATCTGTGAGGTAGGCAAGGTTGGTCAAGGTATTAAATTGAATATGGAAATCATTCGTTCCGTCCCCATCAATATCGATTTCCTCATTGATAACAGGAGGCAAATTTTCGCCCAACGGCACCCAGTTGACTTGAACAAATCCTTCCTTGCGCTTTCTAAAAAGCCCGTCAAAAACCGGCCGGTGAAGAATAGTCTTGTAGTTCTCGCGGGCTAGTGTCCGGATGATTTCGCCACCTGAAAACCACGGCGAGATCTTCACATCGGTAATTTTAGCCAAACTCTTGGCCCAGTAATCCAGGCCCATGAAAGTGGCCAGAATAATTGGCAAGGCCAGAATGGCCCAGGTATGCCCCAGAATAGATTTTAGTCGATTCATCGTTAACTCCTTTTCTATTGAATCATACCGCCGGTGGTCAGCAGAAGCAGTATTCGATGCAGGGCCCCCTTAATCGTGCCGCTGCCAAATGTGGCCAGAAAGATTAAGGCCGGATAAATAAACAACAGCCGGGATTTATCATGTCCAGAACTAACAGGAGTTCCTTTAATATGGAAAGATATGGCATTTTTGGGACAGACATCAACACATTTGCCACACTTGGTGCATGACAGGCGTGTTCGGCCCTTGGCGATACTTTTAGCATCCAGAGAAAAGGTAGGGCAGGCTTTTGCACAGAGCATGCAGTCTACACATTTTTCTCGGTCGATCCTGATTTCAAAGACGTTGAGCTTATTGGTGAACGATTGGAATGCGCCGAATGGACAGAGAAGGCCGCACTGAGTTCGGCGTTTTGTCAATATCGGCAAGACAATTACTAGGCCGACAAACAGGGACACGAAGATAATAGTCTGCACAAGGACTTGAAATGATGTGATTTCTACAAATTCTGTCACTGCTTTGAAGGGGCAAAGCCATTCACAATATGTGGGAGACAGGGCTAAAGTAGAAGTTAAAACCACAGCCGCTAGTACAGCATAAGGCATGTAGGACCATTTTAAAGGGATATGCTTCAGAATTGGCTTGCGTCGTAAGCGGGAGAACCCTTCCTCCAATCCCCCAAAGAAGCAGCCCCAGCTGCAAAATCCGCGACCCAAAACAAGGCTCACTCCAATCCATATGACGAACATAGTGGCCACATTAGCAAATCCTTCAAGGATTGAACCAGGAAAAATAATGGTTTTTGTCAAAGCGGCAGGAATAAGGGTCATAGGAATAACCATATGGCAGAATGGAGTATTTCCGCTGATCATGTCTTCCCCCGTCAGGGCCATGCTTCCCCGGGTTTCGATCAGATTAGAGATAAAGCTAATTACGAAACAGACCGCAAAGGTCGTAAAAAGAATTGCGCGATAGCGGTCAGTTTTCCCTGTGTATATCATCAGGAAAAACATTCCATTAAAAAAAATATAGACAGTCACAAATGGAATGAGATGCAATGGATTTTTGGGTATTTTGCCTCCCTCACTCAGCATCATCGCTGTCAGGAATAGCATAGGCAGAACTAAAAGGATGGACTTTAGTAAGCTATTTTTCGGATAGGGTTGTTTGAAAGCAACGCTTGTTTTGCTCATAGTTGTATTAAACCTCCTTGAGTCATAATTGTACCTATATATAGATAGTAAACTCCCAAGATGCCGGCGGCCAGCTTCCCTACGATTTGTAAAGGTTCAAACCGTCTTAGAACACCGAGAAAAGGAATAGGGAAAAAAAAGAGGGAAGTCCCGAGGAAAAAATTCCAGAAGAACCATAAGCTTCCTCCTATACTACTTGTACCAGACGCTTCTGTGAAGGCAAGCAGAAAAGGGGGACAGAGATTCATTCCGGTCAATAGCCCGAAAAAAAGAGGCAATAGAGATGGTGAATGACTGGATAATCTCCGGAACAGACCCGGCAGTGTTTCTGCCGCACATCGGGACCTTTTGTTGAAAAAACCGTAAATGATGAGCATTGCCGCCAGGATGATGTAAGCTGTCCCGAAAAACAGGTCGTGGAGAGCGAATCCCTTTCCAATAAGAAGATTAAATATCCATGCCAAAACACCAAAAAGGAGATACCCTGATAGCCGACCAACCAGGAATTTGACCAAGAGGGAAATATTCTGCCGCACACTCTTTCCTTCACCTAGGAAATAAGGGACCATAACTGGCGCACAATAGGTTAAACAAACCGTGCCGCTTGTCAAGCCAAGAAGAAAACCTTGCATATGTTTCTATCCCTACAAAAAATGTAACTGAATGGCTTAATCTTAAATGCCAGTATCTTTTCCATTCTATAAGCTTCATGGAATAACGTTAAAATTTGCTGATATTTTAATTTAAATTGAGGGATTTTAACGAATGTCCTTATAGGCAAGAAGTTCTTCCCGCTTGGGACAAACTTTTATCCTTTTGGGCTTTATTCTCTTTGAGATGATAAAGGTTTACATCTCTCGGTATTTTGATTCACAAAAAAATCAACCAAATAGGAACAATTGGTATTTCGATATACTAGGAGGATAGTAAAATCCATATTCACTTGAACATAGATTGTTAATATAAAGCCTTCATTTCGATTCTAAATTAAAATTAGCCCCCTTTTTAATAATTTCTCATAGAAGATAGAAGTGAGACGAAACAAACAACTACCAGGGAACGCTTCCGGAAAGAAAGCGATAATGACCGGAAAGTCGGTGAAAAAATACTTCCCTTTCCAATGGCATGGAAGAGAACGTTACCAACCAGGGCAGGATAAAAATAATTCACCCAGAATGAAGTTCCGAACAGAATATATCATGGCTTTATTCTAATACCTAAATTCAGATTCCGTCCGGGCATGGGGTAAATCCCGGCTGCTATACCAGGCAGGTCCACATAAATCCTGTAATCTTTATCGAAGATATTGTTGATATCAAGGAAAAGCTCCAGAGAACGGGAAATATTCACGATCAACCTCGAGTTCAGAAGAAAGTAGGAAGGGAGAGAATTGGTCGAAAAATCACTGGCGAAATAATCCGTAACATACTGGGCTTGCATAGAGATATAGAAGAGTTTTTCCTTGAGACGAAGAGTAAAATCAAGCTTTTGTCCAGGCCTGCCTCTTGTTTTCTCTCCTGGATCGAGATAGGTGTAAAAGAGGAGTCCGGAGAGATTCTGGCTGAACTCGGCTCTCAAGCTGAATTCTGCTCCTTTGAAAGTAAATTCTCCGGTATTCAGGAATTTAAATTCCGGGGGAGGAGAGACATTAGGCCGTGTTTCTATAAGATTAGAGCCTTTCATTTGATAAATAGCCCCATCCAAAGTGAGCCAGCTCGCAATATCCTGTTTGAAACCAATTTCATAGTTCCATACTCTTTCTGGCCTTAGTTCTGGGTTTGAAGTCGGAAACATGTAGAGCTCATTTAATTGAGGTGAGCGAAATCCTTTGTTGATTGTTCCTCTTAACGAAGTCTTTTCACTGAGTTGAAAGACAAGTCCACCATGCGGACAGATCTCAAATCCGTAGATAGAATCCCTGTTTAGGCGAATGCCAGCGGACAGGATCAATTTTTTCCATAGCACGTGTTCATCCTGAATGAAAACAGCAGCCTCGTTTTTGTCCCACTTGCCTTCGGGCCAATTGTAGCTTTTTCCACTTAGAATACGAAAATCCGCGCCAATAGTCATCTCATTGTTCA
>Ga0209636_10005159_pt1 | contig 13347 bp, 11 predicted proteins | sample DeeMarSWOR152_54_FD_187464 | JGI IMG/M metagenome (GOLD analysis project Ga0209636, IMG submission 187464) | Marine sediment microbial communities from White Oak River estuary, North Carolina - WOR-1-52-54 (SPAdes) (version 2) | ecosystem: Environmental > Aquatic > Marine > Intertidal zone >...
CCACGAATCCCACGACAAGGGAGATCTCACGGCTTGCCGCTTTGAGCTCCTTGAAGATCGGGTTTTTTCCGGGTTCAAGAGACACCTCATCGACCATATCCATAAGAGTGTAACCGGTGAGGCTGAGCTCAGGAAAGATAAGCAGGTCAGCTTTTTTCTTTTTTGCTTTTTCGATTGACTGGAAATGAAGGTCAAGATTTTTTCTTAGATTGCCCAAATAGGGAGAGATTTGAGCCAGAGCGACTTTCATGGAGGAAAAGTTACCATAATTTCACCGGCTTTTCAAACAATGCGGCAATATGGCAGCAAGGGAACGTTCCCTTAGACACTGACATTCAGACAGTAAAAGCGAGAGAGTTTGCAGATGAGAGGTTGACACTGAGAATTAATTTTTTCAGTTCAAATCTTGTATTTTTTTTTGCATTGTGATTTTATATGATAATATTACCTATCCCAAATGGAACACATCGGATATTACCTCAGAGATGTTCATTTTAAAAAAAAGAACGGGTGTCTAGTCTACAAGCAGAAAGGACTCCAGAAATACCTTTTCTTCCAGAAGGGAATTCTAGTAATGGTCAAAACCACCCAGCCTCAGGAGCTTCTCGGAGAGATATTGCTTAAACTGGGGAAGATTTCTGTTGAAACTTTCAAGAAAATCGACCAGTACATCGACCCAACACAGAGCATCGGAAAAACGCTGATCAAAGAAGAACTTCTCACCAAGGAAGATTTGGATGATGGCCTGATGTTCCAGATGAGAGAAGTCACCTTGAACATTTTCCCGCTTTTTGGCGGAAAATTTGAGTTTCAAGTGAGGAATGATCTCAGCAAGAAGAGATTCGGATATAAAATGGATGTCCCTGACTTGATCGAGGAGGGCATCAGGCGGATGGACTACAATCCTGAACTGGAAAATTTTTTGAAGACAAAAATTCCATTTTACAAGAAAACAGATAGTTTGAGCCGCTTGACAACGGAAGAAAAGGAGTTGTTAGCTACAGTTGATGGAAATTCTTCGGCTGAAAAGCTTTTTCATTCGTCAAACTTTCCTCCAGAATATTTCTGGAAAAGCCTTTATCTCTTTTACTGTTTGGAACTCGTCGATGTGAAAGAGGCTGTAGTCGAGGAAGAAGTTGTGGAAAAGGAAGAAGAGCCGACAAAACCTGTGCCTCCTAAAAAGAAAAAGGCCAAAAAGGTTTTTGTGCCGGTGAAGGCAAGAGAGAAAAAAGAGAAAATTCTGGAAGAAGAGAAAGAAGATAAGGTGACTGTTGAGGAAGAAAAGAAGGCCCCAGAAGTTATTGATGATGAGACAAAGAAGAAGATCGCTGATCTGGAAAAATTAAGTCAAGAAATCGAATCCATGAATTATTATCAAATTTTAGATATTGCCAGAGATGCCTCGAATAAAGAGATAAAAAAATCTTACTTTGAAAAGGCACGCAAGTATCATCCGGACCGTTTCGATCGAGAACTTCCCCAAGAATCAAGAGAGATGATTGAGGATGTGTTTGGACATATCACTCGAGCTTTCCAGACTCTCAACAATGAGAAGGAAAAGCAGGATTATGACACCAAGTTGGATGAACCGGAGGGATTGGACCGGAAGACGTTAGAACAGAAAGCCGATGGTAAATTCCGGCAGGGGCAAAGCCTGTATAACCAAGGAAAATATGAGGAGGCTTTGGTTTTTTTTGAAGAAGCGATTCGGATAAAGAGCAATAAAGCAAATTATTTCTTGCTTCTCGCAAAAACCGAGTCTAAAGTTCCCTCCTTTAATGAGAAAGCTGAAGAAGATTTCCACAAGGCCCTTGAATTAGAGCCCTGGAATGCGGAGTGCTTTGTTGCCTTGGGCGAATTTTATAACCAGGAAGGACTTTCCGTTAAAGCAAAAAAACAATTTAAAAAGGCTTTGGATATAGATCCCGAACATGAAATGGCTCTCAAGGCTTTAGGTTTATCAGGAACACCCGGAAAGAAAAAAGGATTGAAGGGAATGCTATCCTTGGCTAAGAAGAAAAAGAAAAAAGCCTAATCTTTCCCAACAAGCTTTGAGAATTCTTTTTCTCCCAGTGTTGGAATCCCCAGTCTTTGAGCCTTTTCGAGCTTAGAACCAGGAGATTCGCCCATCACTACATAAGTCGTTTTACGACTGACCGACGAAGTCACGGACCCCCCCAGGTTTTCGATAGCTTCTGTTGCTTCTTCTCGTGTCAGCTCAGAAAGCTTGCCTGTGAGGACAAAAGTCTGCCCTGCCAGAGGAAGCTCACCCGGTTTACCTTTTTTTGTATAAGAGAATCGTAAGCCTGCTTCCTTCAGTCTATTCAATAGTTCGACGTTTTCAGGTTGCTTGAAGAAGAAAACCACGCTCTCAGCCACTTTGGGCCCAACATCTTCGACTTGAACGAGTTCCTCCAAGGTTGCATTGGAAAGAATCGTTAGGTCTTTGAAGTGGGAAGCTAATGCCTGGGCTGTCCGTTCTCCCACGTATCTTATCCCAAGAGCAAAAATCAGCCGGGGCAGGTCTGCCTTTTTTGATTCTTCGATTTCATCCAGCAGGTTTTGAGAGCTTTTCGAGCCCATCCTTTCGAGTGTTTCCAACTCCTCAAGCCTCAAAGAATAGAGGTCGGGAAGAGTCTTTACAAGGTTTTTATCCACGAGCTGGTCGACCAAAGCCTCTCCCAAGCCTTCGATGTTCATGGCCCGGCGTGAAGCAAAATGCAGAAGGGATTCTCTCAGTTTTGCCGGGCAGGAGGGATTCACACATCGCGAAATCGCTTCGCCTTCCGGTCTGAAGACTGATGTTTTACAGATTGGACATTCGAGTGGAAAAACAAATGGAATCTCTTTTCCGGTGCGTCTCTCTTTCATTACGGAGACAACCTTAGGGATAACATCTCCGCTTCGTTCGATGAGAACATAATCTCCTGTTCGTATGTCTTTTCTTTGGATTTCATCTTCGTTGTGAAGAGTCGAACGGCTTATCGTGATTCCTGATAATTTCACAGGATCCAGTACAGCCACGGGAGTGAGGGCCCCTGTCCTTCCGACTTGAATCTTGATGTCTTTAATCTGTGTCGTGGCCTGCCTGGCTGGAAATTTGAATGAGATAGACCATCTGGGAAACTTTGCTGTGCGGCCAAGGCTATTTTGCTGTCTTGTGGAGTCGACTTTGACCACGACACCGTCAACATCATAATCCATGCTGTCTCTCTTCTCACTCCATTCCTTCCAGAAGGAGAGAACTTCTTCCAGAGAAGAGCAGCATCTGGAATGGGGATTGATTTTGAAGCCCAGTTCTTTAAGTTTCTGAAGGCTTTTCCACTGACTTTTTTGTTCTATCCCTTCTGTGAAGATGGAGTAGAGGAAGATATCCAAATGCCGTGAAGCGACTTCTTTTGAATCAAGAAGCCGGAGAGAGCCGGCCGCCGCGTTCCTGGGATTGGCAAAGAGCGGTTCTCCTTTCTGGGAACGGTCTTGGTTTATTTTATTGAATGACTGAAAAGGAAGGAAAGCCTCTCCCCTAACCTCTATCTCTCGAGTTTCTCTGATTGAGAGGGGAAGACTCCTGATCGTTTTGACGTTGAGGGTCACGTCATCCCCTCTGAATCCGTCTCCCCGTGTCACCGCTCGAGCAAAATTGCCTTCACGGTAGATGACAGATATGCCCAAGCCATCTATCTTGAGCTCAGCGACGTATTCAATTTTTTCATCAGGAATGATTTTTTTTATCCTTTCTTCAAACTCCTTCAGCTCTTCAAAGCTGTAGCAATTATCCAGGCTGAGCATAGGCGTACTGTGCTCTACAGAAGCGAATCCGGAGACCGGCTGCTCACCGACTCTTTGCGTCGGAGATTCAGGAGTGACCAATTCAGGAAACTGCTTTTCGAGTTCCTCAAGCTTTTTCACAAGCATGTCGAATTCGAAATCGGAGATTTGAGGGTTGTTGTCGACGTAATATCTTTTTTCGTGATGGGTGATATCTTTTCTTAATTTTTCAATCTTTTGTTCTGCCTGTTTCAGGGAAAGATGTCTGGCGCTCATGTTACATTGGATGATGTTAGAAGAAAAAGAAAGAAAAAGGGGACAGGCCCCTTTTTTTCAGGGACTATCCCTTTCAGTCCTTTTGTTAAGGAAGATAGGGACTGTCCCTCTTCTCTTAAAAAAAGGGTTCTGTCCCCTTTTTCTTCATGGCTCCCTTTTAAGGTCGCTTCTTCCATTCCTGTGTATTTCACACACATTGTCTGGAGGAAAACCGGCTGGTATATCTCCAGAGTGCGTCTATGAGGATAATATAACAGGAACGGGAAAAGTTCAATTGACAATTCATGGCTGAAAATCAGGAGTAATAAATGGATTTATGTCTTAATTTTCTTTTATCAGAAGAGATTAGATTTTGATTTTATGGATGGACTTCATTCGAATCCAAGAAGAGCTCTGCGAACCCTATCTGACCCCCAGTCTGCGCTTGGTTTCTTCGATGAGTTTATTGAATTGATCTAATGCAGCTTTCTGTTTGAGTAAGAGTCCCTCAACGTCCTTTTGTAAGGCTTCGATATCCTGCACCATGATTTTCATCATTCTTTTATCTGTATCGGACAGCTCTTCGTCTTCTTTTTTCCCGAATCTATTTTCGTAATCCTCGGTAAGATCCTCGAGCTCTTTATTCTTTTTCTGGATATTTCTGACTGTTTCGTTGTATTTGAGGTCTTTATTGAAATTGAAGAACAAGGATTCAGCGAGCTGCATGGCTTTTTTTGAGTTGGGAGGAGAAAGGAAACTGGCATCGAGCAAATATTTGATGGCTTCAGGGGAGACAGAGGGATCTCTCTCGGATTCGCCAGCAAGTATGATTCCGATGTTGAATGCGACATCTCCGGTTTTCTGTTGGGCATAAGCTTGTTTATAGTATCTTATAGCCTCTTCTTTTTTGCCGTTTCTGTGAAGGGTTTTGGCATACAAGAGGATGCTGGCGTAATCCTTTAAAGCTGTGGCCGTAATCTTGAAGGCCTTCTCGGCATCTTTATAGAATTTGTAATCATAAAGATTTTTTCCGACTTTCTTCAAGGCAGATGCAATTTGGGGGTCTTTTAGGATGTCATAGGAATTTATATAAGATTCTAAAGCTCCTCTCGGGTCTCTTCCCTTATCCAGGGCTGTTCCGTGAGTAAAATAGGCGGCGCCCATGAACTGATCCCATTGGGCGGGTGCAGCGCCGGAACCTTCTTTGTCTCTATTATTTTTAGCGAGTTGGATGACCTGCAGAGAATAGCTTTTGGCCTTTTCTAGATTCTGGCCGCGCAGGCTGTATATTGATGCAATACTCATTAAGACCCTGCAGTTGGTGAAATCATCAAGTCCACCCAGAGAAAGGGATTTTTCACCGTATTCTATGAGCTCTTCGGCAGTTTTACCTGGGTAGTTCCACACGCACAGTTCGGCATATGCATATTTTTCGTACTGGTTTCCTTTTCCTTGGTTTGTTTTTAGCCATTGCTTGAGGAGCTTGGCTTTCTGAGCGGGATCCTGGGCCGACATCGCTTGGATGTATTCTTGATTTGCATCTTCGGTTTGAGCGTATAGAGTGACAAAAGTAAAAAGAATAAGGATCAATGTTGTCAAGATTGTTTTTCTCATTTTTTTTACCTCGCTAATGAGATGCATAATATCTTTCGTTGGTTACAATGTCAATTGGTCTGGTTTTGGATACTCTTAAACGTGCATCCTACTAAATATATTAGCAAAATCTGTGCCAAATTGAAAGAATGTGAGGTCAAAGGAGATGGAAGAAGACGGGATCAGATCTAAAAAGGGGTCAGTAAAAAGGGGGCAGGGCTCGACATTAGACATTTGAACGTCTCCATCCAGTTATTAGGATAAGCCTATCGAGATTTAATTTTTTAACGCAATTGGGATCAGGCATTATAATAGGGAAGTCGGAAAAACAAAGACAGAAGAATTTCTGTTTTTAACGACACTGTCTGACCATATTAATGCCGAATTAGAAATGTCTAATGTCGAGCCCTGATCCCATTGTTTTTCAGATGGCTGTGATATAAAATATCCCCCAATGGGCCGCACAAAAGAGGACTTTCCCGAAATTTTTTTAAAAAACATCAAAAAACCTTTGCTCACATCTGTTCCTCTTCGGGACCATTCCAACTTCAAAATCGGAGGCAAGGCAGACTATTTCTTCGAAGCCACTTCTGTACAGGAACTTATGGCCTCCATCCTCTCAGCGCGGGAAGCGTCTATCCCGTTCTATGTTATCGGAGGGGGTTACAATCTTCTGTTTGATGATAACGGATTTCGTGGCCTGATCATTAAAAATGACGTGAAGGGTATCAAGAAAAGAAAAAATATTCCTGAAGTGGAGGCATTGGCCGGCACTTCCCTTGAGGAGCTGCTTTGTTTCTCTCTTGAGAAGGGCTTGAGCGGCCTCGAATTCATGGCCGGGATCCCTGGGACGATAGGAGGGGCCGTTTACGGCAATGCAGGGGCTTTCAAGAGGAGCATCGGAGAATCCATAAAGGAAGCCCTTCTGCTCGACCCGAAGGGTGAGCAGGTTCAGGTGGGAAGGGATTATTTTGAATTCAGGTATCGCCACAGCATCCTCAAGAAAAAACATGATGTGCTGCTCAGTGTTGTCTTTGAACTTCGTGATGGAGAGAAAGAATCTATAAAAGCGCTCATCGAAGAAAACCTGAAAAAGAGAAAAGAGAAACATCCTCCTTACGACCTGCCGTGTGCGGGAAGCTACTTTAAAAATCCAGTCCTCCCTGACGGAAGAGTTGTCCCTGCGGCCTATTTTTTGGAGAAAGTCGGCGCCAGGAAGATGAAAGTCGGGGGAGCCGCAGTGTATTCGGGCCATTCGAATTTCATCTTTAACCAGGAGAATGCTTCAGCGCAGGATGTCTTTCGTCTGGCTCAGAAACTGAAGCGCCGGGTGAAAGAGAGGTTCGAGGTTGAACTTGAGGAAGAAGTTATTTTCCTTCCAGCAGGTCCTTCAATACCTTGATTTTTCGGGCGCTTAACTTTTTTTCTCTTCTGGCAATTTCCAGGGCCTGAAACGCCAGTCTCCTGTACGTTTCATAAAAAGTGGGGAATTTTTTCAGAGCCTCGAGATGTTTTTCTATGGATGTTTTGTCTCCTCTAATCACGGGGCCAGTCAAGGAGGCTTGGATGTTAAATTTTTTTACATTGTGTAAAGTCCCTTTCACCAGAGGATTGAGGACTTGAAAGGCCTGGTCTTCTTGAAGGCCTGCCTGATTGAGAAGGGATGACGCCATATCCAGCAAAACGACAAGGAAATTGGAGGCTATGCTGCAGGCGGTGTGATAAAGGGCTTTGTTTTCAGCTTCGATAATAAAGGAACGGCTGCCGAGTTTCCGGATGATTTTTTGAGATAACTCCAGAGCATCGCTTTCTCCTTCCACACCAAAATAAATATTTTCAAACTGTTCAGGCGGAGTTCTCTTCTGAGCGAAAGACTGGATGGGATGAATCGATGCGGTCAAAGCTCCTTTAGCCTTTAAAGGATTCAGGATTTCTGAAGAAAGAAGACCCGAGCAGTGAAAAATGAATTTCTCTGACCAGTTAATATTCGCAGCCTCCAGTTCCTTTGTCACCTTTAGGATTTCTTCATCCGGCAGACACAGAAGGACGATATCTCCGGCTCTTGCTGTCTGAACATTATCAGTGGAAGCCTTCCCCTCTCCGATGATCTTCCTGCTCTCTTCTGCCGAAAGAGATGTCCTGCAGGAGAAAAATTTTATCCTGTACCCTTTTTTTGAAAGCGCAGCGCCCAATGAGGTGCCGAGGCGGCCAGCGCCGATAATTGAAATCTCGTTCATTTTTTATTCTTGAAAATCTTGAGCCACTGATCTATCTCAAAGGAAGAGGGAGATGAGACTTTTTTCTCTTCGGCTTGGGATTCTCTGTGTTCTTTCAGGGCGGCTTTGAGTTCCCGTTCAAATTCTCTGCAGCTCAAAGGCTTAGCCCCTTGTGCTTTGGCGAAATCTTTTATCTCGCGGTCAGAGCTGACCACAAAAAATCTTCTCAAATCTGTCTCCTTAGAGATAATTTCCTTGATAGCTTCATCGGCATTCTGGTCAAAAGAAGGAAAGATCACTGAAAAAAATTTCCTTCGAAATCTTTTATCCATAAAATCTGGGTCTGGGTTTCCATCGAAGACCACAAGCACTCGTGTTCTCTTCTGTCGCTGAAACCTATGGAGTTTTGAGATTAGACGGTGCTTACTCTGAGGATCTCTCAATTCGGCGGGGGAAGAGTGCCCGATGAAATTGTTGCCGTCAATCAGATAAGCCACTGGATGAAATGCGAATCAGCAGGATAGTCAGTCGCAGGATGTTAAAGAGAGTAGGATTCTCCGGGATTAAGGATGATGACTTCCGCCTTATCTCCGACTATTTTCTTGAATTCTTCTGGATCAGCGCTGACGATAGGAAAAGTGTTGTAATGGATAGGGATGACTTTTTTCGTCTGAATAAATTCCACTGCCTTGGCTGCGGAGGGAATACCCATCGTGTAGCGGTCGCCGATGGGGATAAAGCTGAGATCCGGCTTAAAGAATTCGCCGATGAGTTTCATATCATAGGTTAAACCCGTATCCCCGGCATGATAAATCATCATGCCGTCCATTTCGATGACCACTCCTGCTGGGTCTCCTCTTTCAGCGGAGTGGAGTGCCTGGACCATGTGCACTTTCACTCCTTTGGCTTCAATGGTCCCTCCGATGTTCATTCCTTCTGCGGTTAGGCCTTCTGCTTCAGCATCCACGGCTATCTCATGAATGCCGACGCAGGTGGCGCCTGTTTTCTTGCAGATCGTGAAGGCGTCTCCGAGGTGGTCGCCGTGATGATGGGTAACGACCACGACATCTGCTTCGTCGATTTCATCGGGAGTCGTTGAGGCCGCAGGATTACCTGTCAGGAAGGGGTCGATGTATACGGTTTTTGAGCCCTTGAGTTTTATTCCAGAATGTCCTAACCAGGTGATTTCCATCGTCTAACCTCCTTTTAAATTATTCTTTCAGGATCATGATGGCTTTGCCTCTTTCTATCCGGGAGGCCAGCTCATCTGCCTTCCACCCAAGAGATGGAAATGGATGTGGAGAACGTCTTGACCTGATTCCCGAGCTGTGTTGAGGACAATCCTGTATCCTCTTTCTCCGATTTCTTTTTCTCGGGCGATTTCGCGAGCTTTGAGTAAAAGATGGCTCAGCACATCTTTTTTGTCTTCGGGAATTTCATTTAAAGAGGGATAATGCTTTTTGGGGATAAGAAGTACATGAACCGGGGCTTGAGGGTTGATGTCGTCGAAAGCGATCATTCTCTCGTCCTCATAGACAATGCTAGCCGGGATTTCTTTGTTGATGATTTTGCAGAAAATGCAGTCATCCATTTTAAGCCTCTTCTCTCACTCTTTAATTCTTTCTATTTTGGCGCCGAGTGACCTAAGCTTGTCTTCAAGATTCTCATAGCCTCGGTCTAGATGCTCGACTTCATTAATGATTGTTTCACCGCTGGCAATCAGACCTGCCAGGACGAGGGAAGCCGAAGCTCTTAAATCCGTGGCGATGGTCTCTGCTCCTGAAAGAGGAGTTTTTCCTTTGACTACGGCTTTATCTCCGAAAACTTCGATATTCGCTCCAAGGCGGAGCAGTTCATTGATGTGAGAATATCTTCGGTCAAAGATGGTTTCGGTGATGATTGAGGTTCCGGACGCCTGAGTCATCAAGACTATGAACTGGGCCTGCATATCGGTCGGGAATCCTGGATACGGAGAAGTGGTGGTATCTTGAGGTCTGATCTCTTCGCTCCCGATTGCTCGGAGGGAATGATTATGGAGCTTTTCGATTTGTGTTCCAGAGAATTTCAATTTTTCTATCACTGTATCGAGATGTTCGGATTTGACATTGGTCAGAACGATGTCCCCTCGAGTGAGGGCGCTGGCGACAAGAAAAGTCCCGGCTTCTATTCGGTCGGGAATGATTTCATGGGTGGCTCCGCCGAGTTCTCTGACTCCTTTTATGTGGATGGTCTCTTCACCGATTCCATCGATCTGTGCTCCCATTTTAATCAGAAGCTCGCAAAGGTTGGAAATTTCGGGCTCCCGGGCACAGTTCTTCAATACAGTCTCTCCAAGGGCCAGGCAAGCGGCCATGATCAGGTTTTCTGTTCCCCCAACAGTCTTTTTTTCAAATTCGATTTCAGCTCCATGAAGCTTGTTCGCCTCGGCTTTAATATACCCGTGTTCAAGGCTTATTGATGCCCCGAGTTTCTCCAGGCCGTGGATGTGCAGGTCGATGGGGCGAGAGCCGATGGCGCAGCCACCGGGCAAGGCAACAATGGCCTTTCCAAAGCGGGCCAGAAGAGGACCCAGAACCAGAATGGATGCCCTCATGGCCTGGACCAGATCATAAGAGGCCTGGTCGGATTTTACTTCTCTAACCTGAATGGAGAGAGAATTCTTTTTTATGCTGGCACTGGCTCCCAGCTCTTTCATCAGTGTAAGGATCGTATACACATCCTTCACACGAGGGATGTTTTTCAAACGGATCTTTTCCTTGGTGAGAAGAGAAGCGGCGATAGCCGGGAGAACAGCATTCTTGGCTCCGCTGATTCTGACTTTTCCTTTGAGCCGGATGTTTTGGTTTCCGAGGATCCTGATCTTTTCCATGTGCTACCATTCTAGAATAACACCAATCAAAATTCAATGGGATTGGGAAAGCTTCTCAAAATCCGCGATAACAAGAGATACAATAAATCAGAGTGATTGCATCGAAAACACGCAGGCTTTACCCCAGCGAGATCAACGCTCTATTCTACGAATCCTAATGCTTCATGGTTAGGGAACATTTTTAATAATGATATTTAGGATTAAGTGTTATCGTGAGCGGAGCGCGGCAATCTCACAGTCGTGTCATTGCGAGGAGGAGTGGGATTCCTTCGCTTTGCTCGGAACCGGCTTAGCAATCGCACAATCGTGTCATTGCGAGGAACGCAGTGACGTGGCAATCTCATAAAAAAGAAGTTCTCATTTAGATTTTATCTCTTGTCCTGAAATGACTGAAGTTTCTGAAGTCTGGCCCCGCTTGTTGAAATAAAGATGTGTTTGCACTAAGATAGAGCGGGCTGAAAATGGCAGAACAAAATCCACCTTTTTTTTAACGGAGGCAATCAAATGAAAATGCTTATCGGCGAGAAATGGGTTGATAAGGACGAAAAGATTGATGTCTGCAATCCCTATAACAATGAACTCATCGATACCGTTCCTTCAGGGGACGAGGCTGATGTGGAGGCGGCGTTTCAAGCCGCGGAGGAAGGATTTGAAATCAACCGCAAGCTTTCAGTCCATGAACGCATTTCCATCCTTTACAAGACTTCAGAAATTTTAAAGGAGCGCCAGGAAGATTTCGCGAAGACAATCGCGTCCGAAGGCAGCAAAACCATAAAGGAAGCTCGAAAAGAGGCCAGCCGCTGCATTGATACGATTACGATTTCTGCCGAGGAGGCGCGGCGGGTCGTAGGTGAAACTATTCCTTTTGACAGCCGCGAAGGTTCAGAGAACAGACTGGGTTATTACTACCGTTTTCCAATCGGGATCATTGTTGCCATCACACCGTTCAATGACCCGTTGAATCTTGTGGCGCATAAGATCGGCCCCGCCATTGCTGGAGGAAATTCTGTGGTTCTCAAGCCGGCAACAGTTACTCCTCTTTCGGCTTTGAAGCTGGGAGAGGCTTTTATCGAGGCCGGCCTTCCCTGGAAAATTTTGAATATCGTGACCGGAAAAGCATCCAAGATTGGAGACGCTCTGGTGACTGACCCGCGGGGGAGGATGATCTCTTTTACGGGAGGGACCGAGGCTGGACTGGATATCACCAAGAAGGCAGGTTTAAAGAAGATAGGAATGGAGTTGGGGTCGAACTCCCCAGTGATCGTCATGGATGATGCGGGCCTTCCGCAGGCGGTGGAGCTTTCTGTATCCGGCGCATTCTGGGCTGTCGGGCAGAACTGTATAGGTGTGCAGCGGATTTATATCCATGAAACGGTTTATGATGAATTCGAGAAGATGTTCGTCGAGCAGACGAAGAAAATAAAGGTCGGCTTCCAACTCGATGAGGATACGGACATGGGGCCAATGATCACTGAAGAGGAAGCGGCTCGGGTAGAGGAATGGGTCAAAGAAGCCAAGAAAGCGGGAGCAGAGCTTTTAACCGGAGGAAACCGCGAGGGCACTCTTTTTGAGCCCACAGTGTTCAGGAACATGCCCGACACAGCCAAACTGAACTGTGAGGAAGTTTTTGGACCGGTGGTCAATCTGTATAAAGTTTCTTCATTGGATGAGGCCATCAAATTGGCCAACAGTGTGATATATGGATTGCATGGGGCCATTTTTACCCGCTCTTTGGATAATGCCTTTAAAGCCATCAAGGAGCTCGATGTGGGCGGAGTGATGGTTAATGATTCCACAGACTACCGCATTGACATGATGCCCTTCGGCGGTGTGAAGTGGAGCGGCCTCGGCAGGGAGGGGATAAAATTCGCCCTTCTCGAAATGACAGAACCAAAGGTTGTCTGCTTTAATCTGTAGGAGATAATGCGGGAGACATAACGGTGAGTCAAAAAAGAATCTTTTCTTTATCTCTCTTCTTTCCTCTTGCGATCTTCCTTTTGTGTTTGAGCTGCGGGAAAAAAGAAGAGAACAGCGTCCAACAGGAGAGTGCCAAAAAAATTCAAATAGCTGTCATTCCCAAGGGAACGACCCATGAGTTCTGGAAGTCCATTCATGCCGGCGCAGTCAAAGCTTCAAGAGAGCTCGGAGTGGATGTCATCTGGAAAGGCCCTCAAAAAGAAGATGACCGGGCCCAACAAATTATGGTTGTGGAGGACTTTATCAACCGAGGAGTGGACGGAATAGTCCTTGCGCCCCTGGATGACCGGGCCTTGTGCCGGCCTGTCCAGGATGCTGTCAGAGAGAATATTCCAGTGGTGATCATCGATTCCTCACTCCAGGGCGAGGATTATATCAGTTTTGTGGCCACGGACAATACCAAGGGGGGTGTGATCGCTGCCAAAAGGATGGGTGAGCTTCTCGGAGGAAAAGGCGATATTTTTCTCATCCGTTATCAGGAAGGCTCGGCCAGCACGACGAAACGGGAAAACGGGTTTCTGGACACCATCACTTCTGAATTCCCGGATATTTCACTCCTCGTTCAGGATCAGCATACTGGTGCGACCACAGAAACAGCTTACCAATTGGCTGAGAACCTCCTTGGACGGTTTCCGGAAGTCGATGGCATTTTTTGCCCGAATGAATCGA
>Ga0209636_10005160_pt1 | contig 13346 bp, 13 predicted proteins | sample DeeMarSWOR152_54_FD_187464 | JGI IMG/M metagenome (GOLD analysis project Ga0209636, IMG submission 187464) | Marine sediment microbial communities from White Oak River estuary, North Carolina - WOR-1-52-54 (SPAdes) (version 2) | ecosystem: Environmental > Aquatic > Marine > Intertidal zone >...
AAGGGGTTAGCCGAATTGGCTAACCCCTTGAAATTACTTGGTAGCGGGGGGTGGATTTGAACCACCGACCTCCGGGTTATGAGCCCGACGAGCTACCTGACTGCTCCACCCCGCGTCCATAGAATACTAATCAATCCCAACATCTTTGTCAACCCTTTGGCCTTTTCCCCCTTCTATCCATCACCTTTTTCCCGTTCTGATTTCGCCCCGAAAGGCTTCCTCCTTGACAAGGAAGAGTGCGCCTTTTTACAATATCTAAATCAATCGTTCCCTATCAGACTTCCGAATTTCACGGGCTGCCTTCCATGAAGATTCTTCAGAAATACATCTGCAGGGAATTCCTCAAAATACTCTTCTTCACCCTGAGTGCCTTCATTCTCATCTACCTCATCGTCGACTTCTTCGCCCGAATGGACACATTCATCGAAGAGAAAGCCCCTTCAACCCTCGTCTTGCTCCATTACCTCTATCAAGTTCCCGGAGTTGCCTTCCAAATCTTTCCCCTCGGGATCCTGATGGCTACCCTTCTCGGGCTGGGGCTCCTCTCGAGGAATAACGAAATCACCGCCATGAAAGCCAATGGGATCAGCCTCTATTGGATTGCCCTCCCTCTCCTCATTTTGGGGATACTTGCCAGCGCCTTCTGTTTCATCGGAAACGAGTTCATCGTTCCCTCTACCAAGCGCCGATCGGAGGATATTCTTCATACGGATATCTATAAGAAGCAACGGAAAACCTTTATTCGAAACTATAAGGTTTGGTATCGAAGCCACAATGCCATCTACAATTTCCAGGTCTTCAAGCCCGAAAACGATACGCTTGAGGGGGTGACCCTCTTTGAGTTCGACGATGATTTCAGGCTCCGCCGGAGAATCGATGCCAATAGGGCCGTCTGGAAAGATGGCGCATGGCATTTCTATGACGTTACCACCAGGGATTTTCGTGAAGGGGAAACCATCCGGACCACACGATTCGATGAAAAGGTGATACCCATCCCCGAAACCCCCGATGTCTTCAAGGAAGAACGGAAGGATACCGAGGAGATGGGCTATTATGACCTCCGGCGTTACATACGGAAGATCGAAATGGGAGGCTATGACGCCACGAGATATATCGTGGACCTCTACGCAAAACTTTCCTTCCCATTTGCCTGTGTGATCATGGTCTTCATCGGAATTCCCTTCTCCACGAAAACTGGCCGCAGCGGGGGAATTTCACTGCACGTTGTCCTCAGCATCGTCATCGGCTTCCTCTACTGGATCATCCTCAACCTCAGCCTTTCCCTCGGCCACTCAGGGGTATTACCCCCTCAACTTTCGGCCTTTGCACCCCACACCCTCTTCGGTTTGGCCGGAATATACGCGTTGATGAGCATCAGGCAGTGATATCCTAAAACCACTAAGTGCTCAAGACCCGTGTATGACGGCCGAAATGTTTGACAACCGCTTCGGCTTGATGGTACATTCTTTCCCCGTGTGAAACCACGCAGGAGGTTTCGAGATGGCCGTTATGGAAATCAGCGTCGTCCCCGTAGGAACGGAAAGTCCGAGCATTAGCCATTACGTGGCGGAATGTGTGGGCGTTCTGAAGAAGAAGGGCCTCTCCTATGAGCTGACATCCATGGGAACCAACGTGCTGGGTGAGCTCAAGGACCTACTCGCAGTGGCTCAAGAGATGCACGAACTTCCCTTCCAGCGCGGCGCCCAACGGGTACTCACCTCCATTAAAATTGATGACCGAAGGGATAAGCAGTTGAGCATCGAGGGCAAGAAGGAGGCGGTCCAAAGGCAGTTGTAAGCCGGAAACCCGCGGTGCCGAAAATACGAAGCAAAACACTGCCGGGTGTGGAATGCGGTGTTATGCTAAGTTGGTATCCCGGGTCTGTGTTCCAAACGGTATTGCTAAGGAGATCATTTCATGGCCATGACCATTACCGAGAAGATCTTGGCTGAACACTGTGGGTTGGAGGAAGTTCGTCCCGGCCAGTTAATCAACGCCAAGCTCGATATCGTACTGGGAAACGATATTACGGCTCCCATTGCCATCGAGGAGCTTAAAAAGGCAGGGGTGGAGAGGGTTTTCGACCGCGATCGAGTCGTATTAATCCCCGACCATTTCACGCCGAATAAGGATATCCCTTCGGCGGAGCAGTGCAAGGTCCTTCGAGAATTCGCCAAGGAACAGGAGCTCACCCACTACTACGAAGTGGGGCGGGCGGGCATCGAACATGCCCTGCTGCCGGAAAAGGGAATCGTCCTTCCGGGAGATCTCGTCATCGGTGCAGATAGCCACACCTGCACCTACGGGGCGTTAGGGGCTTTTTCCACGGGCGTGGGAAGCACGGACCTCGCCGCGGCGATGATCACGGGAGACCTCTGGTTCAAGGTCCCCGATTCCATGAAGTTCGTGTACCGGGGAACCCTGAGGCCCTGGGTGGGGGGAAAGGACCTCATTCTTCACACCATCGGGGATATTGGGGTGGACGGCGCACTCTACAGGGCGATGGAATTCTGCGGGGAAACCATCGAGCATTTGCCCATGTCGGGACGTCTAACCATGGCCAATATGGCCGTTGAAGCTGGGGGGAAGAACGGAATCATCGTCCCCGATGAGATCACGCGCGAATACGTAGAAGGACGGGCGAAGAGACCGTATCGATTCTTTTCAAGTGATCCCGATGCTCGGTATGTGGAGGTGAGGGAGTATGATGTTTCCGATCTCGAACCCCAGGTTGCAGTTCCCCCGGATCCCTCAAATACCAAGGGAATAAGTGAAATCGGGGAGATTAGGATCGATCAGGCTGTAATCGGCTCGTGTACCAATGGAAGGCTGGAGGACTTGAGGGAAGCAGCCCGGGTCTTAAAGGAAAGGAAGGTCGCCCCCTGGGTGCGGCTCATCATCATACCGGCAACACCCTTAATCTACCGAGAAGCGATGAGAGAAGGGCTTTTTCAAATCTTCCTCGAAGCGAACGGGGTCATCGGACCACCGACCTGTGGACCCTGCCTCGGTGGCCATTTGGGGATACTCGCCGAAGGGGAACGAACTATCTCCACGACCAATCGAAATTTCACAGGGAGAATGGGCCATCCTAAGAGCGAAGTCTATCTCTCCAATCCTGCTATTGCGGCAGCCTCAGCGGTGAAGGGAAGGATTTGCAGCCCCGAGGATCTGTGATGATCCGCTCCCTGCCCATTGACCTGCACGGGTCCCATATGGCATCGCATCATCGGGAGGTAGGAGATGGGAATGCGGTGATGAGGCCTACGGGCAAAGACACAAGGTATCTCCAAGGAGGAAGCTCATGAAATTCGCGGGAAGGGCGTGGAAGTTCGGACCCAACATCAATACTGACGTCATCATTCCCGGTCGTTACCTGAACATCTCAGATCCAGGGGAATTGGCCAAACACTGTATGGAGGGCATTGATCCCCAGTTTCCCAAGAAGATCAAGAAGGGTGATATCATCGTCGCCGAGGGCAACTTCGGTTGTGGGTCGTCACGAGAACACGCACCCATTGCCATAAGGGCCGCGGGCATATCGTGTGTTGTAGCCAAGAGCTTCGCGCGAATCTTTTACCGTAATGCCTTCAATATGGGGTTGGCCATTCTGGAATCCGATGAGGCTGCAGATGGGATCGATGAGGGGGACAGGGTTCAGGCCGATGCTGCCACAGGAACCATTAAAAACCTCACCAAGGGAACGGAATTTCAGGCCAACCCCATGCCCGATTTCATGATTGAGCTCCTCAATGATGGTGGCCTGATGAAGCACGTGATGAAGAGGGTTCGATCCCCGAATCCACGCCAGTAACGGCCCAGGTCTTCACGAGCCTTTCCTTGCCTTGACTTTTGAACATCGCCGGCTATACTTCAGGCAGGCCCGTGGAATCTACCGGGTTCTGAGGACATCGGGTCGACCGGAGGATAGTGAAGGGACTCTGCTTGGTGCGGAGATGAAGGATTACGAACTTAAGCCGCTCTTGGCCCCAGACCAAATCCAACGGAGAGTTGAGGATTTGGCAAAGCAGATCTCCCGGGATTACCGGGGAAGAGAAATTCTCTTAGTCTGTATCCTCAAGGGGTCCTTCGTCTTCCTCTCCGATCTCATGCGCCGCATCGACTTGCCCGCTCAGGTTGACTTCATTGGGTTAGCGAGCTACGGCTCCCAGACGGTGTCATCCGGCACCGTTCAGGTCACCCACGAGATTTCCCTCCCCATCGAGGACAAAGATGTAATCGTCGTCGAGGATATCATCGATACCGGCAGGACGTTGAGGTTCTTGGCCGATCATTTCTGGGCAAGGCAGCCTCGATCCCTCAAGTTCTGTTGCTTACTCGATAAGAAATCGCGCCGACAAGTCAATTTCGAGGCGGATTATGTCGGCTTCGACATCGAGGACTTGTTCGTAGTCGGCTATGGGCTTGACGTTAATGAACGTTTTCGGAACTTACCGGGTATTCACTATGTGGTGGCGTAGAGGCCTCCTCGTCTTCCTGATTCCCCTCATCGCCCTCTCCTGTGGCCCGAAGGCTAAGATTCCACCCAAGCCACCCATCTCGGAGGCACCACGGGAGGGGGAAAAACTCCCGGAGGAACCCCCTGATGCCGTGCTCTTCAATGCAGGGGAACTCCTCTTTTCCCAGGAAGACTTCGCCAATGCAGAACTCAGGTTTCGTGACCTCATCGAGCAGTACCCAGAGAGCCCACTGGCAAACGAGGCGAAATATAAGCTTGGTATATGCTACAACAAGGTAGGACGGTATGAGGACTCCATAGTGCTCCTGAGAGAAGTCCTCCCCCTCTCATTATCTCCACTGAGACGGACGACGATCTATTCCTTCATGGCGGAAAATTACTCTGGACTTGGGGATCCCTTCGAAGCCTTACGGTGGTATTCCAAGGCCATTGAGGAAGTCGAAGATGTGGCCCAGACGGCGGAAATCTGGCAAAAGGTCAAGGAAATCATGGATCAACGGCTTTCCCCCACCCAGCTCCAGGAGATACGATTCATGTATCAGGGCACCCCCCTTTCGGGCTATGCAGCCTTCAAATTAGCCCAGCTTGCCTTCCAGGAGGGGGATGTAAAGGCAAGCAAGAAGCTCCTCCGGGAGGTCATGAAGGAGTTTCAGGATCAAGACTTCTATTCCGAAGTCGAGGCCTTTCTTGAGGCCATGAAAGACCAACTGATCCCCGAAGGGAATGTCATCGGTTGCATTCTCCCCCTGAGCGGTGAAAATCGCGTTTACGGTATCCATTCGCTGCTCGGAATAGCGCTGGCCATCCATGCCTTTGAGCCAAACTACGAGGGAATACCTATCAAGCTGGTTATCAGAGACTCAAAATCGAGTCCCGGCGAGGCGGAAACCGCTGTTGAGGAATTGGTGGATGAGGAGCGGGTTATGGCCATTATCGGTCCCCTCTTAAGCGTCACCTCCGAGGCAGCAGCCAAGAAGGCCCAGGAGCTAGAAGTACCCATCATCACCCTCACCCATAGGGAGGACGTAGCCGAAATTGGCGATTATGTCTTCCAAAATTGCCTGGCCAATTCGCAGCAGGTAAAGGCCCTCGTCTCCTATGCAATGGACGGGGTGGGGCTCAAGAGGTTCTCCATCCTCTATCCGCGGGACCTCTATGGAATTAAGCTGACCCATCTCTTCATCGACGCGGTACTGAGGAGGGGTGGGGAAATCATGGGAGTTCAGTCGTACGACAATGAACAGATGGATTTCGGGGACCAGATTAAACGATTGGTAGGCCTTCAGGAAGTACGGGCTGAGAAAGGGCGAAAAGTGGATTTCGAGCCCGTTATAGAATTCGAAGGCCTTTTTATCCCCGATTACTCGGACCGAGTCGGTCTGATAGCTCCCCAACTGGCCTACTATAACGTGATTGGCATAACACTTCTCGGGACCAGCGCCTGGAACTCGCCCGAACTTGTCTCTGAGGGGGGAAAATATGTCGATGGGTCGGTATTCATCGATGGGTTCTTCAAGGACAGTCTCAATCCCCGCATTCAGAAGTTTGTCGAGGAATTTAGAAACGCCTTTGAATCGGATCCCTCCACGCTGGAAGCTCAAGCTTATGATGCTGCGGACCTCTGCGTCCGAGTAATGACGGAGACGGAGATTTTCTCCCACCATCAGATGAGAGATGGACTCATGGATCTTATGGGATTCGATGGGATTTCCGGGCTAACCTCCTTTGATTTCGAGGGAAAGCCGAATAAAATTCCCTTCATCCTGACGGTTAGGAAGGGGAAGATACAGGAAATTGAGTAGGCCGGGATGAGGTGGGAACCAGAAGAGCCTTTTTCTCTTCTCCGGTAAGTCATGAGAATCCAATCGCTTCATCCTTGGAACGTCAGCTACCGAGATGCCGTTCTGATCCAGGAGCAATTGAGGGCCAACATCTCCCTAATCAATTCCAAACGGACCATCAGAAGCGTTGCCGGAACTGATGTCTCCTATTCGAAGGGGGGCGAAGCCGGGATCGCCGCTGTCGTAGCCCTCAGTTACCCAGATCTCGAGATCCTGGATGAGGCTGTTGCGGTGGGAAAAATCACCTTTCCGTATATCCCGGGGGTCCTGAGTTTCCGGGAAGCCCCGTTGTTAATCCAGGCCTTCCGGAACCTTCGGTCCCACCCCGATGTGGTGATGTGTGACGGCCAGGGAATAGCTCATCCACGATTCTTCGGATTAGCCTCCCATATGGGCTTGCTCCTCGATGTGCCCTCAATCGGATGTGCCAAGGAAAAATTGGTCGGGGATTTCGGGGAAGTAGGATTTCAGCGGGGAAGCGCGACGCCCTTAACCATGGATGGGAAGACCGTGGGCGCCGTTGTTCGAACGAGAAGAGGGATTAAACCGGTCTTCGTATCTCCGGGCCATCACATCGACCTGGAGACCAGCGTTGAGTTGGTCATGAGAACATGTAGGGGATTCAGACTCCCTGAACCCCTTCGCCGTGCGCATCTTGTGGCAAAGAGAATCCGCGAGAGGGAAGCGCTTCTCCCGCGAGACCATGAGGTGAGATAATGGGAAGAGAGGAAAAGATCCCGGTTGTCATTCGACACTGGATCGAACACAACGAATCACACGGAGAGGAATATCAGAGATGGGCCACTATCGCCCGGGAGGAAGGATTTGACCGGGTGGAAACCCTCATCATCGAGGCGATCGAGCATATTCAGTCTGCCAATGCGAAACTGAAGGAGGCATTGGAACACCTCTAATAGTATCTCACTATCACCCCCCCTTCAGGTAGGCCTCCAGGCGGTCCAATCCCTCCACAATATTTTCCATGGAATTGGCGTAGGAGAAACGAAGGAATCCCTCAGCATTTGTGCCGAAATCGATCCCAGGGGCAATTCCCACTTTAACCTTCTCGAGAATGTCGAAGGCAAGGCGATAGGAATCTCCGGAAAATCGTCTCGCATTGGCGAGGATGTAGAAGGCACCGGTCGGTTCAACCATGATGCCAAACCCCAACTCCCTCAAACGCCTGATCATGAACTTTCTCCGCTGATTGTAGGTTTCCCTCATGCTCCTGACTTCATCCTCCCCCTCCCGAAGGGCGGTGATGGCCGCCATTTGGACGAAGGAATTTGGGGAGATAAACAGGTTCTGTTGCATTCTCTGCATCGGGCGAATGAATTCCTTGGGGGCGATGACATACCCCAATCGCCAACCCGTCATGGCGTACAGTTTCGAAAATCCGTTGATAACGAAGGCGTTCTCCTCAAATTCGAGGATGGAATGGGCTTTTCCCTCGTAGACCAATCCCTGGTAGATTTCATCGGAGACGATGAAGGGAGAAAACTGCCCTATCTCCTCCATTCTCTCCCCGGAAAGTATGTTTCCCGTCGGGTTGGATGGGGAATTGATAAGAATGCCTTTGGTTCGCGGACCGATTTGTGAGGCAATCATCTCAGGGACGTACTGAAATCCCTCCTCTTCCAACACATCCACGAAAACCGGATTTCCACCGACGTACTTGATGATATTGGGATAACAGGGGTAGTAGGGATTGGGCAGGATGACCTCGTCTTCCGCTTCAAGGAGCGCCGAGAAGAGCAAGAGCATGGCCGGTGAGGTCCCAGATGCGATGAGAATCCGGTCCGGGCTGAGGCCAACCCCGTACGTCCTTTCAAAGTTTTCGGCAATGGCCTCCCTCAGCTCGAGCAACCCCAAACTGTGAGTATAGTGGGTTTTCCCCTTGCAAAGGGCCTCATAACAGGCTTCCTTGACACAATGAGGGGTATCGAAGTCGGGTTCTCCTATCTCCAGGTGGATCACATGTTCCCCCCTTTGCTCCAACTCCAGAGCCCTCTCCATCACCTCCATAACGATAAATGGGGGGATTTCCATGGCCTTTTGAGAAACCACCATTGCCCTTAGCTCCTCTGGGATCCTACCCGCCTTCCAACGCTTCATAGGTCGAGACGAGGAAAGTCGCATCGAGGTATTCGGGATTATCATGCCTCTTCTTCACGTGGAGCCTCTTAATTCTGAGAAGAGCCCCGCTGTTCTCGATGAGATAGAGATAATCAACCAGTTGTTTGGTGTTGACGTTCTCCAGTTTCACTTCCACCGAGGATTCCTTGTAGTTCTCACCGACGGGAGTACTCCGGGGTTTCATGGAGGCGATATTAGTCTTGATACGGGTTTTATTGGCCAAGTTCTCAAGATGGGAAAACAAGGGGAATGCCTTCCCGCCTCTCTGTGCCTTCCCCTTCATGTCCTCCATCTTCCCCTTTATCTCCAGATATTCCTGGCTGAGACGAGAAATTTCCTTCAGCTCGACGGTCTTTTGGACTATCCTTCGATCCATAACCCTCATCTTCTCCCTGTAGGGAGTTACGACGAGTTTATACGCCAGGATCCCCGTTGCCAGTGTTCCTCCCAGGACCACAACCATTTTTTCCCTGAATGCCAGCCTCATTTCGGCTTCTCTTGCACCATTGAGATGGAAAATTTAAACTCGACTTTATCCCCCTTTGCTCCCACCTTGGCATGGGTAAGGGCGACTCGCTTGAAACCCGTGAATTTTTGGAGCCCTGCCCTGATCTTGTCAACGGAGTCAAAGGAATCGGTCTCCCCAGTCACCGTCACCCTTTCCCGTTCGATCACGAGGTCCTTGACATCCACCGTCACATCTTCCGGGATTCGAACGCTAACCTCCCTCATCAGGTCCAATATGGACATCCCCTCCTCCCCCACCTCGGAAAAGAGAAGGGATCCCTTCTTGACTTCCTCAACCTTGGCCCTCATCTGCTGAACTTCATTCACGATATTCTTTACCTCGGGCAGGGTTGTGGTGAATACGGTCCTGATTTCGCCCCTCAAATCATCATACTGCCTCTGTTTCGCGGTGAACTTCAAGTAGTAATTGAGGGAGAGGAGCAGGAGGAGGACGAGCGTAAGAATACCCACGGAGACGATTTTACCCTTGATCTCCTTCACCTCGCTTCGAAATGCGAACTCATCCCTCCGGAAATCGACCTGCGAAAAATCCCCATTACCCACACCCCTCAGAGCGAGACCCAATCCGTGGGGAATGAGGGCGGCTGAAACAACATCCCCCTTTAACTTGTTGAAGGGAGCCTCCAGGACGTCCAACGGCTCAATATCTAGGCCCAGCTCCCGTGATAGGTATGGGACCAGGTTACGAAGCGCACTGCCCCCCCCACAGAGGAACATACGCCCAATCCTCTGGTGGTAGTCCGCCTCGTAGGAATGGAAGGTCTGCCGTATCTCCCTGATCAAGGGGGATATGGCCGATTCGATACAGGTGGAGATCTTCCTCGTTTCTTCGGAATCCGCATCAGACTCCAAGATGACCCCATGGAGGATTTTCCTCTGCTCCGCCTCATCAGGGGAAAGCTGGAACTCCTTCTGGATGGCCGTGGTGATGGTTTCCCCCCCCATGGGGAGGCTACGGATCATCGATATCTGACCATCGCTCACGATGCATATCGATGTCTTTGAGGCCCCGATATCGGCAAGGGAAAACGGCCCCTCTATACCTTTAAGGACGAGGCTCGAGGTACTATAGAGGGCGAGGGCGTCGAGATCCACGATCTTGGGCGAAATATTCACCCTTTCCAGGGTTGCAAGGTGATCCCTCAGCACGTCCTTCTTTACGAGAAGGGCGAGGATGTGGGCTTCTCCCCCCTCGATCTTCACGATATGGTACGATACAACCATCTCTTCTATGTTAAAGGGGGTATACCCTTCTACCTCGAAGGGGATTACCCTATCCATCCTCTTCCGATCGACAAAGGGAAGCTTGATGACCCGCGTAGATACCAGGTGGCCGGGGATGGAGGTGATGACGATATCATCTTTTATCCTCCCCTCGCCAAAAAGCTCGCCAAGGGCGAGAGCAACTGCATCGGAGGGGGAAATATCCTCTCCCCGCGGAATGGCCCTCTCGTGGAAACCGACCAGTTCAAATCCCCGGAAGGTCCTCCGGAGTTCGGCAGCCTTAATGGAATGGCTCCCGATGTCCAATCCGATGATTTTCTGAGGCATCCGGTTTGCTTCCCCTTATCGAGCATCCCTTTCGGGTACAACGAGCGTGACGGTATCTCCTCTTGCCGCCTTCAAAGCTTCTGCGGCACTGTTCCCCATGAGGGAGACCTCCAGAAGGTCAAAGCTATCGAAAATGGCCATCAACTCTCCCTTCCTCGCCTCGCCGTACGCGGTCCTGAGCCCCGTTATCCGCTTTCCCTTCATGATTATGTGTAACGGCTCCCCATGGGTAAACGGATCCAGAAGCCGACGGGATAGATTGGTAACCAAGTTCCCGAAGCGATCGATGTGGATTACCTCCCCCGTGAACCCATTATCCGTGGCTCTGGGCTCCGGAATTTCTATCTCAGACCACGTATCGACCCTCACCCCGAATTCCCCCGGGTCTCGTCCCAGCGAAAGGTGGGCAGCTACGGGAGCGAAGATATCCCGCCCGTGGAAGGTCTGACTGATGGGTTTCCGGACGAAGTCCTTGTTTCGGATACCGACGACCTGTGTTACCTTTTCGTTCCGGTATATCCAGGTGAATATCCCGTTATCCGGCCCGACGAAAGCGTATTCCTCCGTCTCCACGACGAGGCCTTCTCTCCCTGTCCCCACCCCCGGATCGACAACGGTCAGATGAATGGATCCTTGGGGAAAGGAGCGGTATGCACTTCCCAGAACGAAGGCCCCCTCAAATACCCCCTGGGGGGATATTTCATGGGTGATGTCCACCAGGGTGCAACGTGGATTGATCCCCAAGATCACGCCTTTCATCGCCCCGACGTATCCATCCTTTGTGCCGAAGTCGGTCATCAGGGTAATGATTCTCTCCAATCCACTCCCCTCTATCATGAAAAGAGGCCCTTAAGGCTGGCTGTGGAGGGCTCTTGTATAACGCCCCGTTCGGTAATAATCGCCGTAACGTATTCGTGGGGAGTTACGTCGAAGGCGGGATTCCTCACCCCCACCCCCTCCGGCACGATCGCCCAGCCGAAAGGATGGGTTACCTCTCGGCTATCACGTTCCTCAATGGGAATATCATCGCCCGTGGCGAGGGAGAGGTCAAAGCTTGAAAGGGGGGCGGCCACATAGAAGGGAATCCCGTGGGCACGGCTGAGAACGGCCAAGGAATAAGTCCCGATTTTGTTGGCTACGTCTCCATTGGCGGATATGCGGTCTGCTCCCACGATTACCAGATCGATCACCCCCTGCCGCATCAGGTACCCTGACATGCTATCGGTGATCACGGTAACGGGTATCCCCTCCCTGTTGAGCTCCCATGCGGTTAACCTGGCTCCCTGAAGTTGCGGCCGGGTTTCGCATGCGTATACCTCCAGGCCCTTTCCCTCTTCAAAGGCAGCCCTTATCACGCCCAAAGCGGTCCCGTAACCCGCGGTCGCCAATGCCCCGGCATTACAGTGGGTCAATACAGTGCTTCCGTTTTCAATGTAACACTTCCCGTGGCGGCCTATTCGGCGATTGACCTCAATGTCCTCCTCCCTTATCGCCAGGGCCTCTGATTTCAGAGAGCGCCGTAACCTCTCCAACCCCTCCCCCCCATGCCTGCGCACGATCTCTCTCATCCTTTGGACAGCCCACGAGAGGTTCACCGCCGTCGGACGGGTTTCCTCCATCATCCGACAGATTTTATCGAATTCCTCCCTGAATCGGCCAATGCCCTCGACCCGCATCCTCATCGCTCCCAGGGCAATGCCCATGGCGGCAGCAACGCCGATAGCAGGGGCCCCCCGAATGGTCATGTTCCTGATGGCCTCGGCCACCTCCTCCGGTTCCTCGCACTCCAGGTATACCTCCTTCTTCGGGAGCCTCCTCTGGTCCAGCATAACCACCCTGCCATGTCTCCACACAACTGTCTCATATTTCATGGGGAAGTCCCGGGAGACGGATAAGCCCTTACCCCTTCGACAGGCTTTTCCTGAGAATCTCGTTTACCATTTTGGGGTTAGCCTTCCCCCTGCTCGCCTTCATCACCTGTCCCACGAAAAAGCCGAAGAGCTGCTCCTTCCCCTTGTGATAATCAACCACCAACTTCGGGTTCTCCTCCAACACAGCTCGGACAATCCGTTCAATCTCTTCCACATCGGTGAGTTGAGTAAGCCCCTTCTCGCGGACGATCTCCTCGGGTCCCGTTCCACTCCGGTACATCTTCTCGAAAACCGTCTTGGCGATCTTACCGCTGATGACTCCGCTGTTGATCATCTGCAACATAGAGGCCAGATGTTTCGGAGGAACGGGACACTCCTCAATGTCCCGACCCTCCCTGTTCAGCTCCTTCAGCAAGTCCCCCATAATCCAGTTGCTCACCATCTTGGCATCTCCGGAGAGCCTTACGCACTCCTCGTAGTAGTCGGCCAAGGAACGAGAAGATGTTAATATCCCAGCATCGTAATCCGGAATTCCGTACTGGCCTATGAACCGCCTCCTCTTCTCCGCGGGTAGTTCGGGAATGGTCCCTCGAATATCCTCGATCCATCCCTCGGAGATCTCCAACGGGACGAGATCCGGATCCGGGAAGTACCGATAGTCATGGGCCTCCTCTTTCCCCCTCATGGAAATGGTCTTCCCCTGCTCCTCTTCCCAGAGCCTCGTCTCCTGGACGACTTCCTCCCCTGCCTCCAAGACCGCGATCTGTCTCTTAATCTCATATTCCAGGGCTTTCTCCACATGGCGGAATGAGTTCATATTCTTCAGTTCGGTCCTCGTCCCGAAGTCCTTCTGGCCTCGAAGACGAACCGATACGTTGGCATCGCATCGAAATGATCCCTTCTCCATATCGCCGTCACAGATCTCGAGGTACCGCAGAA
>Ga0209636_10005161_pt1 | contig 13346 bp, 12 predicted proteins | sample DeeMarSWOR152_54_FD_187464 | JGI IMG/M metagenome (GOLD analysis project Ga0209636, IMG submission 187464) | Marine sediment microbial communities from White Oak River estuary, North Carolina - WOR-1-52-54 (SPAdes) (version 2) | ecosystem: Environmental > Aquatic > Marine > Intertidal zone >...
CTTGAGCGCAGTTACCTGTGGGATAGTCATATATTCATCCAAAACGACACGCCTGCCTGATGCGTTCATATAGAAGGCTCCTGGGTGCGGCTTGACCAGAGCACGTACCAGGTTATAAATATGTTGTACACTCTGCCGCCAGTCAATTAGCCCATCTTCAGGGTGGCGCCGTTGCCAGTGCCGCGCGCGGCTTTCGTCTTGCGGCTGCCTGTTATTAGTGCCCGCTAGCAGTTTGGGCAGTTCTTCCGTCAACATCTTCTCGGTCTCCACGCTGATGCGCTCCTGTATGTCACGCCAGGTGTCCTCAAAATGAATAGGAACGACCTGTTGCGCGATGATGTCACCCGTATCGAAACCCTCGTCCATGTAGTGCATGGTAACGCCGGTCTCGGTTTCGTCGTTCAAGAGAGCCCATTGAATAGGGTTCGCGCCTCTATACTCTGGCAACAGCGCCCCGTGGATATTCACTGCGCCACATGGTGGGATTGCCAGGACCTCCGGTCGTAGTAGCATCGAGTATGAATCCACAAAGATCAGGTTTGAGTTCAACCTCTGTACCTGTTCCACAAAAGCCGGGTATGCCGTGGAGTTAGCGCGCGGCTGGATGATAAAAGGCAGGTGCAGTCTCTCTGCCACGTCTCGCAGCGTCTTATGCTGATGGGGGCGGATTTCGGCCGCCACAATGCCACAGGCGAGACCGGGCGGCAGGTGCCGCAGAAGCCTCGGCACGCCGATATCATCGCCGAACACCAGAATACGCTTTATCACTCCAATTGACCCACAGTTAGAAAACCTACTACTGTTGGAGGTATAAGTGCCACATGCGCCAACTTGAGCATTCGCCCTTCCCTCTGCACTTTATTCTGCATTCCTAATGTCTAGCTTTTGTTCAAGAACTCCTCTAGCTTGTTGAGAGGCTCTTCTGGTATCCCACTGGGGAATTTTGCTTTCCACGCTCTGTTCACCATAAACTCTTTATCACACTCATGAATTATCTTAGTGAGGACATTGCTAATCATAGACACCATGTTATCCTTTTCGTCCATCCAGATAACAGGATGAAGCAGCAGGTGGAGAAATTTATGTTTACCCAATGCAGTTAGAAAGTAATCAGGCCCATGTCTCAGAACGGAATCAGAGATATAATGCATCCTCTCCACAAAGGCAGCACTGTAGGCATTAACCATGCCAGGAACTTCTAGATTGCTCTGCAGCTTATTTGGCGGCGGGCTGTGCCAGACGAACACGGACTGAATGTATGGGAAGAAGGCCCTCATAACTTGCATCTCTTTAACTATATCCTGTCCGATTTCATCGGCAGAACACCCTGATGCTACGCGGTGATGTAAAACGATATCGTGTCCAAGGTGCTTAATTTCATTGATGGTCTTGATGTTGATGGAGGTGAACGGGTTATAAAGGGGGGAGGATAAAAGCAGCGCAAAGGTAGATTTGATTCTGTACTCTGCGTCTATTTCAGCCATCTCAAGCGCCATCGCCAGTGAGTAATCAATATCGTGCCGAAGGATGATCTGCCTCTTGTCTTCGTCAAGGTTTACAGTTAAGAAGTCCACAAATTCAAAACCCTGATCTGTAGCCAACTGAAGAATCAATCTATAACTTTGCTTATTGAAATCCATAAAATGTACCTACCTACTACTTCTCAAGCGATAGAAATAATTTGTACGATACTTATCCACAGCATGAACTTCAGTTTGGACCAGGGTCAAGCCAGATGCTACTGCAATATTGATAAACACGTCCCTACTTAATCGTTTTATATGAAACAGATCCGCTGCCAAATCGGGTTTCCGCAGCTGGCGATACCATTCCGGCGAGACTGCAGGACTGGGTGCACCCACGCCTTTTTCACCTAACCATATATCTATTTCCCCGGTAGACTTGCATACTCTAGCCGCAGCTTTCAGTGCAGCAAATGGGTCAACAAAATGGTCCAAAGATGTAGCAAAAAGGACATGGTCAAATACCCTAGCGCGAAAGGGTAGAAATTCAGCCAGCCCTTTGAGTTTCAGGAATTCTCCGGGGACATCTTGTACTAGGGGATCAATGCCGACATATATTGTTTCTTCAGTGCGCTTGAAATAGGAGGGCCACGATTGCGGCCCACAGCCAACGTCGAGGACAAGCCCACTGCAATGGCAAAACTTGGCAAAATCCTGGCTGTCTTTACGTGTCCCCACAGCCAGATTATGCTCTGGGTCTGATTGATAACTCACCATACCATTATCCTGCAATTGTTGCCAGGTTTGCCACATCGGGGATGACCAATCGATAACCGGGGGGACAAAATTCCAGATATACTTCCCTTTAATGAAAGTCGACTTACATCCACGACACATCACGCGAGTGTCCATATTACCAATTGGCAAATTACTGCTACAAGCCGGACAAGCAATTATCTCAGCCAAAATATTATATCCGTTCATGCGTGTAACATAACCTAAATCTGTTTGTGAGGAATCTACATTCAATTGTATCTCAATTCAACTGTTGATGCTCCATAAATATCCCTAACCACCACTCAAAACTCAAGAGGGACCAGATAAACAGGCGATGATTGAACTTCCCTGAAACGTGCTCCTCCAAACGCTTCTGAACATAGTGTGGGTTGAAATACTCATAAATCCGCGCCTTGGGGTTTAGTAGCAACCGCCTTATGTACTCAATGCTTTCACCACGGAACCATGAAGCATCGGGGGCGCTGAAACCTTGTTTTTCTCTTTCCAGTATCTCCTGTGGTATCAACTCGCGCATTGCTTGTCTAAGAACCGCCTTACCATCTCTGGTTCTTTGATAATATTTCCCAATCGCATCGTCTTCGTCTATGGCCACCATCTTATCCAAGCTACTCAGCTTAAATGACACCGGCATTCTTAGAGCAAAATCAACAAGGTCATTATCCAGAAAGGGCACCCGGGTCTCCAATGAATGGGCCATGCTGATTTTATCTTCGATTACAAAGAGTCCATGAAGAAATGTCCTAATCTCAAAATACATCGACCTGTTTATGTAATCCTCATTAGTCCTGGGGGCAACCTCACTTTTGGCGAATATGGAGCGAAAAATATCAAAAGTCGAATGTCCCTTGACCGCCTGGTGGACTTCCGGTTTAAAGAACGTCGGCTTATCCTCATCAGCCACCAACCGCTGCCAGTAATCATAGTATCTCTTCAAATAGTCGGCTATGCCTTTGGGATTAATGCCCCTATAATATCGCCAGGGATAGCCGCCAAATAACTCATCGCCGCCCGCCCCAGAGAGGACCACTTTGACAAATTTCCCGGCCAACCTCGCGGCGTAGTAATCAGGATATGATTGCCCCATTCGCAGGTCTTCCAGATGATAAATAAGTTCAGGCATCACAGCTTCCATATCCCCGGCATGGAGTACGACTTCATAATGTTCAGTCTTAAGGAGATTAGCAAGAAATTCGGCATGCTCCCGTTCATCGAAGCCCAGCTCCAGGCCCGAGGCCGATGACAGGTCAAAGCCGCAGGTAAAAGTAGATATCCTGCCGAAATACTTCCTGGCAATGGCGGTTATGCTGCCAGTATCCATACCACCACTGAGGTAGCTTCCGACAGGTACGTCGCTGACAAGCTGTCTGGTAACTGCCTGAGCAAAAAGGCGGCGGGTTTCCTCCGCTGCCTCCGCTTGCGACAACCTGAACTCCTCAGGAGAGAAATGGTAATCCCAATACTTGATAATCGACAAACTCGTTGGCTGCTCCGAATTCAGGTCAAGCTCTATATAACTCCCAGCCGGCAACAGCCTTATATTCTTAAACAACGTTCTATCAGTAAAGATGTTCTGGAAGGTAACGTACTCATTTAGCGCCTCCAGATCCACCGATACGGCCACCTGCCCGCTTTGCAGAATAGACTTTATCTCTGAGGCAAAAACCAGAATGCCCTCTTTAAAATAATAGTAGAGAGGCTTGATACCATACCTGTCACGCACCAATAGTAGTTTATTTCTCTGATTATCCCATAGCGCAAAGCTGAACATGCCATTGAACTTCTTTATACAGTCAATGCCCCAATGTTTATAACTATCGATAATAACCTCGGTGTCCGAATTGGAGAAAAAGGTGTAGCCGGCTTTTTCCAGTTCAATCCTCAAGTCCTTGAAGTTATAGATCTCACCATTGTAGGTAATCCAGACATCTTTGCCTGGGTCAGACATGGGTTGATGGGCTTTTACCGATAGGTCAATGATTGCCAGCCGCCTGTGTCCTAAGGCGAGGTGCCATCGCTTTTCCGCTATCTCCTGGCTAGCGTAGTCGCTCTCAATAGGAGCTAGATGCACGTTCTTATGCTTAAAGTCATTATCGGTCAATTCAATCCAGAGGTTTCTTGCCTTTTCTCGGCCATTATTCAAGGAAATAAGGGCATAACCGGCATCATCAAGTCCACGATAAGCAATTACATCGCACATAGCCTTAATCACGCCCGCGGCTATTGGCTTTTGGCTCAAACTAACAATCCCAGCAATGCCACACATACTATTTCGATTTCAACCAACTTATATAGTTTCGTATACCTTGCTCCAGGCTGTACTCAGGCTTGAAGCCAAACGTTCTCTCAGCTTTTTCGAAAGACAACTTCATCCTTCGTATGTCACCAGTAACCTTAGCGGCTCTTGTGGGCTCTATCTGTTTGCCCAGAGCCTGGCATACAATCTGGTATATTCGATTAACTGAGGTCTCAACGTTGGTGCCAAGGATGAATACTTCGTCGGCAGTGCTCTCCGAGGCAAATGCCTTCACCAGTCCCTGGACCACATCATTTACATAGATAAGGTCCCTTGTTTGCTCTCCATCCCAATAAATCATGGGGGACTCACCTCGCCAGACTTTTGTAGCAAACTCAGGTATAACTGGCTTCCATTCGGGCGTCGTCCTTTGCCGTTCTCCGTAAACGGTAGCCAGCCGGCAAACTGCGATGGGTATTCCGTAGATGTGGTAGTATATTTTCAGGTAGTATTCGGAAACCAGTTTGTTGGCATCATAGGGCGTACTTGGTTTGTCCGTGTGTTTCTCATCGATAGGCAGATATTCCGGGTCTCCATATATACCACTGTTGCTTGTAAACACTACTTTTGCCTTATTTAATCTGGCTAGCTCTAGCACATTGAGCATACCTTTGGCATTAACTTCCAGATCTCGGAACGGATCCTTCAAACTCAGCGAGCGAGGAAAACAGGCCAGATGGAAGATACCATCAAATCTGTGATCGCCAAGTGCTTCTTTAAGTTCAGCAAATGATGCAGAAATATCGTGCTTCAGCACGGTGACTTTGTCCTTGACCTTTTCTAAATTGGCCATAGTCCCGTTGCTGAAATCATCTATAATGACAACAGCTGCTCCATCATGCAGTAGCTTCTCAGTCAGGTGCGAACCAATGAATCCCGCACCACCAGTTATCAGAAAAACCCTTCTATCTGTACCCATCTGTCACTAAAACTCCCATAAGTTTCTCTGCATTTGACCATTCCCCCGATAATTGTACCACTTCTAGAGTTAGACTTACAGGCAATATAAAACGCCCTGTTAGCTTCTTGCGCTTGAGGTCGACAATCTCTAAGGCACTGTGTGCGGATTTAATTGTACAGAGGCTTCCCTTCCTGAACACAACAAACCTGTAGTGGAGGTGCCTCGATAGCTATATGACTCAGATCAAACCTCAGGCAAGGGAATCTCTCATCTGCCTATTCTTGCTCTGTCCTGTCCCGGAACAAGCATCTGGCTGAAACGTCTACAATCCTCTCGGCTGCCTTACCATCCCAGAGTTCGGGAATGCCTCCCTTCTTCCACTTACCATCCAGGATCTTAAAAGCCTCTTCTTTCAGCTTCTGGCAATCGCTGCCTACCAGGATGTTTGTCCCTTGCTCATGGGTGATAGGCCATACAGCGTTGTCTAGCATTGTCAGGCAAGGGATGCCCAAGATTGTAGTTTCCACCTGCATCCCGCCGGAGTCAGTTATCACCATTCTTGCGTTCATCTCGAGGTTGAGGAAGCCCAGATAGCCCAGGGGTTCGGTGACTAGTAATTGGTGACTGGTAATTGGCAGGTTGTTGAGAATGCCGAATTCCTTGAACCTTTTCTGAGTACGGGGATGAGCTGGAAAAACAATGAGAATCTTGTGAGCAATTTGCATTATAGTATCCATTATTCGGGATAGGCTCGCTTTTTCATCAACGTTGCTGGGACGGTGTAGGGTCAATACAGCATAGCTTTGTTCCTTTAAGCCCAGCCGCGACAGGATGTCGGATTTCCTGGCAATCTCTCTGCTGTCAAGGAGACTGTCTACCATTACATTGCCCACACGATAAATCTTCTTCTTGGGTATGCCTTCCTTTTTTAAATTGCCATCATCGTACTTCGAAGTAGTGAAAAGATAATCCGAGATATGGTCCGTGAGAAGGCGGTTTATCTCCTCGGGCATGTTCTGATCATACGAGCGAAGACCGGCCTCAACATGGGCTACCGGAATGCGGAGTTTGACCGCGGCTAGGGCTCCAGCCAAAGTCGAATTTACATCGCCCACCACAATGACTAAGTCTGGCTTCTCTCCCAACAGCACCTTCTCAACTTCAATCATTATCTTGCCGGTTTGCTCGGCATGTGTCCCGGAGCCTATGCCGAGATGGACATCCGGCTGTGGCAGCTTCAATTCTTCGAAAAAAATCTGCGACATCTCGTAGTCATAGTGCTGTCCAGTATGGACGAGAATGGAGGTTATTAGTGATTGTGGATTGGCGTGCCTGTTGTGTTTATCGATAGCTCTGAGAAGAGGGGCAACCTTCATGAAGTTTGGCCTGGCTCCAGCAACAAGAACTATTTTCATCTTAGTGATTAGTGAGTAGTGATTGGTGATTGGCTTTTCGGGACCCTTATTTTTACAGAACGGATCAAGCCTTGCAACATACGTGAGATTCCGTTCACCTTTATTTGAAGCGTTTCAATTTCAGATATATTGCCTAAACCAATCTTTCTGGCAATTTCAATTTGCGTGTCCAGCTCGCTGGCACAACCTAACGAGATATAGAGAAACTGAATAAACTCCTTACTGCCAGCACGAGCGGCACCTTCTGCAATGTTGCTGGCTATAGAAATCGCGGCCCGTCTCATCTGAGAAGCCAACCCAAACTGTTCCACCTGAGGAAACCCCTTCGTCATGTCATAACAGATAACCGCAAGTTCCACAGCCTCTTTCCAGACCTCTAAATCTCTATGGTTCTTGATCATCTACCATTAACTGTCCACTAATCACTAGCCACCAATCACTAATCACATAATCTTCACTCTGATCCCTAAACATGCCCTATTCCTTCATAAATGAAGCCTAGCTTCCTAATCCTGTCAGGGACAATAATCTGCCTGCCATCCACAATAACTTTGCTTCTCATCTTGTTGCCAATCTTCTGCCAGTCATATTCCCTGAATTCTTTATGGTCGGTGACAACGACAAGGCAATCCATATTATCGAAGCTATCGCTATATGTTGCGCCAAAGCTTTCTATTTCCTCCCTTGAGAACAAAGGGTCATACAGGAACACGTTGGCGTGGAGTTTCTTTAACCTCTGAATTATGGGTATGGCGGGTGAATTTCTGGTTTCCTTGACACCGCCCCTGAAGGCAAGCCCTAAAATGAGAATGTTTGAACCTCTTACGTTTCTTCCCAGCTCATTCAAGCCTTCTATTATCAAGTCAACCATATGAAAGGGCATAGAGTCGTTGATCTTTCTTGCCAGCTTGATGAGGTTGGTATCTGTCCCGGTGGTCTTGGTTACGAAATAAGGATAAACGGGGATGCAGTGCCCCCCTACACCTGCGCCAGGCCGAAGGAGGTTAATATGGTAGCGTTGATGCTCCTCGTCAAAGGGCTCGTTTACCACGGGAAATACTTCAGTAGAGGAGATGCCCATTTCTCTGCAGACCAGTGCCAGCTCATTGGATAGTGCAATGTTGACATCCCGATAAACGCCTTCGAAAAGCTTTACAACTTCAGCCGCTGTAGTGTCAGAGACAGTTATCACGCCCTTTTTGTTGATAACTGAATAGATCGCCTCGGCAGTCTCGGTGCTTTCCTTGTCTACACCGCCGACAACTTTCATATAGGCACCTGTGATGTCTCTTATTGCCCTTCCAGAACTCGTCCGCTCAGGGCAAAAAGCCAAGCCAAACTCTCCCTCCTTTAGTCCTGATTGTTTGAGGATTGGCAGCAGTACGTCCTTTGTAGTTCGAGGGGGAACAGTGGTTTCGAGAATGACAAAGTCACCTCGGGAGAGTCCCCGGGAAATACTGGAGCACACCGCAGTTATAGCGGCAAGATCAGGACTTTTGTCACTCTTTAACAAGCAAGGAACGAGTATGACCATCACGTCTGATTCTTTCGCTGCCGCGACACCGTCCGTAGTAGCTGAAAGCCTTTGCCTTTCCACATTAGCCATAATCATCTCAAGAAGGCTCGGCTCATTTGCGATAGGACATCGCCCTTCGTTTATCTCATTAACTAGCTTCTGATCTACATCTACTCCAATCACCCTGGCACCCTTCTCAGTAAAAACGGCGGCCAGAGGCAAGCCCATCTTCCCCAGCCCGTAGACTGCAACAGTTACCCTACCATCGGTGAAGGCATCCATAATGGCTTTTTTCTCCAGTCCAAAAACCTTCATTTTATCTCACATACTTTTCCGGCTCCGGCAGACTCCACCGCTGCAAGTGCCACTTCGAGGGCATGTTTCCCCTCCTCCCCCGAGACCAGCGGTTTCTTATCACGTTGCACACAGTCAATAAAATGCATAAGTTCAAGTTTCAAAGGCTCTCCCTTCTCGATTTTGGCATCCCTTACCCATTCCTGGTCAAATATCCTCAGGGTCTGCTCAATGCAATCAACCTCAGCGATTCCCTGGGAGCCTATCACTGTTAGGTTCCTTACCTTATGGGGGGTAAGCCAGTTTGTATCTATTACCCCGCTGCTGCCACTATCAAAGTTCAGCGTAATTATGGCATGATCCTCATGGCTATGAACAACGGTTCCGGCTGAGGCATAGACTTGCCTAATCTTCTCTCCATATAGATAGGACATAACGTCTATATCATGGGTGCCAAGATCCAGGACTATGCCCACATCCCTTATCCTGGGATTATAGGGACCGACTCTTTTGGCAGAGAGGGATACAACTTTGCCCAACAGCCCAGTATCTATTAGCTCTTTTAGCTTTATGATGGCCGGGTTAAAGCGCTCAACATGCCCCACCATCAGCTTAACTCCGTTCTCCCGAGCAGCTTTTATAATTCCATCAGCATTCTCAACAGTGTCGGCGATGGGCTTTTCCACCAGAACGTTTATTCCTTTCTTGATTGCATCCAGAGCTACCTGCTTGTGAAGTGTAGTTGGCACGACTATGCTAACGGCATCCAGATTTTCCGCCAAGAGGTCCTGATAGTTTGCATACGGTTTGCAGCTGTAGCTTCGGGCAATAGAAGCAACCAAGGTTTTACTCACATCCGAAACCCCGATAAGCTCCACGTTAGGAAGCTCAGAGTAGAGCCTGGCGTGGTTTTTACCCATAGCCCCGACTCCAATGACACCCACTCTTAGACGTTTTCTCACTGAGTTCCTCCATTCTTAAGATTCAACGCACGACTCTTCCTCTGGGCGCATCCTTAACTACCTTCGCTGGCACCCCCATTACCACTTTATACGATGGAACATCTTTGGTTACCACACTGCTAGCTCCCACAATAGCACCTTCACCGATAGTTATACCAGGCATAATGGCAGAGTTCGCGCCAATCCTGGCTCTTTGTTTTATGACAGGGCCCTTGAGTGTAACACCATATTTCATATATTTGTCGTTGGTAGTAACACAGAAGGAACCAAGAAAGACACCATCCTCGATCGTGGTATATCTGGTTATGTAGACCCCGGTCTGAATACCTACATTGTTACCTATTTGGCAGTCTCCATCAATTACTGAGCTCGTACCCACAAGAACATTGTCCCCAATTTTTGTATTCTCCCTGATTAGAACATTATGTCCGCTTCTAAAACTATCGCCTATTTTCACACCCGAGTATATGACTGTCCCTGACCTTATAGTGCAGTCCTTCCCTACGTCCAATTCACCATCTTCGGCACTACCTGATATCACATTCGCTTGAACGGTAGTCCCTTCGCCTAATGTTACCTTGCCGTGCAATATTGTCTTTTCAGATAGCTTGAATTGCGCGCACAATGTTTTCCAAATCCTCCTTTGTTAAAGATGGGTGAACCGGTAAGGAAAGCACCTCCCTTGCTGCCTTCTCCGAGTTTGGAAGATGGTCATTATAGCCCAAGTTCTGGTAAAGAGGTTGCTTATGTATGGGCAGAGGATAATATACCTCTGTGGCGACACCTTTATTCATCAACTTTTGCCTCAATTCATCTCGCGATATCTCAAAATCTTGTGTAATCCTGACCGTGTATTGGTGAAAGACGTGTCGCGTATTTGATTTGATACCGGGAGGAATCAGTCCTTTAATTCCTCTGAGTTCCTTGGTTAAGAATTTTGCGTTCTCCATTCTTTTGCTATTGAATTGCTCTACCTTCCCTAGCTGACAAAGCCCTATAGCTGCAGCTATGTCAGTCATGCGATAATTATAACCCAGAATCTCATGGAAATATCTCTGCCTTTGCCCGTGACTTCTTATCATCCTGGCTTTCTGGGCAATATCTTTATCATTCGTGGTTATCATCCCACCTTCTCCGGTGACCATATTCTTTGTAGCGTAGAACGAGAAACAGCCAGTGCCAAATGAACCAGCCTTCTTTTTTTCGTATTCAGCCCCGTGCGCCTGGCAGGCATCCTCTATGACTATAAGACCATGCTCCTGAGCTATCTTCATTATTTTCTTCATATCGCAAGGTTGCCCATAAAGATGGACCAGTATTATCGCCTTTGTTCGCGGTGTAATTTTCTCAGCAATGCCATCCGGCTCAATGTTAAAGGTTTCTTCTTCTATGTCGGCGAAAACAGGCTTGGCACCAGTAAATAGGATCGAATTGGCAGTAGATGTGAATGTGAACGGAGAGGTGATAACCTCATCTCCTCTGCCAATCCGGTGCGCCAACAAGGCTATATGGAGGGCAGCAGTCCCAGAGTTGACCGCCAAAGCATATTTTGTACCGATGAATTCAGCGAATGCTCTTTCGAATTCTTCCACTTTCTTGCCTTGGGCAATAAACCCGGACCTCAATACCGCTGTCACAGCGCTGATTTCATCTTCATCTATGACTGGCTTTGCAATAGGAATCATCTTGAGCAGTTTAGCAAAAGAGTGTTTGGCAACTCAAGCCGTCATTACAAGGGAGACTACTCTTGTGTTATTGCGAGTCCCGATTTATCGGGACGAAGCAATCCCGTGGAGAGGTACGGGCTTGCCACCTGAAGTTTCCCCCTTCGACTTCGCTCAAGACAGACCTAAGCGGAAGGGAGATTCTTCGCCTCGATGAGTCGGGATTCAGAATGATAAAAAGAACTCAGACTGAAGCCCCTTTGTCGTTGCGAGGTTGACGGAGTCAGCCGAAGCAATCTCGGGGATTGCCACGCCCCGATTGCATCGGGGCTCGCAATGACAAAACAGGGGGAGCGTCAGGGTGCCAAGAGGACTCAATAAGCAGTCTTATGTTTTCTAGCTACTGGTGGAGAGGTCACCAAGGATTATTCCTTGTACCAGTGCTTAGGCCACTCTTGGCCAAATGAAAGCCTATAAATCCCATCCTACCGGTAATGACAGCTGTTTTTACTCAGGACTAACCTGAGCCAAGATACTCAAAAATTTTTACAGTTGTTGTGTTTGTAGTGGCTTCGAGTGGATAGACGAGCTTATAGCTGCTCAATGCTTCAAGAGGCACGGGACTAGTAAAGGGGCTTACGCCCACTATTTTATAATTTCCAGACGCCTGGCTTGCCATATAAGCTTGAGCCTCTCCATAGCTGGAGAAGGGTTGCGCACTGGTGACTTCCTTATACTTCACTCCTCCACTGACTACTCTCTCTTCATAACTTATGACTATCGATTCCGTGGGAATCACGGCTTTGCCGTCAAAGTTGTAAAGCCTGGCCACAATGGATTGGTAGTAAGCGGGGTATAGTAAAGTTCCCCATTGCCCTTGCTCGCCTGTTTGCGCTGGAGGTATGTAATAATATTCAAAAAACTCGCTTTCGTTTTTCCCAGCCCAGTCCACCATGGCATAGAACTTTGAAGTTGGCATTAAGTAGTCAATCACCACATATTTCGTACCCAATTTGTACTGCTCCATAATTTCAAGGGCTGAGCTTTCATTCCGCGCGGTAAGGAACTGACCAGCTTCGACAGCCTGAGCCTGACTAGGATTGGCATTCGGTATGCGATGGGCAATTTGCTGTATGAAGTAGCCATAGTCCCACCAGGACATCACGGCATAAACAGTTTCGGGATACTTAAAGTCAGCATATGGTGGGTATAACTCATAATAGAAATCGGGGTCACCAAAAGGTTCGGGACTGTTATCTTTTAGCCATTGAAGCGAGGTATACCACGCCTCGTCCATAATAGGTGGCGCCTCGGCAAGCGGCCTTGTGTATCCAATAGAAAGCCACTCCCCGCCAATTTGAACAATTTGGGTAGGTGCCCTGCTCCACCACCCGATATTTGGGAAAAAGACGACGAAAAAGATGACTATTCCGACAATGATGACCCTCACCCAAGCACCTCTGGGCTGCATAAATGTTTTTGGCTTCGCTTGCTCCCTGGCTTTCTTTTTCTTCTTTTTAAATTTCTTGACTGCTACCACTACTTCTTTAGACTTAGCCAGCAATTTGCCTAAGCCAGCAATATCCAGCATTTTCCAGGAGAAATACCCTGTGAGCAAGGCCACGTTTATGGCATAGTAGTAACCAAAGCGGCGCTGCCCGAAAACCGCTATCAACATTATTATGCTCCACACCAAAAACAAGGTCTTGTCAGCGCTTTTTTCTTTGACAGCGACGTAAATAACCATGGCAAAGGAAATAAATGAGAAAAAGAATGAGGTATTAAAGTTAAGCCAGGCTATCCACGAGTTCAGAGGATGCACCTCCAAAACAGTCAACATAGCGCCACTCGGGGCGAAGATACTAAATTGGCTGAATATGGACTGAAACAAATAGGGACTGATGGCATGCAAAACAGCAAGACCAATTCCACCCAGTCCCAGCAAGGCCAAAGGATAGTAAACAGGCTTCAAAGCCCTGCCTGCCATGAGTCGTGAGATAACGCCTAAGGCTATAGGTGTCACTATGGCAATCAATATAG
>Ga0209636_10005162_pt1 | contig 13345 bp, 9 predicted proteins | sample DeeMarSWOR152_54_FD_187464 | JGI IMG/M metagenome (GOLD analysis project Ga0209636, IMG submission 187464) | Marine sediment microbial communities from White Oak River estuary, North Carolina - WOR-1-52-54 (SPAdes) (version 2) | ecosystem: Environmental > Aquatic > Marine > Intertidal zone >...
ATGCTTGCATTTTATTCGGTTGCCGGGATGGCAGAGCGGATAATGCGCAGGCCTTGAGAGCCTGTGGTCCTTTTGGACCGCGTGGGTTCGAATCCTACTCCCGGCGCTTTTTTACAGGTAAAGTTTATATTGTTCAAACTTGTTATTCATGTGCGGTGTTGACGTTTGGGTAGGACGGAAACAATCAAGAGACGGCTTGTTTACGTTTATCTTCCTTCCGTTGACCAGAAGGAGCGGTGGGAAGGGCGCTGTTAAGTTGTCGTTTGATTTCAGATGTTTTGACAAACTGTTAAGAATTCGGTTGATCAATGCAAAAAGTGGAAGTGAATCATCTCGACTCTGGCTGTTCGTCAAACAGTCGGGGGTTTGTCTCATCTTTTGAGTTCTATCTAAATTCTGGGCTTCATTCTTCGACCAAATAACATGTCTAGACATTCTTTTCGTCCACCTGAGATTTATCCTCTCGGATGCGAACAGAGTTGTTTTCATCATCTACTTTCAGAATTCCGATTGTCCGACCAATCACACAATCACGAAGTTCTCTTAGGACGTTTGCCCCGTCAACCGATGCTCTTTGGAGGAATATCTCAAAGGTCTTTCCACTGGCTAATGAAAAGACAATTACGATGTAACTTCCAGAAGTTCGAATTCCTTTATAAGTACCTACGAACTCTTGCCAAGGTTTGAGAAAGATCGCTCTTGGCTGGTTCTCTTTGTGCTTCAATTTTTTTTCCTCACTATAAGAATATCAATACTCCTCCGGGAAAATGATTGCAACGAGAGTGTCACCTGTACCAGCGAACGGATCTAACACGATTTGTCCGCTACCGCCATTTGTTGAGCTAAATCGTATCACAATTCTCCCAGCTATGAGTGTAAGGGGGGATTACTAACGACAATATCACACTGAACGAATCAAGGATTTCAAAGACCACCGTTCCCTTTTTTTATCTAAACCATTATCACCTATGAGGCAAGTCTCAAAGGCATCGTACCAAAAAACCATGTGGGTACTGTTTTGAGGAATTTCTCCACGCATGCATACATGCGAAAATGGTTTCTGGTGTGGTGTTTAACCTCAATTCGACCTGTACTTTGTTTCTGTTTCATTTTTCATCACTAAAAAACTATTATAACTTGGTTTTAAGCTTATCTTAGGCTTAGTTTGAGCAGAAAAGCCTAATTGGAGTGCTCAAGCACAAGAGAAAGTTTCCAGAGAAAGATACCACAAATTATTTATACGAAAAACACACGAAATGTTATCTCCAGGAAGTACAAAAGAAAGTATTAAAAATAGTAGGTAACCTGGGTGTTGGATGGAAGTATCTCTTGTATGGCACAATGAGTGTGTGCATGAATGGAAAAAATAGAAGGTAAAATACGATGGGTGATATTTTTGAGAACTTGGGAATGGGATGGCTACCCGACTACCCCAATTCTTGGGATTACACGATAGACCGAGTTGACGTCTCCTTTCGGCTTAAACAATTGGAGCAAAAAGACTCTATGAAAAGTATGCATCAGAATTTGGAGGCGTTGTTTTGATCAAGAATCAAAAACACGCGTTCTTTCTGACTTCCAGCAATGTCACTTATGCGTGTGGCTTTGGACTTCAATTCGCTTCTCTGGATGCAGTGAAGGCGGAAAGGTGAGGAGAACTTGAGGAAACTGAATATTGCACTCATGTATGCTATTAAACCAGCTTTTCTTCTTGTCATATTACTGCTTCCATTTATCTTGATACCTTCACCACGGATGCTCGCCGGGAATGGTGTTACTTGGGTCCCTTTTGTTCCCGGAGCTGACCCAGAAACTCGATCTCAAGTTCTCGCCAAATCTGCAGATACCATGGGGCTGTGCGTAGATTCTAGCTTCTTTGGAATGTATAGCTTAGCGACTTTCATCAATGAAACACAATACAATGTGCTTAATGTTCCAAGTGCAGGTCACACTACCGCCGTGGGAAAACCCGCTGTTCCCATGATTACCCGTTATTTAGAGATTCCCCACAACGTCAATGTCAGCTTACAAATTCTCTACAGGGATATGCAAGTTCTAGAGGGATTTAATGTCATCCCTACACAAGAATTGCCAGCAGACTTCATCAACGCTACGGAACCACCTTTTGTCATCGACGAAACAACTTACACGACTAATGCGTTCTACCCATCAGACGTTGCTTCTTTGGAAGGCGTTGATGGACTAGACCCTATTGTCATCAGAGGCCATCGAATTGTAGCCTTGAGTCTCTACCCTGTGCAGTTCAATCCGGTCACCCAGCAGGTCAGAGTCTATTCCAAGATTGAAGTAAGAATGAACTACGACAAACCGGGACAAGCCGGAGTGATTCATGCGCGACTGTTTTCGTCGGCGTTTGAAACGTTGGTCGAGGCTCTTGTGCTGAATTATAAGTATCCCAAGGTTCTTCCCCTCCTAAAAGCAGGAAGCGCAGAGTATTTGATCATTACTCATGATGATTTCTTTCAGCAAGTTCAAGAGTTGGCAGCTTGGAAGGAGCAGAAAGGGTTATTGACAAAGGTCGTAAACACTACGCAAATCAACTCTGCTGGTCCCACCGCCGATGATATCGCAACCTACATCCGAAACGCGTATAACACATGGAACCCTGCGCCTAGCTATGTACTGCTGGTTGGAGACTCGGATTTCATTCCCCCTCACTATAGAACTTCTCATCCAAGCTTGCATCACGGAGGCTTTGACATTCCAACGGACCTCTATTATGCAACCGTTGATGGAACCGACTATTTCCCAGATATCTACATAGGAAGGCTCTCAGTGGAAACCACCGCACAGGCCACTACCATCACTGATAAGATCATAAATTACGAGCGCAATCCCCCGGTCAATGCCGCTTTCTACAATCAAGTAGCAGCCAGTGCTCTATTCCAAGATAGGAGACACCAAGAGTGCGGGGTCTGGTATAATCAGGATGGCTATGAAGATAGAAGATACGTCCTAACTTCCGAAGAGATTCGAGACTACTTGCTGAACCAAGGTTACAATGTTGACAGAATCTATTGGGCTGATCCTGCTGTAAACCCCACAAACTACAGTATCTGTAGGTATAACAACGGAGATCCTCTTCCACCCGCTTTGTTGCGAGCCAACGGGTTTGGTTGGAATGGCGCGGCTCTTGATATTACCAACAACATCACTGCAGGCACATTTCTCATATACCACAGAGATCATGGAGAATCTAGAAACTTCTGGGATCACCGACCTGCCGCGGATGGAGGGCAAGTATTTGGTGGGATCGATGGTTGGAATCGTCCTTCATATACGACAGGGAACATTGCTGGCCTAGCAAATGCTCCTCTGTTACCGGTCGTTTTCAGTGTGGAATGCCAAAGCGGCTGGTTTGATGGTGAAGTCGATCAAAACAATGACGGCGCCTTAACCCAAACTTTTGAATCTTTTTGTGAAGAGTTTGTTAGACAACCAAATGGTGGGGCAATCGCCGCCATTGGATCCACCCGCAACAGCAGGAGCGGATACAACGATGATATGCTCAAAGGATTCGTTGATGCAATCTGGCCTGGCTTCGATCCCAACTTTATGTCTGGTGGCTTGTTTAGCCTCGGCCAAGTGCTAACCTATGGTAAAGTGTATATGGCGACTCAGTACAGGTACACTGGTGACTTTACAAGGGAAACATTTGAGCTCTTTCACCTCTTTGGCGATCCAGAGTTGGCTATATGGACTGAACAGCCCAGAGAGTTGGATGTTACACATCCGACCCATATCGGTTCGAAGGGATTGCAGAAATTCGTGGTAAACGTTACAGACCACGATACGGGCGCTCCGGTACACCACACCAAAGTGTGTTTGAAAAAAGGGACTGAAGTGTACGCGGTTGCTTACACTGACCCATCAGGAGGAGCATACTTTACAGTCAATCCCTCTACTGGCGGGGAGATTAAGATAACTGTCACGAAGCATAACTACCGACACTACGAAGGTCTCATTACCGTCACAAATGACGGCGCGACACTTTCAGTGGACGCTGCCATTGGTCCCAGCGGAATTATCGTCAGTCTTCAGGGAGACAACTTCGATGATGGTGAAACAGTTCACATCTATTTTGGTGACACCACACCTGACACGTCTGTAGACGCAAGCGCTGGAAGCTTCACTAAGACGTTTACCGTTCCCACGGGACCAGTAGGTCCTCTGAATGTACGTGCGGTTGGGCAAACCTTGGGTCGGACAGCAGTTACACTGTTTCGACGACTACCCGATCAGCCGCTCCCCGATCCCTACATCTACTGTCAGTGGGATTCTTCCACATGGCATCTCAACCCCGACGGTGGAGACCCGCGGTGGAACAATCCAGACATCCAACTATACAACGCAGCTACAGGAGCCCAAGTAGCTTCAAACGATCTCAGAGTAGGGACAACCTACACCGTTGAAGCTACAGTTCATAATGACGCCACAGTGGACGCCACCAATACAGTTGTGACTTTCCAGTGGGCCTTCTGGGGCGCAGGGCAAAAAGACTGGATTCTCATGGGCAGCGACCAAATCACGGTCCCTGACGGAGGACAGGGGACTGCAGAGGTTGAATGGACTCCATCCGTCACCGGTCATACGTGCATCATTGCCACGATCCATCATCCGTGGGATGGGAATCTTGACAATAACGAAGGACAAGAAAACACACACGTCCATCCGGTTACCTCCCCAGCGGAAATTACCTTCAATGTTGGCAATCCCACTGGAAAAGATGCTTTAGTGTACGTGGAGGCTAGGCAAGTGGGCACACAGGAACTCTGGCAGACCCACATAGAGCGAGACTATCCCCAAGTCCAAAAGCCAGGCGAAAACCGAACAGTGACGTTTATAGTTGAGGCACCAGACGATGCTGATGTAGGTGAAAAGCGTATTTTCACCGTTTCAGGGTATATTGACGGCGAACTCATCGGGGGCATTGAAGTCGAATCAATAGTGAAAATTGCCACCAATATCTGCTGTTCAATTTCACCGCCTTATGTTACCTTAGATGGCTTAATTACGGTATCAGGTTCCATCAGTCCTCCAGTCTCTGGTGGAACCATCATCTTAACCTACGAGAAACCAGACGGAACAACCTTTACAAGAATAACCACCACAGGCCCAGACGGCTCATACAGCGACTCTTGCCCAGCTGATGTGGTTGGATCTTGGACCGTGACTGTCTTATGGGAGGGCGATTCGATTCATGCTGGGTCGCTCGGCTCGACGGAGATCTTTGCTGTCAATACCCCATTGCCTAGTTGGTGTCCCGTTCTATTGGCCTTGATTATTGTGTTAATTGGCGTTGTCCTGTTTTTCATCTGGAGACGAAGTCGTGAAGTGAAACTCTTGGGTTTGATCTTGATTGTTATAATTGTCATTGTTTACGTTTGGGTGTGTATTGTGCGACTAACGTAGAGTACAGGTTGGAGATGTTATGTGTTCTAAAAGATGTTCCGGCTTAGAATTGTTTTGGATGTTTCTAGTTGTATCTGCAACGTTGTTTGGGGTTCTGATCTACAGCGTCCAGGCGCTCGTGTATATTGAGGATTTCACTGTGAGCCCCAGAGAGGTGGGGCCGGGAGCATCATGCATGCTGCGAAGATCAGGAGTATTCCCATCACTTGTCTCACTTTCACAAGACGTACCTCCTCAAAGTCTACGCCTACCAGTCTTGCTAGTGCGCACGCTGCAATTGCGACCATCGAGCGAATTGGTGACAAATTCATGAAGTATAGATTGTTTTCAATTTTATCGAAGAAAAAAATAGTGTCGGGATCACAAATATGAACAGTGAAGTTTAGCTAGCTACTTGAAGAATAGTATGTGATGGGGTGCATCTTGTCTGTAATAATTGAGGAAAACGCTCCAACCAGATTATCTGATGCTGATCTAAAACTACGTGGAAGAGTTCACCCGAGCCCAGCTTCTTGGAGAGATCAGGTACTATATTTTCTGCTTCCAGATCGATTCAGTGATGGTAGAGAGGGTGAATGCCCACTTTTCGATCGGTCAGATACGCAGCAATACAAGGCAGACAAGCGCAGTTGGATGGAAGGCGGGAAAGCCTTTCAGGGAGGAACTCTCAAAGGCATTCAGAGCAAGCTAGATTATGTTAAGGAGCTCGGTGCTACAGCCCTTTGGATTGGTCCGATCTGGCGCCAAAGAGCTGATCTAGAAACTTACCATGGATATGGAATCCAGAATTTTCTAGATGTCGATCCCCGATTTGGGACCCGTCAAGATCTTAGAGATCTGGTGGACGCAGCCCACGAGAAGGGCATGTACGTGCTAATGGATGTGATTTACAATCATTCAGGCAATAACTGGTTCTATCTTGATTCCAGTGGAAATAGCCTTGATTCTATGCCTTATCGTTTCAAACCGCCATATTCTTTCGATAGATGGAGGTCAAAAGAAGGAAAACAAATCGATCGAATTATTGAAGCTAATGATGGCGTATGGCCTGAAGAATTCCAGAACCTCGAATGGTATACCCGCGCAGGTCAGATCGGACGGTGGGATCCCGAACCTTGGGAAGATCCCCTACATCCTGATTGTGAGTTCAGGCGTGGGGATTTTTCCAGTCTCAAGGATCTCGACCACAGCAAGGACGAAGTCTTGGATGCTCTAATCTGTGTCTATCGATATTGGATCGCTTTGAGTGATTGCGATGGCTTCCGAATAGATACTGTAAAGCACACAACATTTGAGGGGTCCCGTGACTTCTGCGGAGCCATACGTGAATATGCTGAGTCTATAGGAAAAGAAAATTTCCTTCTCCTAGGCGAGGTGACTGGGGGTGCGAGGATGATCCGTAACTACTTGGAGATCTTTGGTAGAAACGTAGATGCAGCACTAGATGTTGGCGAACCAGCGGACCGGCTTGCAGACATGGTCAAGGGATTTGGCAAGCCAGAAGATTTCTTCAATCAGTTCGGTGGCCAAGACGAGTTTGGAAGCCACCGGATAATAGGGCGATACCACGTTTCAATTCTTGACGACCACGATATGGTTGGGCGTCGTGGCGGCAAACGCAGATTCCTCGCAGGTGACAATATTGAAAATAAATATCAGCAGGTTGCGCACGCTATAGGCGTACAACTGACAACCCTAGGAATTCCCTGTATTTACTACGGAACAGAGCAGGCATTCAACGGCTCTGTGGATCAACACGACATGGGAATCGAGCCTCCAGGTCCCACCGGTATTGCTTATAGTGATCGATATATCCGCGAGTGCATGTTCGGAGGCACATTCGGTGCATTCCAGACAGAGGGCTGTCATTTCTTCGATAGGAAGCATCCAACGTATCTACGAATAGCTGCCATCGCACACATACGCAATCGAAAAGATATGATTGGCTTGGCGCTTCGACGTGGTCGACAGTACCTGCGCAAGACCTCAAGCAACAAAGCTCATCCATTCAAGACCCCGGCGCCGGGCGAGGTGGTTGCATGGTCCCGAATCCTGTTTGATCAGGATGTACTTATTGCTCTCAACACCAACGGCACGCAGAATACAAGTACCTCGATTTTACTTGATTCGCGATTTCATCCAAAAGAATCTAGAATGAAATTCCTGTACAGAGGCAACTGGAGCAACGCAGAACTGAAGAACCCGCCACCTTCGCAGACGGTGCCTGTAAAGCATATCAACGGAATCTCGACTATCTGCATCGATCTCCCACCCGCTGGAATGGTGATTCTTGGATAGCGCGCGCATCAAGGAAGAAAGCAGGGGAAGAGAAACATATTTTTACCGGTAATTTTGCATCAAAATCCTACTCCCGGCGCTTTTTGTTGATTTTCTCTATAAGCAGTGCCTTGTCAAAAATCTTGCAGACCTCACGCCATTTAGGAAGCCAAGTTTCACCATTGGCAAATTCCACAAACATCAATATTTGTCCACTTTCTTGCTTTTCGTATGTGATTTTTGGGTCATATAGAACTGTTTCTTCTTCCTTCCGCATATTTATCCTTCCAAGAAGACAAGATGACTAAGATGTAGAAAATATTTTCTTTTGTGCGCGGCATACGACTGGTAATATAGGAAAGCTGCACATCCATAATCTTGATTATTTCTCTCGTTATCATGTTTCCATGCCTGTTGATCGAGAACTAGCTTATGAATCGTTGAAGTGGATAGACCCGAAAGTCTACAGAGCTTACCTCAGACTCAGGTCCAGAGAGATAACAGACGAAGAATTTCAAAAAGACAGTGTTTCCTTCTACAAGCTTCGAATCTTCGCACAAATATTGGATGCCGTGGATTCGTTAGAACAGAGAGGTCGGATAGAGATAGTAAATGACTACGAGAACGAAAGAGTCTTCGTCAGAAAGAATCGGTACAACCCTAAACGTGATGAAAGTGATTTTGTTGTATGAGTTCTGGATACGATGTACGTACTGATGTTGTGAGAAAGTTTCTCAAAGATGCGGCGCGCAAAATACAGTTCTGTGTTTTTTACTAATAAAATTTTTGCGTAATGATTGAAGGAGCCCTTTGTTGTTTAAAAATCTTAAATCGTAGAGTTTGGAATAGATTCCTCGGTTTAATAGCTTGACTAAAAGCCTAAAGGTATGTATAGTTACGCCTCATTTTCCACCTAAGATTAGCGGCATGGCTGTCTCCGTCTTTGAAATGAGAAGGAAACTTCTTGAAATGGGATGTGAAGTCCATTTGGTTGTGCCTACTTTCTTCAAACCTAAATTTGAGCACAAACTTTTGGTTCGCCCAATCACTTATAGTACTCGGAGTCAAAGTGAGAGTGATCTCTGCAGTCATTTTTGCAAACGTGTAGTTTACGTTGATAAATCAACAATTTCTTTCGGTACTTCATCGGCACGAAAGGTCCAAGAAATAGTTGAGAAAAATGGTTTGGATGTAGTGCATGTTCACTCAAGCTTCGACGATAATTACATTGCTGATTATCTAGGGGCCAAGGTGAAAGAAGAGCTTCGCGGAATTCCAACCATTTTGACGGTTCATGGAGGAGGAAGAAAATCTAGCTCTAGAGAAAGTAATGTATGGAAACTGGTTCCAAATTTGTTTGATAAGGTTATCGTTGTCTCCCGTGGACTGAAAAATGAGCTTCTTGCTTTAGGATTTTCCCCAAACAAGATAATGGTCATACCTAATGGGGTTGATCTTGAAAGATTTAATACCAATCGAGGTTATTCAGAAGTCAGGAAGAAATATCGCATAGAAAACAAACAACCTGTAATCTTGTTTGCGGGTAGACTTGATCCAGATAAGGGCGTTACCTATCTGCTGTCTGCGTTTATGGAAGTTCTAAGGAGGCTACCCGATGCTAAGCTATTCCTAGCTGGAAGTGGCTGTCTCGGGGACTTTATCAAGGAAATAGTCGTTGAACTCCGCTTGCAAAGATCAACGATAATTGAATCTTTCTCTCACGAAGATATAGCAGGCGTGTATGAAGCGGTAGATGTAGTGGTTCTGCCGTCTGTCCAGAGAGATGCTTGTCCTTTGGCTGTTCTCGAGGCTATGGCAAGTCGTAAACCTGTGGTCGCCTCAAACGTGCCCGGCATCACAGAAATCGTAAAAAGCAACGATACCGGGCTTCTGGTAAGCCCAAAAGATTCTCATCAACTAGCGAATGCAATAGTTAAATTGCTTACTAACAGAAAATTAGCTTCATCTTTGGCTGAAAAAGGATACAAGCGGGTAAAAAAATGTTATGACATTAACTCCTCATCGAAACGAATAGTACGTGTATATCAGGAAGCTTACGTAAGAACTAATAAATAAGCAAAGTATAATATATATTCTGCGCGCGCAGGAAGAAAGCATTTGTATAGAAACCTCCTCTTCATCGTAGTTGCAATCGCTTTGTTGACGAATGTAGTTGGGATTACAGCAGTATCTTCTAATGCCACTAATGAAGTAGAAGTAATAGGCTCCAGCTTTAAGAATAGCATCGCTGTTAATGGAACGGCTGTGATTGGTTTTCTTCTTAAATCTAAAACGGTTGTATTGAATGTTGTTGTTTCCTATGTTGACCAGCAGAAGATGCTTGTTAATGGAACTATGAGGTTAGTAGAAGGAAATGCGACTTACGGTTGGTGGAAAGCAACAATAATTCCCAACGTGTGGGAAGAAAAAGTAGATGAAGAGACCAGATACTATATAGACTCAGCAACGATCAAGCTATATGTCTTTCTTCGGCATGCAGTAGATGAGATAGCGATATCTGAAAGCCTTTTAGGCTATTGGAGCGTAAAGGAAGAGTCTTTTCCCACTACGAGCGTCTTTGTCTATCCAATATTGGGTCTAGTTTTGGCAGGAGTCGGAGCAACTGTTGCGTTGCGCGCGCGCAACAGAAAGAGTGAAGTTCTCTCTGCTTAATTTTTGAAAACTCGTAATAGGATGAAACAAGTTGAATTATAACTTTTTGTTTGTACACAAAAATATTAAATACCGAGAAAGCCACACTCTAATACGCATGCATAACCAGAAATGCTTGTGCATGTATATATAGAAAGGAGAAAAGAAAAAACGAAAAAGAAAGTCGAAATTGCAATTGCTATGATGCTGTTGGTGTTTCCACTAATTTCAATCCCTAATGGATATTCAACAGTAACATCCAATCCTGAAGGAGTAAGAACAATTGCCGCTTTTGGCAATAAAGCGGAATCTTTCGCTTCATTAGTTTCAACTCGCACAGGTTTGATGGTAACTTCAGGGGTAATCGATGGCAGCAGTGTAGCTATCATAATATCAGATCTGAAAAAAGTCGACATGTGTGAAGTAGATTATGCTTTGCAGAACTTGGTCATAGTTGTCGCCTTGAATTTGCCAGCAAACAATGATCTAATTCCCGTGCCTACTTTGGAGGAGAACGTTGGAATAGTTGAACTTGCGGTTGACCAAGAAGAAGGAACTGTACTTTCTGAACGTGTAATGAATAGCTCGGGCATCAAAACCATCTATCCAGAATATTGGATCGGCACAATTCGAAATGATGAAGCTATTTTCGTGTCTTATTCCGTACTAATGGTGGATTCGCCCGAACAACACATGAATCTATTTGAGGTTGCTGCGGAGAAAGTAGCGAACATGCTTTCATCTAGTACGTATGCAGAAGCTTCCTATCCGGACCCAGGCTCTGAATGGTCAAAGAAATTCGATGTGGAGTATACGTACGACTTAACTGGCGTATGGTCAGACGAAAACGACCAACTATATACAAGATACGAAGTTTTTGAGCTGACATACTGGGACGATGTAGTCATGAAAGAATACTGGAGAACAGATGCTTACATAGATCACTGGCTGCCAAGTTATGTCGAAAATTTCCTACATTGTGGTCCTTACGTTCACACAAGGCAGATAATCGTCGATTCAGATTGGGGGGACCTATATGACTACGGCCCGCCCACAACGCCCAAGAACACTGGAGTGAGCGTTAACATAGGTTTTACGGTTAGCAGTGGCGGAATAGGCATCAACGTCGGATATAGCTGGTCTTGGTCAAATCCTGGGTGTTGGTGGGATGTTGCCGCAGACTATGTAAACGACGTAGTCACATGGGATGAAAGCTTTTCGGGTCCTGACTATCTTTGGTGGCCAATAATCTTTGGGCCCGACTCCACAGCTCACAACTCCTATAACGCAAAGCCTAGTTTAATCATGCGTTCAGATGTAGGAAGCGGATTTGACATATCAACGCTGCAATCCAAGTGGGTAATCTACGATGATACGGATTTTTGGATAGACCCTTTGTTTCCCTTTATTATTCACTGGACTCGCTACATTTACACATATACTAAGCCTTGGTACCCAAGCTCTATCACATCCATGTTTCCTCATCCTAACACTCCATCAACTCCTTATGGTTACAGTTCTGGATACACGTATACTTCATACAGCTATTCTACCAGCACAACGGACCCCGATGGATATAATGTTCGATACCAATTTGACTGGGGAGACGGCCAAACCACAACTACAGGCTACTACGCATCTGGCGCTACTGTATCCAGGTCCCATTCTTGGAGCTCAGTTGGATGGAAATATGTTAAGGTTAGGGCACAAAATACTGAGGGCTTTTGGAGTCCTTGGTCTTCCAGAAAAGCAGTGTACATCACCACACAACCAAGCTGTGTAGCTGAAGGAACTCCTGTTACTATGGCAGATGGATCATCCAAGCCCATCGAAGAGATCAAGAAAGGGGATCAGGTTCTCGGTTATGACCCGGCCACCGGCTCGTACATGGCTGAGAACGTTTTGGATACAATTAAACATCAGGTGGAGGTTATCGTGAATATCAACAATGGTATGCTGAAGCTTACTCCTTTGGATCAGCCGATTTACTACAGAAACTCCACGTATGAGGGTTGGATGCGAGATCCTGCAAACATCCAGGTTGGCTGGGAAATCTACAACGCAACGAGCAACGGTTGGGTTCCCGTCACCAGCGTCACCTTTGAGGAAGGAAAAACCCGCGTATACGACTTGGTCTTAGACGGATACACCACGTACATTGCAAACGGCATACTCCTAATGGACAAGTGTTAAAAAGAAAGAAGCAAATGATGCGCACAGACGCATCACAAAACCCCCTTTTTTTCTAAAGATTAATAACATAGGCGCGTGCCCATAAACTTAATTTGTCTAATATATACATCTACAAGTACGAAATGCTGAGTAAAGCTTTCCCAGAGATCAAGTCAACTGAAAAACCTGACGATATTACTGTTAGAATAAATTATTTATAAATGATTATGGACAGATTGTAAATGTCGGGTACAGTTCATATTGCAAATCTGTCTAGTCCATTCAGATATTCAAATTCCTAGGCTGTTTATTGGCATCGCATATTTAAGTGCTTTTCTAAGACAAAACGGCTTTCGTGTTAGTGTAATAGATTTTCCAGCGAAATACGAAAACATTTGCTCTGATTTGGAACTTTTAATCATACTTCAAAAACTCAAGCTCAACAAGAAGTTGGAGACTCGAAACATAAACCTGTATGAAAGATATAGGCTTCTTGAGCTATTCAATTCATGGTGCAGAGATGTAGTGAGGACAAAACCTGAAATCGTTGGTTTCACGGTAAATATGTCCAATTATAAACCATGCATAATTTTGGCAAATGAACTGAAAAAAGAGAGAAATGATATACTGACCGTTTTCGGTGGTCCATATTGTAGCAGGGAAGTAACCGCCGGCATCATTCCCAAACAGGGCGTTGTGGATGTTGTTGTTCACGGTGAGGGAGAGGAGGTTATACTGGACATCGCCAAAAACTATCAAAACTCTTCCACCATCGATTTCATCAAAGGTGCCACAATCTTAAAGGATGGAA
>Ga0209636_10005164_pt1 | contig 13342 bp, 12 predicted proteins | sample DeeMarSWOR152_54_FD_187464 | JGI IMG/M metagenome (GOLD analysis project Ga0209636, IMG submission 187464) | Marine sediment microbial communities from White Oak River estuary, North Carolina - WOR-1-52-54 (SPAdes) (version 2) | ecosystem: Environmental > Aquatic > Marine > Intertidal zone >...
TCCTACTTTCATAAACTCTTCAGACATGCTACCAACTTCGCTTTCTGCTAATAGCGGGAGACCATGCCTAAAAAGTTTTGCTCATGGTTTTCGAGCTAGGCTTATAGTCGGGTGATTACGTTCGCTTTCTGAACAGCTTGTAGCCGTCCATGTCAGTAATGTATTCAAAGCCAGCTTCGATCAGGAGACGTGCTCCCTTCAGCGATCTGGCAACGCGGCTGACGAACTCGTCGTCCTCGTGGTCTCCGTAGACTGCCCTGTCGATGTCTATGTATTTCATCGTGCTGCTCAGGTTCTTGTGTCCTAGCAATTGTTTGACGTGTAGGATGTCTTTCGTGCGGTGGTATTCTGTGGTGGCTTTCCAATGCCTTAGTGACGTGAACGTTACCTTCTCAAGTCGTGGATTGTTGAACTCTCTTGCTATTCGATTTCGCTGCTGGGAGAAGTTCGTCCGTAATGTAGGCATTTTCATGGTGAAGACCTTCTTGGAATCCTTGGGAAGTAGCTGGAATCTCTCTATTAATTCTCGTGAGATTGGAAGAATCCTAGGGTCGTGGTGTTTCACCGGGTGTCTGATGGTTAGGGTTTTGGTCTTTTCGTTGATGTCGATCCATTCCAAGCGCCATAGCTCACCTGGGTCGGCTCCGGTTTCCTTCAACCCTTGCAAGAAGATGCTGGTTTTTCTCCCGCAAGCGTTTATGAGGCGATTGATCTCTGATTCCAGCGGAACGAAGGGTATGTTCCGAGATTGTTTGTATCTTGGCGGTTTCCATGTCATTCCTTCCATCTGGAGGAACGATTCGTAGGCGTATTTCATCATTACCTTGTAGGCATCGCTCCAGTTTTTCTGAGTGGCAATGACTTCCTTGACATTTTCAGGATCCAAGAGGTTTGCTCCCAAGTCGACCAGGCGTTTCAAGGCTTTAGTTCTCTTCTCAACGGTTCCCTCAAGGCCATCGCTGCCGTCCGCGTAGCCCTGTTTCTTGAGATACCATAAGTATTCGATGATTTTGCCTTTGATCTCTTCTTTAGAGAGCTTTGTGGCCCCCGCAGCCCGCTTCTCTGTTCGGGTTTCCACTTCGGTCAAATTTTTCGCCCCCGTTGGCTTGAGGACGCATATTTGACGATCTATAGTGTAGCTGGTTGGCCTATATGACCTGTTGGATTGAGCGCTTTCTGGATTCGCAACAGATGTTTCACTGAACCGATAGCCGCAGTCTCGGCAGATGAAGCGCTGAACCTCCCCGTCCTTGGTGCGGCGTGACCCGTCCTTCCAGATTTTGAGACTGTGGCAGAGGGGACAAGGAGGGTGGTCGAGGGTGGACATGAAATTACACGCAACTAGACTCTTTATGGGGGGATACGGAGAACGGTCCCTATACCCGGTGCAGCCCTAAATACAAACACAGAAGGAAGGGACAACTGAAAAAATAGTTTAAATATCGTTTATTTTATATCGTTCCTAACTGATTCTCGTTTGTGTTTAGGCCTGAAAATGGTATAGGGACAGTCCTACTCTTCTGGTTTCTCTTCTCGCCCTCCTTCCTTCTTGAATAGATCCTCCCAGGACGACAGCTTTTCCACAACCTTCCGCTTCTCTGACAGTTCTATCTCTGTAGGCGTAATGGATTTCCTTCGCCACAATCGCTTGAACTCGTCGGTGGTGAACCATGAGAGGTCCTCTTTCAGGCGCATGGTATATCCGAAACGTATGCCTGCTTCGGTGGGAATCTCGCTCTGTTCTAAATCCACTAGGTTCAGAATCTCTAGCGTTTCCATGCTCCTGCGGGCTGTTCGCCTTGAACAACTCAGCGCCTCCATGATGTCGCTGGTAGTAACCTCGCCTTTCTGTAGGAGAAATTTGAAGGCGTTTACTCTGTCCAGAGGTGCGGAGCTTAGAGCTACATCAACTACAAGAGGTAAATCGTTTTCATTGATCTGCCTTCTCCTTTGGATTATTGCGTGTCCTCTGGCCAGGTTGTAGAGTGCTTCTCTAGCGCGGTCGGCGAATTCGATTGTGGGTGTGGAGTAGTAGACCTTTTCTCCTGTGTAATCCTCCTTAACGGCTACATTCACCTTTCCCCGCAGCCGCACTAGCAGCTGAGCCATCTCGATGATATGATCTATTATTTCATCGGGGTCGCCCCCTCTATTCCATTTGATTCGGTCTTCGGTCCAGATTCCTTTCAAGAATCGGAGAGTGGCTTCGTTGCATTCTTTCACCTTCTGTTTATACGTGCCTCTCTTCAGTTCGTCGCGATGTTCCTTCTTGGTCTTCCGCTTCTGCTCCATCTCCACGAAATACATCCGAGCTCCAAGGTTGCCGAACAGGTTCCAGACCTTATACTCAATCGGTGTCGTGGCCCCTATCCATGTGAAAAAGTAGTCTCCCTTGTATCCTCTGGTTCCGTGTACACCACTTTCTGTTTTCAGACCCCTGCCATCCAACACGCGTGTTAGTACCGTCAAGTCCTCCCTCAATTTCTCAGGAGGCAAACCAAAAAGCGTGTTCAGTTCAGGAGTTACCAGAAGCTTGTGCTTTATTTTAGGGAGAAGATCGATTTTCTTCAGTTCCTTCTCACTCTTCTGCGCTGCATGGCTCACAAAACTGGCTGCGGTGAACTTATCGGTCTGATGTGAATGTATGAAGTCTCCGAAGAAATCTAGAGTTGTTGTTTTTCCGCTTCCCGGCGCTCCCTGCAGTATAAGAGCAAAGGGTAGGGCGTCCTCAATTAGAAGGATAGCAGCTGTTGATGCGCAGGTTTCGGCATAGGGCCAGAGCTTTGGAAAATTCTTTCTTACAACCCCCCGCCAATCGTCATAGGTTATGGGCTCTCCAATCTTCTTCCATTGTAGCTTAAGAGGGTTGAAGAAGGGGCAGTTTTCTCTGTCGCATAATGGCGCAAATGCCTCCGATGAGCATCCAATGCTATATCTTCCGTTTTGGACGCCTTCGTAGGCTGAATGTACAGTTGTTTCGATTTCATTGGCCTCTGGGAATGGATGGAACCCTTGTTTGGAATGTTCCGCGAATTCGTAACCGAGCTTGATGATTTCGGGTTCGCTAAAACCCTTTTGAGCCCAATAGATCGCAAGGTGAAATAAGGAAATGTTTCTCGCGTCTTCCTCTGCGCCCTGTTCGAACAGCCTTTGCACACAGGGTGGATCCTCTCCAAAGGATCTTATTTCGATATCTCTAAAGGATTCCTTTCTCTTCTGCTTCCATTCCTCGACCTTCTCCAGATGTTCCTGGAATAGGCTTGCAGCTTTGGGGACGGGACTAGCTCTTGCTGCGACAAAAGCTTGAAATCTCGGCTCAACTGCCTTCTCCTTGATCTCTTCTACACTGAGTTTCTCCAGTTCCGTAAGCGTGAGGGGAATCTTGTATAGTCCTGACTTCTGATGTTTGGAGTTTAAGAGACGCCATAATCTTCTGCGTTCATATACTTTGGTGTCCACCGTCTTTAGATCAAGCTTGGATATCAGATGCTGAACAATAGACTTCCAGATAAGGGGCAAATCGGCTCGAGATTCTGCGTTGAAAACATTATGGCTGATGCGGATACTTATCCCTTTCATGCCTGAAAAGGCAATTTCTGTGTTTTCTTCTGGAATGCCGTAATCATTGATAATGGTTTTAAGAAGGGCTATGGCTTCCTTCCGCGCTTTATCAGGGTCTTCCTCACAGTCAAGGTCTACGTAGAAGTCGCTAATCACCCCACCTACATATGGGTCGTCAGTCGGATATTGGTAGATAGTCGAAAAAAGACCTTGATCGCTTTGTCTATGCTTCTCCTGCCACTCAGGTAACTCGTTGAGTTTAATCATTTTGGGTGGCGTCTTTCGTTTTACGCTCTTAGAAACTTCGATGAACCATTCAGTCAAATCAAACCCCTCCATCAGGGTTTGCGTACTTCAATCATTTTGCAGAATGGGCAGTGGGATGATCTGTATGTCAAAAAGTGGCCTTGAGGGAACATTTGAAGACTTATGTAGTGCAGCGGTAATCCTTTGAGTTCAAAGTAAACCGGCACAACTTTTCCGTCTGGAGTGGAAATAATAGCTTCAGCTTTTTTACTGCAGAATCGCCCATCCAGAGGATCTATAGTTGTGTTCAGTAGTGCTTCAGCAACTCGCCTTGAGATGGGATTCACCAAGCATAGTGGGATGTAGATGGTTTTGGTCCTTCTTTCGCCTGTTCTGAGTTCGATGAAAGAATGCAGAGAAAGATTAATTTCCCTTACAAACCATGTAACAGTTTCATCATCATTTGCAACGATATAAGAATTGTCCTTCAAAATGAAACAAGGCACGGCTGCAGGAGTGATTGTAAAGTCGCAATCTGCTGCCTTACTCATGTAGTGTCGAATGCGTTTCTCAATTTCGTTTTTTGACAATATTTCCAATTTCATTCATCACGAAAAAATTCATTAATGCGAACCATTTTTCTGAGTATTGTCGCAAAGTTGCGAAACGAACATTAAGCCTAGTTGCGAGATTGCAAATATGGAAAAGCAGAAGAGCTCCCATAGAATGAAGCTCAGCGCCGACGCCAAGATGATTATAGCGTTATTGAAAAAGCAACCTCAAACCAAGGATGATCTCTGCAAAAACGCGGGAATTCACCTTTCAACGTTCTACCGCATTATTCTCCTATTGAAAGGACGAGGTATCGTCAAAGAAACGGGAGATGGATTTGCTCTTTGGACATACATTGAGTTGGAAAATGCTATCGAAAAAGCTTTGGATAAGTTAGAGGAGACCGATTCCGAGATAACCTTCAGTAAGATTGCTAGCGAAGTTGGAGTCCGCCCACATGAGATCGAGTCCATAATTTACAGCATAGCAAAGAAACGCGGGATGGAAGTGCGCCTCCAAAAAGGAGAAAAAATTATTGCTAGAAAGACGGAAGCAACACTTCTCTTTTAATGCAATCTACCATCAGATTGATGTGTGAGCGAATCCGCTGGGGTAACCGATTGATTATGAGGGATAGTTAAGCTTCCGTCTTTGAAATCAGCTGAACAATCCTTAGCACATCGCTGGTATCGTTGCACTAATCTTGATTGCTTGTATACTTGGGATCAAGATAATCGATTGCATGCATAGATCGTTATTTCAGTTCCTCAATCATTTTTTCTATTGCTTCTTTTACATCCTGCCACTCTTTCTTGGATCGAATAACGAATTTCTGCTTTCTTTTCCATTCATCACCTTTCTTCAACCAAAGATAGGTCGCTATTTGTTTCTTTCCAAATGCGTCAACTAATGCAATTGCAGACCACCACTTCTCAGTCTTGTAGAGTGTCTTAGCTCTAAGGACTGACAGTTTTTCAGAGATTGGAAGTTTTTCTTCGGTCATTAGTCTCACCATCGTCTAACTTGATTATTCTACATTTATTAAATTTGTTACACCTTTCAAGTGGAAAGGTTGTAATTCAAAAGATCACAACGGTTATCGGTAGCAAGATTATTCGTATCCGCAAGACAAAAGAAGGTGTTTTTTGTATTAGCTGGAGAAGAACTAGCTCACCCTCATGAGCAAACTGGGCACGCAACTGAATCTTTTTCATCGTATAGTTAAACTTATTTGATCACATTGCTAAGTATTCGTAGTGCCTATATGTCTAAACAACACCAATGGATTAGTCATGAAAACTACGTTTTGAGAGATGCCTCTAACCTTATGGATTGTTTTCTGCTGGAAAATGGCAGTTGGCTCGACAATCTGTATCTTACCGCCCTTTGCTCACTAGCAACTGTGGCTATGGGAAATCCAATAAAACCTGAAACTCATAAGTGGCTGCATGACAATTTGGTCGCTGCCAATAACAAGACCATCCGTCAACTGCTAAAGGACAAGTATGTTATACTCGGGATCTTTCTTGGAACGAATGTCATTATCAAGAAATCACCTGACTTTCTGCGTCAGATTAAGCCATTACTCACAAAGCTAGCTACTTCGCTTGAGAAAGTCGATTGGAATGAAGATCCAGAGTTTCCTGCAATGATATTGTATTCCCTTGCAGGAACAGATATGAACTTGACTGATGCCAAACGATATCTAGTTAAAAACGTGGAGCTCTCTTGGAAGCGGGGAAGGAAACGTTCTGCGATATACAGCTTTCTGGGACTCATTCAATTTCAAGAGGGACGGATTGTAGCTGCAAATCTATTCAAGAGTATGAGTCTTTTTGAAGATCCTGACGAATCACTTTCCAAACTAGATCTAGGATCAATTGCGGTACTTCTCCTTGCAGTTTCTGAAATTCAAGATAAACACAAGTATATTCTATACGAGTCACTCGAACAAGATCTGCGAAGCGAGTTTTCTCACATCAGAGATGCTGTTCTGAAAATTCTTTTCTTCGAACTTAACAAGGCAGTTCTCCATGAGAAGTCGATACTAACGGGGAAGGATGAAGCAATAAATTCCATTAGATACCACCCGCATAATTCTGACATAGTAACTGTCGAAGTACCTCTCGACGTTGCACGTAAGCTGTTTGAAACGCCGCATCTATCCGACATAGCTCTGTCAATAATGGCAATAAGAGCCTCATCTTTTGAAACTCTATATAGCTTTGACAAGAAAACATTCGAGACAAAATGCAAACCAGCTTTAAAGCCATCAGATTACATCCCTGTAGAACGCGCACATCTTCTATATTTTCTAATTTATACTGCTTTAGGAGTCGTCGGGGTAGCAGTTGTATCATACGTCTTGTCAAAAGAAATCTGGGTCAGTGTTCTTAGCACTCTATTTTTTTCCGTATTTTCCTTGCGTTTTGCCAGAAGTTACTTTTCGCAGCTTATTTCCTGTGCGCTAAAGAGTAAGATCGAGGAAGAAGACCAATGACCAAGAGGGAGATAGTAGCCATCAATTTTTATCCAAGCGATACTGAGATACCCCCTCGGTTAACGAAATACGAAAGAGACATGTACCGGAACTCCCTGTACGGGTCGCTGAAAAAACATACTGCGTCAAAGGGTTTCGCTATTTTCCCTCATCGCCCCGGGATACGATTTTTTGCAGATTCTGATGAACTAATTGATCTTGCTGGAAAAGAACATCACCTTGTTTTGCAGGAAGGTTGGTCAAATAACATAAATGAGCTTCGTTTTCACGATGGTTTTGTGATGCAAATAGAAATCATAGACAATAAGATCTGGCTGAAAATCGACCCAAGACAAACAGTTCTAATAAAAGGAAATGAACAAAGTGACCGAGATTTTTTTAGATCTCACTACGTTTCCTATTGCCCTTTCTCTGATTGTGAGAACAGGTCAGAATGCATCTTAGCAAGACCTAAAACATTGAAAGAGGTTCATTTCTCCAGAAGCAAGAGAGAAGTGACGTCACTGAAGGAACAGGTAGGCTTTGGCTGCGAATTTTTCGGCAGACTCAGAGACACCCATGATGTTGTCGAAGCTGAATGGAGAAGGAAACGAACTCTGATTCCTTCAATGATGATGTACTTCAAAGGCGCTATAGTAGATATGCCATCGTGGAATCTTCGGAAACTGTACCAACAACGCTGTCTTCTTAAGTCTAAAGACAGATTGGCGTTAACCCAATTCGCATTTTCTGTTCTTTCAGATAATGAAGGTTTTTTCAACGTGAGATACGGAGAAGACGAAGATGAAATATCTTTCCAAAACATGTTTAGGGGGAAAGCAGACTATTGAAAGTCAAAAGATTAAGGGACATTCAGTTGATCTTCACTCCAGAAGGACACACAGATGAAGATTGCATCAGCGGAATATCCCAATATGGAGTGTATGAGGATCAACGAGACATAAATCCATGCGTTCTTACACCAAACGTTCGAGCAGTGAAGAATGGTTTTCGGACTTTTTGGGAAACATTTACAGATGGAACATGCAGGGCTAGAAATCAACCTGTATTTGAAGGATACAATTTCAGAGACTACGGCTTCGGTGAATGTGATTTAGAGCCAGAGATTTTATCACCCAAAGATGAAAGGCTTGAGAGCTACGAAAGAGCAATGAGAAGAGCTATTGACAAAATCGAAAACGAGGACTTGAACCTACTTCTCGTAGCCTTACCCGATCACTTTGATGACGAGGCCTATTATAGGTTAAAATCTGTCGCATTTACTGAGAAACAAATCAGCCAATTCTTTAGAATCGCCACTTTCGATAAACGATTCCCGTTGGTGTATTGGAACCTTGCAATCAGCTTATACGCTAAGATGGAAGGCGTACCTTGGACGTTGGCCTTAGAGCCGCCAATTGAAAAGGAACCAATAGGCGTAGATCTTTTTATTGGTATTTGTTTTGTACAGCGGGATGCAAAATCCTTCGTTGGTGTGGCTACAGTTCTAAATCGGTTCAGCGAACACATAGTATCAATAAGCTCGAAACCGATTTCTTACACCGGGAAACAACTACACATGACTAGAGAAGACATTCGTGATCTAGTAAGCGAATGTTTGAACAGTGTCACTTTTGGTGTGGATAGTGTCGTAGTTCACTACGCTACCCCATTCAACAAAAACGAAATCTTGGGATTGAAGGATGCTCTAGGGGAAATTCGGAAGAAAGCGTTTATACATATAGAGACGGAAACTTTAACGAGGTTATACTCGCTTAGCGTATCTGATAGAAACGCTTATCGAGGAACAGCCTTGATTATCAACAATAACAGAGCTGTTCTATGCACTACCGGCAGATGTAGAATTCTAGGCACTTCGACAGAACTAGAAGACGAAGTAGAGGAATCAGAAGAAGGACCAACAACATCTTTCAGATATCGTGGGATTGGAACACCCAAACCTATTGGTCTTAATCAAATAGGTGACCTAAATATAGAGACGATTTGCAGACAGGTCTTAGCTCTAACGAAACTGCGCTGGAACACCACTGAAGTAAACGTCAGGATTCCAGCAACTATCGAATACGCAAGAAAGATCGGTTATCTATGCAAATACGGAATACCTAGAACTATACGAAGCATCAAATATGTTCTGTGATTTTTCAGAGAGGAACAGATCCATATACCAGGATTCTCAGATTCTCTCTAGGTATTATGGCAGCAGTAGGAAATGTGCTGTTTCTCTTCATAGTCATCTTCAAAGCAATCAATTTCCTTGGAATACTTAACATCATCTAGAAATACTGTTTTCTTCTGTAGGGTATGAGTGCTAGTAGTGTTGATATTATGAATAGTGAAAAACGTTCTATATACCTATGAGGTGTTCTGCGAAACTCTTGGTATGGCTTCCATGTGAAATAGCATGCATGGAAGGTAGATTCAGCTATAACTTTTCGGCATTTCGCACATCCATAGAATATATGTTCTGTTAATATTTATTGAGTCTTCATAAACCATAATTAGTTTAAAGATGTTCGTTCAATGAAGCAGAATTGGTGTGCGTAACAGATCTTACAAGCTATACTTATTGTAAGAGGAAGCTTTGGCTAGCAAGAAAAGTAGGAATACAGAGTGGTAGAAGAGATCTAGATTCCAAGGTGAGGTTTCATGTTTTACATTCTATAACCAGTCGCATAGACTCAAAAAGTAAAATACATTCTTTGACGGATTTCATGTTAAAAACTCTGAATGAAGTGCCTGGGAAGATAGTAGATACAGAAATCTACTTAGACAGAGACAAACTGACTGGAAAGATCGATGTTCTCAGAAGAACAGAAGAAGGGTACATTATCCAAGAAGAGAAATCCTCAGACCCGCCAAGCGGTCATGCAGTATGGCAAAACGATCTGCTACAAGTGGATGCATATGCTTTTCTTGCAGAGGGAAGTCCCCAATACTCACCTGTAGTGGGAGGTGTAATAATTTACAATGATCTTATACCAAGAGAAGTGAAACCTAAACCAGAAAGGGCTAAAGAAATCCTTGGGAGAGTGATAGAGCTTCTAGAGAGTGATGTCCTACCTGAGGCGCAAGGAAACATCAATAAGTGTATTAGGTGTGCCTACTACCCACTATGTCAAGTTTTACCTCAAAAGGGTGGACTAAAAGATGCTGAAATCAAGAAATTTTTGAATATCTCTAGAAGCTAAGTATCTGCTCCAAGAATTAGGAAACTTATGCATGCCGGTTACAAAGAGGAGACAGGCGATCAATCAAACGATTTTCAGTCTCACAACATCGTTAAGCCGAGGATTCAAGACAGCAATCGCGAAATGCTCAAATCGTTTCCTCTCCAGCTTGTCAGGAACTGGAAGGACCTGAAAAGAACAATTTTGAATAATATATTCCCTGATCTCCTTCTCATCTTCCATCTTCTCCCACCTCGAAAGTGCCTTTCTGAAAGCGCTGCCCCGTCTATTTCCAGCCCTGTGATCTCCAAACAATCTTCGCCGCATGTTATCTGATTCCCCGATGTACAGAATCTGCTTCCCAGTCTTGTCGTAGATTACGTAAACGCCAGGAACATCTGGAATGCTTCTCCTGTCGCTGCTCGAAAACTCGTGAGTAGGGCTGTCCAAGAGATGCTGCAACCGATCCCTATGGAGAGCCATATTTTTCTCAATCTCTTGATCTGATACTCGCATGAATGACCCACGTAGCATGTCTTAGATCGTATTCGCACATTTTTAAGAGTAGGTACAAAAAGTGAAAGCCTCAGTCACTCAACACTGAAAGACAAGTGTGATCTGCGGAGTATGTAATCCTGAAAAACCTTATCTCAATCGGGAAAGCGCCGGGTGATATCTCAGAAAATTCTCTCGATATGCAATGCCAGATTCTTTGAACGCGATTTACCGTTAACCTCGCTTATTTCTTTAATAATGTGTTTTAGTGGTAGGAAACTGTCCGCTGGCGACAGAAGATATTGATAATGCCGCCCTCTTTCACATACGAATGAAGCAAGATTCACACCGCATCCATTCAAGAGAGAAGAACGATACTCACCCGTGGCGATATCTTGTTTGCTGGGTTTAGTACAGTCTAAGTAATTGGGGTCCGGATTGGGATGATTATGAAACGTCAGGACTGAAGTCGCATTGTTCGCACTAGCTGTTTTCACAATGTCATCAGCCTTTAGGTGTAAGGAGACACTTGAACGATCGAGGCCCTTGTTGAGCCAAGCAAAAAATATTTCCTTATTCCTCTCGAATGCAACGATGATCCACTCGTGTTTTTTGTACTTAAGTAGAGCGGCTGCGATTGCCGGGAATTCGTGTAGACGCTCCCTCACGCGATAGAATTTGCCGCTAGGTTTCATTCTTCTTTTGAATTCCTTATTGGCACCAAACTGGCTTCTATCGAAAGAGAAATAACGATGAATTTGTTTTCCCCTTCTTTTCGTCCCTAATACCTTTACTTCATCTTCTGTCAACGGTCTGATATGAGTTAGGATAAAGATCACAAGAATGAGCCCTAGGATACTGACTAACGCGAGCGCAGCTTCCATATTATGACCACTTTGTGAGGCACATATATACTACAATTGTAGAAACATAAAAATGTAAGCTGCTTATTAAGTCAAAAAAGAAGCTAGCTAGTCAGTCTGGAACAAAAAGCATGCATGCATTGCTCCTTCTACTTGCGCGCTTGCAGAACCCTGCGCCTGTCCGTGGCAGAGAGTTTCACCCGATCCCGCACAAGATCTGGTGTGACAGTTACCAAAGGGCCTGGCCCCGCTCAAGTATGTGTAATTTCTGGAAAGAAGCCTAAATAAGGCATTTGGCGGAAAAAGAAACACTAGGAAAGATGTATTTGGAAGAAAACGCTCTACTCTAGCATATCTAGAAAGGAAGAATCGTTAGTTGACGTAGGTGACTACATTGGCGTTGCCGTTTTCATCTGGTGTATAGACTAGACTTGCGAGAGGGCCTTCATAAAATGCTACCACATCGTAGCTTTTGCCAGCTTCAGGCGGATGATCAGGGGTCCACGGTCCAACAATGAGAACTCCTAGAAAGCTTCCAACAATGATAGACACTCCTGCCTCTAGCTCCCAGAAGTCTCCAGGGTACACATAGACAAGTTCCCTGCTAGCGAAAAGGACATTGTCCCACAATGCTAGCCCACCTGATGTTTTATTGATGTACGTTACTACTACCCAGTTTGGAGGTAAATGAGGATAGCCCAGTTGAATTGCGACTGACGCTTCACCAAACTCGTTAGTTGTGAAGTTGGAGTAGCTGTAAGTTGTCTTGCTCCAAGCGATTGCAGTGTAGTTTGAGATGGGGTCTAGCGTGAAGGTCACAAGCCCGCACGAGTTCGTGTATCCGACTTGCACTGCCTGGTAGTAGTAATCAGGGTCAATAATTGCCACACGAGCATTTTCTACTTCAGAAGGGTCGGATTCCAGCTGATAGACATACACTACTGTTTGATTTGACTGAGCTGGCACTGTCTGAGTTGAACCATATGCCTGTCCCAATCTAGAAAGATCATTCACATCTACTATGCCATCTCTGTTGACATCTGCCATGGGATCATATGTGGAAATATCTGGATTGGTCATAGCTATCGGTACAAGCATTAGAGCAAGAGACAAACTCAACATAGCCACAATAACCTTGTTCAAATTCTCATCACCTTGCCCATTTCATGGAGGAGTGACATAAAGAATGACGTTTGCACATCCCTCTTCGTCAGGTGAATATACTGAGCAGCCTTTCCAGATAACGCCGGTTTGGTCCATGAGAACAAGTCCCCATCTAGAGTAAGGTTTGCTGAATAACAGATTCGGAGGAATTACAACGATGCCTCCCTTGTTAAACACGTGATAGTCGTATTCAGAGACAAAACTGTCTCCACAGAATTCTATGCGATATATCAGCAAAGCAAAATCAATCCCTGGAGAAACAATAGTACCTGTCTCATTTTCTAGAACGGTAACAACAACCCATCCTTGAAGTAGTGCACGTATTGGAGGTAATGATGGTTCTCCCAACAGAATCAGTACCGAAGCTTCACCAAGAGAATTTGTGGTGAAATTATTGTAGTTATATGCTGAACCACTCCATGCTATAGCAGTATAGTTCTTGCTAGAGTCTAATTCAAAAGTCGCGATTCCTGAGGAATTTGCATGCTTGACATTTATTGGGTTATTCACCTGATTATCCAAAGTGTTTGGATCAACTATTGCCACTCGCGCGTTTTCTACCTCTGGAGGGTCCTTATCAAATGACAGCACTGTCACAACGGTTTTGTTGGGTTCAGACGGTAAGACTAGACGTGAACCATAGGCATTACATAGTCTGGCCAAATCCTCTGCATCTACTATTCTGTCTCGGTTGAAATCCGCCATAAGGTCATATGATGACAAATCTGAAGTGGTTAGAGCTACCTGCGTAGATACAAGAATCGCAATCAAACCGACTAGACAGATTATATGCT
>Ga0209636_10005165_pt1 | contig 13339 bp, 7 predicted proteins | sample DeeMarSWOR152_54_FD_187464 | JGI IMG/M metagenome (GOLD analysis project Ga0209636, IMG submission 187464) | Marine sediment microbial communities from White Oak River estuary, North Carolina - WOR-1-52-54 (SPAdes) (version 2) | ecosystem: Environmental > Aquatic > Marine > Intertidal zone >...
GGAATCCATTAACCACTTCAATCAGCATTTTACGAATGCCATTAGAAGGAACAGTAGCAGCATACGACCTGAGACAAAATGGTGTAAAATTTGAGCCATCGGTAGAATTTTGCATAAACTACGATCCTGCGAAGATACCAGAAGGAGCGACTGAATCAGATCTTGTAATCAAGATGCTTGAGAACGGTACATGGACGTTGATCGAAACGACAGTCAATATGACAACACACACAGCGACCACAAAGTTGAGCCATTTCACTGTATTCGCACTATTCGCAGAAGTAGTGCCAGCACCAACGCCAGAAGTAGCGCCTATGTCTATCCCTACGCCACCGGAAGTAACACCAACGCCTTCGCCAACACCAAGTCCAACACCTACACCATGCTTCGAAGCTGTATTCGCTATTGCATGCTTATTCGCCGTGGCATATCTGGTGCTGAGGAAAAAGAGGAAGTAGAAGCGAAGAAGCAAAGTTAAGAAAAGCAAAACCAAAATAAAAAAATTTTGGAATGTTTGTTAATTTTATGTAAAGTACCGATAGTTTTTTATATGCCTTTTATATTAATCCAAAATTATGGTTACCTTAAACGGCTACTATAAAATTGGCTAATGCGCAAAACTTAAAAGCAGGTGAAAAAAGATGGGAAGAAAAAAGAAGAACATTTGTTTGGCATTGCTGACAGTGCTTTTAGTGCTATCAGTCTTTGCAGGTTTTATAACCGTTGCAACTGCACAGGAGCTATCAATCCAGTTCGGTATAGATTCGTATTGCTACTTGGAAGGGAAGAATATGTCCGCCTCGGGGCAGGTATTAAATGGCGAAGGTGGTGCGAATGTGACGCTCACTATATTAAATGCCACCGCGACGAGTGTACAGACAAATAATACTGTAACAAATGCAGATGGAACATTTTCACTCTCTCTACCAGTTCCGTCAGCAGGCGATTACAGTATCAAGGCAACTTCCCAGGGCGTTACATCAGGCCTGCTGGACTTTATTGTAATAGGACCAAATGACATCTATGAGATACAGGCAGAATTTACGAGTAAGGTTATACCCGTATCTCTTTCAGCCGATCTGGGGGGTGATATAATCAGCGACCTTAATACAGATGGCATGGTTGGTGGAAATGCAACGATTAACGTAACCAAATACTATTTCTTGGTTGATAAAGCAGGTGGAAAATATAGCATAGCGTACGTGGACGACGATTCAGCCATCAATTTTACCACTGCGGAAACTGATGGCATGAGCCCAATCGCTAACTTAGAAGTAGGCAGTAAGGTTAAACTTGGAGGAAAATCTCTTAGAATATTATATATAGACCCGTTGGGCAGCGAGCTAATCCTGGTAAAGCCAGTTGACCCGTTGTTTTCTGGTGAGGCTGGCAGTAAGGAAGTAACAGCACTGGCTTTAAATGCATCCGGGAGCCCTGTGAGTGGCAAGACTATCACAATAGAGGTCATAAAAGATGATGGGACAGTAATTGGGAGCCTTTCAGGGACTACAGACGGCAACGGACTTATAACCAAGTCAATCCAAATCCCATCTGGGTCAGGAATATATCACATCATCTTTAATAACATCGGGCATATTTCTTTCAGTGTAGAGAACTATGAGCTGCGAGGATATGTCTTATCCAGCGAGCTTGAGCCGCAACATACTTTCGCAGTGGATGATAGCATGGTCTTCGCAGCGGTTCTAAGTGATGCCACCTCCCACCAGCCAATCGGTGCCACCGATGCAAGTGTCAAAGCGGTAGTCAGTGGACCCGGAGGCTCAGGGGAACTTTCTCTGGTATACGATGAGGATATAGGCATGTGGAAGAAGGCAGTCTCTATCTCTACTCTTTTCAGTTCTACTGGCGATTACAAGGTGGTGTACGTGGCAACGTTCACAGGCGGAGAGCAACAAAAAGCTTTCACAGGTTTTGAGATTCGAGGATATGACCTGTTTTTGAAGCCCGTATCCCCGGAGAGACCAGAGCTGGAGGGTTTCTCGCCCGGCGAGGATGGATACATATTCGTTGCAGGCGCCGACCTGAGCACGGGTAATATGACAGACATTGCTGGGTTAACAGGTAATGCCAACAAGACAAACTTTACTCTGGAAATATTGAGTGGAAACGGGACTGATGTCACAGGAACGTGGGGTGTGATGAACCTTAGTGAATTCTTCATGGAATGGACGGTTCCACCATGGATACGGGATGAAATAAAGAGGCATGCAGGCGAGGGTGCTTGTGTTATAAACTTCACCGCACCCGGCAAAACCGGAGTGTATAAAGTTACGGTCAGCGTGAACTTGAGCGGAACAGTAGAAGATGCAAGGACAAGTATTGGCGTCCAAAAAATATTTGTGCACGGTGAGCCGGTCACGAACGATGGAATGTTCTCTCCTGTTGTATCGAGACGTGAGAACGTGACGCTCCGGATAATGGCTTTTGACCCAACGAGCGGAATGGAGCTGCCAGCCGACAAAATAAATGATGCAGGCTTGATAGAGGTATTCAGTGAGGGAGCGGGAGATATTGTTACTGAGTATATGGAGAATCCGACATTCGTTGATAAGGGAGATTATAGGGCGCTGAGGTTTTATGTAAACGATACGGAGTTAGGCTTCCATCACGTTAAGTTCTGGGTGAATGCGACCGTGGCTGGCGGTCCAACGATGGCGGTTGGAGAAGGTTGGTTTGAGACAAGACAGTTCTTCATCTGGGCGAATCCGGAAGCGCAAGGAGGAGTGTTTAAGGCGTTTGGCTCGAATTCACCCATAAACCTTACAGTTAATGTCAAGGACGGTAGTTTCAATTCGGTACAAGGCGCCACAGCGTCTATTGACGAGATACGATACGGTAAAAACTGGGAGAAAATCTCGTTTAATTCAACTACATCCACGAGCGGCACGACAGATGCAAATGGCATGTGCACGCTCAGCGTTATGCCATCCAGCTCGTTGAAATCCGGCTGGTATGACGTCCGGATAAAGGTATCTGCACAGGACAATGCTGGTGACTATATAACCGACTATGGACGAGGCTGGTTCGAGGTAAGAAACTTTATTTTCGATATATATCCGGAAAACTGGGACGTTCAGGCAGGTCAGCAAATCAACTTCACGGTTCGCGTTATGGATGCCGCAAATATGTCTGCATTGAAGACCGCCGGTGTTTCGCTAACGAAGATTATCTACATGGGCAATTGGGAGAACCCTCAGCCACCGATGGTCATTGCGGAACAACCAGTTAATTTGGGGACTATTGAGACAAACATTACAAATTCAGCAACCGTAAACTATTCAAATGGCGTTACCCAGTCAGGAGGCTACGAGTTTGTATTCGAAGCTACGATTGATGGTGTAGGCACAGAAGAAAGGAGAGCGTGGATTGAGTGCAGACCATATATTGCATGGGCATCTCCAGCCAACCAGAACTGGGAGCGCAGATATGGCATCGGCGAGAATATGAGTATCATCGTAAAGGGAATGAAAGGATGGGGTGGTGCAGCGCATAACATCACCACTGAGACGAACATAACGAAAATAATGAAAGAAGGATGGAGGATGGATACACCTTATAAGACGCAGGTTGACATTGCCAATAATATCACAGTGACGCAAGGAGGTAGTAGTAATGAAGTCAACATAACGCTAAACTTAACGGGCTGGGCTCAGGGTGCCTACTTCGCAACAATCAAGGTCGTGGATGAAAAGGAAATAGAGGTGTATACCAACTTCTGGTTCCAGGTGCAATTAGCAAGTGTCTCCATACCGGAGTTCTATCGTATGGGGATTTCTGAGGGCAACGTATATACGAAGAAAGTATCGTTCAATATTACGGAGAAGAGTACCCAGGTAGCTGCCGACGAACAACAGTGGCCGAACTACAACGCTTCGGTTGCCAGTGACGCATACGTTGGGCATCATATAATATTCATAAAAGATTGTTGGCGGATGGATGGCGATAATGTAGAATGTGAGAGGTTGCCAGATGATCAAGAGCCGCAGCCGTTCTGGGCACTGGTGAACAGGACAAGCCCACAGACGCTCTATATAAATTACGAGAACGCTAACTTCTCTGATACGACCAATACTTCTCAATATCACGTAGGAGATAACTTCACTGAATCATGCGGTAGAAAATGGAACATCACGAGCATAGGGTCTGATGGAGTAGTGGAATTGGAAGGAATAAATGCTCTGAGTGCAGGTTATAAGGTAAATACATCGCTGAGTCAGTCGGGTGAGTTCATAATATGTGATGAGATGCACGATGAGAAGTGGCTGAAAGTGGACCTTAATGGCGATGGAAGTTACTGGAATGATAGCGACCGGTATTACGTGCTGCTGGCAGACAATAAGAGCGCGGGGAAATACGACTCGGTGCTCGTCAGTAACACCACTGACTTCATAAACGATTCGAAAAATGCTACGGGTGGTGAAGCCATTGAATTCGGCGGGAAACCAATCTATCTGATTGACATGCGGTATGAAAACGGGAGATATGAGCTCGACTTCACCAGTTACAGAAGCGGCTGGGGCGGTATGTGGCTCGGCACATTCCAGAAAGGAACTACGATTAAGATACCGTTCCTCGTGACAACGCCCGGTGGAGACGCGATACCAAATGCAAATGTGACGATAGATAAGCTGACATGGCATGGACCAACACCCGGCACTACGATACCTGGAGTGAACAAGACGACAAATACGGATGGTCTGGCACTGCTTGAGTTAAACACGACAACGATAGACAGAGGACAGCATCTCATCCATTACAACGTGACATTACCTGCACCATACGATACATCTATATCACCTGAAGAGAAGTGGAATCTGCCGGGGCTTGATATCAGAAACTTTGTCGTAAATGCTGAGCTCGGACTACCGGGAAAGATAACGTTAAAAGAGGTGAGTGAGAATGCAGGTAATATGGTTATCTATAACGGCGAGGAGATCGACGGACTTGGTGCGGTCAATGGTTGGTATAATGAGATTAATCCTCAGATGATAAAAATAGGATGGCCATTCGATATGGAGGATTGCTGGTATTTTAATGCCTCAACTGGACTATACTACAACGAAACATTCAATGAAACTGACTCGGATAACATCACGCTGACAAGGGGCAACATGAGTATCACATACAACTTCACAGTGAACTATTCTAAGGGGTACAACAGGACAATTAATAAGACTAAACCTAAATTGTTCTGTAAGTACTGGAATATAACAGTGGATAGCACCAACGAAAGCGAAAATACAGCCAATTTGACTATCAAGTACACCTTAGAGGACTACCAGTTTATTAAGAACACGTGCTATTCTGAGGGCGATGAGATCTGGTGGGCGCCAGGAGAGCTGGGCGTAAACATAACGAATATCACAAGTGACAATGTAACATTGGAGCTAATCCAGCCCAAGTTCATCGTGAATATCAAAGCGCTGGACAGTCTGGTAGATGGAGTTGAAGCCGGCGGAAATGACGAATTGAACAGTGGCAGAGTAACGGTGGCTAAGGTTCCCGGTACCGATACCATGCTCTATGCCTACGACAGCAGAAACAAAACAAGTCAAGAATTGCTGGGCTGGCATAGCCAAACATTCGACCGCATCCTCGTAGTAAATGAAACCACTCCGCAAAGCAACACCTCTCGAATCGGCGAGCCGATCCAGGAGCTTGACAACTACTACGTTGCAACGGCTCCAAGATGGGGTGGCAGGATAATCACCGTTAATAATCCGGATGCGCCGCTGTATCCACTCTCAGATTGGGCGCCAGATGGCGATATCTATTACATGGGGAACTTTACCGAAGAAGACGTTAGATGTGATGTCAACATGGACAAGGACGGGAACATCAATGCGACACAATCATACTATATCATGCTATGTGACCAGAATTCGAATGGCAAGTATTATCCAAATGAGGGCAGGTATGACGATGATACCGATCTTACAGATGTATGGAGTGAAATGACTCCACACGATATGTATGGAGCAGAACAAGGGTCTCCTTCGATGATGATGGGACCTGAACAAGGAAACTTCTCAGAGCGGTGGCTCGACATAGGGAGTCTCAGGGACTGCCCATTTGCAGCACCATCTTTGAATATCACAAATCAAACGGCAAATCTTACGACGCTAAAAGATAGGACGTTCTTTACGACTAAGGAGAACGTAACGATATGGGTGAAGGCAAAGAAATTCGACAATACGCCGGTAACCGGGAATATATCGGTGGATAAGTTGATTGTACTGTGGAAGGAGAAGATAGGCATGGAAGGTGAAGAAGATATGTTTGGACCTCCACAGGTGATAACCAACATAACCGTTAACAGCACACTGACCAATGGAGAAGGGACACTGATAATTACAAACACAACGATACAAGATGCCGTCGGTGGCGAGGGTTTTGATTTCGGTGAGTTCCTGGTTATGCTCAATGTTACGGACTCGAGTAGTGGTGGCTATGAGACGATGGAGAGAGACTTCATGATGTTCAATCCGGAACTCATGCCAAAGGAAGGAGAGATGCTATGATAATACTGAAGAAAGTCCTCCCTGCCATCCTGGTACTGGCGTTAGTAGCTGGAACAATGCCAATAGCATCCGCTGCATCATCGCTCACGATAGGCAGCATCAGTCATGATTCCACAGTGGTCAAGCAGGAATCGTTCACGGTCTCGAGCTCCATTACCGCATCAAACGTGGCTGGCACGATAACGGTTACGGTAACACTTATTGATAATACTGGTGGCGCAGTTACTATCACAGACGCTGTAAAGACGCTCACATTCTCCAGTAACGGAACCAAAAATGTCCAGTGGGGTGTGACTGCTGGCACTGCTGGCACTTATTCCAATCCGTTCACGGTCACTGCTACCGCTGATGGTGGTTCGGCGACTCCAAAAACGTCTGATATTCCACTCGCCATACAGGAAAGACCAGTTCTTGAAGCGACATTTACCAGTGACAAAACTTCCGTGAGTGCAGGAGATACTGTAAGATTAGATTTTACTATTAAGAACTCAGCCGCAGCGGGTGCCGCAGATGCGACAAATGTTATTGCTACTCTAACGCTACCTAACGGCTGGACGATAGTTACTGGTCCCTCCTACTATAGTTTTGACACCATAGCCTCTGGCGGCGGCTCGAAATCTGGCTATTGGGTTGTGTCCACAGACAGCCCCGGCTCATCTAATACGCTAACGATAAATGTACAATCCACACTCCCGGGCGGAACGATAACAAAGACTGTTGCGATTACCGGACCTACTCCGACACCAACGCCTACACCACCACCAGTCGGAGGTGGCGGAGGAGGAGGAGCCCAAGCTCCTGCTGCTACGGGACCCAGTGAGACACCAATTTCCACAACGTCTGAAGGCAAAGTAGAATCCGCGGTTACCGCACCTTCAGCAGACGGAAAAGCATCTGCAACAATATCTGCGGGAATAATTGCGAAAGACGCTGCTGGTAATCCATTAACAAAGGTTACAGTCGCTTTACCGGCAAAACTGCCCGCAGAAGTTCCTTCTAATGTCAATTACGTCGGTTACGCATACGACTTCGGACCTACGGGTGCAACGTTCAGCAAACCCGTAGAAATTTCCATCACCTTTGACCCCGCTAAGTTTGAAGGTAAAACACCGGTGATACATACCTACGAAGCAGGCGGATGGAAAGCACTCGCTACTACTGTCGTTGGCAATAAAGCAACCACAAAGGTAACTCACTTCTCTATATTCGTGCTGTTCGCAGCGGAAAAGGTGGAAGTAACACCGGCACCAGCACCAACTGCAATGCCAGCACAGACCGCAACGCCAACGCCGACACCACCAGTAGCACCGCCAGTAAAGCCACCATGGGGATTGATCATCGGCATTATCATCGTGGTGATCATCATCGGCGCAGCAGCGTATTACTACTACACGAAGAAGAAAGCATAGGCATAGTGCAGCTGCAACATAAGGGATAAAAAGGTAAGGGGATTTTTATTATTCCTCCTTTTATTTTTTAATTTAAGAACCGAAACGGAGAATACCCGGCTTCGAAGCTGTTTTCACTATTGCGGGACTACTCGCTGTGGCGTATCTGGTGCTGAGGTTAAATATAAGCGGTTATGTTGTTGCTGGAACGTTTCGATATCGCGGAGACTCTGCTTTATAAGTCGGTGGAGTTAGGCGAAAAGAATGTGAAACTCGCCGAACAGGCGGTAGCTCTTGGCGAGAAGTCCGGCTCTTGGCGAAGAATCAGTAATAATTGGGAAAAAGATGATGGAAAAACAAGATGATACAATTGAAGAGATAAGGGCGTTAAGAGAAGACATGAAGACATACATGGAGAATAAGTTTATGATACCATCTTTTCTATCCTTCCCATCCCCTCTAAAATGTGCTCGATTGAAGCTGCGAATGAAAACCTCACGTAATCTTTACCTGTGAGTCCAAATGCCGAACCCGGTGTGACCACAATATACGCTTCCTTTAGCAATCGCTCAGTAAATTCTCTATCGCTTCCATGATTTGACGTATTTACAAAGGCATAAAAAGCACCTCCCGGGTTCAAGCACCGCAAACCTACCTCGTTTAGACGCTTTACAATAACATCTCTTCTTCTTTTGAACTGCCCTACCATCTCCTCCACGCATTCCTGCGAACTTCTAAGTGCAGTTAAAGCTGCAAATTGAGCAATAGATGGTGCACAGGTCACCGAATGCTGCTGTATTTTTAGCATTCCTTTCATTATCTCTGCTGGTGCAACCGCATACCCTATTCGCCAGCCAGTCATTGCATAAGTCTTCGAGAACCCATTTATGATGACTGTTCGAGCTTGCATATCGTCAAAAGAAGCAATGCTCACGTGCCTTCTCCCATATATTATCTTCTCATATATCTCATCAGAGAGCACAAGAAGGTCATGCTCAACTGCGAATTCTGCTGTTTCTTTTAACTCGTTATCGCTGAGAACATACCCAACTGGATTATTAGGACTGTTTATTATTATCATTTTCGTCTTTTCCGATACTTTTGATTCCAGCGATTCGTATTTCACGCCCTCTTCCAGCCTTTTCACCCATTTCGGTACTCCGCCTGCTATTTTCACCGCGGATTCAAACGTAACCCACGCAGGGTCAAGCAAAATTACCTCGTCACCTTCATCTAAAACACTCATCATCAGCTCGTATATCGCCTGTTTCGCTCCCGGCGTCACTATCACATTCTCCATAGGCACATCCACCTTATTCTCTTCTCTTATCTTCTCCGCTATCTCCTCTCTTAACTCCTCAATACCTGCACTGCTCGTATAGTGCGTATATCCGAGGTCTAAAGCGCGCTTCGCAGCTTCGCATATATGCTCTGGAGTTTTGAAATCCGGCTCACCAAGCGAGAAGTTCAATACTTCTTTTCCCTCATCCTGCAGCTTCTTCGCTAAATGCCCCATTCTTATGGTCGCGGACTCCTCTACTCTGCTTAATCTTTTTGACAACATCATGAGAACCTCACCTCTATTGACCGTGCATGTTTTTCCATACCTTCCGCTTTGGATAAACTCACCACAACATCCTTTATTTTCTCTAACCCCTCCTTATCCAACCACTGTATGGTCATCCGATGCATAAAATGGTCAACGTCAAGCCCGGAGAATAGCTTCGCATAGCCCGCGGTTGGTAGCACGTGATTTGCTCCGGTTGCATAATCACCAGCCGCTACTGGCGAATAAGAACCCACGAACACGGACCCCGCATTTTTTATTCGCTTCAAAACTTCTACCGGCTCTTTTACCATTATCTCAAGGTGTTCTGGTGCATATTTGTTCGCAAATTCTATGCATTCTTCTATGCTATCGCCGAGTAATATCCAGTTCTGTGATACTTCCTTCTTACCACCCTGTGCTAAAATTTCACGCTCCACTTCTGCTGCTATCCTTGCGGAGTCGGTAAGAAGAACAGCCTTTGACTTCACACCATGCTCTGCCTGCGCAAGCATATCCGCAGCAACGAAAGCGGGATTCGCAGTTTCATCGCCAATTATCAAAATTTCCGAAGGTCCAGCAGGGAAATCTATTTCCACGCCTTCTTCTCGAACTGCCATCTTCGCCGCTGTTACATATACGTTTCCCGGACCCACTACTTTTTGCACCTTCGGAATAGTTTCAGTGCCAAAAGCGAGAGCTGCTATCGCCTGAGCACCACCCAGTTTAAAAATCCTCGTCGCTCCCGCGAGTTCAGCCGCAACTAATGTAAGTGTGTCCACATTCCCATCCTGCCCTGGCGGTGTGCATACCACCAGTTCTCTTACACCTGCTATCTTCGCAGGAATTACGCACATCATAGCGGTGCTGAAATATGACGCCGGGACATAAGCACCGACCACATCAAAAGGCACATACTTCTCGCCAATGAACACACCCTCCCCAAATTCTTCTATCCATGCTCGCCTCTTTTGGTGGTAATGGAAATTTCTTATCGCCACGGATGTTTCTTCAATACACCTCAATGTATTCTCATCCACGCTCCTTTTTGCATCCTCAACCTCCTCCTTCCTCACTTCTATTTCCTTCAGTTTTACGCCATCAAATTTTCCCGTGTATTCCCGCAGTGCTTCATCTCCTCTGTTCTTTACCTCAGCGATTATTTCGTTTACAACGGGCATAACTGCCGCAATGTCAACTGTTCTATCGAAGAAATCCTTGTTTTCGTACACCTCTTTTATCGTCTTTATCATTCCCTATCCCCTGTATTTAAATTTTAAATTGATCTCAAAATTTATATAAGCGAGATACTTATCTATTTTACTCTAAACAAAACAAAGAGCAAAGGAGGAGATAAATAAAGATGGCAATTTCGATGGAGGAAGAAGCGGGCATTAGCTTCGGTATTCCAATCCCTGAAGGTGTGAATGTCACAATAAATGGGAGAATGGTGAAGGCGCAGGGTCCAAAAGGAGCGATAGAGCGAGAACTATGGCATCCCGGGCTGCATATTCAGGTGGAGAAGAGAGATAACGGCAATGAGATTGTTGTAAAAAGTGATTCTTCAAGGAAGAAGATAAGAGCCATGACTGGAACTTACGCATCTCATCTCAAGAATATGATTACGGGTGTGAAAGAAGGTTTTTTTTATAAGTTGAAGGTTGTGCATGCTCATTTTCCTATGCAAGTTGCGGTAACAAAAGAGGGCGGTGGCGTATCGATTTCAAATTTCTTAGGCGAAAGAAAACCGAGGATAGCAAAAGTCGAAGAAGGTGTGAAGGTGGAAATAAAGGGTAAGGGTGAAGAGATAGTAGTTTCTGGAATAGATAAGAGGGCGGTTGGACAGACTGCGGCGAATATAGAACAGACGACAAGGATAAGGGGTTATGACCCCAGAGTCTTTCAAGACGGGATTTATTTGGTAGAGAAAGGTGTTGGCGCTGGAACATAGAAATTTTTAAATTTAAAAACTTCATTTTCTAAAGATAGTTTTATGCCAGAGATAATAGAAGGGGTAAGCCCCACGAGAATGGAACTGTTGAGGTTGCGAAGAAGGGAGAAGTTAGCGGAGAAGGGGCATGATTTGCTGCGTGAGAAAAGAGATGCGCTTATTGCTGAATTCTTAGATGTGGTGAGTGAAGTAAGGGGTGCGAGGAAGGAAGTTGAAGCAAAGTTAAAAGAGGCTTTTGATTTTTTAATCGTTGCTCAGGCAGGGTTAGGCGTTGAGCAGGTAAGGCAGTTATCTTTAATGACGTCACAGGAAATCCCACTGGATTTCTCTTCACGTAGCATAATGGGTGTGCATGTACCAATCTTGGAATTGGAAAATGAGTTAGCAAGGAAAGTTACGGAGCGAGGATATGGTTTTATGGATTCCTCAGCCGCAGTGGACAGGAGTGCTAAAAGCTTTGAAGAAGCATTGGAAAAGATAATAAAACTTGCAGAGCTGGAGGAGGCGGTGAGAAATCTCGCTGGCGAGGTGGAGAAGACAAAAAGGAGAGTTAATGCACTTGAATATATAATGATTCCAACATTGAAGGCGACACGGAAATACATACAGATGCGATTAGAGGAGATGGAACGCGAGAACTTCATAAGATTGAAGAAGATAAAAGCGATATTGGAAAGGAGGGAGAGGTAATACGTAATTGCTCAAAATCTTGTGGATTTTAGCAATTGATTGCAAAATGCAAAGGGCAAATTGAAAAATGCAAAATATAAAATATGAGTGAAGAAGAGAAATTTTGACTTTTGCACTTTTCATTTTTCACTGTCTGTTCAAAATTCCCGAATTTTGAGCAGATACAATCAACGAATACTCTCTGCGAAAATTTGTCCTCAGCCAAGTGCTCTCTAAAGGATTTTATTAGTCCCAGTTCGCGGAGTAATCCCATTTCAACCACGCCTCTAAGTGACCAACCTCGGACAGAAGAACTTATCCCGTAATATATCTAATTACGAATATCGGGAGAATTTTGGGAAATCAAAATAATCAACCGTAATATTGACTGAATCTGAATATTCTTTAAAAGATATATGCATTTTAAATGGTAATTTCGGCAAATAGGGGCCATATTTTAAATTATGAGGAAAAGAAGTTTTGTTATAGATAGATAATTCCTGTTTGTCGAAAAAATAAATTTCTACGGGATCCAATTCCATGATAAAGCTTTGGTTACTAATGTCCAAAACTTCATCGGGGGTAACCATTAACCTAATTTCTTTTGGTGCATAAAACCGGCCTTCAAACTTTTTTTTTTCAAAATCCTTTGAGTATATAATTGCGTTATACCTGATAAAATCACACAAATAAACTGAGCCATTTTGAGGAGGGATATATGGTTTTGTCCCGTTAATTATGAGAAGTTGTATTTTGAGCCCTTGCGTGCTAGACTCCTCATCAGGACCGCATGCTTTTTTCGTGTGCGTTAAAATTGTGCTTTTATCCCTCAATTTTATTACTTCTTGTTGAGTTGGAATTAATTTCGAGATAGGGTATTCTATATAGTGCCCCATATAATCATTTTGAAATCTTATACGAAGGTCTTCTAAGTCCCTTCCGCCGGAATTGGTAATTTTCAAGGGGAAATAATACCCAATTCCATCTTTATCCAAGGGTCCTAACATAAATTCCACATCGGATACTTTATGAATTTCTGTTAAGTAAGAATGTACATAAAACCCAATAACACTACCAGCAACAGAACCCAAGACAAAAATTATAATCCCAGAAACCGTAAACCCTTTCTTTAATTTTTCAAAGGATGACATAATAATGTTACAATTCGTGCAATGCACCCTCTGTGGATTTTAAAGCTGCATCAATATATTCCCCTAGAAAGATAATAGACTTGTTGCTAATT
>Ga0209636_10005168_pt1 | contig 13335 bp, 12 predicted proteins | sample DeeMarSWOR152_54_FD_187464 | JGI IMG/M metagenome (GOLD analysis project Ga0209636, IMG submission 187464) | Marine sediment microbial communities from White Oak River estuary, North Carolina - WOR-1-52-54 (SPAdes) (version 2) | ecosystem: Environmental > Aquatic > Marine > Intertidal zone >...
CACATTCCATATCCTATTTCACTTACTTCCCAACCAGTTCTCCCAAATGCTCTATAGCGCATTTTCACGCTCCTTGATTTTTATTATGGATAAAGATTTATGCGACAAATGAATGGGCGTCATATAAGTTTTATATTGTGGAAATAATCCTTCACAGTCAACCTTATTTCTCGACAATTACTCATTAAGGGAATATACTTAGTGAGTATTTTTTACTCATGGTTTTTAACAGTTGAACAATATTATTTGTGAGAATGAAGGTGATACTCAAGATTAAATCGCATATTTCCAATATTCTCACCTTATTTCGTATTTTTCTGGTGCCTCCCTTTATAGTCTTTGTTTTTAGGAAAAGTATCATCTCGGGCTTTATCTCTCTTTTGCTTTTTATTATTGCAGCAATCAGCGATTATTTTGATGGTTATTTTGCCAGAAAATGGAACATTCGAACTCCCATTGGAGAGTTCATGGATCCTCTTGCTGACAAGATTCTTGTTTGTGGGGCCTTTGTAGCTTTTATGCTGCTGCCAGATTTCTATATTCCTGCCTGGATTGTGGCGATCATACTTTTTAGGGAATTGTTACTCACAGTTCTTAGAGTAGTTGCTATAAAGAGAGAAAGACCGATAGTTACTGAGTTTTCAGGTAAAATAAAAACCGCTTTTCAAATGTTTTCGATTGTGTGTCTGCTGATGCTACTCGCGATAAAGAAAGCGCTGCTGTACAGGAATCCGGAGCTCATAGGGGATAACAGTATCGGATTGTGGACCGGGCTTTTTGGTGATACCCTGGGAGCTTTTTTATACTATTTTCCCCTTATGCTAGTCTCCCTTTCCGCTTCTCTTGCTCTTTTTTCAATGTTTCATTATATTGCAAAAAATTATGAAAAAACAGGATTTCGATTTTTAGTAAAATTATTGGCAACCGGTTTTTTTACTGGTTACATTCCATTTGCCCCTGGAACATTCGGTGCTATTTTGGGTGCTATAATCTGGATACTTGTATCAAAGTCGTTCTATTATTATATAGCTGTCTTTATCATCGTGATCTCAGGCTTTTTTATCTCTGGTTATGCTGAGAAAAATATTTTCCTGAAAAAAGACTCTTCAAAAATTGTTATTGATGAAATCTCTGGAATATTGATTGCCTTCATTACATTTCAATTTGAGCTCACTATTTCAGGAATCACTTATCTCATATTTGGATTTATACTCTTTCGTTTTTTTGATATAGTAAAGCCCCCACCTATAAGGAAGGCGCAAAGAATAAGGGGAGGGACCGGCATAATGCTTGACGATGTTTTTTGCGGTGTTATTACCAATGCGGTATTACAGGTGTTGAGAATACTCCTCTTTTCTGCTTAAATCAACGATCTCAGTTGCTTTTATGCATCTTGCTAATGAATATAAATTTTAATATCTTCACTTTATTGAGAGAGCATGAGTACAAGGGCAAAATACGAACAAGACTTAAATCATTCCCAGCTTGAGGCGGTACTCTATAAGGATTCGCCGCTTCTTGTGCTCGCAGGAGCGGGAAGCGGAAAAACAAGGGTAATAACTTACAAAATAGTTTATCTCATCGACGAAATTGGAATCGACCCGCATAATATTCTCGCTGTTACCTTCACAAATAAAGCAAGCAATGAAATGAAGGAGAGAGTTGAACTGCTGCTTGGGAATGTGACCGACGTTTGGGTAAAAACCTTCCATTCAACGGCTGCAGCAATATTGAGAACAATGTCGGACCAATTTGATGTCAATCCGCGTTTTACCATTATAGATCAACAGGATCAATTTTCAATTCTAAGGAAGATAATCAAGGATTTGAATCTTGACCCCGATACGTATAAACCATCAAAGTATGCATATTTAATTGACAGGGCAAAGGACGGGCTTTTAACCTCAGAAGAATCGCAGTTGGAGCATTTTTCAACTGACCCGGTTTTTTACGACCTCTACAGGATTTACGAAGAAAAACTAAATAATGAGAATCTACTTGATTTCGGTGATCTGATATTTAGGCTTGCTAGGGGACTCGACCATAATAAAAGGGCTCTTGATTTATTGAAAAAAAGGTTTCGATATGTTCTCGTTGATGAATTTCAGGATACTAATCATGCGCAGTATGTGTTACTGAAGAGATTAACTCTTCCAGAAGGAAATATTTGTGTTGTTGGAGATGAAGATCAGTCGATTTATGGCTTTCGGGGAGCTCGAATTGAAAATATATTGAGCTTCTCAAAGGATTACCCCCCCACGCGGATAATCAAATTAGAAGAAAACTATCGTTCATATCAATCCATATTAACTGCTTCGTCCCACCTGATAAGCAACAATACGGGAAGATTCGGTAAGACTCTGTATACGAATAAAGGAACGGGAGAGAAAATAAAGTTTTTTCGCGCATGGTCGGACAGATCTGAAGCGCTGCACATTGCAGATGAAATTAAAAATCTTGTATATGGTAGTGAATATCAATACTCAGACATTGCTGTATTTTATAGAATGAATGCCCAATCGAGGGTCTTTGAATCTATATTTTCACAAATGCACATACCTTTTGTCGTTGTGGGTGGACCCCGTTTCTATGAACGAGAGGAAATAAAGGATATAATTGCTTATATAAAACTGGCGTTAAATCCTATGGATGAAATTTCATTGAGCAGGATAGCAAACAAACCTCCAAGGGGCATCGGCACCAAAACAGTGAAGGCTCTCATAGAGTCCACTATCGAAAGGGGATATTCGTTATTCCGATTGGATGAGCAGAATGAGATACCTCGGGCACGGATTCATCTGGTCAAGGCATTTACGGGCTTCTGCTTAGAATTGCACGAGATGGTGCTTACCACCTATCCCCCCCAGCTTTTAAGGCTGCTTTTTGACAAATCCGGTTATCTTGAATGGCTTAAAGATGAAAATAAAGAGGAAAAAATCAAGAATCTTGAAGAGCTATACAATGCAGTTGAAGAGTTTTCAAAGGAAAACCCTTCATCTCCCATATCTGATTTTATAGAGGAGGTAAGCCTGAACCAGGTTAGAGGTGAAGAAGAATATCCAGCTGGTAGAGTTTACCTTATTACTCTACATAATGCAAAAGGGCTCGAATTTCCGGTGGTTTTTATTGCCGGGATGGAAGATGGTATTTTTCCGCACTATCTCTCGGGTGAGAATTCTTCTGACCTTCAAGAAGAAAGAAGACTCTGTTATGTAGGAATGACGCGTGCAATGGAAAAGCTCTATCTGTCGGCAGCAAAAGTGAGAAAGCTCTACGGGAAAAGTGTACAGAGAGGACTATCCAAATTTGCACTTGAGCTCCCAGCAGAGCTCGTTGATTTCGATGAAGAGAGAGGCGCTGCTCTAGATGAAGTTGGTGGTGGGATGCTTTTTCGTAAATATCAAGATCGTCCATTCCAATTTGGGAAATCAGAAAAAAAGAAGATAATCGAAAGAGAAATTCCGGATCTTGAGATAAACGATACTGTAATCCACGAACAGTTTGGGAGGGGCAAGGTTCTAGAAATAGAGAAGGGTATTGCATCAATTCGTTTTGAAGATGGTAAAAGGATGAAGTTTCTGTTAAAATATACCCCTTTAAAAAAAGAGTAGTAATATTCCACCAAAGGAGTATACCATGAAGATCAGTAAAAACACCATTCGTCGGGTTGCGGCCCTTGCACGGCTCAAGCTTAGTGAAGATGAAGAGAAAGAAATACAGATCCAACTGGCAAAAATATTGGATTACATGGATATTTTGAGTGAGCTCGGTTTAGAGAACGTATCACCTACAGCCCATACCCTGGGATTTACAAATAAGACAAGAAAAGATGAGATTCATGAGAGTTTTGCTGTTGAAAAAGTGGCTGAAATTGCTCCACAGTGGAAAAAAGACCATATTGTGGTACCTAGAATTGTTTAGGAGGGCGCCATGGGTTTGAATGAATATACAATTGAGCAGCTACGGCCCCTTCTAAAGGGGGGAGAGGTTATTCCCATGGATATCATACGGGATCTAGGTCAAGCAATCGAAAAGGACAACCAGCATGCTCTTCCATTAAATACATATGTCAGTTTTGATATAGATCATATTTCAAAAGGAATAGCGTCTTTTGATAACAGAGAAACGCTCCTCCTCGGTATTCCTATAGCAGTAAAGGACATAATCAATGTAGTGGGGACAAAGACTACTTGTGCTTCGAAAATACTGCAAGATTATGTATCACCTTATGACGCCACCGCAATTACATATCTTCGCCAAAATGGCGGTATTCCAGCCGGAAAATTAAATATGGATGAGTTTGCTATGGGCTCGACAAATGAAAACTCTGCCTTTGGTGTAGTCAGAAATCCCTATAACAGAGAAAAAATACCGGGAGGTTCAAGTGGTGGAGCTGCAAGTGCAGTTGCCGGTGGGCTTGCAGTTGCCGCACTTGGTTCAGACACAGGTGGTTCAATAAGGCAACCTGCTTCGATGTGTGCTGTATTTGGCATCAAGCCAACATACGGGAGGGTTTCACGGTATGGGCTTGTAGCTTACGCATCTTCCTTCGACCAAATCGGGCCGGTTACTAAAACAGTCATGGATGGGGCTCTGCTTCTCGAAGCTATATCGGGTTATGATACAAAGGATTCCACGTCCGCTGAAGAGAGGACACCCCGTTTTTCATCTAACATTGGAAGAGCAATCAAAGATGTAAGAATCGGTGTACCCGAAGAGTATTTCGGTGAGGGGCTCGATGAGGAAGTGCGTAAGAATGTTGAGAAAGGGATTTCTATACTGAAAGATGCTGGTGCGATTATAAAGCCCATTCATCTTACCTATACCAAATACGCAATAGCCACTTACTATATTATTGCAACGGCTGAGGCATCATCAAACCTTGCAAGGTTCGAGGGAATCAGGTACGGTACACGTTTCGTTGATACTGAAGAGCTTATAGAGCTGTATGAGGAGAACAGGAGCAGGGGATTCGGTGATGAAGTGAAGCGAAGAATCCTTCTCGGAACATTTACCCTTTCATCAGGCTATTACGATGCATACTACCTGAAAGCACAGAAAGCACGTACCCTAATTTGTGAAGACTTTAAAGGCGCCTTCAAAGAAGTTGATATTATTGTAACTCCTGTCTCTCCGGTACCTGCCTGGGATATTGGAAAAATGGTAAATGATCCCCTCCAGATGTACCTTGCTGATGTCTATACGGTACCGGTGAATCTTGCGGGTCTACCAGCAGCTTCAGTGAACTGTGGAAAAACTTCAGAGGGTTTGCCCGTTGGACTACAGATTATTGCAAATCATTTCCGAGAGGATGAGATTTTCAGAACTGCACGAATCGTTGAGGAGGTTGTACGATGACCTATGAGGCAGTAATTGGTCTTGAAATACATGTTCAGCTCAATACAAAAACGAAAACTTTCTGTAGCTGTAGTGCTGAATACGGAGCAAGACCGAACTCTCATACCTGTCCTGTCTGCCTCGGTTTGCCAGGAGCGCTTCCGGTAATCAATGAGAGGGTACTCATACAGGGAGTTATAGCAGGACTTGCACTTAGCTGTGAAATTTCAAACTTCTCTGTATTTGCGAGGAAGAACTATTTTTATCCTGATCTCCCAAAAGCGTATCAGATTTCGCAATACGAACTTCCTTTAAATAAAAACGGGCATGTAATGATTCTTAATGAAAAGGGCAGGGAAAAGCGTATAGGAATAATCCGGGCACATCTCGAGGAGGATGCTGGAAAGCTGGTTCATGATGAAAATCCAAAAGGTCCAAGTTATATAGATTTTAACCGGTGCGGTGTACCACTGCTGGAAATAGTAACCGAGCCGGATATTCGGTCTCCTGAAGAGGCCTACAGGTTTCTGGTCGCGATTAAGGAAATTCTGCAGTATGCTGGTGTCTCGGAGTGCAACATGGAAAAAGGTGAGCTGAGGGTAGATGTAAACATCTCTCTTAGAGAGAGTGGTGAGGAGGCATTTGGAGTCAAACAGGAAATCAAAAACATGAACTCCTTCGCAAATGTACGCCGGGCTCTCGAATATGAGATTAAACGACAAGCGAGAATTTTAAGAACAGGGGGAAAACTGAAGCAGGAAACGAGACTTTTTGATCAAACTAAAAATTCCACCATTACAATGCGCACAAAAGAGGAAGCCCATGACTACAGATATTTTCCAGATCCTGATCTTGTGCCGATTGTAATTGAAGATGAGTTTATTGAAAATGTCCATAAAAAACTACCCGAGCTCCCTGAGCAGAAAAGAGATAGACTCGTTACACATTATGGGCTTACGAGGTACGATGCAGAAAATCTCTGCACATCATACAAAATTGCAAACTACTTTGAAGCCACCTGCAAGAACTACCAACAGCCGAAAAAAATTGCCAACTGGATTTTAAGTGAGGTCATGAAAGTATTGAATCAGGAGAAAATCGAGATAGATCAGTTCAAGGTGACTCCTTCAAATTTGAGAGAGCTTTTCGATCTCTTAGATTCCGGTGTGATATCGGGAAAAATCGCGAAAGAGGTTTTTTCATTGATGGTTGCAACTGGAAAAACAGCTAAAATCATTGTAGAAGAAAAAGGTCTGAAACAGCTCACAGATAAAGATCACATCAACAAGGTTGTTGACGAAGTGATCGCAGAAAATGAGAAGGTAGTTTCTGAATATAGAGACGGAAAAATGAAAGCCTTCGGGTTTCTTATGGGTCAGGTTATGCGCAAAACCAAAGGAAAAGCAAATCCCCATCTTGTGAATGAGTTGCTAAAGGAAAGAATTGAGAACAAATAAGTTAGCCTCGTAAGTTTTATTTGCATTTTCTTTCCCTTGTGCTATAGTTATGGGAAAAAATGGGGAAGGATATGATCTGGAACATAGAAAGAGAGACCATCACAGACAGCAGAAAAAAAGTCCTTCAGAGTGATTTATTAAAGAATCTCGTCCATAGGGTATATGATGCAATACCTTTTTATAGAAAGAAGTTTGATGCTGCAGGGATAAAGCCGATGGATATAGCATCCATTAAAGATATTCCCAAGCTCCCTTTCACCACTAAAGACGATTTAAGAGACAATTATCCTTTTGGGATGTTTGCGGTACCAATGGAAAAAGTTGTTGAGATTCATACTTCCTCCGGTACAACAGGGAAACCGGTAATCGGCGGATATACCTCGACGGATATAGAGATATGGAGTGAGGTAATGGCTCGCTGTCTCACAATGAGTGGTACCACCGCAAATGATGTAATTCAGAATGCTTACGGGTATGGATTATTTACCGGAGGGTTAGGTATTCATTACGGTGCACGGAAGATCGGAGCAAATGTTATCCCAATATCTGGCGGCAACACAAAACGGCAGATCATGATAATGCAGGATTTCAAAAGCACAATCATTACCTGTACCCCCAGCTATTCTCTTTACCTTGCTGAGGTTTGTGAAGAGCTAGGTGTGGATTTTAATGCACTTTCATTGAAGGCAGGGAACTTTGGCGCTGAGCCCTGGTCGGAAAATATGCGAAAGGAGATTGAAGTGCGGCTTCACCTTCTCGCACTGGATATTTATGGCCTTACCGAAATAATAGGACCAGGGGTGGCAAACGAGTGTGTATATAAAAATGGGGTTCACATCTGTGACGATCATTTTTTCCCTGAAATCATAGATCCAGATACTGAAAAGGTACTATCTCCGGGTGAAGTTGGAGAATTAGTCATTACTACGCTCACAAGAGAAGCAACCCCTCTGATACGGTATAGAACCAGAGATATTACATCTCTCATACCCGGTACCTGTCAATGCGGGAGGACTTCTGTCCGGATGAAAAGAATAATGGGTAGAACCGATGATATGCTGATTATTCGGGGGGTGAACGTTTTTCCATCACAGATAGAGGAGATTCTTGTAAAATTCGAGGGGCTGGAACCGCACTATCAAATCGTTGTTGATCGGGCTGGGAGTCTTGATAATTTGACTGTTCTTGTTGAAATGAATGAAAGTCTTATCTCCGATGAAATAAAAGAGCTTGAAAAAGTAGAGAATCGCATACGCTCTGAAATTGAGAGCACCCTCGGAATCAAAGTAGAGGTGCAGCTAGTTGAGCCAAAATCCATAGCGCGTTCAGAAGGGAAAGCGAAACGCGTTATTGATAAAAGGAAGATATAATTATAACCATGAGAAAAGGGATAAAAAATGAAGATAAGACAGATTTCTGTTTTCTTGGAGAATAAAGTAGGACGGATAATGGAGATTACCGAGATACTTGGTGCTCATAATATCAATATCAGAGCCCTATCGCTTGCAGATACATCTGATTTTGGTATTCTGAGAATGATTGTTAATAATATAGAAAAGGCTATTGAGGTTTTAAAAGAAAAAGATATCATTGTGAAAGAGTCTTATGTTGTTGCTGTAGAGGTTCTTGATAAGCCCGGTGGTCTTGCTGCTGTATTAAAAATATTGGGAAATGAAAATATCAATGTAGAGTATATGTATGCCTTTTTTGAACAACCCCAGGATAAGGCTCTCCTCATATTCAGATTTGAAAATCCCGATGAAGCTGTCTCGGTTCTAATGAAAAACGGTATAAATGTCGCGGGAGAAAAAAAGCTGGGAGTCTGCTGACTTTAAAGTTCCTGGTAACTAAAGTTCCTGGGAACTAAAGGTCCTGAGAACTTTAGTTCTAGAGAACTAAAGTTCTTTTATAAGTTTTTTGGTAAGAGTTACTTCATTTCCTGGTTCCTTATACTCAATTAAATCGAAATATAAAGAGGCGAGCAGTATCCCACGTCCGTGCGCCAATAGTAGGGTGTCTGGATCAGAAAGAGGTGGTAGGTCTTTGTAGTTAAATCCTTTGCCTTGATCTTTTACTTTAACTATTAGTTCCTCTCCGTTGAACATTGACACTATGTTTACATTTCTTCCTTGTTCGTTGGCTTTCTTTAATCTTTCGGAGAACAATTCATTGTAGGTATTTGTTTCCAGCGATTCTTTTTTTTCTTCATAGGTTATGCCCAGATTTCCATGTTCGATGGCGTTAACAAGAATTTCATAGAGTCCGAGCTTTAATCCTTCAATTAGCTTATCTTGGAGAGTTTGCGGTAAATTAAATAAAATTTGATTCACGGTCCCCCATACTTTTCGTATTTCATTGCCGAGTACTAATGATTTTTTTTCATAAACAACTATGTCCTTCAATACCTCAAAGCGTTTCCTATTTTCTCTTTTTAATATGATATTATCAAGTATATTGAATAGTTCACCAAACTGGATCGGTTTTTTAATATAATTAGAGGCACCCGATCGCAATGCTTCTATCACCAGTGCCTCTGTCCCATAACCGGTCATGATAATCACATCCGCATCTGCTTTTGCTCCTTTTATTTTTCTTGTTACTTCAATACCAGTCATTTCCGGCATATTTACATCTGTAATAACCATATCCAGGTTTAAATCATTAAATTTCTGAATACCACTTTTTCCATCTTCTGCCTCATATACCTTATATCCCCTCTCAGTTAATGCAGTATTCATTACTGATCTTACCGGTTTTTCGTCATCTATAATAAGTATTTTTTTCATTGAAAACCCTCTAATTCAATATTTTCTGTCGAACATTAATATTTGCCATTTTTGATTGAATATTCTTTATTTCATCGATCTTTCCTCTTTTCCTGCAACCGGAAATGTAGATGTCACACTTTCTTCTATATTCCTTAATGGCTTCTGCAAGAAACTCTTCCCTGATCTTGTATGCTAAAATCAACTTCTCAAGAGCATTGATTCTGTATTTCTCTATTCCGTCAATTTTTTGTGAGAGCTGATCTTCATGACCCCCTGTTTTTACCACCAGTTTTTTATCAATATATCCGACAGGATACCTTGCCGTTATTCTCAACCAAAGCTCATAGTCTTCACAATATTTGAAGTCTTCGTCGAATACACCTATTTCATCGAAAACCGAGGTATGGATAATCACTGAAGAAGGACTAATAAGGCACATATGTAACGAAGGAGAAAAAAACCAACCTGTGAATTTGTGGTGTTTTTTACCCTGATTTATTCTCTTTCCATTTTTAATCCATATTTCATCGGTATGACATATTTTGTATTCTGGATTCATCTTTAAAAACGATAGCTGAGAAGATAGCTTTTCCGGAAGCCAGTAATCATCCGAATCAAGAAATGAAATCCAGGAGCCCTTTACTTTTTCGATTCCCTTATTTCTTGCCTTACTGGCCCCTGAATGGGGTATGTAGAAATATCGTACATTCTTATACTGAGTCTCGATGAGTTCTTTTGTACCATCGGTGGAGCCATCATCCACAAGCACTATTTCAGAGTTGTGATATGTTTGGCTGAGAACGGAATCAACTGCTCTTTGTAAAGTATGTGCTCTATTATATGTTGGTATTACTACCGAAACCAGATTTGTACTGTATTCGAATTCAGTAATCTTTCGTTTTATAAAATACTGTTTTTTCATTCTTTGAAGGAACAATTAGACCATACTTTGTGAGATTAAGCAATATCTTTTTAAGACGCCTGGGTGAATAATTTAATGATTCCCGTATCTTTTCTACGCTCAACCTCTTTTCTTTATCAAAAAGGTTATAAACAATTTTTTCATCTTTTTTCAGAGTTTTTTCTCCATAGAATCGAGGTTTTTGGTTATGAATGAATGCTCGTAAGGCCTTTCTCGTTGCCGGAAGATTCACGTCACCTGCCCGAATATAGGCCATTGTTTTTTGACCATTTTTTACAAAATAGGGCTTATTTTTTCCCTCTTTTACCTCAATTAATATTATCTCATTATTTTTAAAGTTTATAATTTTTACAGAATAGTCTGGACATGGAATGACAAGAAGAAAAGCTTTCTCAAGCCTTCTGAGCTCGAACTCCTTGTCGATAACACCGACAGGAATACTCGAATTATTGATTCCGATAAAAAGATTTCCCCCTTTTGTATTCGCGAAAGCACAGAGAGATTTAGCCACTGATGCTGGTGAAGGAAGTGTTGCCTTGAACTCGGTCTTGTAACCTTCCCCCAGGGTAACAATTTCTTCCAATACATCAGTTGGAATAATCTCCCTACTTAATCTTATCATGTAAACAATTATAGGTTTCTTTATTTTCGTTGTCAAATGTAAAATTGTACTGACGGAGGCCTTACTATACACGTATAGTATAAGTAGTAAAAGATGTGTTGGGAGAGGAAACCAGGGTGGAAAATAGATACATAACCTATAGAAGTATTATAAATACACTGTTTTTTGTGTTTGGATTTACTGTTGTCTTTATTTTGCTTGGTGCTGGAGCCGGTTCTTTTTCATTAATTTTTATCCGTTACAAGCATCTCATCTCTCTTATTGGAGGAGGAGTAATAATAATTTTCTCCATTCAGATCATGGGTATTTTTAATATTCCCTTTCTCAATTTCGAGCGGAAAAAACAGTTCAGAAATAGGCCAAGAGGTATTATTGGTGCATTTATAATCGGTATCAGCTTTGCCGCTGCCTGGACCCCCTGTATAGGGCCGATACTATCGAGTATACTCATACTGGCAGCAACAAAATCCACAACTTTGAAGGGCATTTTTCTGCTAGCCGCCTACTCCTTTGGTCTTGGGCTCCCTTTCATATTTGCAGCAGGAGCATACAGTTACTTTATATCTTTTTCTAAGTTCATGAAAGATAACTTTAAAGCGGTTAAAATTGTGAGCGGTATACTTCTACTTTGCATAGGGCTTGTACTGGTACTTGGCCAATTCGGGCGGCTCTCACAGTTCCTGTCTATAATTCCCGATATATCTCTTATTGAGTCCGAAAATCTTTCAATTTTTATCGCCGTCCTTGCAGGCTTTATCTCCTTCGTATCACCCTGCGTTCTGCCACTCATACCTTCCTATCTTACGTTTATAACAGGGATTTCAGTTACAGAACTGGAAAAAGTACAGGAGGGTTAACTAGTATTTTCTCTCTCCGAAGAGAACAGTGCCTAAACGGATCATATTGCTTCCTTCTTCTATGGCGACTCTATATGAGTTGGACATTCCCATGGAGAGAGTTTTGAAGTCAACTCCTTTTATATTGAGAGAGTGGATTTTGTCAAATATTTCCTTGGTTTTTCTGAAATAAGGCCTTGTATGCTCCGGATTACCGAAGGCGGGACCCATAGTCATTATTCCTTCAATCTGAAGGTGATCCATCTCCGCCATTTCACGTAAAACACTTTCAATGAGATCATACTCAGGTTTCAGGCCGGATTTTGAAAGCTCACTTCCTATATTTACTTCAATGAGAATTGGAAGAACTTTATTAAAATTTAATACTCTTTTATTTATGGCATACGCCTTTTCTTTGGAATCCACTGTCTGAATTACATCAAAGACTCCCAACGCTTTATTGATTTTATTCGTCTGCAGATGGCCTATCATGTGCCATCTTACACGTTTTGCTTTCTCGCCGAGCTCATTGTACACTCTCTCAGCTTCCTGAACGTAATTTTCCCCGATATCAGTTATTCCTACATCGATAGCCTTAGCAACTTCTGTTGCTGTCCTTGTTTTTGCGGCCGCCATTATTGTTACGTAGTCGGGAATTATACCTCTTATTTTTTCATAATTTTCATTTATACCCATTTTTGTGATTAGTCGTTGGTGAATAAAAGCCTGCTTCGCAGGAGGCGGCACCAACTCAAAAAATTAGTTCTTTAATTCATTGATTATTGTACATTTATATATTTTGCACTACCTATTTTTACCGAATATAGAAATTAGCCACCAGCTTCGCTGGTGGAGATGTTACCAAGAACTAATTATCTTCCGCAGCAGTACTTGTATTTCTTTCCACTTCCGCATGGACAGGGTTCGTTTCGACCAACTTTTTTTCCGACGACAACCTGAGCTCGTTCAGGTTTATGGGATGGGAGCCCTTCGTTTGGCGGAGGGGCTGATTCACGGGCTTGACCAACCTGAAACTGACCATATTCATCGTGCTGGGTTTTATTAATCCTCCATATTTTCGGTTTTTTTACTACAGGTGCAATGTGCACTTTAAATATGCTCTTTATGATATCGGTATTTATATTTTTCATGAGTTCCTGAAAGAGGTTGAATGCCTGAAACTTATATTCGAGTAAGGGATCTCTCTGGGCGTACGCCTGATACCCAATACCCTCTCTCAGGCCATCCATTTCGTACAGGTGTTCCTTCCACTGGCGATCAAGCATCTGTAGTGCAATGAACCGCTGTACCTGTGGTGCAATCTCCTCACCAAATTCAGCTATCTTTTCTCTATGTGCATCCTCGGCTAATCTATAGAGGAGCTCAATGAGGG
>Ga0209636_10005169_pt1 | contig 13334 bp, 8 predicted proteins | sample DeeMarSWOR152_54_FD_187464 | JGI IMG/M metagenome (GOLD analysis project Ga0209636, IMG submission 187464) | Marine sediment microbial communities from White Oak River estuary, North Carolina - WOR-1-52-54 (SPAdes) (version 2) | ecosystem: Environmental > Aquatic > Marine > Intertidal zone >...
GTATATGATCCGCCATGATCAGCCCGCCCCCCGAGGCCAGAAGCATCCCCACCCGGTATCCGTTGACATATAGGGACGAGCCGAGGCCCAGCTCCTGATCGGGAAGATCTTCCCTCCGGTAGGCATCCACCACAATATCCTGGGATGCACTGAAAAAGGTCACCAGAAAAGCTGCGAAGGCTACCGTCCACGGACTGCTCCCCGGATCGGTGGACCCGAGGCCTGCAACAGAAAAAATCAAGGCCACCTGGGCTACCAGGAGCCATCCTCTCCTGCGCCCCAGAAAAGGCAGGGTGAAACGATCCAAGAAAGGGGCCCAGAGGAACTTCACGGTATAGGGAAGGCCTACCAGGGCCATCATGCCGATCACGGTCAGGTCCACCCCTTCTTCTTTCATCCATGCCTGCAATACCGATATGGTCAGAAGAAGGGGCAGCCCGCAGGCAAAGCCCATCATAAGGGCCACCAGCATACGGGCGCTCAAAATTACCCTGAGCATGGATATACGATTTTCGGACTCCACGCCTCCCTCATTCAGTTCTCATCGGTCCGCTCAAGCATCGATCTCCTTGATGGTAATTACCCTCTTGCAATCGTAAAGTCAACAACGAGCTCCGGAGGTTTGATCCTCACCTTGTGAAGGATGGCGTCAGAGCCCTCATTTGAGATTTGGGTGAGCTGCAACAGGTTTCCCTTCCGTCCGGTTAGAAGGGGAAGGTAATGGCAGATTATCTGGAAAGTTGATCAATCTTACCCATTTCTGCTTGTATGCCTATCGCACTTTCGCAAGAATTCCTTGTAGGGCTGGTTCATTTAATTCCGATACAAACGTTGAATATCGATCATTGCTTTCCAAGGCACTATTTCATCTTGAAACATGTAGTTGCAATGGTTCAAATATGATAATAAAAGAGGGGATGCAGGGTGTAAAGCGACTTATGGCTATGAGCATGTCTTGAAGGGTGTTCCTTCCTGTGAAAGATGCGGCCGCGAGATGGTCAGCAGGCTAGCCCTCCGGAAACACGGCGGGTAAGCCCTCGATCTATTGACAACCGCCCTGAGAACTGATTCTCATAGATTAAGGTTCCTAGGAATTCTGTGAGTAGGTAGGTTATCTAGCCGCAGAAAGTGTTGATCATGAAACTGGTTAAATCATCTGATAAACTTCTTAGCGATTTAAGAACACTGATTGCCGAGGCCCGGCAGGATATTGCGCGGTCAGTGAATTCAGCACTGGTGATGCTGTATTGGAAAGTAGGCCAGAGGATCCGGCAGGATATTTTAAAGGAAAAGCGGGCTGAATATGGACAAGAAATTGTGCCAACACTGTCGGCACAATTAGTTCCTGAATTCGGCACAGGATTTGGTGTTAGGAATCTTTTCCGTATGATTAAATTTGCCGAAGTTTCTCCGGATGAAAAGATTGTGTCGACACTGTCGACACAATTAAGCTGGAGCCATTTTGTTGAAATAATTTCGCTTAAAGATGAGCTTCAACGCGATTTTTATGCGGAGATGTGCCGGGTTGAGCAGTGGAGCGTGCGCACCCTGCGGGAGAAGATTTCCGGTATGCTCTTCGAGCGTACCGCCCTTTCAAAAAAGCCTGAAGAATTGGCGAGAAAGGAACTGGCTACACTGCGGAAGGAGGATAGGTTAACACCGGACCTGGTGTTCAGGGATCCTTATTTCCTCGATTTCTTGGGCCTTGAAGACACATACAGTGAAAAAGACCTGGAAGCCGCGATTTTGCGTGAGCTGGAAAGTTTTATCCTTGAGATTGGCGTGGGATTTACCTTCGTGGCCCGCCAGAAACGGATTACTGTTGATGATGTGGATTACTACCTGGATCTGCTTTTCTTCCATCGCAAATTGAGACGGCTCGTGGCCATTGAGCTCAAGTTGGACAAATTCAAGGCTGAGCATAAAGGGCAGATGGAGCTTTACCTTCGCTGGCTGGAAAAATATGAGAAGCAAGCCGGTGAAAAATCACCTATTGGGTTGATCCTTTGTGCGGACAAGTCAGATGAACACGTGGAGCTTCTTCAGTTGAGCAAAAGCGGGATTCGGGTTGCGGCCTATCTGACCGAGCTCCCGCCTAGAGAGCTGCTGCGACAAAAACTTCATGAGGCAGTGAAATTAGCAAAGGCACGGCTCGAACGGGGGGAACTACCCACTCCTGTGGAGAAGAAAGAATAATGCCAGACAGCAGGAATCACCCAAGCCGAAATCCCGAAGTGAGGGAATGGAGCATTATTGAATAAGTAAGGGCCGTCAAGATCAAAAAAAGACGCTCAGGAAGTGGGGGCGTTGAAAAAGAAGGATACGGTTACCCCAATTGGTTTTCGGAACCTTTAAGGTAGCACAAAGGAAGGGAAGGAATCCTGGGACCGGGGAGGGGATGAAAATCAAGGCAAAGAAGGTCCCCAAGTTTATATTGGCGAAAGCTTTGAAGGATGGTGTAGGCTAGTCAGCATTCAAAAGGGATTGTGGCAATCAGGAGGGCATCATGACCTCACATGGAATTTGATATTCTTATCATATGGAGACTCTTGTAAAGGTGCATATACTGGCAAGCTGTACGTACTAAATCCTGTTTTTTCTATTGATTTTAATAGGTTACATATACTTTTCTAACCTAAGTTTTTGATCTTGTACTCTGCAATTTCGATGTTTGGAATTCGATCATACAGGACTTCTATGGAGGCCTTTATCTTGGCGGACAGGTTTCAAAATGATATTGAAGTTTCCATTACCATAAGTATACTGAAATTTAGTCAGATTTCAGGTTATGGCACGTAACTTGACATTTTTGCTTACCATTTCCTCCCACAATATATTGACTTTTCCCCGTTGAATCTTGGCATCGGCTGAAAAAGCCATGGGGATCTCATTCAACCCATAAAAACCCCAGGAAAAAGAAACACTTGACAAATTCTACCCTAACTCTCTAAAGTGGAACTGACTAAGCCAAACATAGACAGGATCACCTCAACTATTGATGCTCTAACTTTGCAAATCTGACTTAAACTGAGGACCGTGCCTGACTTCTGTGGCCGTTAGGATTATCCCATTGTAGGTGATCTCCCTTAAGAATTGAGTTCAAGTCTTTCGGGAGTGGAAAATGAAATGTTCCCGCTGCGGGCTTGACAATAAACCCGGCAAGAAGTTCTGTACTGAATGTGGGACAAAACTGGCCTTAAAATGTCCTCAGTGTAATTCAGACATAGAGGCCGGTGAAAGATTTTGTGGTGAATGCGGTCATAATTTAACCCTTCCCTCAGAGCCACCTCCTAAAGACCTTTCCTTTGATGAAAAACTAGACAAGATTCAACGTTATCTCCCAAAGGGCCTTACTGAGAAAATCCTGTCACAGAGGGATAAAATAGAAGGGGAGCGTAAGCAGGTCACGGTGATGTTCTGCGATATGGAGGGGTTTACTGCACTATCCGAAAACCTTGGCCCTGAGGAAGCTTACTCTATCATGGACCAGGTCTATGAGATCCTCATTCACAAGGTCCACGATTATGAGGGCACGGTCAATGAGATGACCGGCGATGGGATTGTAGCTCTCTTTGGAGCCCCTATTGCACTGGAAGATGCGCCCCAAAGAGCCATCCGGTCAAGCTTAGCCATCCACCGGGACATGGCGGGATTTAGCGAAAAAATGAAACAAGACAGAGAAGGCGTACCACCTCTAAATATGCGAGTCGGCATCCACACTGGCTCTGTCGTAGTAGGCACCCTGGGCAATGATCTCCGGGTAGAGTTCAAGGCAGTGGGGGACACGGTAAATCTTGCATCCAGGATGGAGGAGCTTGCAGAGCCAGGGACTACTTATGTGTCCGGGGAGACGTTCAAACTCACCGAGGGTCTCTTCAGGTTCGAGGCTCTGGGGGAAAGGGAGGTTAAGGGTAAAGAACAGCCAGTTAAAGTCTACCGGGCGATTGCCCCCAGTACCAGAAGGACACGATTTGATGTCAGTGCTGAGCGAGGTCTTACGCCATTTGTGGGAAGGGACCGGGAGCTTGAGCTTCTAATAGATGGCTTTGAGCGAGCCCAAGGAGGTCGTGGACAGGCCTTTTCTATCGTGTCTGAGGCTGGGATAGGTAAATCCAGGCTCTTATATGAGTTCAGAAAAGCTGTAATCAGCGCGGATGTGATGTTTCTAGAGGGAAGGTGCCTTTCTTACAGCAAGGGGATTGCTTACCATCCCTTCATAGACATCCTCAAGGCAAATTTTGATATCCGCGAGACTGATGTGGATTCAGAGATCAGGGAAAAAGTCAAGAGGGGCCTGAAAATATTAGGGATAGATGAAGCTTCGACTCTTCCTTATCTTCTGGAGCTTTTTTCAGTGAAAGACAGTGGTATCGATAAGATCCCCATGAGCCCCGAGGCGAGAAAAGATCGAACTATGGAGATATTCAAGCTAATCACCCTCAAGGGTTCTGAGATCCGGCCTCTGATTACGGCCTATGAGGACCTCCACTGGGTGGATAGGAGTTCAGAGGAAGTATTGAAATATATTCTAGAGAGCATACCGGGGGCACGGGTTCTAATGATATTCACCTATCGGCCAGAATTTGTGCACACTTGGGCTGCCAAATCTTTTCACAGCCAGATAACATTAAATCGGCTCTCCAACCGTGAGAGCCTTGCCATGTTATCTCATCTTCTGGGCACAGAAGAGATCGATAGCGATCTTGAGGAGTTGGTCCTGGAAAAGACAGAAGGAGTCCCCTTTTTCATTGAGGAGTTTATAAAGTCCCTTAAAGACCTAAAGATTATTGAGAGAAAGGACAACAAATATCGTTTAGCAAAGGATATCCAGGAAGTGATCATACCTTCCACGATCCAGGATGTGATCATGGCCAGGGTTGATTCTCTGCCTGATGATGTAAAAGATGTGCTTCAGGCTGGGTCAGTAATCGAGAGGGAATTTACCTACGATTTAATAAAAAGGGTGACAGGTCTCCCGGAACAAGAATTATTATCTCGTCTATCCATCTCAAAGGACTCAGAGCTTCTCTACGAGAGAGGCATATATCCGGAAACCACCTATATCTTCAAGCATGCCCTTACCCAAGAGGTGGTCTATGATTCCATATTGACCAAGAGAAAGAAGAGGCTTCATGAGGAGATCGGCAATGCTATTGAGGATTTATACAAAGAAAATATTGATGGGTACTATGGAGTGTTGGCCGAGCATTATAATACGAGTGAGAATTATGAGAAGGGGGCTGAGTATTCGGAGTTGGCAGGCAAAAAGGCTCAGAAAGCGGCCTCATTTAAAGAGGCGATTGAATATGCTAAGAGAATGGTCTTTTGTCTCGAGAGATTACCAAAAACACATGCTACTCAAAGGAAAATAATTGATGCCAGGACACGTCTTGCGGGTTACTATCTGAGCTTAAACCACCATTTTGAAGCAAAAGAGGCTGTCGCACCCATTGCTAATTTAGCTCTGGAGCTGAATTATCAAAAGAGGCTCCCTATCATTTATACTGCGATGGGCACGCATAGCCACTGGGTTGAAGAGGACTATTCGGAAGGATTTCGATATTTAAACGAAGCTTTAATGATCTCTGAGAAGATGAATGATGATAATTCTCTATCGTTTGCAAGCTTTTTTTTAGGAGCCACCGTGTCTGTAAATTGTGAGTTTGAAAAAGGTCTTGAGTATCTTAGGAGATCCCTGGATTTAGGCATATCAGCAAATAATCTGATTATGATAACAACCGCAAAATGCGCTATGTGTATTTATAACTATATATTTCACGGAAAAATTGATCTTGCCTATCAAATAAGCAAAGAGTCATTGCAGACGGCACAAGAGAGTGGTGACATATTTATAAAAGGGATCGCCTATTCGAGTCATGGTATGTCTTGTTATTGTAAAGGATTCTTTGATGAAGCAGAACATAGTCTTTTACAAGCGCTTTCTGTTTGTGAAAAAACTGCTCAGTTTTGGGGCTCTTGGCCATATGGTTTCTTGGGTCATGTGTATTCTGATATGGGAGAATATGAAAGAGCTCAAGATTATTATAAAGAAGGAGTTTCGACCTTAATAGGTGCCAGATTATACCCTTTCTGGGTTAACATGTGGAAGATATCTATAGCAAGGGCAAAGGTATTGAATAATGATAAAGATATCAAACTGAGCGAGGTATTTGAATATTACGAGAATATTAATGTCAAGGCCGTTAAAGGCTGGGCCGCGAGATATATCGGGGAGATTCTATTCAATATTGATGACCAGCACATATCTGAAGCGGAGGATTGGGTTAAGAAGGCTATGGAATTGGACAAAAGGAATAACACGATGTGGTCATTAGGCAATGACTATGCCCTTTATGCCGAGCTGTTTAGACGCAAAGGCGATCTGCCAAAAGCCAAAGAAAACCTGAACAAAGCAATAGAGATCTTCAAAGAATGCGGTGCCAATGGATGGGTGGAGAAAGCTGAACAAGAATTGGCCACACTTTCATGACCTAGCCCTCCTTAGATATTCCATATCTTGTGGTTGCAATTGATCGGCCAAAAATCCACAATTCTGCTATCATTGTTGAAAAATAAAAGTCCGAAAAACTTTCCAATGGTGGTACTAATCAGTACTTCTCCCACCTGAAAAACATTGCAGCACCAAGGTAGATCATGCCATAGACTCCCCACTCTCATCTTCTTAGATTAATAGAGACTTGGCCTCAGCCTCCACGTTTTACTATTGCTATAATTACCAACGAAATCTGCAATAAATTTGACATCTTGCCCTGGAGATGCTACGGGAACAATGCTCTTGCCAGGAGGTTGCTGTGTTCTTCTTAGACCCTACCAAGCCGATCAATACCTGCTTCTCCGAAAGCTGTAACGGTTGTGCAGTGCGCAAAACGCTCCATTGCCATTTCAGGCCCACAGACTTAATACATTTCATGGCCATTGTTCTGCCGAGCTTCCTCTTGGGTGGCGCAGGGATCTACCACGTGAGTGGGTTCTTACTTGTTTGGTGGTTAGGTATGATTGCCGGTTTTTTCGGTTTTCTAGAGATCCGGGTCATGTGCTCTCATTGCCCGCACTACGCCGAACCTGGGAATACCTTGAAATGCTGGGCTAATTACGGTTCTCCAAAGATATGGAACTACCGCCCAGGACCAATGAGCCTTATGGAGAAATTGCTTCTTCTTGGTGGGTTCGCAATTATCTGGGGGTATCCTCTGATTTTTCTGCTCATGGGTATGCAATGGTTCTTGCTGATCGTCTACGTAATTTCCGCCGTGGGCTTCTTCATGACCTTAAAGATGTTCCTATGCTCTCAGTGCATGAATTTTGCCTGCCCGCTCAATGGGGTGATCGATAGCGTCAAGCAAGAGTTTTTTAAACAAAATCCCGAAGTTGCCAAAGCGTGGGGTGTGGATGGTAACGAATGACACAGCCCTTGAAGACCGAAGAACTCATGACTATGTAATCTTAGGTTTCCTATGTAGGAAAAAGGAGACTCCATGAAAACATTGATTTATGGTGCAGGTCCACTTGGGAGTCTGTATGCGCATCTTCTTCACCGGGCAGGGAAAGATGTGACTATTCTTGCACGGGACAGACGGTATGAATTCAAGAGTCTCATTGATGAAACATCTGTGAAAACACCGAACATCGATATATTGAGGAGTTATATTCCATGAAGTAGGATAATCAAGGTGCAGGATCCTAAACAAGGGGAGATTGCACAAACCTAACGAATCGCGCCAGCGGATCCAGGTACCCGCACCGCTGGGCTCAACTCGTTACCTGGCACAGCAAAGCTTCTAAGAGCCGATAAAATCCTGATGGGAACTGGCCTACCCATCCAAGACCCTGGATTCGAAAAGCCAAGATTCAGAAGCCTCGATCTTTCTGAGGAAGATAAAAAGAAGATAATCGGGGAGAATGCAATAAAACTCTTAGGAACCAAAATATCTCGCTTAGCTATTTCTCAAAAACCAAAAAATCTGGGAACGAAGAGCACTATCTGTGGAATGTAAGTAAGGAAAAAAAGAGCTCCCACCAGTGGCAGAAGAAATGGGAAGGCGGCCTTGCAAACCTGTTCGAAGGGAAGTCCGCTGATATCCTTCATGATATAGAGCGAGAGACCCATTGGAGGCGTATACTGGCCTATCATGATGTTGAAAACCATCACTACCCCAAAATGAAGTGGATCCACCCCCAACTGTTCCATGGCTGGTACCAACATGGGAGCGAGAATGAGAAGCAGAATCGCGTTCTCTATGATGGCCCCAAGGAACAGGAGCGTGAGGTTTATGATCAGAAGAATGATCCAGGGTTGATTCGAGATGGAAACCAATAAATCCGCCGTTCTTTGAGGGATTTCCTCAATGGTGAGGATCCAGCCGAACAGCAAAGCTGTGGCGATGACGAACATAAGTTTGGAGGTGGAGAGCACTGTCTCCACAAGGAGGTCCTTGAAATCTCTGAATCTCAGCTCCCGATAAACCGCTGTCCCAAGAAAGATGGAATACAAAACGGCAACGGCTGCGGCTTCTGTCGGGCTGAAGATCCCTAGGGTCATCCCCCCTACAATAATCACCGGGGTCAAGATAGGTGGAAGGGCATAGATTAAGCTCTTTAATAATCTAGAAAGGGAGGACAGCGGGGATGTTGGGTAGCTCCTTTTCCGGCAAATGATGTAGATAAAGAGCATTAAACAAGCGGCGATGGCCAAGCCGGGAAGGAAGCCCCCAAGAAACAATCCCGTGATGGAGACCTCGGCTATAACGCCGAACATAACCATGGGAACGCTAGGCGGAAAGATGGGCCCGATGACCGAGGAGCCTAGCGTGATTCCCATGCTAAAATCCTTGTCATATCCAGCATCACCCATGGCCTTCATCTCGATCGCTCCAAGACCTGCCACATCAGCCAGCACCGAGCCCGACATCCCGGCAAATATTATGCTAGCCACCACATTGACATGGCCCAACCCTCCCCGGATGTGTCCAACCAGGTCGTTTGCAAACCGGAATATTCTGTCTGTGATCCCTCCACGGTTCATCAATTTCCCGGCGAACATGAAAAGAGGAATGGCCAGCATGGGGAATTTTGCCACGGAAAGGGCCAGCTGATGGGTCAAGGAAGCAAGAGAAAGGTCGCTGAGTAGGATATAGGACAAGGAGGAGATCCCAAGGACGAAGACAATGGGCATCCCGAGGAACATCAGGAGAAAACAGAGTATGAACATGAGGGTCAAGACCATGGCCTAACCTTACGTATCGGAATCTCTACAATTTATTAAAGCTAAAAGCTTTTTTCAGTTCTCGCTTTTTTTCTCATTCATGGAAGAATGGAATGATTGGAATAGTGGCAACAGAGAACACGCCCCGAAGCTATGGGACTCAGCGCAGCAAAGCGAGCGCGAAGAATATTTGTTCAACATAAGTTCGCCCATATCCCGGTATTCCACTATTCCGATTGGGACCAAGCCCAAGTTTCAGTCCGCACTGAAGAAGAAAATTTTTTAAGGATCGAGTAATTAGAAAAATCTGAGATTTTCATTCTATTTCAGTGTAATCGATGCTCCAACGGAACCTCCTCCCCTCTGACAAGGCGTCGAAGCTGGTTCCAAATGGACGAAAGGTAGTATAGAAGCATGATGAACGCAGCGAGGGGAACAGAGGCAAAAACCCAGTTTATGGAGATCTGCGTGGCTGGCAGAAGAATGAGCCTTAGCTTCTTAAATACGGGAACGCATCCCACGAGAATAGCAATCAAAAAACAGGCTATTAGAATGTCCAGCAGCAAGAAAAGCCATCCCAAAACCCTTTTAGGCAAAAATTCGACAAAATAGGTGACCTTGATGTGTTCTTCCCTTCGTGCGACGATGCTCCCTCCGAGAAAGGTGATCCAGACGAGCATGCTGGTGGTCACTTCCTCGGGCCACGGCAAAGGGAAGGAAAAGACATAGCGCAAAATGACCTGAAGCGATGTAATGACAAGGACCGACAGCAAAAGAAGGACACCGCAGTATAAGTCTCCATTCAGTAGGAGGTTTTTCAGTCTATCTTTACCCATGTTTCTGCCTATCTTCACGCAGAAAAAACCGGGGGGAAGCCCCCGGTTTCAATCTATTTAGTGAAAATATCAGTATTTCAGCACCTCTTCAAACAGCTTCTTTCCAAGTTTTTCCTCGAACCTTTCCCTCACCAGTCTTACGACCGATTCACGAAACGCTTTCAGCTTAAGGCCTTCCTTTTCACTGATGACGGTCATTCCCTTCTTCTTTAGGCTCTCGAGCTGACTGTTCTCAACGTCAACGGCTATCTTTGAACCGTAGTCACATGCTTCCTTCGCAGCCTCCAGGACGATCTCTTGAAGGCCGGGCGAAAGGCTTTCGAAGAAATCGCTGTTCATAATCAGAGGGAGGCTTATCACCTGATGTCCCGTCAACATGAGATATTTCTGGAGTTCATAAAGCTTCTTGGTCCATATCACTGAGAGGGGATTTTCCTGTCCATCAACTACTCCCTGGCGAAGGGCATTGAAGAGCTCTGGAAACGGAACGGGCGTGGGCGTTGCACCCATACCCATGATAACAGACTGAGACATGGGGTTCGGAACACTTCTGATCTTCAAGCCATTGAGATCCTTTGGGCTGTAAACAGCCTTCTTCGTGGTGGTGAGTTGCCGAACCCCGTAGTAGATACTTGATAGGATTCTCAGACCTCCCTTTTTGATCAAGGTCTTTTCCCATGACTTACCGAGGCTCGATTCCAGGACCGACCTCTGATGTTCGAAATTGCGAAATACATAGCCCGCTGTCATGATGGTAAAATCATTCACCATGTCACCCATTTTGGGATAGGTGGAGAATGCCGCCTGAATATCACCGATCTTAGTGGCAGCCAATTGCGAATCCACATTTCCCAGTTGAGCGGCGGGATAGACCTTGACCATGAGTTCGCCCTTGCTCTTAGCTTCTACAATCTCCTTGAACTTCATGGCTCCAAGGTTTGTTGGATGCTTGATAGCATTGACATGGGCCAGCTTGATGGTCTTCGCGGCAAAGGCATGTCCTGATAAAAGAAATCCCGCCACAATAAAAGCAACCAAAACTCGACATAAGATTCTTTTCATGTTTTCTCCTCCTTTTCTTTAGGATTAAGCATTTATTAGATTTTGATGAGCAACTTTCCCCACGCTTCCCTCAAAATCACTTAAAACGCAGAATTGATGCAGGGATTCTTGCTCCCCGCGCAGCGTATTAAAAAAGTGGGCAAGCGTCAATGAGAATTAAAAGAATCCCCTTTAGCCGTGAGCTTATTTACGCCCTCTCTCAAAGCAGGCCTAGCTCCACGAGACCTTCCTTGAGTTTGGCCCTCTGTGCATCGGTGAAAGGCCTTAGTGGAGGGCGAGGGTAGCCGAAATCGAGTCCCCTTAGGCGAAGCATCTCATGAACCCCAACAATGGGAATCGTCATGGCTTGGAGGCCTACCAGCTGCGTGATCTTCTTCTGAAGCTCGGCAGCTTTCTTGTATTCCTTGGCCTGAATGGCATCCCACAAGGAGATAGTGAATTCGGGGAAGGAATTGGCAGTACCAGCCACGCAGGCGACGGCCCCCATCATGATGGCTGGAAACATGAGAGGGGCTGTTCCATTGACCCAGATGAAATCAGACTTCTTCACTGCGTACATGGCCCGTGTTAGATAAACAAGATCTAGGCTGCTGTCTTTTATTCCTGCAAGACCAATTTCAGCGAGCTCTGCAAGCAAATCAGGTGCTATCCCATACCCCACGGCACCAGGAAAGTTGTAGGCATAAACAGGCACGCTGACGGCATCGATGAGCTCTTTGTAGTAGGCCTTAATGGTCTCAGGAACGTGCTTGTAATAGGGGGGAGGAACGCTGGCTACAGCATCCATTCCAATCTTCTCTGCGTGCTTGGCTAACTCCACACTGTCTCGTGTGTTCTGCGCTCCTATGTGACAGATAATGGGAATGCGTCCATTGACTGCCTCAGCGATGATCTCTGCGCAGCGTTTCCGCTCTTCTACATTCATGAGAGGTCCTCCACCGAAGCTTCCTAGAGGAAAAAGAGTGTGAACCCCTTTATCCACCAGCCAGGTGATGTATTCCCTCAGCTTTCTTTCATCTACCTCTCCATCTTCTTTAAATGGAACGATGGGGGCAGGCATCACACCATAAATTCTCTTTTCACTCATTTCTCTTTCCTCCTTCCTCCTCTTTAGGACCGCTTAATTCTCATACATGGGCTAATTTTAGTAATTCATTGAGCGAAATTACCGCCCTTTTCGGGAAGGTTCAAGGGCAAAAATGGGCGGTTCTAGAGATTTCAGGTTTTTCTCTTTCGTCAAGAACGCCATCAGCAATAACCAAGAGCACAAGCGTAATCACGAGTATCACAAGGATCGTTAGTGCCCCAACAACCACGGTGGACAGGTCAAAGGCAAACTCAAATTCAGGCGTCTTTCCTCCTTTTAGTACCTAACCAAACCTACTTTTTTGTAAGAAAAATCAGGCCGTCAGATAAATGCTAGCCACCGCCTCTACCTTGGCCTTTTTCGATAATTGCACCTCTCAGCCTGGAGCCCTCTATCCTAAGCAAACTCAGATGTTATGTCAAATGGACTTTGCCAGGTTGCTAACATATATTACCCTAACCGGCTCTCTGATTTTATCGAATAGCGTTTCTAACTTGCAATAATCTGTCCTGACAATTCTATGCCTTATTTCTTCGCAAATAAACTATTCCATTGTTAACTATACCTGAGCTTCTAATAATTGTAAATCAACCATAGAAGGAGGAGTAGCTATGAACACATCAGCCGCATTGAAAATGTTTAAGGACTACTAGAAATCAAACCTTAAACCAAATATCGCCATAAGCTACCGGTACTTATTGGACACCTTCGAGGAGCTCTTTGGGGAGAGGGAGTTTGCTTCCATCAGCAGTGAGGAGCTATTTCAATTCTTGGACATACTCACCGAGGATAATTCCCAGTCCACCAAGAATCACCGGTACGCTCAACTGAAGGCCTTCTTTAACTTTATCATCATGAACTATGAGCCGGAGCTTAGAAACCCCGTGGATACCCCCTTGATGAGGAAGGCCTTTCGTCTGGCGAAACCAAAACAGCCGGATATCATTGCCAAGGAGATTATTGATGAGGTGACCTTCCACAGCAAAAGCTTGCGGGATAGACTCATACTGGAGTTGCAATTGCGGTGTGCATGCCTGTGTTAAAGAAAGGGGTGTGGACTTTTGTTTTGAGTGCGATGAGTTCCCGTGTGAAAGAACCGAGCTTCCGCCCGCGTTGTATGAACGCT
>Ga0209636_10005171_pt1 | contig 13331 bp, 16 predicted proteins | sample DeeMarSWOR152_54_FD_187464 | JGI IMG/M metagenome (GOLD analysis project Ga0209636, IMG submission 187464) | Marine sediment microbial communities from White Oak River estuary, North Carolina - WOR-1-52-54 (SPAdes) (version 2) | ecosystem: Environmental > Aquatic > Marine > Intertidal zone >...
CTCTCCTGTAGTGATCCAGATAAGAACCGGGCTCTCATCACTTTGAAAACTCCAGGAAGTGAGGGTGAGAGAGATGTCTTATTTCGCTGAACTTGCTAATAGCGTTGTACAGGGGGATGCCTCTAGGGCGACGGAGCTTACGCGCAGGGCACTGGATGAGGAAATACCGGCCAAGGAAATACTGGATAAGGGCCTCTTGCCGGCAATGGATAGAGTAGGTAGCTGCTTCGAGGGTGGTGAAATCTTCCTTCCAGAGTTGCTGATGGCAGGAGATGCCATGAAGGCGGCAATAGAATTACTGCGGCCTGAGCTGTCAAAGAAAGGGGCTTCTTACATTGGTAAGTATGTCATAGGCACGGTGCAGGGCGACTTACACGACATTGGCAAAAATATCGTCGGCTTGATGCTCGAGGGAAACGGTTGGGAGGTAGTTGACTTAGGCATCGATGTATCCCCTGAGAAGTTCTGCGATGTAATTGAGAAAGGTGACTTTGATATCCTCGGGTTATCGGCTCTGCTGACATTTACTATGTCCGAGATGGCTGAAACTGTGAGCACCCTAAAGGGTTCCGGGTTGAGAGATAGGATTAAGTTAATGGTTGGTGGCGCGCCGGTGACACAGGCCTTTGCCGACCGAATTGGGGCTGATGCTTATGCCAAGGATGCTGTGGAGGCAGTTGCAAAAGCTAGGAGCCTCCTAAAGGGATAAAAGGGGGATCAAGATGCAAGCCCTTACTAATGTTGAGCGGGTGCTGAAGTCTATCAAGCTCCAGGAGCCCGATACAGTCCCTACCTTTGAAATAGACATTGATCAAAGGGTAATAGAGGCGATAAGGCCCGGCTTATCCTATGAGGATTTCTGCGAACACATGGACCTGGATGCAATTTGTTACCATGAGATGAGAACTGACCACTATGACGTCATAGATAAGGCCAAGGGGATTGTTCGCGACCAGTGGGGCGCAATTAAGCAATATTCGGCCGTATCCCTATGCGTGCCCGTTACCAAGGAGCCAGCCATCAAAGCGCGGAAGGACCTCGATACGTACGTTAGTCCCGATCCTGACCGTCCCTCGAGGTACAGAGAGATAGAAGCGGCGGTAAAGAGATTCAAGGGCCAGAGGGCAGTTATTGCTACGGTGAGACCTTTCGGTACGATTAGAGACAGCCTTCGCGGGCAAGACGAGCTTTTCAAGGATATGATAAGGGATCCTGATATGGTAGACCGGCTCAATACAATTGCCAGCAATTACTACGTGAGGTACGTGAGGAATTTGATTGATGTTGGTGTCGATATCGTACTTGAGACCGCTGACTGGGCTTTCACACACGGACCTATGGTATCTCCAAAACACACAGAGAGGTTCATCACCCCTGGCCTTAAGCAGATCGTTGATTATTGCCACGAAAGGGGTGTACCCTGCCTCAAGCATACCGACGGGAACATATGGTTAATCTTCGATGCGATCGTGGAAACCGGGGTGGACGGCGTACACCCGATTGACCCCTTAGCGGGCATGGACATTGGGGAAGCAAAGGCCAGATATGGCCACAAGGTGTGTTTGATGGGGAATGTTGACTGCGGCAACCTGCTCAGCTGGGGAACAAAAGAGGAGGTCCGCGAAGCGGTGAGGGAATGTATCGACAAGGCAGGCAAGGGCGGGGGGTATATCTGCATGTCCAGCAATACAATCCACGGTGCGGTTAACCCCGAGAATTACGTAGAGATGGTTAGGGCCATCAGGGACTATGGCAAATACCCTTTGAGCTTAAAACCTTGATTCAGTAAAGGCATCAGAGGTTAGCTTTCTTCAATGTGACAGTTTTGTGACACTTTGGGCTTGTCAGCTCGTTCAAGAGATTGATTTCCTCTTTGTCAAACTCCTTGCTTGGATGAGCGTACCGCATGGTTGTCTTAATATCCTCATGCCCTAACCTCTTTTGCAATCCTGCCAGCGTACCACCACGCATAACATAATGAGATGCAAAGGTGTGCCTCAAATCGTGGAACGTAGCGTCTCTTATCCCTGCCCTTCTCAGGGAGGCATCAAAAGACTTGCTCACCTTTGGCCCTTTGCGTGGCTTTCCGTTCTCATTGCAAAACACATACTCGGATTTTAGATGGTCTTCCTTTCCGATGCTCTTAAACAGCTCCGCAAGATCAATGAAGCACTCATAGAGAAGCAGTGAAGATGGCGGTCTTTGTGCTAAAGAAAGAAGAGGAACTCACAAAGGAAAGGAAAAAGTCTATGATCGAGTCTCTGAAAGGGTTGGTTGCTCAAAGTGAGGTGATATACAGTGGAAAAGCACCAACAAAACATTGATTCCTTAGATTCAGGTAACATTAGCTGCGGTTTGTTTGTCCCCCTTTCTTGATTGTCGCTGCCGATCATCCCGCAACATAGGCATTTCTCTGCGTATTTCCGGCGTATTGTGTTTAGGTAAATCCTTACCAAGAAGTAGAACTTTATTTCCTAGAAAAGAGGGTATTATATGGCACATACCTGGATGGCCTGTCTTTAAGTGTTTGAAATCTTTACCGATTTGTTGACTGGGTAATGTTGCACGATTTTTGCATACCATAAAAAATAGAGCAGTTCGCTGATTTAGTCGCGATGTAAGGTGATTTCGCACTGACAGACTGCTTATTTGCTAACCTCAATGGATTGGCCAGCCCATTGGGCTGAATGACCAACGCGTAAAGAAAGCCTGTTTCTCCTGTGCACAGGCTGGAGGGCAGGCTTTTTTGGTTGGGCAAAGAGAAGTTATCTAAAAAAGGAGGTATCCCATGGAGTATCCGCTCAAATTGTGCTGACCTTGCTCCTGGCGGAAAACTCTTCTGGCGGGAGCACTATCTACGGAGTACCAACACATTAAAGGAGGAAGGAAAATGAAATACAGAGCATTCATCTTCGCATGGTTTGGCGCTTTTTTATTGATCATGTCACCCATGGTTGCGGTCGCAGCGCCCATCACGTATTACGATCTGGATTTCGAGGACGGCACCAGCGGTGGAGGTACTGCCTTCCCTGGTTTCGGGGAGGCCATGATCATTGATTCCATTAACCTGGATGGAAAAGCGCTCTTTTTTGAGGTTGACGATCAGATGTACTGGAATCGAAATGACGCTGACTCGATGACTCACTACGTAGCATTCGATTACTATGCGGAACCTGGTGCGAACGTGACCCAATTTCTGGATATCCCGGACATTTTGCGGCTGGATGTAAGCGCAACGGGGCGACACCACATTGATGTCTACTACGACTTAACGAATCAACAGGCATGGTCGTTCATCGACGCATCTCTGGACATGAGTCTACTGACCATCCTGGTTTGGAGTGACCCTCCTTCTACAGCCATGATCCGGATTGCGAACCAGTCAGCTCCCCCTGGGTACTCAGAAGGGATCTTTGAAGTCGATAACCTCCTTTGGCAAGGGAATGTCGAAGTACCCGTCCCTGAACCGGCTACCATGCTCTTGCTCGGTTGTGGTCTAATCGGTCTGGCTGCATTCAGGAGGAAGTTTAAGAAGAGGTGATCAAACTCATCTAGCAACCTCAATGGATTGGCCAGTCCATTGGGGTGAATGACCAACACGTAAAGAAAGCCTGTTTCTCCTGTGCACAGGCGGGGGAGCAGGCTTTTTTGGTTGGGTAAAGAGAAGTTATCTAAAAAAGGAGGTATCAGATGGAGTATCCTCTCAAATTTGGCCTGCACCGCTCCCGCGCTGTCAACTGCCATGCTGGGAGCACATTATCAGTTCTTTTGCTTTCGATTTACTTTGCCGGCCATCAGAAGTGCCGGTAAGTGAAAAGATTTGTTAATGTGGGCTTGATAACCGAAGATGATTTCCTTACAAACTCAAAGCTATTCTCGCCACTATGGCCGTTTATCTTACCTCTTTCTTCTCTATAGTTGTCTTAAAGAAGGTAGAGGATTTTGAGAAAGCGCAAAATACCTCAAGTTCTTGAAGGAGCAATAAGGCACAGGAAACTGACAATGATTTTCAATATTCATGGAGGATGTCGATATGGTCAGAATGAAATTCATTACAGTCGTTATTTCTTTAGCTTTATTCTCTATTTTATTGGCAGGACAGAATATCTACGCACTAACACTGAATGCTATTGATTCAGGTTCTTACACGTTTTCCGAAGGCACCATGGCGCCGACTACTATATACCACGAGTCTGAGGATGAAGAATATTGTGTTGAAGAGTATTCCTTCATCGTTATAGAAATGTCGTACTCGTATCGCAAATCGAACAATTTCTTTGTATTTGATCTTTCAGCTATCAGTGAGCCTGTGTTGGCAGCTGAACTCATTTTAAGCCCTGGTAATTTCGGTGACTCTTCTACAACTTCAATAACTTATTCGATTTATGATGTAAGTTCAGATATTTCGGAACTCAGGGCGGGTGGTTTGGCAGCCAAGGGTGACACCTCTTACAGCGATTTAGAAGGAATATTCGATGACTTGGGAACAGGAACGTTATATGGCGATGTAACCGTCGCTAGCACAGATAGTGGACTTCTTACACTTCAGCTGAACGCAGGCGCCCTTACAGATATTAATGGGAATCTTGGAGGTCTTTTCGCTATCGGCGGTACCATTTCCGAATTTGAACCCGATCCCTCTCTTGTTTATAATTCATTTCTTTTTGATAGTACAAGTACTACGAGTATTCGACAATTGGTGTTGACCACTGCCACTACCCCTGTCCCCGAACCAGCTACCATGCTCCTGCTCGGCACTGGCTTAATCGGTCTAGCTGCATTCGGAAGGAAGAAGCTGTTTAGACGAGGCTAAGCGACAAAGGAGAAAGGGGTCTGTTTTTGCCCCTTTCTTCCTTTAACGATACCGCAATCTATTTGGGATTACTCCTATATCGGGTCATAAGCGGATCTATCGCCTAGTTCCGAACCTGCAACCATACTGCTGCTCGGTTTTGGCTTGGTCGGTTTGGCTACATTCGGAAGGAGGTTTAGCAAGGGGTAATCAAGATCAATACCTAGAAGGAAAGTCCCATGGAGAAACCCCTGAAAATGTGCTGGCCTTGCTCCTAACAGAATACAGTGCATTCTGTTGGGAGCTGTTGTTTCCCCTTTGACAAACCTAAGCGATCGTGAGGTCTGTGGAAAGAACATCAGACTATAACTGAACAGTGCGTGTTTCTGTTCCTTCTGAAATTCGATACGCTGGCAGCACAGCCTGAGTGCCATGTGCCTGTTGTATTTCATCTCTCTGCATAGGTTTTTCCTATTCAATTCCTGTTCAAACCCTCACAACATTCCCTGATTGCTAATTGCAGAAGCAGATTAGTCAGCAAGAACTTTAAATGATTACCTTTCAGTGAAAGGAGGTGAAGAAATGAAAAAGCACTTTGCCTTTCTATGCACAATAATCTTATTGGTGGGAGTGGTTGGAGTAGCAAACGCTGATATCATTGCTTGGGAAGGAGTTTTTACGGCTTCCAACTTCGAAGTTGAGTGGGGTCCTGATCTGCCACCGCCAGATGATCCCGTTTCTGGTTCTTTTAGTTTCTCTATCGACGATAGTCTGCTAAATCCAGTAGGGGAAACCAGTTTATTGGAACAGCCGGTATCAGCGATATCATTAACCATTGATGAGTTTTCCTACAGCACAAGTGATGTGGGGATAAACCTATTGTTTATGCGTATTCCGACGTAATCTATCCACCCATTCCGATTTAAACCATCCATTCATTCCGAACCATTCCATCCACTCATTCCGATTTATTCCATCCACCTGTTCCGAAGCATTCCGTCCACTTTAGACGGGCCTCATTTTAGTGACGCTGGATTATTAGCCTTGCCTAAAGTACTTTTCCTCAAAATCTATACCGGAGGAAGAGTCTATGGCAAAGAGGAGATTATCCATGCGAAAGATCAAAGAAGTTCTCAGGCTAAAGTGGGTTCATAAATTGAGCAACAGGCAGGTCGCCAAGAGCTGCTCCATTTGCCACGCCACAGTGCGGGAATACCTTACCAGGGCTCTATTAGCAGGTCTTTCATGGCCGATCCCTGAGGATCTCGACGATGGCACCCTTGAGAGCCTCCTATTCCCCAGCCCGACAAAAAATGCCTCCAGGGGGCGCCAGATGCCACCAATGGAGTATCTGTTCCAGGAGCTAAAGAGAAAAGGGGTCACCGTGCAACTGCTCTGGTTTGAGTACAGAAAAGCGAACCCAGAGGGTTATCAATATAGCCAGTTCTGCAATCTTTATCGACAATGGGCCAAGAAACTCGATGTTACCCTCCGACAAGAGCACCGGGCCGGAGAAAAGCTCTTCATCGATTATGCAGGGCAGACAGTTCCCATAATCGACCGATTAACAGGGCAAATCACTGGAGCTCAGATCTTTGTGGCGACCCTCGGTGCTAGTAATTATACCTACGCACAGGCAATGCTAGCTCAGGATTTGCCCTCATGGATCAAAGCCCATGTCCACGCTTTTGAGTTTTTTCAGGGGGTCCCGGAGATCCTGGTGCCTGACAATCTTAAGGCAGGCGTCACCAATCCGTGCAGATACGAGCCTGACATCAACCCCACCTACCTAGAGCTCGCCCAATATTATGGAACCACTGTTATTCCGGCGCGGAGTGCAAAACCACGAGATAAAGCCAAGGTCGAGTCAGCTGTCCTGGTCGCTGAGCGCTGGATCCTGGCACCCCTTAGAAACCACACCTTCTTCAGCCTCACAGAGCTCAATAAGGCTATTGCCCAAAGACTAGAGGAACTTAACAATCGCACATTCCAGAAACTCAATACCACTCGCAGGAGGCTCTATGAAACCATCGATAAGCCTGCCCTTAAACCCCTCCCTGAACGTCGTTATGAGTATGCCGAATGGAAAAAGGCCAGGGTCAACATCGACTACCATATCCAAGTTGATCGTCACTACTACAGCGTCCCCTCTCAGCTCGTAAAAGGGCAAGTGGATGTGCGCTTAACTTCCGCGACAGTTGAGGTCCTCTTTAAGAATCGGCGGGTCGCAAGCCACCAAAGAAGTTACCGGGAGGGAGGCTTTACTACCCTCACAGAACACATGCCGAAATCCCACCGGAGGTATCTTGAGTGGACTCCATCAAGGATTATCAGATGGGCAGGAGAAAATGGCCCCAAAACTGAAAAACTCGTAACGCAAATCATGCGGAGCAGACCGCATCCCGAGCAGGGCTTTAGATCCTGCCTTGGCATCATGCGGTTAGCAAGACGTTACTCTGCCGAGCGTGTGGAGAAGGCATGCGCTCGGGCACTCGCCCTTAACGGTCTCTCCTACAAGAGTGTGGAGTCCATCCTCAAAAATGGACTCGATCAGCAGCCTGCCGTGCTTGATCAAACCGAAGACCCAACCCCCCTTGCCCATGACAATATCCGGGGGAACGAATACTACCACTAAAGGGAGGTACCTCATGCTCAATGAACAGACTATCGAGAAGCTCTATGCCATGAAACTCAACGGAATGGCCGATGGTTTTAAAGAGCAGCTCCTGGGAGTCAATGTCAAGGAACTCTCATTTGAAGAACGCTTCGCTCTGCTTGTAGACCGCCAATGGACATGGAGAGAAGATCGTCGAATGCACCGCCTCCTGAAGACCGCAAAACTTAAAATCAACGCTTGCATTGAGGATATCGACTATAAGACCCCCCGGAGCATGGACAAGTCGGTCATCTTACACCTTGCCAGCTGTGATTGGATTAGAAATGCTCAAAATATCATAATCACAGGTCCCATTGGCGTCGGAAAGAGCTATCTCGCCTGTGCCCTGGCAAACAGGGCGTGCCGCATGGGCTTTTCCTCTTTCTACATCAGGGCTCCCAGGCTGTTCCAGGAACTCGCCATTGCAAAAGCCGATGGTACCTATCCCAAGATAATGAACAAATTGGCTAAAGCCAAAGCCCTCGTGATAGATGATCTCGGCCTTGCACCCATGAGTGCACCTGAACGCCGAGACCTCCTGGAGGTCATCGAGGACAGACATGGCCTCTCCTCCACAATCGTGGCTACTCAACTGCCCGTAGAAAATTGGCACGATACCATAGGGGATCCAACGATCGCCGATGCGATCCTTGATCGCCTTATACACAATGCTCACAAGATTAACCTGAAAGGAGGTTCTATGAGAAAAATACATTCAAACTTGACGGATAGGAAAAATTCTGAAAAATAAAACACCCAGGCGTCGCTTCGCTCCGACTAATTGGATGGTTATCTTCGGAATAGATGGATGATTGTTTTCGGAACAAGTGGATGGAATCCTTCGGAACAGGTGGATAGTTTCATCGGAATAGGCAGTTTGAAGATGCAGTGCTGGTAGCGGCATTACTTGGAGGCCTTTCCGCTGGTGTTGAATTTGCTTACATTTCTGCTGGAATCGACGATTTTTGGGTAAATTGGGTTCCTCTTGATCCTATGCAAGAACAGTGTCTGTATACCAGCTCCAGATATGCCGAAGCAACGGCATGGTTTACATGGGATGTTTCTATTGATGTTGCTCCAGTCCCCGAACCTGCTACCATGCTGCTACTTGGCTCTGGTCTAGTCGGTCTGGCTGTATTCGGAAGGAGGTTTAGGAAGAGGTAAGCAAACTCATCTAGCAAAAGGAGGTGATCAGTTAGCGTCAACCTTAACGAATTGAAGTATTATCAAAAATAAGACCCTTTTCCTCCTAAAAGGCGGGGTCATTAATTTGGCTCTGCCTTTTCTATTGCACTTGTCAAATGGCTTAACCTACGTGCCTTGACAGGGATGGTAGTTTACATCCTCAAATAGGCATTTACAGGGATGCTGAGGATGGGGCTTGTGAGATCTGTATAATGCAGGGCAAGGCTTGGGAAGATAGGGTAATTAATGAAGTGGTGGTTTACAATAGCAAGTTCAACACTGATTTCGGTCGTTAGATCTCACCTGCTTTTCAAGAAACGGACCCCATTTGCAATGCTACCGGCCGTATCTGTTTAATAGTCCATGAAATTTAATCTCATTGAGTTACTTATCAAATTTCTGTATAGTCCTTAGTAATTCCAGGTGTTTATGAGAAAAGGTAGAGTCTGCTTAATATATAATGTTATGTGAAAGGAGAATAAACTATGGGCCTCTTTGATGGCATCGAAAAGCTGATCACAGAGCATGGCTCTGCCGCGATATTGAAGGAACGCATTGCACTCGTCAAAGAGCAGTATGCAGCCCTTGAGAAGAAGCTTTCGGAGTCGGAGCTTCGAGCCAAGGGGCTTGAGTCCGACAAGGAGCGCTTTGAACTTGAAAACTTTAGACTGAAAGAAAAGATTAAGGAACTCGAAGAACAGCTTTCTGCGGACCAGGGCGCAGGCCGTTTGGAAGAGTTGAGAGAGAAAATACTAATCCTCGTCTCACAACACGAAAACATAACCGATGCTCAGGTTGCTCGCGCAGTCAGCATAAGCGAACAACTGGCCACATTTCATCTGAAGGAGCTTGAGAAGATGGAGTTCGTTCACTGTAGCTATACCATGGGCTCCGATTGGACAGGCGAGAGATCGAGAACTGAGTGGTACATTATGCAACCCGGCAGAAGCTATCTCGTCAGTCACGGTCTTCTCCAGTGAAAAACAAAGGACCACATAACCATGGCTTGCAGCGGATCGGTGGGAAAAGGCGCCCACCTCCCGCTGAAGCCCGCGTTAGCCTACCTTTCATTGCCGCAATCCAGTGTCTTTAGGAATCAACACCTCGGATCTCCACCATCGCAATGACGAATACAAGATGGAGTAAACAGTCGAGACGTGGCTCCAGTTATCACATGTTTGAAGCGCAAATAAGTAAATGCCTAGGCAGGACATTCCATGCAGACTGAAAAGAATTGAGACTGCCATTTTTCCGGAATGGCTTAACATACCTGAGCATGAGAAGGCTAAAGAAATAATCCACTAACCTTTTAAGGAAAAAAGGAGGAATCCGCAATGGCCAAATATGCTGTTTATGCGTTTTGTGATGAATGCATGATACCACATCCTATGGGTATCAGTGTTGACCTAAAAGATGGACCAGCTGAAGAAACAAGCATAGGAGATGTGTACTCTGGAAAAGAGCTACCTGCCAATATCCTAAAGTTGATTAGAAATGTAACAAAATGCCCAAACACTGGTAAAACGTTTGTTCAAGAAGATAACAATCTGGTTTTTATAGTCCCCATATCAGATTGATTTAACCGCTCATAATCTTCTAAAGGCACTATGGCGTATTTGTGGAGACGTGCAAGCATTTCACCATTTTCTTTCATGTGAAAAAGAATCTCATCTTTCCTTGGCACAATCAAGCATTCTGTAATATAGCTTTTTAGGGTATTCTTGCTAGACATTATATTGTTAGCTCCTTTACTTTTAGAATTGGTTAACTGGTTAAATCATTCTTTCTTTGTTTCCCTCAGTATCTGATTTACTCCTGCGATGAGGCTAAAAGCACCTGGGTACACCACGAGCATATAGCCGCTCTAGCATCTTCGGAGTATTTGACGGGCACACGCTTCCTGGCTGCTACATGGCATTGACTATGCGGCATGGCGCACAATGGACAGTTCATTTCACCTTGATTCATGTTCCAGGAAAGCCATGAGGTTAGGCTGTGTCACATAGTATGCCCTGCCTATCTTCTTGGCCCTCAGCTTGCCCTTTTTGATATACTGCCTTAAAGTCCTGGTGCTGAGTTTTAGTATTCCCTGTATAAACGGCTATTTCACCTGTTATATTGCTTTGCATAGAATTTTTATTCCCTCTTTAAAAGTAATTGTAGCCATAACTTAGCATAAGAGATATAAACAGCGAAGTGTGACAAAATGTGACAGTAATTGATTTTCTTGCTTATTTTCTTTCTATTGCTTATATTCCTCAATTCAATAAAATCAATAACTTACGTGATTTGAGTAGCTTAGGAGTAAACCCTGTTTCAGAGACTATGGCAAATACCCCCTTTAGAAGGCTTAGGCCTCACGAATCTCTGCCCTAAGAGCGTGGACTCTTATCATGCATCTGCTGTTTTCACCGGTGTTTATGGTAATAAATGGCGGTTCTCTTTAGGGCCCCCTGAACAGGGGATACTGTCAACAATGGGGTCCTTCAAGACCAGGAGGTCTCAAAATAGTAGGAGGTAGGTACATGACGGAGCTGAATATGTGGAATGCGTATGGGGAGGAGCTCGAGAGGCGAGTAAGGCTGAAGACCTTTCCGCTGGCACTGAAGCTATTGGAGCACGAAGAGGATGTTCCCCAGGGGGCGCAGCGACCCCTGCGGGATTTTGGCTACCGCTTAATGCTTTGCCAGGCTTTTCAGCTCTCCCGTCGGGAGGGCGTAGCCGTGGCCATGCTGTCAGAAGACATGTGGTGCCATGAACCGGTGATAGGATATGGACTGCAAGAACCCCCGGAGTATTTCCTTGAAGGGCATACCCGTTACCCCAGGGATGTGTCGACATTGGAGGCGGGTAGCCACTATGCGCATGAGTTTCCCCGACTGGAGGTAGGCAAGTACGTGGGTGTAGTATCGGCTCCGCTCAGGACGACCAATTTTCACCCCGATGTTATTATGATTTATTGCGATGGAGTGCAATTGAGCCTCCTGCTTTTGGCAAGGGAATGGAAAGAGGGCTATAACCTTAAGTGTGCACTCTCCAGCCATGCAGTTTGTGTGTACGGGGTGATACCCACCTTACTAGGCGGGGAGTGCCAGGTTGGCGTACCATGCCGCGGTGATCACTACAGCGCTATGGCTGGAGATGACGAGGTAGTTTTTGCAGTTCCCAGGGGTAAAGTGGAAGACCTGATGGCGGGCTTGAGGTATGTGGAAGAGACTGATTCTCGATTACCCCGTGGATATAACTTCCTCCCCCAATTTCCGCAGCCGGACAACTACGAGAAGATAGCCAGAATGATGGGTTTACGGTAGGCCACCACAGCCTCTATCACGCCTTCGAGCTTATCAAAAACCGGCTCCACGCACCAGAAGCAGCCGCCGGCAAAGGTCACCTTTTCCTTAAAAGAGGGGTAACCACTGTTCCTCAAAATGCACTAAGGGAGATATAAGGATTAGCGTAAAACGTGCGTTCAGAGTTTCCCCTGGAACCACGGTACTGCGACCCCTCCCGTATGAAGGGGAAATCAGCTCCGGCTTTCCTCAACGGAGGTAATGAGCGCATAGGCATGCCTGGTAAAGGTCATTGGAAGATCTTTGGCATTGCCTTCCCTCACCGCAAAACCAAATATGGACTCGCGCTCAGTTGCTCTGCCGGCAATCAGATCCTGTGCAAGGGAGGGCATGATTTTGGTAGCCCCTCCTTCCTTCAATTTCATTCCCCTCTGCTGGAGCAACTGAACCGCCTCATCAGCTGAAGCCCGAGATATGGCCTTAACCTCGAAGCCCGGGTAGTCATGAACTTCCACGCCACTCGCCTCGGCCAGCTCGGCATACTCTCGATATATCTGTGCGATCAGGCCAGCACTGTACGGGTTACGCAAGGCTTTATAGTAGGGTAGTCTGGTGAGCGCACAGACTGCCGAAATCGCAGCGAAATTGATCCATTTGCACCAGTCGACGCTAACCACTTGCGGACTCGCCTCTGCCTTCAGCCCCCCATCATGGAAGAGCTTGACTGCCGATGCAACGCGGGAAGAGAGAGAGCCATCCAATTCGCCTAGATAAGTGATCCCGCCCATAGTATACATAATAGTCTTTTCGTCGACTCGGGACGCTGCCTCAGTGCAGCAACCACCTATAACCTTATCCCTGCCGAAATATCTCTCCAGTATCAGTTCTTTGTCCACCCCGTTCTGAAAGGACAGGACGGCCTGAACTCTATCCTTGAGGTGGGCGATTGGTGAGACTGCGACCTCACTCTGGTAGGTTTTCACGCAAAGCATGATTAGATCTATGTCCTTAAGAGACAGAGGATCTTCGGTGGCTTTTAACCTAACTTTGAACGACTCCCCAGAAAATGTCCTTATCTCAACATTCTCCCTGTTGAGCGTCTTAATCACATCGGGGAGATCGAGCAGGGTAATATCAACTCCCCCACGAGACAGGTAGGCGCCAAGAAGTGTCCCCAGGGCACCTGCTCCAACAATGACCGTCTTCACAATCAGGCCCTTTCATATCACCAATCGTTTTTCTCCACCGATCCCAGAGAAGGGATGATGGATTGGATCACCCTTCGAGCGCAAATGGGCTAAATTGCGTGTCATAATCGTACACGTCCAAGCCCTCCTGACGCTTGAGGAAGTTAACTACTTTGTAAGTTACCGGCGTTACAGCTGCCTCATAGATCGATTTCGCAAGC